>SXGS01712483.1_pt1 | contig 10346 bp, 9 predicted proteins | sample 3174681 | NCBI WGS metagenome assembly SXGS01 (sample SAMN11356861, study PRJNA531348) | freshwater metagenome | isolation source: freshwater sample F1-80 | place: China: Fuxian Lake, Yuxi | collected 2017-12-25
CCTTCTCGCCCTCGCCGATCACGACCGTGCCGTCCATCGCGATCCGGCCGAGCATCGAGCGCATCGCGTCGACGGCACCCTTGTCGGCGGCCTTCTTGTCGCCGCGTCCCACCCAGCGCGCCGCTGCGAGCGCAGCCGCCTCGGTGACGCGGACGAGTTCCATGGCGAGGTTGCGATCGGGAAAGTCGGACATGTGGCCGATCCTACCCCGAGCGCGACCGCCGGCGGTCCGCTTCCTCGCTGGTAATCACCGAGTTTCCGCGCGCCCTGCCGCACGCAGGATGGCGGACGATCAGCCCTTCGGCGCGGCGGGCGCGGCGCCCGGGGCGACCGCGTCCTCGATCGGGGGCGCCGTCGGCGCCTTCGAGCCGTCACCGGTGCCCGGCCCGCCCGGCACCTTCGTGGTGGGCGGCAGCGTCGAGCGCTCGATGAGGTCGCTCGCCGTCACCGTGCGATCCTTCGGCGGTGCCGTGTAGCGCACCTCGTACGGGAACTGCGAGCCGAGCACGATCGTGGCGAGCTCCGCCTCGAGCGGATCCTGCCTGCCCATCGCGACCTTGGTGAGCACGAGTGCGTCGTCGCGCTCGGCGTAGAAGAGGCGCCAGCCCTCGGCGAACGGCCCCTCGGCGCCGTCCTGCCTGACCTGCACGGTCCACGTGCCGTCCGTGCCGGTGGGCGCATCCGTGACCGCGAAGCGGAAGGGGATCTCGGCGACGTTCTTCGCGCCGCCCGGGGCGATCGCCCCGCCGTCCTGCTTCACCTTCACGACCCACTCGTCGCCGACCTTCCACACGTCGCCCGCGGCAGCCGCGCCGCCGGAGCCGCTCGACCCGGTCTTCGATCCGCCGTCGCCTCGCAGGACGAGCAGTGCGGCAGCGAGGGCCGCGAAGAACACGATGGCGATGCCGAACAGGCGAAAGGTCGAGGTGCGCATGGGGTGCCTATCGGCACGCGGTCGTCCCCACCTTGAGCCCCACGGCGAGTGCCCCATGCACGCGAACGGGGCCGCCCCGAAGGACGGCCCCGCCACGAATCACAGCTGTCGCGCCGGTCAACTAGACGTTGCTTCGCAGCGTCATCGCTCGCTCGGTCATTCGAGCAAGCTCGATGACCCTCGCTCCGCTCAGACGTCGAGCCCGGTGAGCGCCTCGACGTTGCGCTCGGTGACGTGCGGGTTGGTGCCCGCGCCCGGGCGCTTGCCCGTCGGCACCCACGCGAAGTCGGGGTGGTCGTTCACGCTCGAGCCGAACCACTGGCCGAGCGTGCCGGCCTGCAGGCGGTACGTGTACGTGCGCGAGATGTACTTCGTGCCGGTCACGTTCCAGTCCGGGCTTGCGAACCAGACCGTCGTCTTCACGTCCTCGATGCCGCCCGCGTACTGCGTGCTCTCGCGGTTGTACGCGAACACCGGGTAGTTCCAGACCTGCGAATCCGCGTTCACGTCCATGATGAACGGATACTTGTGGTAGCGGATGTAGTAGCGCAGCAGGTAGTCCATCCACGCCGGTGCGATGTCCTGGTAAGCCGCCGACGAACGGTCGTTCGGGTCGTCGACGCGCACCCCGCTGAGCCACTGGAAGGTTGGCTCGTAGTAGAGCTCCGCCGCGAGGCCCTTGGTGTCGTTGATGGTGAAGTTGCCGACTGCCTTGGGCTCCGGAGCCAGGATCGCCGCCGCGGCCCAGGCGTGGCAGTGACCCCACCACTTGTTAGCCGGGTCGTTCGTGTAGTGGTTCTGGCGCTCCCAGGCCTGTGCCTGCGTGCCAGCCCACGCGTCGTACTTCTGCAGCGGTCCGCCGGCGGAGTACAGGTTGTAGCCGTTGTCCAGCATCGGGAACCAGTAGCCCGACCAGGGCCACTTGTTCGTCGAGCCGTACTCGGTGGCCGCGCTCGCGGTGCCGGGCGTGATGAGCGTCATGCTCGCCACGGCAGCCACGACCAGAACCACGAAGCGTCGCATGAGCATCGCCAAGTTCCTTCGTCCGTGATGTCCCGTACGAACCCTCGGGGCCGGCGGGTCAACGCCGGCGTGGTCCCAGGAGGGCACGCATCTCGTCCACAGCCACCGTACGACGGAATTCGAGATCTGCAAACCGCCAATCGGCATGGGTCGATCGCGGCCGGGCCACGCGCGGGCGCGCCCGTGCGTGCGCGTGAAGCCAGGGGCGGGCGAGGGGGAGGACGAGCGCGTGCGGGGGCGGATCGGCGGCGCGACGGCCGCAGGCGGGCGGCCACTCGTTGGCCGCATCTGCAACGCGTGTGCCGCATCGGCGCGATAGAGCGGTGAGGATCCATCGTCGGCGCGGTGCGCGCGACGGGCCAGTTCCCAGGGGAACGTGGACCGGAGCGAGCGTCGACGAAGCGGATGCGGTGACGCGAACGGAGGAAGGCATGCTCCCGATCGAGGAGCACATCGAGCAGGCAGCGGGCGCCCGTGCTGGCGCGCGCGAGCTGCTGACCGGCGACCTCGGACTGGTCGTCGTGCGTGCGCTGCTCGAGAACGGCGTCGGCTACGTCGTGAGCTCCTGGCAGGACCGTCCCACCCCGATCGACGCCGCCATCGACGAGGCGCGCGAGCGGGTGCTCTCGCCGCGCGGGGTCGTGCTGCGGCGCCTGCGCAGCCTCGCGGCCCTCGAGCCGATCGTGCGCAACCCGAGTGGCGGCATCACCGGTGCCCCGCCGCGTGGAGCCGTCGTGTTCGGCTGCCGGCGCGGCCAGCGACCCGCGCTCGAGCAGTTCGTGCGTGTGGAGGCAGCGGGCGGCGTGGTCGGCTTCACGTTCGATGAGGACGCCCTCCGCATCGACGATGCGATCGTCGTCGATCCCGAGCCCACGGCGATCGGCCTGGTGCGCGCGATCGACGCAGCCTTCGCCGCGAGCGTGGCGGCCGGGCGACCGGCGCTCGTCGTGGTGCGCGAGCGGGCGCTCGGCATGCGCGGGACGATCCGGCGCCGCCCTGATGCGTCGCCGGTCGCGACCGCTGACGCGGATGCCGCGGTGCGAGCTGCCGGCACGGTGTCGGTGGCGGAGGCCGTGGAGCAGGCCGGCCTGGTCGAGGCGACGCTCGGGAGCGTGCGCGGTGGTGCTATCGCCGCGCTCGTCGTGGCGGGTCCGACGCGGGTCGCGGCCGAGCGCGCGGTGGCGCAGGTCTCGGCAGCGCTCGGGACCGCGGGCAGCGCAGGGACGCTGGACGACGTCGTGATCGTTTCGAGCAGGGCGCTCGGTGTCGTGCCGTCCCCCGCCGGCGTGGTGGGCAGGACGCTCGCCGCAGTCGAGGATGCCTGCGTGATCGCGCCGCGCGCCGAGCGCGTCGCGGAGGAGCTCGGTCGCGTGCTCGGCACGCCGGTGTCGACGGCGCACGCCGTGCAGACCGGTTCGCTCCGCGGCGAGGTGCTCGTCTCGCTCGTCGCCGGCTGGGCGCGCACGCGCCTCGAGGACACCGATGATCCAGGGCATGCCGCGCTCGACGCGCTCGAGCTCGGCACTGCATCGCGCGCCCCGGTCGTCGGGTCGAGCCGCGTGCCGCGACGCGGCGAGGTGCTGCACCGCGCGGTGTCGCCGGTCGTCGCCGCCGGACTGACGCTCGCGCAGGGCGTGATCGGCGTGCCCGGTCGCATCGACGCTTCGTTCCCGACGTACCAGACCGACACGGGCGTGCCGCTCACGGTGGTGCCGGGCCAGATCTTCGCGCAGCACGGCGCCGCGAGCGCCGCACCGACCGCGGGCCCCGGCGTGTTCGTCGTCACGGGCGCGGCGGGTGGCGTGGCCGAAGCCGCCGGAGCTGCCGGTGCCTCGATCGAGTACGTCGACGGCAGCTCGCCGCGCGCGATCGGCGTCGCGATCGGCACTGCGTGCCGCAGCGTGCGCGTCGCGCCGCACGTGATCGTCGTCGGTGAGGTGCAGCGCGTCGCCGCGCCGCGCTCCGCGACGTTCGGGATGGATCCCGACCTGGTCGGCACCGACCGCATCGCGACGGCCGCCGTGCCGACGTCGGCGACCGCGCTCGTGCAGCTCGGCGAGGAACTCGTGGCGGGGCCCACCGTGCTCGCGCTCGACGTGCCCGCCGCACACGCCTCGCTCGACCAGGTGCGCGAGCTCTCGCCCGCCACCTGGGACCTGCGCCGCCGACCGTCCGCGAGCCGCGCTGGTCGCCTCGCCTGGAACCTGCGCCGCCGCATCGTGCGGTCCGCTGCGGGGGTGGACCTATGACCGGCACGCTTCCGCCCCGCTCCGCCGTCGACGCTGCCGCTGCAGTCGCGTCCGGCGCCCCGCTCGGTGAGCCCGTCGTCGACGTGGCGATCGTCGATCCAGTGGCCGACATGGTCGTCGTCGATGCCGTCGCCACCGATCGCGCCCTCGAGCAGGGGCACGTCGCGGGTGCCGCTGCCGCGACCCTGCCCGTTCGCGACGGCGCTGCGATCCGACCGTGGTCGGCACTCGTGTGCGGCCTGTCGGAGGACCGCACGCTCCTGGTGGTCGACTGGCTGCTGCTCGCCTGCCGCGAGGCCGGCATCGTCGCGCAGGCCGTCCCCCTCGCCGCGGGCGAGCGCATGCCGCACGGCATGTACGTCGAGGTCGCTGGGGACACCGACGTGGAGGACTGCCTCGGCGAGGTGCCATGGGGCGCGGTCGACCTCGTCGTCGCCGGCGAGCACCTCGAGCTCGTGCGCGCGATCGACGCCGGGTTCGTCGACCCCGAGGCGACCACGGTCGTCGCGTCGTGCCGCCGCGCGTTCACGAAGGTGGAGCGCGACGTCGCGCCGGAGCACGTGCTCACGGAGCGCGAGATCGACGCGGTCGCCAGCGCATCGGCGCGCGCCTACCACGCGTTCGACGGCCACGAGGTCGCGAGCTGGTACCACCTGCCGACCGCGGCGCAGCCGGGCCTGCTGCTCGGCGCGGTGTGCGGCACCGGGATCACCGGTCTCGACGAAGCCGACTTCGAGGCGGGCATCCGTGCGCTCGGCGTCGACGCCGCGCTCTACGTCGATGCGTTCCGGCGCGGCACGCGCCTCGGCCGCCGCGAGGGTGGTCGGGTCCGCCGCGTGAAGACCGCGTACCAGTTCACCCGCAAGCGACGCGCGCGCATCGCGCACGCGTCGCGAGCCCAGTTCGAGGCGCTCGTCGAGCGCGCGTCGGAGCTGGTCCACCCCGAGCACCTCGAGGCGCTGCAGGAAGCGATCTACCTGCTTTGTGAGTTCCAGGATGCCGAATGGGCATCGCTGCTCGTCGACCACGTCGCCGACATCGCCGCCGCCGAGCGCGAGCACGCCGGCGAGGTCGAGCCGCACCGGTCGGTCGTGCCCGACGCGATCCGCGCGCTCGCCGCGATGCTCGTGTGGCCCGACGCGGCGTGGATCGCCAATCGCAAGCGTCGGCGCGAGCGCCTCAAGGACCTGCGCAACGCGCACGGGATCACGCGGCGCGACGCGTACGAGCTCGTCGACCACATCCCGCTCGATGCGCTCGAACGGGCGGCGACGCGATCGAAGCGGCTCCAGTCGCTCGGCGGTCCGGCCGCCGACGTGCCGCCGCTGCTGCAGCCACTGCGCATCGAGCGCGTGCGCACCACGAGCGTGGCGGGTGCGGTGCGACTGCGCCGCATGGCGGGTGCCGCGAAGCTGCGCCACGGCTCGATGCGCCAGCGCCACGAGCGCGACACCGCCGAGACCTGGCTGCAGGCGCTCCACGACTCGCTGCGCACCGACCACGAGCTCGCTCGCATCGTCGCGCGCTCGGGCACGCTCGTGCAGGGCGCCGGCGCGGTGCGCGAGGCGAACCGCGCGACGGCGCACGCATTCTGGGGTCGCATCGTGCGCCAGTCGATCGCGATCGATCGCGCATCCGGCGACCCGAACGCGACCGTCGCGAAGCTCGTCGTGCCGTTCGGCTGGGAGCAGCTGTGCCGCTCGGGCCCGCTCGCGCTCTGGGAGTACGCCGCGCAGGTGCTCGGCATCGCGCTCGCACACTCGCGCGGCCTGTCGCACCCCGACACGGTCAGCCTCGCCGAGGCGCTCTGCGTCGCCCGCCGCCCCGTCGAGGGCACCTGACCCCAGCGGGCCAGACGTCACACGACGAGGTCGATCGCCCGCTCCAGCAGGCCGAACCGGATGTGCGTGCGGTCGCCGATGAACTCGCCGTCGACCTGCACGGGCTGCGGCTCGTCACACGCGATGGTGAACCCGCGCACGTCGTGGCGGATCCGCTTCTTGTCGAGACTGACGAGCCGGTTGCCCTTGCGCCCCACGCCCATCGCCTGCGCGGCGTTGCGGATCGCGAAGCCGGCGTTCGCGCGCTCGGGCGCCATGAAGTCGAGCCCGCCCTCGAGCGTCGCGTCGGGCATGAAGTGGATCGGCATGCGACCCATGTACGTCATCGGCGTCGTGTTGCCCACGAGCACGAGCGCGGCGCGCAGCTGCTCACCGGTGTCGTCGACCGTCACCGTCATCCGCTCGCCGAGCGCGAAGCGCTCCGTCGCGTAGTAGCCGACGATCGAGGTGAGGTGGGCGAGGTCGCTCGGGCGGCGTCCGGAGCGGCGCTGCTCCATGCGCTTCACGATCTCGCCGTCGAGCCCGACGCCCGCGGAGAACATGAAGACGCGCTCGTCGACCGTGGCGAGGTTGATGCGCCGCGTGCGTCGCTCGACGATCGCCTCGGCGAGCTTCGAGGTCGCACGCACCGGGTGGTTGGGATAGCCGACCGAGCGCGCGAGCACGTTCGTGCCGCCCGCCGGGATGATCGCGAAGGCCGGGCGCTGCTCGGCGGTGTCATGGCCGAGCGCCATGCCGTTGAGGATCTCGTTGGCGGTGCCGTCGCCGCCACAGCTGATGATCACGTCGAGCGGACCGGCGTCCATGAGCTCGCGCGCCAGCTTCGGGGCGTGGCCACCGCGCTCGGTGCGGCGCACCTCGAGGTCCATGTGCTCGCGCAGCGCGGTGACGATCTCGCGCTCGCGCTTGCCGGTCATGCCCGACGAGTACGGGTTGACGATCATCGCGCCGCGAAGGCGACCCGACGGGTCACGCGGCTCGTGCTCGGTGTCGTTCGCCTCGCTGGTCACGGGCTCGTGCACGCCCTGGCTCATTCGGCACCCTGCTCGAGCCATGCCGGCGAGAGCACCTTGAGGAAGCCCGATGCCTCGCCGCCGTCCTCCTCGACGTGGTGCTCGCCGTCGACGAGCCACGCGCGGGCCCAGTCGGCCGGCTCGCCGCCGTCGGCCGCGAACGCCTCGAGCGTGCCGCGCACGGCGGGCCACGACCCGAAGGCGAGCTCCGTCTCCCACGTCGTGCGCAGCCAGTCGGCGATGCCACGTGCAGCAGCGGCCGTCGGTGCCGCATCGGTCACCACGCAGCGCACGAGCGTCGCCGCGCGGCGCTCGTCGGCCGAGTCGCCCGATGCGGACAGCTCGAGCTCCGCGTACGCGATCGCGCCGGGCGCGTCGAGCAGCTCGCTGCCCGGCATCGCCGCCAACGAGCCGCGACCGGGGGCCGCCGCGGTGAACGCCCGCAGCTCGATGCGCAGCGCCGCGCCCGTCGTCTCGTCGAACACGCGGGCCACCGCGAGCACGACGTCGCCGATGTCGGGCAGGCGCGCCGCGTGGTAGTGGACGGCGGCGCCGCTCGGCACCGGAGCCGTCGACGCGAGCCCGCCACCGGGACCGATGCGCACCTCCACGCCGAGGAAGGTGCCGCTGGTCGTCGTGCCGTCGTTCGCAGTGGTGCTCGCCATGTCGGTGCTCCTGCCCTGCCTCAGCGACCCGTGAACGCCGGGTCGCGCTTCTCGAGGAACGCCGTGACGCCCTCGACGTGGTCGTCGCTCTTCGCCGCGCGCTGCTGCACCTGCGCCTCGTACTCGAGTGCGTCCTCGAGGGTGCTCGTCGTCGCGCGGTACACCGCGCGCTTCGTCATCCCGAGCGCGAGCGTCGGCATCGCCGCGAGGCGCGCCGCGTACTCCTGTGCGCGCGTCGTGAGCTCGTCGGCCGGCACCACGAAGTTCACGAGGCCCCAGTCGAGCGCCTTCGCGGCATCGATCACGTCCCCGGTGTACGCCAGCTCGAGCGTGCGCGACGTGCCGATGAGCTCGGGCAGGAACCACGTGCTCCCCGTGTCGGGCACGAGGCCGATCTTGGAGAACGCCTGCGTGAACGACGCGTCGTCGCTCGCGAAGCGGATGTCGGCGGCGAGCGCGAGGCTCCAGCCGGCGCCGGCCGCAACGCCGTTGATCGCCGCGATCACGGGGATCTCCAACCCGCGCAGCGTCATGATCGTGCGGTTGAAGGTCTTCCGCACGTGGTCGTCGACGCGGAACGACTCGTCGGCCTTCGCCATCATGAACTCGGTCAGGTCCTGGCCTGCGCAGAAGCCCTTGCCGCGACCGGTGATGACGAGTGCCCGCACCGAGCGGTCGCGCGTCACGAGCCGGAGCGCAGCCGCCAGGTCCTTGTGCAGCTGCATGTTGATCGCGTTGCGCTTGTCGGGCCGGTTGAGCGCGATCGTCGCGACGCCATCGGCCACCGCGTAGTCGATCGTCTCCAGCTCCGGTGCCTGCTGCTCACCCATCGTGGTGGCTCCCATCGTCAGCTGCCGGTGAACGCCGGCTGGCGCTTGTCGAGGAAGGCGCGCATGCCCTCGCTCTGGTCGTCGGACGCGAACAGCACGTGGAACGCGCGTCGCTCGAACTCGATGCCGGTGCGCAGCGTGGTCTCGAACGCCGCGTTGACCGCCTCGCGCGCGACCTGCAGCGCGAGCGGGCTCTTCGACGCGATCGTGCGGCACACCGCGAGCGTCTCGTCGCGCCACGCCTCGGGCGCGACCACGCGCGCGACCAGCCCGGCGTCGCGCGCCTCGACCGCGGACAGCGAGCGGCCGGTGAGCACCATGTCCATCGCGACGGCCTTGCCGACCGCGCGGGTGAGGCGCTGGGTGCCACCCGCGCCCGGGATGATCCCGAGGTTGATCTCGGGCTGCCCGAACTGCGCGGTCTCCGACGCGACGATCAGGTCGCACGCCATCGCGAGCTCGCACCCGCCACCGAGCGCGAACCCGGAGACGCCCGCGACGATCGGCGTGGTGAGCTCGCGGAGCCGCTCGATGCGCGCGAACGTGTTGTCACGCAGCATGTCGATCGGCGATGCCTCGGCCATCGTGCCGATGTCGGCGCCCGCCGCGAACGCGCGGTCGGAACCGACGAGCGCGATGCAGCGCACCTCGGGATCGCGGTCGAAGTCCTCGAGCGCGTCGACGAGCTCCGTGAGCAGCTGCGGGCTGAGGGCGTTGAGCACCTTCGGCCGGTCGAGCGTGACGATGCCGACCGCGCCGTCGCGCTCCACGCTGATGTTCTCGTAGGCCACGCCCGCTCCCGTTCGCTCGGATGCCGCGCGCGCCCTCGCGCGCGCCCGTCCGCGCGATGCTATCCGTTCGACGCGCCTTCCGGGAGCCGCTCACGGGGCGACGCAGGCCACGTGCCGTCGGCGCTCGTCCACGTCGCGACGAGGTCGACGCCGGCCCGTGCGTCGCGTCGCCACACCTGCACCACCTCGACGGGGTCGTCAGCGCCGTCGCGCACCTCGAAGCGCACGAGCACCGCGGCATCGCCGCGCGGCGCCCGCCCAGCCAGGTCGAGCAGCACGGGGTCCGACGCCTCCGAACCCGCCGGCAGCACGTCGCTCGACTGGCGGACCACCTCGCGTGCGATGACCGGCAGCGGCTCGGTGCTCGCCTCCGTGCTCGCCAACGTCACCGTGTGGGCTCGATCGGCCGACCCCCACGTGATCCGGTCGTCGGCCCGCGCCAGCGTGCGCCACGACGAGGGCACGTCGATCCGTGCGTCGCCGAACGAGCGCGCCGCGACCGGCACGCCGCCGGGATCGCCGGCCGCTGCCGGCGCCTGGTCGTCGTCGCCGACCCGCCATGCGGCGAGCGCGACGAGCAGCAGGAGCAGCCCGATCGGCCACGCGACGGTGCCGGGATCGATGCTGCGAGCGTGGTCGACACGACGTGCGTCGCCGCTGCTGCGAGGAGGAGGGATGGTCATGGCGGAGCTCCGGGTTCAGGGAAGGGGGACGACGTACGGCAGGTGCAGGCCCGACAGGCGCAGCGACGTGACGAGCGCGTCGCGCGCGAGCCGCCGGTGCGTGGGCGACGCCCGGCTCGAGTCGAGCGTGCCCTCCCACTCCGCTGCGCCGCCGACGCCGAGCGCCGCGCCCCAGCCGAGCTTCCAGCTGACCGCACCCTGCTCGTAGCGCACGCCGGCCGCACCCTTCGCGCCGGCACCCGCCCAGCCCTCCACCTGGCCCGACTGCCGCAGCGCGAAGCCGAGCAGCTCGACGCCCGCCTTCGCCTCGGCCCGCG
>SXGS01142659.1_pt1 | contig 10345 bp, 17 predicted proteins | sample 3174681 | NCBI WGS metagenome assembly SXGS01 (sample SAMN11356861, study PRJNA531348) | freshwater metagenome | isolation source: freshwater sample F1-80 | place: China: Fuxian Lake, Yuxi | collected 2017-12-25
ATACTTGTTGGATCATCGGAAGTTGTAAGCAGATCACTCAGCTGGGCATCTAGATCACCTTTTTTAATCTTTGCACGCTTGCGCTCTTTTTTCCTCTCTCGGTAGTTGAGATAGAAATAGATTGCAAAACCAAGTAGTAGATACTCCATTGATCTCCCCCTTAAGTTACTGGAGGTAAACCTATTACTACCTACAGACGGTGGGAATAACCCTTACAGCAGAGCCAGGGCAATGTGGGCAAAGAGCTGACCTAGCAGATAACTAAAAATAAGCAGGGTGGTGTGAAAACTTCTTACCCATGGCTTAGGCAGCTTTTTTGGGGAGTCACTGCCAAACTTCACTCTTCTGATCTCATCAAGAACTGGTTTTTCTAGCACCTCGGTGAAAACAATTAACAAGATAGTGCCAATCACAAAACCTAAGGCAAAAATGATCGGTGTCATTGGCTTATTTATCTCTTTCTAAGATTGGCACCAGTTTGCTGCCCACTACCATGGCAGCGCCAATTAATACTAAGTTTTTGATGATGTACTGACCCTCCAGGGTAAGAACAAATGGAAATTCAACAAAGCAGATCTCAGGGCGCAGGATAAGTGGCAGAAAGGTGCCGGGCATTTGCAGTGCCAGAAGAAATAATCCAACTCTGATGGCAGGCTGATAGAGCAGACAAAGGCCAATTAAAATCTCCCAGTAGCCAAGTATTGGAATAAATACTGCTGGATCAAACCAGTAGATAGTTTTAGTGATTACATCATTAGCTGATGAGTTACCAAAGGGCTTAAGAGCGCCAAACCAGATAAATACTATTCCCAGTGAGACTCTAAGTACTGGCAGTGAGATCTTACTTAGGTAGTTAATAAGTAAGGTGTCAAATGCCTTAAGATTAAAGTTTTTAAAATCGGTAAGGTTTTTCAAAATAGCTCCTTGTAATCAATTACTCCCATAATTGTAGTTTATAAATTTGGCTAGGCTAGGATTTAACTATGATTTGTAATGAGATAAGCCACATATGAGCGGGATTACTGTTATTTATGATGGTAATTGTCAATTGTGTAGCAACTCCATAAATTGGCTCACCAAAAAACTTACCTTTGATGCGATTGCCTATCAAAACGCGCCCCTTGCAAACTTTGGCTTAACAATTGCAGAGTGTGAGAAGCAGGTTTACGCCATATCGGGTGATAAAAAATATGGCGGGATTACTGCGGTAATCTTTTTACTTAAAGCACGTGGCAACAAGTTGAGTGCTTTTTTACTGCAAGTATCTGGACCAATTGGCACACTTGGCTACAAAATGATTGCCGCAAATCGGCAATCTATGGTTGTGAAGGGGTTATCTAGATTTATTAAAAGAATTACTTAACTGGCTCAGGTGCCGGTACTGGCAGAGCAGGTGAGATTGCTGGCTCACGCTCACGGCGCACCACTCGATCTGGTTGCCCAATCTCAGCCATATTTTTCCTTTACTCGAATGAGAAAATCTTACTTCTTAATTTTACCGATGTAAATGATGGGGGGAGGCAGAAAAGGTAGATCTAGATCACCTCACCTGCTGCTTAAAGTAGGTGTTTAATTGCAGGTATGAGTTATGTGCGAAACCGGCAACGGTTGATCAGATTAATTCGTATTTATCCAGTAATTGCCATCGCTGTCTTGGCAGCTGCTTATCTACTTGGTGGTTTTACTGATCGAGTTGATCCACTTATTCCACAAGAGGTAATTATCACCGCTTTGTATTTATTTGTCGGCGCAGTACCACTGGTGTTTATCATTGCATTTCTAATCATTGGCAGAGTTGGTGATAAGGCAGCTTTAAAAAATAATAACCATACTGATAAGTTAAATTATAAAAGTGGCTTTGATCTGCCAATTGAGCAGATGCATGGTTATAAGTTGGCATTAATTACTGGGCGCACTCCTACCCTTACTGGATTAACTGGGGATACATACCTCTCAGATTCATCTGCCAAGTGCAGTATTAATCAGGAGCATGTGCCACCAGTTGCGCAGTGTGAGTGCGGCTTTTATGCATACAGCGATATTGATGAGGCAAGATTTGAAGGCTCAATTAATCCAGGTGCTTTTATATTAGATGTTGATCTTTATGGGGTGGGCTTTAAATATGCCAGAGGGTATCGAGCTGAAACCCAGGTAGTAAATGAGTTAATGACGCCAAGTCGATGTCAGTTTTGCAGGATTTTGCCAGCAAAGGTTTTTGTTACCACCTACAAATTAGGTTATGACGATACCTCTTGGTGGCAGTGGCAAATAAGATGTTTACTTTGTAGCAGCAGCTTTAAAGAGGTGGATAAGTTAAGTGTTGATGAAATGAGTAAAAAATTAAGGTTATTAATTACCTAAAAGTTTTTGCATTTGATCGATCTCAGCTTGCTGGGCTGTGGAAATTGCGGTGGCAAAATCACGAAGGGCTGCTACTTTACTATTTTCAATCATTCCAACCATTGCCAGCGCCCCTTGGTGGTGCTCAATCATGTTGTTTAAAAATAACTTATCAAAGGAGGCACCTTTACTACTTTTAAGAGCATTAAGTTGGGAGTCACTTAACATGCCAGCCATCCCAGCCATCGAGTGGCCAGGATCTGTGCCTAGGCCATCATCTGTCAGCCATTTTTTCATCTGCGTGATCTCAACTGCCTGATCTGATTTTATTTGTTTTGCAATCTTTAATACCTGCTCATTTTTAGAGTTGGTTACTGCGTACTCAGCGATAACAACTGCTTGGGCATGATGTGGAATCATCATCTGCAAAAACATTGCATCATCTGCGGAGAGATTTTTACCTTCAGTAACTGTAGCAGAGCTGCCATGACCCATCCCTGAATGATCCATTGCATCCATTTGCTTTGTCCCATTTGGAGAAAGTAAAGCGTATGCAAAAAAGCCAGAGGTAATTACTAGAACTGCGGCTAATATCCCAGCGCTTTTTTTACTTATTTTCATAAAGTTAAAAATACCATTACTTCCTGCGAGGAAAGTTAGCTCTTAGTTGATTTTTTAGTGAGCCTAATAACATTCATGCTCCATAACGCCCAAAGCACCAAGAGAGGTTGGAAAAATAAACGTATTAGCCGCTTTTGATCAGTATCCAAGCCAAAGGCATCAATTTGATTTAGATACTGATTGATATTGCCTGGAAAGATTAGAATGAAAAATACTGCAACCGTAATACCGACCTGCCTGCGATATTTGGTAAAAATAAATGTGGTGGTAATCAATGAGATACCAAGTGCTATCTCAACTAGACCAGAGGCGATAACTACAAAATCTGTATTTAGGGGTAACCAGGTGGGTACTTGGGCTAGAAACTCTTTTCGGTTTGAGCCAAGGTGGGAGGAGCCTGCTGAGGTAAGAAATACACCAAGGCAAAGTTGTAGTAATTTCTTAATCAAAGTAAATACCTCTCTAGCGCTGCTCTAATAAGCTGCGATGGGCTTTTGCCGCTTTGAACTGCTTTGCGATCTAAAGCTTTCTTTAATTGGATTGGTACCCGAGCCTTAACCTCTGGTGAAATTACATTTGGCTTGGTTAATGAAGGTCTGCCAGCTGTTTTCTGTCTTACCTCTTTAACAATCTGCTTTACTCGTCGATCAGTAATCCTACGGCCAGAAAGATCTCTGACAATCTCTTTTTTAAGATTTACATCCTTACCCAAGTGATACTTAGTACTTCTAGCCATTACTTCCTCCTATATCGGTAAGGCATAACATGAATCACCAATAAATATTGTGGTGTTGCCACCGCAATAATTTCAATCTCAATGCCTCGGTCATCTTTGCCAATCCAGCGAAAACTTTGATCAGATCTTTCACCATCCAACACCGGAATCGGTAGGTAATGCTCCAACACATAAAGTGCCCGAGCCCTGCCAATCCGATGTTTCCTGGATGATTGGGTAAATCTAACCTGGTCAGGGGCTATATTATGCGCCACAAAATTATCTGTCAATTACCCTCACTACCAATCTTTTTAGATTTACTTAAAGGAAATACTTAGGTTAATAAAGTAGATCAGCTGGCGAATTGGTTATCCACACTCAAAGTTTGGCTAGAAAAATACCTGCAGTAGCGGCAATTTCACCTTTGGTATCGGTATGCTCTAACTATGAGTAAACCATTAACAGTTGAAAGATTACGCAAAACCAATATCTACGCAGGCATTCTTCATCTAGCCCAAATGGCAGCAGTTCTAGCCCTAAGCAGTGACTTCTCACTACCAATAACTGCTACCTATATGTCAGGTCCTCCAGGCACAACCTATGCACCGCCAGTAACTTTATTTGAAACTCCAATTGGTCTAACTGTTGCAATCTTTTTAGGTTTATCCTCCGTTGCCCACTTTATTGTGGCATCGCCAAAGTTTTTCCCCCGTTACTCTGCCGGCCTACTCGCCCAGCGCAATTACTTCCGCTGGGTTGAGTACTCAATTAGCTCATCGGTAATGATTGTTTTAATTGCTCAGGTGACAGGTATTGCAGATATCACTGCAATCATCTCGATCTTTGGTGTAAATGCATCGATGATCTTATTTGGCTGGCTGCAGGAGAAGTATGAGAGCCCAGGAAATGGCGGCTGGCTGCCATATATCTTTGGTTGTATTACCGGAATCATCCCTTGGCTAGCACTTTGCTTTTATGTATTTGGCGTAGGGGGCGCTGGTGAAACTAAGGCACCTGCCTTTGTATATGTAATTGTCTTTACTATCTTTTTATTCTTTAACTCATTTGCACTTGTGCAATTTCTGCAGTATAAAAAAGTTGGTAAGTGGAGTAATTACCTTCGGGGTGAGGCTACCTACATCACCTTGTCACTGGTGGCAAAGTCAGCTCTTTCTTGGCAGATCTTTGCAAATACTTTAATACCACCTGCTTAGGTCTTAATTAACTGCTTTACTGATTAATAACAGCTTGCCGCTATCGGTTGTGGCAACTAATCTGCCATCAGATAAAACCTCTAAATCTCTAACTCGCTCACCCACATCAACTTTCACCACCTCACCAACTGTACTTTTTGAGGTAAGTTGAATAAATATTAGGGCCTCCTCTTTTAGGGTTGCCATAACTAATTGTGATGACCACTCTGCCCAGGAAGAGTTTGCCGGCAGTTGCACTAACTCAGTTGGTGCAACTGAGGGCACCCAATAATGCAAAGGTGGTTGATACCCATCATGAGTTCCTGGCTTTGTTGGTTTTACATAATCACCATTTGAGTAAGCCTGACCAAATGTGACAAATGGCCAACCATAATCAACACCTTTTTTAATTAGATTTAATTCATCCCCACCCCGAGGTCCATGCTCTGCGGTGTAGAGATCTGAACCAATTAACACAATTCCCTGTTGGTTTCGATGCCCAGATGAGATCTTTTCAACGCCACTACCACTGACCTTAAAAACACTTCCTAGATCACCACGAACTGATCTATTACCTATTTTTGAGTACCCAAGGTCACCAATAGTTAAATATGCACCTTGCTTATCAATTACCTCAAGCCGCCCAGCTGCATGATGAACTGCTGAGATTGGCACGCATGGCTTTGAGGTAAACCAATTTTTAATCTTACTTAAAGTGGGTTTATCACTCAAAGTTAATTCATAGGCGGTGAGGTTAACCACTACACACTTACTACTTTTCCTATATATCGGATATGAAATTAGCAAAGTTGCCTTTGATTTAACTTCAGATAAAACAGCAATATCTATGATTGAAAATCTTGAATCATTCATCCGCTCATTAGCAGGAATTACCCGCCCGATTAACTGCTCCTGCTTTGACAAGAGATCATAAAGAAAAAGTTTTGAACCATCGGCGCCACCGCCAACTAGTAATTTCGTATCTGATAATTTGGCAATAGCTGCTCCCCTCTCACCATTTGGCCCAAGGATCTGCAGCATTGGTGTTTCAAAGGTGGTGATATTTAATTTGATAGGCATACCCTCTGCCCAGGCATTACTTGTTGCGCCAAGGAGTTGAAGTAAACATAAATTAATTATGAGAAAAATTTGCGCGATAGCCCCTGTGCTTTTTACCATCTCCAAAGGATAATAAAATACAGGTGTGAGTAAACAAATGCTGGCTGTGAGTATTCTTATCCCAGATTTAACCCCACTTTTAGGCATATTTTCTAACAAATTCAGTTTTGCGGTGTATATTCACCGTCAATAGCAGGCAAATACTGCCTGCTAGAAATTGGAGAAAATATGAACGAGAAGGATCTAATCGAACTGTGGAACGCCAAGCGCTCCCAGATCATCATGGCGCAAATTGCACCATCATTTGTGCTGATTGCAGTTTTTGTTTTAGCCGGTTTTGATAAGTTTGCAATGGCATCAGATGGCACAAAGTATTTTGTCCTCGGTGTAACTGCTGTAACAGGTATTTTGGCAATCATCTCCCAATACGCAGCAGTGCGTGAGGGTGAGGCTTTGCTTGAGGATCTATCAAAGGTTGGCAGCAAGAGTGCATTGGGTAAGAAGATTGCATCCTCAAGAGGATTGCTATCACTTTCTGCAATCGCAATTGTTGGATCAGGACTTGCAGTATTTGCTCTTACAGTTTGGGCGGTCCTAGGTTAATTTATGGAGATTGGGTTAGTAATAATTGTTGTATTCACAGTTATTGTGCTGACCTTTATCTTTAAATATGAATCAAACAAAAAAAGAAATCGCCCCAGGCTAACTGGCCGGGGCGGTGACTTTGAAAGCTAGATCTTCTACCGCTTATTGCGAAGTGCTGATTTAGATAAGAAGAAGGCAAAGACTAAGGCCACCACAATTAGTGCGTTTAGCCCCATCTCATAAATCGAGCGATCAAAGGCTTCATCACTCTTTCCTGATTCAAGAGTTAAGGATGCACCCACGGTGAGAATATGTCGCACCGCTGCGATCACACCGATAATTAAAAACTTATCTAGTTGGTAAACACCATCAGTAAAGCGGGAAATAACAGTACGTAAGATCTCTAGGATAATTACAATAAATAAGATGTCATTAACACCTTGAATCATGCCATTTGGGAAAAAGGGGGTAGTTTCAAATAACCGCTTGATGCTAAAGAAAAAGGCGCCAACGCCAATGCCCAACAAAGCCAGTGCTAGTACTGCGTGAAATACATCCTCAATCAGATCAACATACTTAATCGGCAAAATAGAGGTTTCAACCTGCTTTTGCTCTGGCATTGTGTCTTTTTTCATATCTGTATTTTAATCTGCACTCCTATATTCCACTGGCTAACTCACCGAGTCTTGAAAGATTAATTACACTTATCTGATGAATCTACTCACCAAGCCAGCCCTTACCACCCAGCTTTTATTGGGAGCACTGCTGCTCACAAGTTGCAGCAGCCCATCACCATTTGAGTCCTTATCTGCTGGTGGTTGTAGTGATACGCAGCAGGTGGCGGTTGAAAAACATATTACCGGGCAGATCAACGCGCTCTCATCCCAAGATTGGCCAAAGGCGTATACCTATGCAGCACAATCATTTCAAAACTCAATTCAATTAGAGCAATTCACCGCCATCATTGCAGCTCAATACCAAATGTTAATTGATAATCAAGGTTTTACCTTTAAAAATTGTAAGATCACATCATCAGGTGTTAGCCAAGAGGTTGAGGTAATTGATCCCCGTGGTGATTACTTACTGTTATATCGACTAGAGGTTGAGCAGTTGCAGTTAGGGATAGTGGCAGCCTCAGTTATTGAGGCGAGTGAGGGTTTAAAGACCTAACCAGGAAGTGATTGGGTAATGAAGTTATTTTTAATGGTTACTGTCACTCGATCCAATCGATAATCCTTAGTTAAGGCAAATTGCTGATCATCTTCGGCGCCGATTCTAAATTGCCAATTTAATTTAGCTGCGCACTCTGCTGCCGCACTCTTACTCATCCCTACCAAGGTGGCAGCTTCACCAACACTGATATCACCACCTGCTTCGCTGATAGGACAAGTTGCTGCGGCTAACACCACTCCTCTGATCTCTTTTTGTCCAGTAGCCACAGTTATCTTTGCCGCAGCCTTGGATTTGATACTTACCTGATAAATACCATCCTCTGCAGTATCGGTGAATCTGCCCAGAAAGAAGTAGCTAGTTCTACTGTAAGGCTCAAAAAAAGTTGTGCGCTCATTTAATTTCACCACTACCTGCTTACCTGATGGATAAGTAATTGTGGCGATGGGTAATTTACTCATTGCATATTTATTCTCAGGTGCTTTATCAATAATTAAATACTCAAAATTAAGTAGTTCAGATGCTTTTAATGCCAGACGGAAGCTACGAGTTTGATTTGCTTTTGTGAAATTTGCCCGCAAGGCAAAAGAAACTGTGCCATCTACCAAAATTGGACCTTGATCAGCAGTGATATTTTTTATTCCCAGATCCACCGGCTGATGGGCATGAACTGTTTGTGGTTGGATTAATACAGCAGCAATAACTAAAACTGTAATTACGCTCTTTGTTCCCGGCTTCACCCAAGGATTTAACCATAGATTTCTTAAAAACAGGTGTGAGTAAATTAGATATTTACTCTAGGATTTGGCCATGTCAGTAATCTGTCGAGATTAATCGATGATAGAGGTAGTAAGTGCCCATGCTGAAGGTGAGGTAGGGGATGTAATTATTAGCGGGGTCAAACCAATACCTGGAAGCACAATTTGGGAGCAATCTAGATACATCGCTTCCGATCAATCTTTACGAAAATTTGTCTTAAATGAACCACGGGGTGGTGTTTTTAGACATGTGAATTTGTTAGTTAAACCAACAGATCCAAAAGCTGATGTGGCATTCATAATTATGGAGCCAGAGGATACTCCCCCAATGTCAGGGTCTAACTCAATCTGTGTGGCAACGGTGGTACTTGAAACTGGAATTGTAAAAATGATTGAGCCGGTAACAAATTTAATTATGCAAGCACCCGGTGGCTTGGTCTATGTAACGGCAAGGTGTGAAGGTGGCAAGGTAACTCAGGTTAAGGTAAAAAATGTTGCCTCCTTTGCTGGTCCGCTCAATCAAACTCTTGAGGTGCAAGGTGTTGGCACATTAAAGGTAGATACAGCATTTGGTGGCGATAGCTTTGTAATCGTAGATGCAAATGTACTTGGTTTTGAGATCAAACCAGATGAGGCAGCAGATCTTGCAAAGATCGGTATGAAAATTACAGCCAGTGCTAATGAACAATTACAGTTTGTGCATCCAACAAATCCTGATTGGCAACACTTCTCCTTTACTCAGATTGCAAAGCCAATTTTTTATGAAAACGGGATTGCGATAAGTAAAAATGCGGTGGCAATTCAACCTGGCAAGATTGATCGATCCCCAACTGGCACAGGCTGCTCTGCCCGTCTTGCTGTTCTTCACGAAAAAAGTGAGCTTAAAGTTGGAGATGAGATGATTGGTAGATCCATTATCAACTCTCAGTTTTTTTGCAAGATTGAAGAAGAGGTTTTAATTGGTGATAAAAAAGGAATTATCCCTTCAGTTGCAGGACAGGCTTGGATTACTGGAAAACATATTCACACCTTAGACCCAACCGATCCTTGGCCACTTGGCTATAAATTAAGTGACACTTGGCCAAATAAGTTATAACTTACCAATTGATTAATACTTAGATACTGTATGCATATGAGTTATCAGGTTGAGCGAATTCGAAAAGATTTCCCATCTTTAAATGCCGGCCTTGCCTACTTTGATGGCCCTGGTGGCACCCAAACACCTAAAGTTGTTGGGGATGCGATTTCTAAAGCGATTACCGAGCCATTATCTAATCAAGGAAGGACCACTGCCTCTGAACAGAACGCGGACGATTTCGTTACTGAATATCGAAATGCTGTTGCTGATTTATTAAATTGTGATCCTAAGGGTGTGGTCTATGGCAGAAGTTGGACCCAATTAACCTATGACTTCTCAAGAACCTTAGCTAAGAGTTGGGGTAAAGGGGATGAAATAATCATCTCGCAATTAGATCATGATTCAAATATCAGGCCGTGGGTGCAGGCAGCAGAGACAAAGGGTGTCACGGTTATGTGGGCGAAGGTAAATACCCAAACATCAGAGCTTGATACATCATCCGTTACCGATCTTTTAACAGCCAACACAAAGTTTGTAGCGGTCACAGGGGCCTCAAACACACTTGGCACTAAGCCTGATATCAAGGCAATTGGTAAAGCGGTTAAAGCAAATGGGTCAATGTTTTTAGTAGATGGTGTTCACCTGACACCACATGCGTTAATAGATTTTAAAAATATACCGGTAGATTTCTTTGGATTTTCCTCCTACAAAATTCTAGGTCCACATTGCGCATCTTTTGTAGCAGATCCTTCCCTGCTGGAAACAT
>SXGS01242075.1_pt1 | contig 10345 bp, 5 predicted proteins | sample 3174681 | NCBI WGS metagenome assembly SXGS01 (sample SAMN11356861, study PRJNA531348) | freshwater metagenome | isolation source: freshwater sample F1-80 | place: China: Fuxian Lake, Yuxi | collected 2017-12-25
GTCAGGATTGGGCGAACACCTGGCTTCGGGTCAGGCATCTCAGCCCGAACCATGTGTTTGAAATTGAAGTGCTCCGCTTCAACATAAAGACGCAGAGAACGGAAAGTTGCGCAAAGAAGCGGTGTGCGAAGACTCCCAAAAAGTGGACGCGAATGGCTTGGTCAAACTCTGCGTTCCTCTGCACCCTCTGCGTCTTTGCGTTAGGGGCTGTCCTAGATATATGGCGTTGCCGGGCATGGCGGCCGCACTGGAAAAAGGGCCCCAACTCGCGTTTCCACCCAGCGGCACGAGTCCGACCTGCACGCCATCCACGGCCTCGCCCCACGCAATCGTGGCGGGCGGGTTCTTCCCGTCTGTCGTCGGCTATGCCTGCTCCGCCGCCCAGACCGGCGCGGTTGCTGCCGCCAACATCATCCCAGCGATCATCAATAGTTTCTTCATCAGTGGGTTGGTCATGGTTGTTCTCTTTGGTCTATGGTTGCCGTTCTGGGTTGTTCCTACGGTTTCTGGATCGCCGCGATCTCGAACGCGGCCGGTGCGGTTGTTGCCGCACCAACCCAACGCCCCGGCTGGGCGACCCGGCCGGCGGGCGGATGCGCATATTTCAGCCCCAGCGTGTAGCGCCCTGGCGAGAGATCGTGATACGCCCAGATGCCGGCGGTGCGGTCATCCACCACGAGTCGCGGATGTTTTTCCCATCGGGGACCCGCAACCGCGCCGCGTAGGTCCCCGGCGGCACATCGCTGGCGACGGTGATGGTGAACTGGTTCGCCGCCGCGAGCGCCTTGGCAGTGATGCCGGGGTGGTTGAAGCGCAACTGCGCCTCGTCCATCTCCGCGCCAGTCGCCGCCACATCCACAGTGGAGCCGGTCTTCGCGCCGGGCGGGAAGACGGTGTGGAGCTTGGGCTGCGGGAGCTGGGCGGACGCCACGAGCGCGGAGGCGAGAAGGACGGCGAGGAGCGGTTTGGTAGTCACGAGTCGGCGGGGATTTTGATGGGGTGCGCGGTGCATTTTATTTGTAGTGAAAGACTGACGGCGATGGGCGCGGGGGAATTGAAGAAGAAATGCAGCGGGTGCGCCTCACGCCAAAATCTCCCGCAGCACTCGCCCGTGCACATCCGTCAGGCGGAAGTCGCGGCCGCCGAAACGGTAGGTCAGCCGCTCGTGGTCGATTCCGAGCAGGTGCAGCATGGTCGCGTAGAGGTCGTATATCTCGCACTTGTTCTCCACTGCATAGTAACCGAGTTCGTCCGTGGCGCCGTACACGGTGCCGCCTTTCACGCCGCCGCCGGCCAGCCAGAGGCTGAAGCCGAACGGGTTGTGGTCGCGCCCGTCGCTGCCCTGCGAGAAGGGCGTGCGCCCAAACTCACCGCTGAACAAGATGAGCGTGTCGTCGAAGAGGCCGCGCGCCTTGAGGTCGGTGATCAGGCCGGCGAGGCCGGTGTCCACCTGATGAGCCATGGTGCCGTGGCCTTCCTTGATTGTGCCGTGCTGGTCCCACGGGTTCGCTGCGCCGCCCGCGCCGATGCCTTCGTTGAGGCAGCTCAGTTCCACGAACCGCACGCCACGCTCGATGAGCCGCCGCGCGACGAGGCATTGGCGACCGTAGCTGGCGGTCTGCTTGTGCGAGGAGTCGAGGCCGTAGAGCTTCTTCGTCGCCTCGCTCTCGCCGGCGAGGTCGCACAGCTCGGGCACGGCGGACTGCATGCGGTAAGCCGTCTCGTAGTTACGAATCGCGCCTTCGATGGCGGCCTCGCCGGTCGCCTGCGCGAAGGGCGTGTCGAGCGAGCGGATGAAGTCGAGGCGTTGCCGCTGCGCGGCGTCGCTCTCGCGCGGCTGGATGTTCGGCAGCGCGGGGTCGCCGTCCACCTTGAGGATGCTGGCCTGATGCTGCGCCGGCAGATAGCCGTTGCTGAACAGGCCCACGCCGCCATGCGGAGCCACCGCGCCGCCGCTTTGCAACACGACGAACCCGGGGAGATTCTGGTTCTCGGTGCCGAGGCCGTAGCTCATCCACGCGCCCGCGCTGGGATGGCCCATGAAAGGAAAGCCGGTGTGAAACGCGTAGTTGCCCTGCGCGTGCTCGTTGACCTTGGTGGTCATGCTGCGGATGACCGCGAGGTCGTCAGCAAGCCCGGCGAGCTTGGGGAAAAGGTCCGTCATCACCACGCCGCTCTGCCCGCGTGGCTTGGCCTCCCACGGGCTGGCCATGATGTTGCCGTTGTTGTTAAACATCGTCGGCTTCACCGGCACCGGCATCGGCTGGCCATGCCGCTGCGCCAGCGCTGGCTTGGGGTCAAACGAATCCACATGCGACACGCCGCCGCTCATGTAGGCGAAGATGACGCGCTTCGCTCTCGGTGCGAAGTGCGGCGTGGGCAATGCTGAATTCGGAATGCGGAGTGCGGAATCCACCGCGCGCGCGTCGCGGGCAAGCAGGCTCGCCAGCGCGAGCGAGCCGAAGCCCAGCGACGTGCGGCGGAGCGCTTCGCGGCGGGAGAGAGGCTGGGGGAAATCAGCGGACATAAATAAACTCCTTCAAATTGAACAGCGACTGGATGAAGTCCTGCCACGCGCGCGGGCTGTGCGGGTTCGCGTCCGTGCCGAGCGAGGCCAGATAGGCGCGGGATTTGGCGAGTTCATCAGCAGAGGCGGGGCGGGCGAAGCCGGCTTGGAAAAGAAGCTGGATGCGGGCGGACGCGTCGGCTTGAGGAGTCAGCCGGAGGAGTTGCTCGGCCCAGCTTTTCGCGGACTCGATGACGAAGGGGTCGTTGAGGAAGGCGAGGGATTGCGCGGGGACGTTGGTGGTGTCGCGGCGGCCGAGTGTGGTGAAGGGCTTGGGCGCGTCGAAGATTTCGAGGAAGGGGCTGAGGTTGTTGCGGCGGATGCTCAGGTAAACACTGCGGCGCGCGCGGTCGCCGATGCCGACGGGCGGGCCGAATTGCGTGGCGTCGAGGCGTCCGCTGACGGCGAGCAGCGTGTCACGGATGGTCTCGGCTTCGAGGCGGCGGACGCGGAAGTGGGAGAGGTAGGCGTTGTCGGCGTCGCGCTCGCGGACGGCAGCGGTGGTTTCGCTGGCGAGCTGGTAAGCACGTGTGGTGACGATGTGGCGGATGAGTTTCTTGAACGACCAGCCGTCCGCGATGAACTGCGCGGCGAGGTGGTCGAGCAACTCCGGGTGCGTGGGCTGGTCGCCGAGGCGTCCGAAGTTGTCCACGGTCGGGACGAGGCCGCGCCCGAAGAGGTGATGCCAGAGGCGGTTGACCATCACGCGCGCGGTGAGCGGGTTTTGCGCGGAGGCGAGGGCCTCGGCGAGCGCGAGGCGGCCACTCGCCGCGGACGAATTCGCGAAGAACGGCTTGCTGCTCAGCACTTGCAGATACCCGCGCGGCACGGGGTCGCCCGGTTTGGTGTGGTCGCCCCGCACGAAGAGCGGCGCGTCGAACGCGGGCCCTTCGAGGAGGCCGGGAGCGCGGCGGGGTGCGGCGATCTCACTCTCCAGCCGACGATATTCAGCGACGAACGGAGCCGCCTTCGGGATCGCTTTCAGCGATGTTGGCAAGAGACCGCGGCGCAGGAAGTAATCGAGAAAGGCCATCTGTTCGGCCGTCAGCGAATCGCGCGTCCAAGCGTCGAGTGCCGCGCGGAGCGTGCGCTCGTAATGCTTCGCAAGTTCAGCGGTGGAGTTGAGTTGTATCGCACCCTCGAACAGGGGCATCGGCGCAATCGGCTCCTCGCGCGGCGTGTCTTTGTCATGGAAAGCGACGCGCGCGGCGCTGAACCATGAGCGGCCTTGCCCGTCGCTGTTCTTGCCCAGCTTGCGAGTGAGGTCGTCTGCGGCGGCAAATTCGATGTAGCCCCACGAGCCTTTGCGATACGCCGTGTCCATGCGCACCCAGCCCGGTTCGTCGCGTGCGAGTTCCGCTTTCGGGAAGATGGGGTTCGAGCCGAGCGGGTAGTTGTCCACAATGACGCGGACCATCGCACCCTTCCCACCGGCGGCGCGGACGCTGATGCTATCGGTCGTTATGCGAAAACGCGGCGAGGTGAAAATGCCGCCGTGCTTTTCGGAGGCGAGATGCGAGGAGACGGCGGCGGGGAGCAATCCTTTGAGAAGGCGGTCTCCATCGGGCTCAAGGGCGAAGTCGCCGGAACGCGCCAACGACACAGCCGCGCCCTCCGTGAACCATTTTCCCGCGTCGCCCTCCGCCAAATCCCATCCGGCTTTGAACTGCGAGTTGTGTTGGCGGGTGGCGGCGAGTTGATCGCGCCAGCTCTTCGTCGCGTCGCTCCAACCGCTCGTGAAGGCAGCTCCCTCCAACTTGCTCAGTTTCGTCCACGCGTGCAGCGGATTGGCTAGGTTTCCCTGCGCGTCCTTGAGCGCGGACTCGAGGGCGTCCCCGGTGGCGGACGGAGACTTCGCGGCGAGTTCGGCGCGGGCTTTGGTCAGTTCAACGATCAGCGTGGCGTGCCTCGCTTTTTGCTCGGGGGTCATCGCCTTTGCGAGGGCCTCGGGACTAACGCCGACGGGGCCGGTGCGGAAGGAGGCGGCGATTTCCTCAGCCGTCAACGCGCGGTCATACAGGCGGGCCTCATCAATCTCGCCGGCGAGGAAGGCGCGTCCGCCACCGGTGTGGCGGCGACCGAGCAGCACCCGCGACGCGCCCGCCGCGAACGTCTGCAGCGCCGCGCCTTCGCCGGGCGGCGTATAAGCGGGCGCGTAGAGAACGCCGTTCCGATAAAAGGCGACGCTGTTGTCCGGGCGATAGACGACGGCGAGATGAACGAACTCGCCGGGCTTCGCGGTCTCGGCGACGCCATCAAGCGTGCGTGAGCGGCGGAAATTGTTGCTGCCATTCACCCACTTCCTCGGCTCTTTCTCGGCAAAGACAATGGAATCAAAAACGCTGCCATTACTGCTCTCGACGGTGATCACGCCGCCGCCGGACTGGTCGAGCGTGGCGAGGGCGACCCACGCTTCGAGCGTCTTTTCGCGCAACTCGCGGACGAGCGGCGCCGTGCGAAGGTGCGCTTCCTTGCCGTCGAGGAGGAGACGTCCATTGCGAAGAATCGCGCCGCCGAGTAACTCTCCGTGCAGGGAACCGAGTTGATCGCGCGCGTCGGTGTCGAAAGACCAACGGGAGACGGGCTGCGGCAGGCGAACGACGGAGGGCGGCTCCGCGGGCGCGCCTTTCCCTCTCCCGGCTCGGGTGCGCGCCTCAGATTCGATCGCGGCCAGTTCGGTTTCGAGTTTCGCGACGCGTTGATGAAACGGAGCGAATTGGGGATCGGCGCCCGAACCGCGCGCAAGTTGGGCGAGGAGTTGCGGGATTGCGTCGCGCCACGCGTCGGCGAGCGTGGATTTGATTTTGGGTTTGAGCGCGAGAAGCGTAGCGCGGTTCTTGTTCAGCAACTCCGGCGAGTCGAGCTGGACCTGCGCGGGGCGGGTGGACGCGAGCACGCCGTAGAGCGCGTAGTAATCGCGCTGGCTGATGGGATCGAACTTGTGATCGTGGCAACGCGCACAGGAAATCGTGAGCCCCTGAAACGCTTTCGCGAGCACGTCGATCTGGCTGTCCACGGCTTTCACCTGATCATCGAGCGTGTCCACCGGCTGGAAGCCGTGCTCGACGAGCCGGAAGTGCGCGGGCCCGATCCGCGATTCGTTCAAGCCGTCCGCTTTGTTCCAACGGACTTGCGCCGGTGGCAGCAGGTCGCCGGCGAGATGTTCGCGGATGAGCTGGTCGGCGGGTACGTCGGCGGCGAAAGCGCGGATGAGATAATCACGGTAACGCCACGCCTGCGGAATTTCCGGGTCGCCCTCGCTGCCATGCGTCTCGGCATAGCGCACGAGATCCATCCAGTGCCGCGCCCATCGTTCGGCAAACGCGGGCGAAGCGAGCAGGCGATCGGTGGCGGCGGCGATCGCCGATGCCCGATGGTTGTTTTGAAACTCGCGCACGAAAGCCTCCACCTCTTCCGGTCTCGGCGGCAGACCGGTGAGCGCGAATGTGAGGCGGCGGATCAATGTGCGCGGATCAGCATCGGCGCCGGGCTGAAGGCCGCGTTCCTCCATCTTCGCGAGGAGAAAGCGGTCAACAGGATGCCCGCTCCACCCCGCATTCTTCGGCGTGGGCACTGATGGCACCTTCACCGGCTGAAAGCTCCACCACGTGCGCCGCGCGGCGAAGATTTCCGGCCAAGTACCTCCGGTGGCCACAGCGCTTGGCGGCCCGACTCGCGGATCGGGTGCGCCCATCTTCACCCACGCAACGAGGTCAGCGACCTGCCGCGCGGTGAGCGATGTCTTCGGCGGCATCTGCAAGTCGGGGTCGGCGCGGCGGACGGCCTTGATAAGCCGACTGGTCTCGGCGTTGCCGGGTACGAGGGCCGGGCCGCTCTCACCGCCTTTGAGAACACCGTCGCGCGTGTCGAGTGTGAGACCGCCTTTTTTCTTCGCCCCAGAATGGCACTCGTAACACTCGGCGACGAGCAGCGGCCGGATGTTTTTCTCGAAGAACTCGATCCCTTCGCGCGCCGGCGCGACGGCAGAAACGGCCGCCAAAGGCCACAGCCCCGCCGCGAACAGAATGACGGCGGCGAAGTGCCTGTGTGCAATTTGGCGCATAGATGCTTTGAGTCTTCAGTGAAACAGAGCCCGCGCGCACAGGCAACACCGGCCTTTCGTTGGCGCGTCCACTTCGGCATTGTTTTTCGGCCACTGCCCGCTAGTTTTTGAGCGATGAACCGGAAATTCTTTCTCTTGATCGGCGCTGTCGCGATGACTCTCTCGGTGTCGGGGGCGGAATTGGATCTCAGGGCGGCGCTCACTGTCGTGAAAAAGGTCGGCCCCGAAGGCCGCGGCAACGCCGAGGCCGCACGCGCGTGGCAGTCCCTCACCAAGGCCCGCGTGACCGATATCCCCGCGCTGCTCGCCGCGATGGACGATGCGAACGACCTCGCCGTGAACTGGCTTCGCGCGTCCGTGGACACCATCGCCGACCGCGAGTTGCAAGCCGGCGGCAAGCTGCCGGTGTCAGCTCTGCACGCCTTCCTCAGCGATACACGTCATCATCCGCGAGCCCGGCGGTTGGCCTTTGAACTCATCGCGCGCGTCGAGCCGGCCGCCGCCGAAAAACTGGTGCCGACGTTCGCCGATGATCCGAGCGTGGAACTGCGACGCGACGCCGTGCAGCGTCTGCTCGAGGCAGCCGACAAGGCGCTGGCCGTGGCGGACAAAGCCGGTGCGTCGAAAGGTTTCCGCGCCGCGCTGAATTCGGCGCGCGACGAGGCGCAGATCAAGAAGGCCGCCGCCGAACTGCGCAAGCTGGGCGAGGAGGTGGATCTGCCGCGGCACTTCGGCTTCCTGATGGAATGGAAGATCATCGGGCCGTTCGATAACACCAAGCTCATCGGCTTCGATGCGACCTATCCACCCGAGAAAGAGGTCAACCTCGCCGCCACGCACGACGGCAAGACCGCCAAAGTACGTTGGGCGGACCTCGCCACAAAAGACGACTACGGCATGGTGGATTTCAACAAGCCGTTCGGGAATCACAAGGGCGTCACGGCTTACGCCTACACCGAGTTCAACGCTACCGCCGCGCGCCCGGCCGAGCTGCGCCTCGGCTGCAAGAACGGCTGGAAAGTCTGGTTCAACGGCAAGCTGCTCTTCGGCCGCGATGAGTATCATCGCGGCTCGCGCCTCGACCAGTACCGCCTCCCGATCCAGTTGCAGGCAGGCAAAAATACCATCCTCGTGAAGGCCTGCCAGAACGAGGAGGTGAAGGATTGGACGAAGGAATGGGAGTTCCAGCTCCGCGTCTGCGATGCCACCGGCACGGCCATCCTCGCGAAAGATCGCATCCCTTCCCCGACAAAGACCGCGACGAAAACCACCGCGCAAAAGTGAGGTCGACTATGAAGACGCTTCTTTCCATTTCCTTGTTCGTTACCACCATCGTCGGCTCGCTCAACGCCGCCGACTGGCTCCAGTTCCGCGGCCCCGGTGGCACCGGCATCGCTGCCGAGACCGCCGCGCCCACCAAGCTCACCGAGCAGAGCATCGCGTGGAAGATCGCGCTGCCCGGCCGCGGCCTTTCCAGTGCGATCATCGTCGGTGACCGCGTGTTCGTCACCTCCTCCAGTGGCGTGGAGCAGGACCGCCTGCACGTCCTCTGCTTCAGCGCGAAGGACGGCGCGAAGCTGTGGGAGCGCCAGTTCTGGGCCACCGGCCGCACGATGACGCACCAGAAAACCGCCGGCGCCGCGCCCACGTCGTGCAGTGACGGCCAGCGCCTCTTCTCCATCTTCTCCTCGAACGACGTCGCCTGCCTCGACCTCGACGGGAACGTGCTCTGGCTGCGCGGCCTCGGCCGTGATTATCCGAACGCGAGCAACAGCCTCGGCATGGCTTCCAGCCCGGTCATCGTCGGCGACACGCTCGTTTGTCAGGTGGAGAACGACAGCGAATCCTTCGCCATCGGCCTCGATGCCGTGACCGGCGTGAACCGTTGGAAACTCGACCGGCCGAAGATGGCGAACTGGACCTCGCCGCTCATCCTGCCCGGCGCCAGCCCACTCGTCGTGCTGCAATCCGGCAAAGGCCTGAGCGCCATCGAACCGCGCACCGGCAAGGAGACGTGGTACTTCTCTGACGGCGCGGCGACGATCCCATCGAGCACGTTCGCCGGCGGCGTGTTTTATGCCGCGTCCAAAGGCATCACCGCCCTTCGCCCCACGGCGAATAGTCCACATCCCGAGCAGCTCTGGCAGACCGCTCAACTCACTCCCGCCACCGCCAGTCCAATTGTGGTTGGCGGAAAGATTTTCACGCTGAACGGCGCGGGCATCCTCAGCGCCGGCGACCTGAAGGACGGCGCGCGCCTCTGGCAACTGCGCCTCACCGGACCGTTCAGCTCCTCGCCGATCGCCGTTGGCGCGCATCTCTATCTCGTGAGTGAGAAGGGCCTCGTGCAGGTGGTGAACACCGCTGCGCCCGAGGGCGAAATCGTCAGCACACTCGACCTGAAGGAGACCGCGCTCGCCACGCCGTCCGCCGCCGCCGGCGCGATCTACGTGCGTGGCGACAAGACGCTCTGGAAACTCGGCGCGCGCTGAGCGCGAAGCTCGGCGAGCGTGTTCTCCGGCGCGTCGTGCGAGGCGCCGCGTTGCGCGAAGATATCGAGAGCAAAACTCTCGGCGGCGAAGCCGAGCAGCGACAAAAGCATCGGGAGAATAGCGGCGGAAAGAGCCTGACAAGGGCCTTCCGACGCAGGGGAGCCTCAATCGTACATGGACTGAAGCGGATGCTCGTACGCCGGAGTTTTGCTTGAATTCACTTTCGTCGCCCACCAATCTCGGGTTGTATCAAACACGGACGCCTATGAGCACTTCTCTAAACCGCCGCACCTTCCTCGCCACCGCGGCCACGGCTGCTGCCGCCTTCGTCACCCGCCCCGCCACCGCTGCTGAGCGCGATTGGTCGGGGAAAATCCCGACGCGTTATCCCGATCCGGACATCCTCGCGCTCGACAAACGGTTCAACAAATACAAGCTCGGCAACACGCCCCTCCAGCGAATCCATCACAGCGACAAAACGCTCTGGACGGAAGGCCCGGCGTGGAATGGCGTCGGCCGTTACCTGCTTTGGAGCGACATCCCGAACAACATCCAGCAGCGCTGGCTGGAGGAGGATGGCCACGTGAGTACCTTCCGCAACCCCGCCGGGAATTCGAACGGCAACACGTTCGACTTCGAGGGCCGGCAGATTTCCTGCGAGCATGGCCCGCGTCGCGTCGTGCGCTACGAACACAACGGCACCATGACCGTGCTGGCGGACAAGTTTGGCGGCAAAGAATTTAACGCGCCGAACGACGCCGTGGTCCATCCAAACGGCGACATCTGGTTCACCGACCCCGGCTACGGCGGCCTGATGAACTACGAGGGCAACCGTGCGAACACGGGTTCCGTGCAGCCGAATCAGAAGGAGGCCGTCTATCGCATCGACGGCAAGACCGGCAAGCTCGAGAAGGTGACCGACGAAGTCTTCAAGCCGAACGGGCTCTGTTTCTCGCCTGATTACAAGAAGCTCTACGTGGCCGACACCGGCGCGAGCCATTACGCGGAGGCGCCGAAGTGCATCTGGGGCTTCGAGGTGACGGACGAGCGGAAACTCAAAGGCCGGCGCGAGTTCGCCTCGATGCTGCTCAAGGGCCTGCCGCGGGGCGACGTCGCCGGCATGGCCGACGGCATCCGCTGCGACGTAGATGGTAACGTCTGGTCCAGCGCCGGCTGGGTCGGCGCGGGCTACGACGGCGTGCATATCTTCGCGCCCGATGGCCA
>SXGS01404951.1_pt1 | contig 10343 bp, 6 predicted proteins | sample 3174681 | NCBI WGS metagenome assembly SXGS01 (sample SAMN11356861, study PRJNA531348) | freshwater metagenome | isolation source: freshwater sample F1-80 | place: China: Fuxian Lake, Yuxi | collected 2017-12-25
ATCTCGAGCTCGACGTGCGAAATGCTCCGGCGGGGCTGGATATCGTCGCAGTGGACGTCGTGTTGACGACGTACCCGGTGGAGTATCGAGGCGCCTTCCGCTGTTCGGACGAACGGCTGAATCGGATCTGGGAGATCGGCCGCTGGACCTGCCAGCTCAATATGGAAGACGCCTTCACCGACTGCCCGTGGCGAGAACGCGCGCAGTGGTGGGGCGACGCGCGGCTCGAAGCGCTGATCAGCGCCTACGCCTTTGGGGATGTGCAGCTCATCAAGCGCGCCCTGCGACAGCACGCTCAGAGTCTTCAGCCCGAGGGGATCACCTGGGGCGTCTATCCCACCACCTGGGATGGCGGGCGGCTCCCGACCTTTACTCTCGTCTGGGTGAGCACCCTCTGGGACACCTACATGCAGACCGCCGATCGCGACCTCGTGCGCGGGTTGTTCCCCCGGGTGAGGTACGTGCTTGATCGGTTCTTCGGTCCCCGGGTTGGCGCCGGCGGACTGTTGAAGGACGTGCCGTACTGGATCTTCGTGGACTGGGCGGATGTGGAAACGAAGGGCGAGTCGGCGGCCCTCAACTCCTTCTACTTCGACGCGCTCCGGTCCGCCGCCGCGATGGCGGACGTTTTAGGCGATGCTCCGGTCGCCAACGAGTATCGCAAGCGGGCCGCGGATCTTCGTCAGGCGATGAACAGCCGTCTCTGGGATGCTCCACGCCACGTCTATCGGGACGCCGTGCTCCCGAATGGCCAGCTCTCTCCGAAGGTCTCGCAGCAGGTCAACTCCCTCTGCGTGCTCTACGACATAGCTCCACAGGGTGAGCAAGACCGGATCCTCGATGCGATCTATTCGCCGGGACGAATCCCCGGTTTGGTTGAGTCCGGATCGCCGTATTTCTCGTTCTACCAGTTGAGCGCACTCTACCATGCCGGCAGGTATGATCTAGCCCTGAATGAGATCCGGAAGCGCTGGGGGGCAATGCTCGATTGGGGCGCAACCACCTGGTGGGAGATGTGGAAGCCCGGCGCCAGCTTCTGCCACGGATGGTCCGGCGGGCCGACCTTCGACCTTCCGTCGCAGTACCTGGGGATTCGACCCCTGAAGGCGGGCTGGGCCGAGATCGAAGTTACTCCCCGCTACACCGCGTTTGAGAGCGCTGCCGGTGTGGCGCCCTCGCCGAAGGGCGACGTCGAGATTGCGTGGCAATCGGACAAGGCAGCTCGCGTGACTCGAGCCCGCGTGTCGGGTCCGAAAGATGTCCCGCTCGAGATCGAGATTCCCTCGAGCAAGGGACTAAAAGTCAATAAGAGCGAGAAGCTGCCCGCAGGAGTGGTGCGGACCGACGTGGCCGGCGGTCTCCGGCTGCGTCTCCCGGTAGGAGGTGAGCTTGCTCTGGAATGGGCGAACTGACGCTGGTGTGGCAATCGCATCTCAAAGCTGTTTCGCAGAGGAGATCGCCGTGTCGCCACAAAACAGTCACATAATCCCACTGACTCAACCGCAGAGGAGCGGATGACGGGCGTGGGTGAGATGGGGTAGTTTCACACCGATGAACTGGTCGACCTGGAGGAGGCGCCTTCGCGCCTTCACTCTGATCGAGCTCCTCGTAGTTATCGCCATCATCGCGATATTGGCTGCGATCTTGTTCCCGGTCTTTGCGCAGGCCCGCGAGAAGGCAAGGCAGGCCGCGTGTCTCTCCAACCTGAAGCAGGCCGGGTCGGCGCTGGCCATGTACGTTCAGGACTACGATGAACGGATGCCGAATGCGTGTGCCTGGGGCAAGGCGTGGCTCCATGGGTCTGCCGCGACGGAGTGCCCTCCGATCGTTCGTGCCGGTGCGCCGGCCTATGCCCAGGAGTTTCTGGTTCCCTACGTGAAAAACACCGAAGTGTGGTACTGCCCTAGCGCGGGAAAGACCAAGGCGCTCGCAGTCTCCAACCCTGCGGTCAACAACATGGGGCAGAATGGGACGTCCTATATCTGGAACCATGCGACTCAGACAGTCCCCTACGGGCCGTTGCGGGGGCGGGCTTCCGTCCGCGTTTCAGGCCTTAGCTTGGCGGCAATCCCCCGATCGGCAGAGGCGCCGGTCTTCTGGGACATGCCCTACTGGGCTCCGGTGCCTGGGGCGACGTGTGCACAGGCTACCGATCCACGCTATGTGTCCCTGCACAACAAGGGCCTGAATGCACTCTACTCGGACAGCCACGTCAAATTTGCTCCGTTCCAGGGCAATCGAAACAACGGCAACTGTCTGGAAGACTGGTGGCTCGACAACTCGTGGAAGGGTTTTGTCGAGTAGCCACGAGTTCGCACTTTGAAAGGGTACGTCAGGGTGAGCCGCCGCGACAATCGGATTGCCGCGGCGGCTGTCTGTCTGGTGGGAGGGTTGCTTCTGGCCGGATGGTTTTCCTTCGGTCGACCGCGTGCTGCCTCCGTGGATCCCGCCGTCGCAGAGCAGCAGTTCACCCTCGGGGTGGAGGCGCGTCAACGCGGCGATCTTCGGGGAGCTGCGGAGGCATTCCGTCGGGCTTCGGACGCGGCGCCCGGCTGGGCGGATCCCCACGCTCAGTTGGGCGCCGTCTACACCGACGCGCTCGAATTTGAGCTAGCCCTCACCTCCCTGAAGCGAGCCACGGCGATTGAGCCGGCAGACTCCGCGATCTGGGTGCTGCTGGGAAAACTGTACCTGCAAACCAGCCGGACCGAGGACGCCATTGATACGTTTCGGAAGGCACTGGACCTCCGACCCGGCCATCCGCCGATCCTTTCGCTCGTTGCAGAGTCGCTCCGGCAGTCCGGCGAGGGCCCCCGGGCGGTTGAAGCCGCGCAGCTGTTCGAGCAGGCGGCTGCGGCGGATCCCACGGATCCGGATCGGTGGTACCGGCTCGGGCTGACCTACCAGCGGTTGAACCGTCACGAGGATGCGATCAAGAGTTTCGTTCGCGCCATCGCGATTTCGCCGGAGACGCCTGAGCCCTACTATGCGCTGGCGATGTCGGAGAGGGCCGCGAAACGTCTGGACCGGGCCAACCGCGCGCTGGCTGCCTACGCCCGAGCGTCGCGAGCCGCCGGGAAGCGTGACCCGCAATCGGCGCCCAACGCCGAAGAGTCCGGTGAAGGCGCTCCCGCGCCGACGGACGTGCTCGTCGTAGCGCGGCGAAAATTCTACAACGAGGGGCGTCCGGAAGAGGCGCTCTCCATCCTGGATCAGGCCGGCCCCTGGAACTCGGCCGACATGTCCTACTTCCGCGGCCTCGTGCTCCAATTCCTGGGGCGGCGCCCGGAAGCCGAATCGGCTTTTCGACGTGCCGCAGAACTGGACCCTCGCAATCCGCGGCCCCGGGCCTGGCTCGGAACTCTCCTGCTGGAACAAGGTCCATCCACGCTTCAGGCCGCGATGGTGGAGCTTCGCGCCGCGGTCGGACTCGACCCGGACTACGCCTACGGCAACTACCAGCTTGGACGGGCTCTGCTGCAACAGGGGAAACCCTCGGAAGCAGTGGCGCCGCTTCGACGAGCTTTGACCCGAGATCCAGGCTATCGGGAGGCGCTGTATTCCCTGAGTCAAGCACTCCGACAACTCGGGAAGACGGCCGAGTATCGGAGCGCTCTGGCGCGCTTCAAGAAGTTGGACAACCTCGAGAGGCGCCGGCGGACCCTGGCGACCCAGGTTCGGGCCCGACCAACCGATCCGGCGCCCCGGCTGGCGTTGGCGCGGCACTTCCTGGAGACGCACTCCGAGTCTCAGGCGGTTCTTGTGCTGGAGGGGCTTCTGTCGGCCGTTCCAAACCATGACGAGGGGCGGCGGCTGCTGGAAGTCGCTCGCGCCCGCGGCGGCCGTTCGGGCGCCGCTGAACCTCGGGACTGACGGAAGGTCTATGCTTAACCTCTACGGACGTCGCTGGCTGCTCATGGGCGTCGCGGTCGGGTCGGCGGCGATGGTGGGGTGCGGGGGCGGCGGACGTGGCTCGTTCGGTGCGGCGGCGGAGCCCGCCCAATTGCCGCACGGTTTCGTGGATGTGGCCCAGCAGTCTGGAGTGCTGTTTCGCCACACGAACGGCGTACGCGGTTCGCACCACATGCCCGAGACCATGGGCTCGGGATGTGCGATGTTCGATGCCGACGGGGACGGCGATCTCGATCTGCTCTATCTGAACGGACGCGAGTTCTCGGAGACGGATGGCGCCCTCCCGGTCGGGGCGCCGGTCACGACGGCCGCTCTCTACCGAAACGATGCCGGTAGGTTTACTGACGTTACGATCGGCTCCGGCCTCGACGTGCCCCTCTACGCGATGGGCTGCGCGGTGGGCGATTTCGACAACGACGGCGTTGAAGATCTCTACATAACGAGCGTGTTCGACGAATGCCGCCTGTTCCACGGGCTTGGAGGCGGCCGTTATCAGGACATCACGCGGGTGGCTGGCGTCGGCAACCGGAAGCGATGGGGAACGAGCGCGGCCTGGTTCGACTACAACGGCGACGGTTTGCTGGACCTGGTGGTCTGCAATTACCTGAACTACTCGATCGGACGGGAAGTTTCGTGCACCAATCGTCTGGGCGGCAAGAGCTACTGCACCCCTCGACACTATGCGGGCATGGCGCCGACGCTCTACCGCAACAAGGGCGGCGGACACTTCGAGGATGTGACTGAACTGTCGAATGTCGGGTTTGTCACTGGAAAGCTGTTGGGGGTGGCGGTGCTGGATGCGGACCTGGACGGGCGGCCGGACTTGCTGCTGACAAGCGACACCACCCCAAACCTCCTGCTTCGAAACAACGGCAGTGGCCGCTTCCTGGACACGGCGCTCGATGCGGGAGTGGCCATTGGGGAAAACGGACTGGCGCGGGCGGGGATGGGTGTGGACGTCGCGGAGTTGGGTCGTCGGGGGGAGCGGGCGATCCTGATTGCGAACTACACCAACGAGCCGGTGAGTTTCTTCTGGGAGAGCGATCGTGGCTATTTCGTGGAGCGAACCGGCCCCGTAGGGCTTCTGGCGCCCACGCTGTCGACCCTCGGCTTCGGCGCTTTCTTCTTCGATTATGATAACGACGGCCGGCAGGACATCTTTCTGGCCAACGGACACGTGCAGGACGACATCCAGCTTTTTCAGGCCAACCTGAGCTACGCCCAGCCGCACCAGTTGTTTCGAAATGTGAGTGAGGGGCCCGAGCCGGCGTTCGAGGAGCGGACCTCCGAAGCCGGACCGGCTTTCCGAAAGCCGGCAGTGTCCCGCGGCGCCGCCTTCGGCGACTATGATGGGGATGGGGATCTGGATCTCATCGTGAACAACAACGGTGGCGCCGGCGAGCTTTTGCGGAATGACCACTCCGGAGCGGGCCATTGGCTCTCCGTGCGATTGATCGGGCTGAAGTCCAATCGCAATGCCTTTGGAGCGCGGATGAGCGTTAAGACCGGGGAGGTCGCCCACGTGCGGCATCGCGTGAGTGGGTCCAGTTACTGCTCGGCCTCCGCCGGACCGCTTCACGTGGGTCTGGGAAGCCGCGATCGCTTTGACGAGATTCGGGTGCGCTGGCCATCCGGACGCAATGAAGTGTGGCCGGGCGGTCCCGCGGACCGCAGCGTGACATTGACCGAAGGCTCCGGGAAACCGGCGCCACTGGACTCGGAGAGAGCCCGATGATTTCAACACGGTGGAAGAGGTGGTTGGCAATGGCAGTCACTGCTGTGGGCGCGGTTTCCCAGGGTTCGGCCTCCGAGGCTCGTCCTGGCTACCCGGTCACTCGGACAGATGTGACGGTGGATCGCGTCCACGGCGTGGATGTTGCTGATCCGTATCGCTGGCTGGAAGACGCGCGCTCCTCGGAGGTTCAGTCGTGGATGACGGCTCAGAACCAGGCCGCGCGTGCCGAATTGGATCGCCTCCCGGGCCGAGAGGCTTTCGCGAACCGGCTGAAGTCTCTGCTTTACGTCGACTCCATTTCAGCGCCCCTGGTGCGAGGGGACCGCTTCTTTTATTCCCGGCGGCTGGCGTCCAAAGAGAAACCAATCCTCTATTGGAAAGTCGGTGAGCAGGGAGAGGAGCGGGTGCTGCTCGATCCGAACCTACTATCCGCCGACGGCAGCGTGGCCCTCGGAGTGTGGGCGCCCTCGTGGGATGGGAAGAAGCTGGCCTATTCGCTCCGGCGGAACAACGCCGATGAGGCCACGATGCACGTGATGGATGTATCGAGCGGCGAGGTCAGCAAGATCGATGTGATTCCCGGCGCCCGCTACGCCTCACCCAGTTGGAAGCCCGACGGCTCCGGCTTCTACTACGTCAACCTGCCCTCGGATCCCGGTATTCCGGTGGATCAGCGCCCCGGCTATGCCGAAGGTCGATACCACGAGCTCGGCACAGATCCCAAATCCGATCCCCTTGTCTTCCCGGCGCTGCGCGATCCCCAGAAGTTCGTGGGAATCTCCCTGTCCCGAAGCGGACGGTTCCTGTTCCGAGAAACTCAACACGGCTGGAACCAGACGGATGTGTACTTTCGCGACCTTAGTCGAGGTGAAACGGAGTGGCGAACGCTGGTCGCGGGAAAGCCGGCAATCTATCAACTGGAGGAGCACGGAGGTTCGTTCTACGTCCTCACGAACGAAGGCGCTCCTCGCTACCGCGTCTTCAAGGTGAACCCGAACAAGGTTGAGCGGGGCAACTGGAAGGAAGTTGTGGCGGAGCGTCCCGACGCCGTGGTCGACGGAATGTCGGTCATCGGCGGCAGACTGGTGCTCACCGTGATGCTAAACGCCACCAGTCGCATTGAGATCCGGAAACTGGACGGCTCCCCGGCGAGCGAGGTTGAAACACCCGGTCTGGGTTCCTCCAGCGCCGTTGTCGGCGAAAGGGACCGCAACGATGTCTACTTCACCTTCACCAGCTTCACCCGTCCCCCCGAGGTTCATCGGGCTTCGGCGCGCACCGGAAAGTCCTCGGTGTGGGCGCGTCCCGACCTGAAGATTGATGATCGGCCCTTCACCGTGGATCAGGTCTGGTACCCGTCGAAGGACGGCACCAAGATCTCAATGTTCATTGTCCACCGCAAGGACATGAAGAAGGACGGCTCCACGCCGCTGTTGCTGGAGGGGTACGGCGGCTTCAACGTGAGCATGACTCCCAGCTTCTCCGCCAGCCGCCTCGCCTGGCTGGAAGCGGGTGGGGCTTACGCGCTGCCGAATCTGCGCGGAGGGGGCGAGTACGGCGAAGCATGGCATCGTGCCGGGATGCTCGACAAGAAGCAGAACGTGTTCGACGACTTCATCGGGGCCGCGGAATACCTCATCCGGGAGAAGTTTACGAGCTCACAAAAGCTAGCGATCCGGGGTGGCTCGAATGGTGGACTCCTCGTCGGCGCGGCGATGACGCAGCGGCCGGAGTTGTTCCGAGCGGTGATCTGCGGCGTTCCGCTGTTGGACATGGTTCGCTATCACCTGTTCGGCAGCGGACGCACCTGGATCGCCGAGTACGGGTCCGCCGAGGACGCGGCAAAGTTTCGGACACTATATGGTTACTCGCCCTACCATCGTGTGAAGAAGGGCGCGGCCTATCCCGCTCTGTTGATGCAGTCGGCGGACTCTGATGACCGGGTGGATCCGATGCACGCGCGAAAGATGGTTGCGCTCATCCAGGCATCTACGGGCTCTGACCGACCCGTGCTGCTGACGATCGAGAAGAATGCGGGTCACGGCGGGGCCGGGCTTATCAAGGCCGCGATCGAGCAGGCTACCGACTCGTATTTGTTTCTCATGCAGCAACTTGGGCTTCCGCCTTTGAACCCGTGAGGCGAATGGACCGACTATTCCGGATGGATCTGCGTACGCCCGATGTCGGGCGTCTGGGAGAGTTCACACGGATGCGTTACCTGTTGATGGGTGTTGCCCTGTTGGGGATGGTTCTACCCGCGTCGGCGCAATCGGCGTCGCCGATCTACTGCGCTTCCTTTGAGCCCATCAAGCTCAAGGCGAGCGCCAACGGCCAGACTGCGGATCAGAGGGCCTCAGCGGCCACGGATGTGGTGAACAAGTACCTGGGCGGCAAGGCGGGTTCGGTGACGTCTCGGGTCAAGGGTAAGAATCGACAAATCCTGCTGAATGGAGAAGTCGTTCTGACCGTGACGGATGAGGACGCAAAGTCCGAAAAGACCACGGTGAGCGGACTGGCATCCCGTTGGGCCTCGAGCTTACAGAAGGCGTTCAACGCCTCCAAGGCGCAAAAGTAAGGGTCGGCTGTGGGCCGGCGGTTCTGCACCGCCGGCCCGCCTCGGATCGGCTTGACGGAGGTCGGACCGGGTGCTAGCATTCAGGAGCGTTGGGGTTTGCCCCAACCGTGTTCGGCGGCGTAGCCAAGTGGCTAAGGCAGGAGTCTGCAAAACTCCCATCAGCGGTTCGATTCCGCTCGCCGCCTTTTTCTTCGTCTGTAGCACTCTGCCCAGAGCCTGGCGGGTGGCATGACGTACCGGTCCCGGGTTCCCTCGGACGACCTTGAAGCCCTGTGCCGGAACCTTGAAAAAGGCGTAAACCCGGATGGGGACGAGGTCTGGGCGCTCGTGAACGCAGGATCCGAGGTCGCCCCCCGCCTCTGCGAACTCTTACGCCGGGGTACCTCGGAGACGCGGTGGCGGTCCGCTGAAGTTCTCGGGCGACTGGGAGACCCCTCGGTTGCCGAGGATCTCTGTGAGATGCTTCGAGATGAGGACTTCCGGGTCCGCTCCGCCAGTTGTGAAGCGCTGGTACTGCTCGGCCCGAAGGCACACGAAACGCTGGTCAACCTCCTGCCTTCCCTCTCCGGGTCGGCGAGGTGGTGGGGAGCCTCCGTGATTTCGTCGGTGGCCACGCCGGCCCTGCGTCCCCACCTGGAGAACATGCTCCTCGACCCGGACACGGTGACGCGTGTTCAGGCGGCCCGTGGTTTGGCACGACTTCCGGGAGCGGCGGCGCCACCGGCGCTTGTAGCCGCCGTGACGGATCCTTCCATTCCACTCCGGGCTGCTGTCGCCGAGGCGCTGGGAGTCTGCGTCGGTGCAGACGCCGAGGACGGGCTCTCGCGCCTCTGCGCCGACGCCAACGCCATCGTGCGGCAGGCGGCGGCCGTGGCGCTGGTCGGACACTCGGGCGAGGCGTCGATCCGACTCCTGATCGCTCTGTTGTCGGACTCGGACGGCGCCGTGTGTCACCGGGCGGCGGATTCTCTCACGACGCTCGCAGAGACCTCGAAGAGTGTGGCGCTGCGGGCTGCACTGCCCGCGCTGCGTCAGAGAAGCTCTCGGTGGGGGATGGAGCCTGCCGAACGCCGGGAATCCTTCCGTCGGGCCCTGCGGGCGATTGAGGCGGCCACTCAGGACATGGGGTCCATGCCGATTCCCGGCAGTCAGACCCAAATCCCGATGGATATGCTGCCGATCTCCGGAGAGGAGCCGCCGACCGGGACCGAACCCGGTTAGAGTTCGGCCAGTCGGTCGAAGTAGGTCGGGAATGTCTTCGCGGTGCACGCCGGGTCGGCGATGACCACCCCCGGCGACTTCAGTCCCACCAGGGAGAAGCCCATCGCGACCCGATGGTCGTTGTAGGTCTGGATCACTGCGGGCTTCACGGGCCTCGGGGTGATCCGGAGGCCGTCCGGGAACTCCTCCACCTCCTGGCCCAGCCGGCGCAACTCTGTGACCGCCGCCGATATCCGATCGCACTCCTGGAGTCGCGAGTGCTCGATGTCCCGGATCTCCGTGGGTCCGTCGGCGAACGGCGCCATGGCGCAGAGGGTCAGCGACGTGTCGGAGAACGCATTTGCGTTGACGGTGACACCCTGAAGCCGATCGGGACCGATCACCGTGATCGACCCCGTCTCCCGCAGTACGGTGCAGCCCATCGTCTCAAGAACGTTCAGGAATCCCAGGTCGCCCTGAGCGCTTCCGACGCCCAGATGGGGCACCGTGACTCGCCCGCCGGTGAGCGCCGCCGCGGCGAAGAAGTAGGACGCGTTGGAGGCATCCGGCTCCACGAAGGAATCCCGAGGTAGATAGCCCTGACCCCCGGCGCAGGTGAGTCGGGTGAACCCCGCGTCTCGATCCATGACGGCGCCGAAATCGGACATGATCTGCGCGGTGAGGTCGATATAAGGTCGAGAGACCATCTCCCCAATAACATCGATCTCCATTCCGTCACGGGTGACGGGGGCCACGAGCAGGAGCGCCGTGAAGTACTGGCTGCTGTGCGATCCGGGCATGGCCACCTTCCCCCCTCGCAGTCCATGGGCGCGCACTTCGACCGGCGGGCAGCCCGTGCCGTTCAACGAGCGCACCGAGGCGCCGAGTGTGTTCAACGCGTCGATGAGGTGCCCGATCGGC
>SXGS01088933.1_pt1 | contig 10342 bp, 9 predicted proteins | sample 3174681 | NCBI WGS metagenome assembly SXGS01 (sample SAMN11356861, study PRJNA531348) | freshwater metagenome | isolation source: freshwater sample F1-80 | place: China: Fuxian Lake, Yuxi | collected 2017-12-25
GACCGGCTTCACCGGCTCCGCCGGCTTCGCCATCGTGCTGGTGAAGAAAGCGGCGATTTTCGTTGATGGTCGTTATGTGATTCAGGTGCGCGGCGAAATTGATCCGCGTGTGATGACGCCGCTCGATATTTCGACGATCGCGCCATCTGCATGGCTCGCCGAAAACGCCGCCGATGGCGCGCGCATCGGCTATGACCCGTGGCTGCACACCAGCGGACAGATCGAGCGTTTCCGCAAGGCGCTGGACGGCAAAAACATCACGCTGGTTCCGCTTGACGATAATCCGATTGACGCGATCTGGCGCGACCGTCCGGCTGAGCCGGTCGGAAAGGTCACGCTCTATCCAGCACGCCTCGCCGGCGAGACCGCCAACGCTAAAATCAAACGTCTGCGTGCGCAACTTGGCGACGCCGATGCGGCGCTGCTTTCCGATCCGCACGCCATCGCCTGGACGTTTAATATTCGCGGCGCCGATGTAGCGCATACGCCGATCGCGCTGTGTTTCGCCCTGCTGCCGAAGACCGGTAAGCCATCGCTGTTTATTGAACCCGCCAAGCTCGACGCCAAAACACGCGCCGCGCTTGAGAAGTTGCTCAATCTTCATCCCGCGACGGCGCTGACAGACGCATTGACGCGACTGGGTCGTGACGGCGCGTCGGTTCTCTTCGATTCTGCGACAGCGCCATCGAAACTCGTTGAAACGCTGCGCGACGCCGGCGGCAAGCCAAAGCTTGTGGCTGATCCGGCATCGCTGCCCAAGGCGGTGAAAAACGCATCGGAACTTGCCGGCGCGCGCGCAGCGCATATTCGCGATGGGCTGGCGCTGACGCGTTTCCTCGCATGGTTTTCACATGTCGCGCCCAAGGGCGGCCTGACCGAAATCTCCGCTGCGCAGGCGCTCGAAACCTTCCGGCGCGAGGCCGGCGATCTGCGCGACATCTCCTTCCCGACGATCTCCGCTTTTGGCGAACATGCGGCGATTCCGCATTATCGCGTCACCGAGAAAAGCGATCTGCCGATCGGCAAGGGCGTCTATCTTGTCGACAGCGGCGCGCAGTATCTCGACGGCACAACAGATGTGACGCGCACGGTGGCGATTGGTCGCCCGTCAAAACAGTTTCGCGAACATTATACGCGCGTGCTCAAGGGGCACATCGCCATTGCGCGCGCGGTGTTTCCGAAAGGCGCCGGCGGCGCGCAGATTGACGCTTTCGCCCGTCGTTTTTTGTGGGAGGCCGGCCTTGATTTTGATCACGGCACCGGACATGGCGTCGGCGTTTATCTTTCCGTCCATGAAGGGCCGCAACGTATTTCACGACTCGATACGACGGCCCTGCAACCGGGCATGATCCTCTCGAACGAACCGGGCTATTACCGCGCCGGCGAATACGGGATTCGACTGGAAAATCTTGTCATCGTCGAGAAACGCGACATCAAGGGCGCGGAACGCGAGATGTATGGGTTTGAAACGATCACGCTGGCGCCGTTCGACCTTGCCAGTGTTGATCCAAAACTGCTGGACGCCGACGAAATCAACTGGCTCGACGCCTATCACGCGCGCGTCCGCAAGACGCTGGCGCCGCTCGCCGACCCGGCGACGCGCGCATGGCTGCGCGATGCGACGCGTAAACTGCTGGCTGACTGAACGGACACGCCTTCAGACGGTCTGCACGTGAATGACGCCATCGCGCGCCGTGGCGGACAACAGGCCCGGCGTGCTTTGCCCGCGGGCGCAGACGCCATCGCGGCCGACGACGATCAACGCGCCGACGCCATCGACTTTAGCGACCAGACGGCGCACGGCTGCATCTGTCGCCGCCTGCGTCTCAAGCCCCAGATCCTCGATCAGAAAACCAACCGTGCGCGCAAGCGAGGTGCGCAGGAAATGTTCGCCAACGCCGGTGCAGGACACGGCGCAACTGGCGTTATCCGCGAAAACACCGGCGCCAATCACCGGCGAATCGCCAACCCGCCCTGGTAATTTATTGGTCATGCCGCCGGTTGATGTCGCTGCGGCGAGATGGCCGGCGCAATCGCGCGCAACGGCGCCGACTGTGCCAAGTTTCTTTGCCGAAGGGGCGCTATTCGCCGCCACATGATCCAGCGCGGTTTCATTGCGCGCTTTCGCGCGGGCAAGATCATCGAGCCGTTCCGGCGTCTGGAAATAGCCCGGATCGACCATGACGACGCCATGGCGCGCGACAAAAGCCTCTGCGCCGGCGCCGATCAAAAAAACATGACGGCTCTTCTCCATCACCGCGCGCGCGGCAAGGATCGGATTTTTGATCCGCCCGACGCCCGCAACGGCGCCAGCGGAAAGATCGCGCCCGTCCATGATCGCCGCATCGCATTCGGCGACGCCATCGGCGTTGAGCACCGAACCGAAACCGGCGTTGAAAAGCGGATCGTCTTCAAGCAGCGTCACGCACAGGCTGACGGCGTCGCGCGCACTGCCGCCCCGCTCAAGCAGATCGGCGCCAGCGGCGACAATGCGATGCAGTGACGGTTCGAAACGCTCCGGATTCCGGATCGCGCCAGCGCCGCCATGGATCATCAGCGAGTAGCCGGACATGTGACGCGCTCCGCTGGCCCGATCAGGAGGCGCGCCGGCCTTTTTTATCGAAAAATAGCGCCTGGCTGATTGTCGCCTTCACCATCTCGACCCGATAGGGCTTGCTGATCAGAAAAGCAGGCTCCGGCCGCTCACCGGTGAGCAGGCGCTCCGGAAAGGCGGTGATGAAGATAACCGGCGAATCGGCCCGCGCCAGCAGATCATTCAGCGCATTGAGGCCGGATGTGCCGTCCGCAAGCTGGTTGTCGGCGAGGATCAGGCCGGGGCGGCGGGTTTTCGCCAGTTCCAGCGCCTCGCCATGGGTGCGGGCGACGCCAATCACCCGGTGGCCGAGATCCTCGCAGATGAACTGAATGTCCTGCGCGATCAGCCCCTCATCCTCGATGATCAGCACATCGGTCGCCACTCGCTGGGCGATCTCACGGCCGGCATCGGCGATCAGCGCCTCAACCTCCGCCGGCGAAACCGACAGGATGGTGGCGACTTCTTCGGGAGCGAACCCCTCGACCGTTCGCAGCAGAAAGGCCTGCCGCGAGCGCGGCGTGAGCTGGCTGACATTATGCTGCGCGGCGGAGAGGTCTTCCTCCGGATCGTCGGCGACATTGAGCGCGATTGATCCCCAGGAGGTCATGAACAGCTGGTAGAGGCCAACCTTGGGCGAGACATCCGACGGAAAGGAGGCGGTGTCGTCGATTAGCGCCTCCAGCGTGGCCACGACATAGGCGTCGCCGCTCTTTTGCGAGCCGCAGAGCGAGCGCGCAAACCGGCGGAGATAGGGAAGATGGGGAGCAATTTCTCTGGAGATATTCATGTCGACAACCATCACCCGTCACAAAGCAGACCTCTGACTTAAAGACTCGCAAGCATTCCGGCAAGAAACTGCGATAAAACGTCTCGCCGCCGCTCCAGGGGAACATTCACCCGCCTCGCGGGTTAAAGAAGGTGGCGAACAAGCCGGCGGGAGAGACCGCCCAGTGATTTCGGGAAGGAAGCGGAACTTTCCATGACGGCGGGCGAGGACGGGAACTCTCAGGTGGACGGACGGCGGAGCGCGGTCTCCGATCTGGCTCCGGAGCCGGTGACAGAGGAAATCCCGTCACTCGACCCAAGAGTTCAGGAACAGCTCGGCCGCGTTTTCCGCTCCTTCTGCGACGATCTCGTTCACCAGCCCATTCCCGACAAACTCGCCGTATTGCTCGCGCGCCTTGAGGCCAAACAGCGCGAGAATAAATGAGCGAGGACACCTTCACAGACATGATGGTGGCTGAAATGCCCTATCTGCGCGCCTTTGCTTTGTCGCTGTCAGGCGCCGCCAGCGTCGCTGACGATCTGGTGCAGGAGACGCTGGTCAAGGCCTGGTCGCACGCTGACTCCTTCGAACGCGGCACAAATTTCCGCGCCTGGCTGGTGACGATCCTGCGCAACACCTATTTCAACCAGTATCGCAAGCGCTCGCGCGAGGTGCAGGACAGCGATCACATCCACGCCGGACAAATCGCTGTCGGCGGCGGCCAGGAATCATCTCTCGCCATGCGCGATGTGCAGCGGGCGATTAACATGCTCCCCGCCGATCAGCGGGAAATCCTGCTGATGATCGGCGTGACCGAACTCTCCTACGAAGAAGCCGCTCAAATCTGCAATATCGCCGTTGGGACGGTTAAAAGCCGGCTCAATCGCGCCCGCGCCCGATTAGCGGAATTGCTGGGGCTGACCGGCGACGATCCCGCGACGATAGACCGCCCGGCTGAGGATCGAAAAAGCCCGCAGTCTTCCTAATTATCTGATTGAGGGTTTATCTCCACTGGAGCCTGTTTATTGCGCATGATCAATTTGTCTGGTTTCTCTGGCCTGGCTGCGCGCCGACCGCTTGGCCTGATTACGCTAGGGGCTGGCGCGTTGTTCGCCAGTGCGCCCGCGGCGCAAGCAGCGGAAACCGCCAGCGAGAGCGGCGATCTGATAATGCTTCTGCTGGCTGGCGCGCTGGTGGCGTCGATCGGCGCCGTCACATTTCTTTACGTTAAGAATAATAAGGCGCGCGCGGCACGGCGCAGCCTTGCCGCTTTCGCGGCGGAGCTTGAGAGCGACGCGCCGCTGAATTGGCGCGCCACTGGCGTCGCAGACATCGACGCCATTGCGCGCCGTCTGGGGGATGTCCATCGACGCCTGCAGGAAAAGCGCGTCCGTATCGCCGCCGATCAGGATGAAATAAAAGCCGCGCGCGAACACGGCCGGGTGATGGATCTTGAACTGCATCACCGCGTCAACAACGCCATGGCGATGATTCAGGGCGTCGCCAATATCACCGCCCGAACGGCGCGGGATTTCGATTGTTTTCGCGACTCCTTCAACGAGCGGGTGCAATGTCTCAGCCGCATCTCAACCCTGCTGGTGTGTAAATCATGGGCGCGAACGCCGCTGCGCGAATTGATCCATACCGTACTTGATCGACCATCGAACGAACGGATCGCCCTCGACGGACCAGAAATCGACTTGCGCTCCGAAGTTGCGCTGGCGTTGGGCATGGCGTTGCATGAATTGCTCTCAAACGCCGAAAGGCACGGCGCGCTCTCAACCGACAATGGCGTCGTCAACATTGATTGGCGTCAGGATCCAGATACGCCGTCACAGATTGCATTGATCTGGACAGAACGCGGCGGCCCGGACATTGACCAGCCACAGCCCAATGGCGCCGGGCATTATCTGGTGCGGAATGTGCTGGCGCGCCAGTTTGGCGGCGACGCCGATCTCGCTTTCGAGCGCGAGGGGTTGCGCGTGACCCTCACTGCGCAAATATAGAAACGATCTTTAATCTCCCGCCGGCGTCTCCTGCGGCGTGACCTTGAGCGCCGTGATCCGGTTGCGAACGCGCCGCATCACTTCGAAACGGAAACCGTGAAAAGTGAAAATCTGTCCGGCTTCCGGAATGGCGCCGGCTTCATGAATGACCAGACCGGCGATGGTCGTCGCCTCCTCATCAGGCAAATCCCACGCCATGACGCGGTTGAGATCGCGCACCGGCGCGGAGCCATCGACCAGCACCGATCCATCGGGCTGTGGCCGGACGCCCTGAACGGCGAGATCGTGCTCGTCGCGAATATCGCCGACGATCTCCTCCAGACTATCCTCCAGCGTGACGAGCCCCATCACCTCGCCATATTCGTCGACAACCAGCGCGAAATGCGTCTTGCGCTTCAGAAACGCTTCAAGCTGATCCTCAAGGGTCGTCGCCTCGGGCACAAACCAGGGCGCGAACATCACCTCGTCAATATCGATTTTCGAGGCGTCGCCGCCGGCCGCGTCAAGCGCGCGCAACAAGTCCTTGGAATGCAGCACGCCAACAAAATTATCCGGCCGTTCGCGCCAGAGCGGCATGCGCGTGAAGGGGGAGGACAGCACTTCCCGAACAATCTGCACAGGCGGCAGATCGGCGTCGATGGTGCGCATCTTGGTGCGGTGGATCATCACATCCGCCACATGCAGAACCTGTAGATCGAGCACGCCGCCGAACATGTCGCGCGCCGAACGCTCGACATTACCTTCCTCATGCATGATGTCGACCGCGCCTTTCAACTCCTCGTAGGGCGACAGCATTGTGCGGCCATGGGCGATATCCACGCCGGCAAGGTTCAGAACCGAGCGAACGATGAATTCGACCGTCGCTAGCACCGGACCAAAAACCGAGACAAAGGGGCTGATGAATTTCGCTACGCGCAACGACATGGCGTCGGGATAGTTGATGGCCAGCGTCTTGGGCAACACTTCCGCGAAGACGAGCAGCAGAGCCGTCATGATGATGGTTGCGTAAACGGCGCCATTTTCGCCAACAATCGAATTCAACACGCTCGTCGTAAAGGCCGAACTGCCGATGGTGACCAACGTATTGCCCATCAGCAGCGCGGCAATCATACGATTGCGCTGGCGTAGCAGGCGATTAACAGCGGCAGCGCGGCGGTCGCCTTCTTTCTCCAGCGTGTGCATGCGCCCATGCGAGGCGGCGGTCAGCGCCGTCTCGGAGCCGGCGAAAAAGGCGGAAAGGAGAATGCAAAGGACGACGATCAGAATATCGACCCATAAATCGCCGCCCGGAGCGCCAGCGCCAAGACCATGCATGTGCGTTACTTCCGCGTCAGTTCGTCATTGAGAAAGGCGCGCACATCCTGCGCATCCACGCCCTTCGCGACGAAGGCTTCGCCAATGCCCCGCATCAGAACGAAGGTCAGCGCGCCGCCTTCGACTTTCTTGTCCTGATACATGGCGTTCAGGATTGCCTGCGCATTATCGTTCCAGCCGGGAATATCGGAGATTTTCGTCGGCAGGCCGACACGCGCAAGGTGGCTTTCAACCCGCTCGGCCTCCTCCGCCGCGCACAGACCGAGATGCGCCGAGAACCGCGCGGCGCACACCATGCCGATGGCGACGCCCTCACCATGCACCAGCCGCACGCCATCGTAATGCGCCAGAAATTCGAAAGCGTGGCCGAATGTGTGACCAAGGTTCAGCAAGGCGCGATCGCCCTGCTCTGTTTCATCGCGCGCGACAATCGCCGCCTTGCTTTCGCAACTCACCGAGACGGCGCAAATCTGTTCGGCGCGGCTGTTGAAAACAGCCTCGGCGTCAGCCTCCAGCCATTCGAAGAAACGCTTGTGGCCGATCAGACCATATTTGACGACTTCCGCATAACCGGCGCGGAATTCGCGCTGCGACAGGGTTTTCAGCACATCCACATCCGCCAGCACCAGCGCCGGCTGATAAAAGGCGCCGATCAGATTCTTGCCATAGGCGGAATTGATCCCGGTTTTGCCGCCCACAGAAGAGTCGACCTGCGACAGCAAAGTGGTCGGAATCTGAATGAAGCGCGTGCCGCGTCGCACGCTGGAGGCGACATAACCCGCCAGATCGCCAACGACGCCGCCGCCAAAAGCGACAACAACATCCCGCCGCTCGATCTTCGCCGCGAGCACCTCATCGCAAATGCGGCCGAACACCGGCAGAGATTTTGATGCTTCTCCGGGCGTCACGACGATGGTCGAATGTCTGACGCCGGCGGCGGAAAGGCTCTCCTGAAGCGCCGGCAAATGAAGGCGCGCCACATTTTCGTCCGTAACGATGGCGCAGGCCGCGCCCGGCGCAATCGCTTTGATGCGCGCGCCGGCTTCAGCGACAAGATTGGCGCCGATGACAATGTCATAGGCGCGGCCGGAAAGCGCGACATGGACGGTTTCACGATGACCGGCATCTGTTTCCATGGCCCCACGATGCGGATGAAGATGCGACATCACTTTAGCGAATTCCTGTTCCCGCGCCGTCTGACGCGCTTGATCCAGACTGGCGAGGCCGCGCACCAGCGCGTCCATTGTTTCATCGACCATGACATCTTGTGGCGTGTCATGCGACTCAACCCGAATATCGGCCAACCGGTATACCGGCGTGCGCACATCGAGAAGCTTACGCAGCGTCGCCTCCGGATCGGCAGTGTGAAGCAAGGGACGGTCGTTCTTGCGCCGCACCCGTTTCATCAGCGTTTTGACATCGGCGTCGAGCCAGATGGACACGCCCTGCTCGGCGATCCGCGCACGCGTGCGCGGATCCATGAAGGCGCCGCCGCCGGTGGCGAGCCCGATCTGTGGTCCATTGAGCAACCACATGATGACGCGACGCTCGCCATCGCGAAAATAGCTCTCGCCATATCTGGCGAAAATCTCGGGGATGGTCAGGCCAGCGGCGGCGGAGACGATCTCTGCATCGGCGTCGACGAAGGGCAGGCCCAATCTCGCCGCAAGACGATGGCCGATGGCGCTTTTCCCCGATCCCATCATGCCGACGAAAACAATCGAGCGACCGCCCAGCCCATCAAGAATGGTGGCGGCGCGCGCATCGACCGGACCGGCCACCGCTTCGACAGGCCCCGGAGTGTTCATACGAGTCATGGTAGACAATCTACACGGCGACGGCGAGAAATTCATCCCTCGCCGCGTTCATGCGCGCTTTCATAGGCGCTTTCATGAGTGCGCGCGAGAAAGGCCGCCATATATGGCGGCAGGCGGGGATCGGAAAGATCCGACGACCTCGTAAAAATATAGACATCCGCGAGTTCCGGGCGGCTCTGCGCCGCGATCTGACGCCTGGCCTCGGCGACGAGCGTCACGGCGTCCTCGGGCCAGTCAATGGTTCGGATGCAGGCGATCCTCTGCCCATCGACGACAATGGTCCAGCGCGGCCGGAGTTCGCCCCGGCTGGCGTCAAGTCCGGTTTCCTCGGCCAGTTCACGCGTCAGGCTGCCGAGGAGATTGACAGCGCCCGTCGCATCCAGATCGGAAGGGTCCGGCGTGCCGCAGGGAAAATACAGCGCGCCGGCGACAGAATGATCGGCGGTCATTTCCCCCACCAGAAAGCCCCCATCGCATGATAGAACCGCCGGCATTGAAAAACAGTTGAAGACTGAGCGATCCGGCCAACCGGCGTCGCGCCACGCCAGAAAGGTGGAAAAGCTGGTTTCGAACACATCCAGCCGCAGGGCGCCGCAGGCGTCATCCGTTTCAACACGACAGGCGAGCAGCACGCGGCCATCATACATGGATGGCGCGACGCGAAGACGCGCCTCCCAGTGACGGCGGATGCCGGCGGCGTTGTCGCGTTCATACGGCCATACATAATCGACGCGCCGGCAAATGATCCGATCGACGTCGTAAACGCGCGGCGCATCACTCACAGCCGCAACACTCCTTCGCCATAAGGGCTGACGAGACCGCCGATGGCGACATCGGCCAGTTCGCCGTTCTCAACCGACATAAACAACGTTATGCGCGACGGGCGTCCCATCGCATCACCCTGCTCGATGCGGATTTCGTGCTCGCCCTCCTCCGGTCGTTCGAAAGCCAGCGCCACGCCGGCGAAAGCGGCGGCCGCCGAACCTGTCGCCGGGTCTTCGTCGAAACCAAGACCATGCGCCAGCATGCGCGCATGAATGGCGCTCGTCGGCTCCAGCGTTTCGAGCGTGTAGAGATATACGCCGATGGCGTCGCGCAGCGCCAAGGGAAACAACGCCGGGTCGGGTTTGGCGCGCTCAAGCGCCGCGCGAGACTTGACCGGCGCAAAGACAAAGGCGGCGCCTGCATCAAACACGCTGGGCCGATGAGCGCCAAAACCGATCTCCGCTTCCGGAAGAGACAGCGCAGCGGCGAGCGCGGCGGCGGAAGGCGCAGCGCGCGGCGACCAGGGCGGCGCCGGCAAGGCGACCTGCGCATAGACAAGACCATCGCCGGCGCGACGCGCTTCGCATCTCAGCGCGCCAACCTCGGTCTCGATTGTCACGGCCAGGCTGCTGCGCATGAGAATGTCGCGCCCGCGTGTTTGGGCGATCAGCGCCGTGGCGCCGACTGTCGGGTGTCCGGCGAAGGCCAGTTCCCGTTGCGGCGTGAAAATACGCGCTCGCACGCTATGAACAGGATTGCGCGGCTCCAGCAGAAAAATCGTTTCGCTCAGATTAAATTCGCGCGCGATGGCCTGCATCTCCTGCAGCGCAAGCATATCGGCGTTTTCGACGACCGCCAGCGGATTGCCGCGAAAGGGCCGGTCGGCAAACACATCCAGCAAATGGAATTTCAACGGACGAGACACGGGCGAAAACATCCGGACGGCGTGAGGCGGTCAGTATTGCAGAGTACGGCGCGTTCCGGAAACGCGCGCATAAAAAAAGCGTCTCCGGCGCAAAGCCGGAAACGCCAATTTATAAAAACGCTGCAGAATAATCTGCAGAATTAGTTGCGATCC
>SXGS01233091.1_pt1 | contig 10342 bp, 8 predicted proteins | sample 3174681 | NCBI WGS metagenome assembly SXGS01 (sample SAMN11356861, study PRJNA531348) | freshwater metagenome | isolation source: freshwater sample F1-80 | place: China: Fuxian Lake, Yuxi | collected 2017-12-25
GTGCCGCCGAGCACCGCCGCCATCGCCTGGAGGGCGACGCGCGCGACGTTGTTGTACGGCTGCGGCGCGGTGAGCGAGACACCCGCGGTCTGAGCGTGAGTTCGCAGCTTGAGGCTCTCGTCCTTCTTCGCCCCGAATCGCTCGCGCATGAAGCGAGCCCACATGCGGCGCGCGGCGCGAAATTTCGCGATTTCCTCGAAGAAATCGTTGTGCACGTCGAAGAAGAAGCTGAGCCGCGGCGCGAACTCGTCGACGCTCATGCCGCGCGCGACACAGTGCTCGACGTAACCGAGGCCATCGGCGAGCGTGAAGGCGAGCTCTTGGGCGGCCGTCGAGCCGGCCTCGCGGATGTGGTAGCCGCTGATCGAGACGGTGTTCCACCGCGGCACCTCGCGCGCGCAAAACTGGATCACATCCCCGACGATCCGCATCGCGGGCCGCGGCGGCACGAGCCACGCGTGCTGCGCGATGAACTCCTTGAGACAGTCGTTCTGCACCGTGCCGCCGATCTGCGTGCGCGAGATCCCGCGCTTGTCCGCGAGCGCGATGTAGAAGCACAACAGCACGATCGCCGGCCCGTTGATGGTCATCGACGTCGTCACCTGGTCGAGCGGGATCCCGTCGAACAGCACCTCCATGTCGCGCAGCGTGTCGACCGCGACGCCGCACATCCCGACCTCCCCGTGGGCGCGCGGCGAGTCCGAATCGAAACCCATCAACGTCGGGAAATCGAACGCGGTGGAGAGCCCCGTCTGGCCCTGCGCGACGAGGAATTTGAACCGCTCGTTCGTCTGCTCGGGCGTGCCGAAGCCAGCGAACATGCGCATCGTCCAGAAGCGCCCGCGGTACATCGTCGGCTGCACGCCGCGCGTGAACGGATATTGCCCCGGCAGGCCGAGGTCGCGCGCGTAGTCGAGCGGCACGTCCGCGGGCGTGCACAGATCGGGCACCGGGAGGCCGCTCCACGTCGTGAGCTCGTGGGCGCGCTGCGGGACCTTCGCGAGCGCTCTCTCTACGTCGCCGCTGCGCCACGCCGCCACCTCGCGACGCAGCGCCGAGAGCTCCGCTCCGTTGAGCCCGAGATGCTCGCCCGCCGTGTCGTGCGCGTCGGAGCTACCGCCGTGCGTGCCACCGCCGTGCGTGTCTTGGCTGAGGGGTGAGGTGGACATGGGACCTCGTTACACTACCTCATCGTCGCAGTCTGCGCGGCAGCCTCGCCTCGGAGCGCAGCGCTCGCCTCGGAGGCGTGGCCTCGCCTCGGAGCGTCGCCTAAGGCAGGGGACTCGCGACGGCGCCTCGAGGGCGAACCATTCCACGGACACGCGAGTTACGGGCAGCCGCCGGGCGCGAACGGCTCCGAGTCGGCCGAGACGATGCTGCCCCGTAAGCTGTCTTGCAGGACCGCACGCACGCGCACGTCTCCCGCGCACAAAGCGTCGCGCGCGTTCGCCTCGAGTTGGTTGTCCGCGACCGCGACGCTCACGAGCACCGCCACGTCCGAGTCGATCGGCACCGTGACCGGAAATTCAGGGCTCGCGGTCACCCCGAGCGAAGGCACGAGCGTCTGTGCCGCATCCGCGGTCACGATGGAGAAGCCGACGGCAAGGACCTCCGCGTCATCGGCCGCGCGCGGCCCGAGGTGGAGCGACACGGTGAAGCTCCCCTCGACGCCGGTCACGAGCGCCGAACCGACGACCGTGAGCGCCGCGCTCGACACATTCGGCTCGACGAAGACCGCGGCGTCGGTGTTGATGCACGCGGGCAAGAGCACGAGCGCGCTCGCCGCGAAACTGCCTGCCGCCCTCGCCGCGAAACTGCCTGCCGCCCTCGCGCCGCTCATCCGCAGTCCGCTACCACGCGAGCGTCTACGCCGCGAGGCCGAGCCGCTCGAGCAGCGGGCCGAGCTCCGGATCGCGGCCCATGAAGTCGCGGAAGAGCTGCGCCGGATCGTCCTCGTTGCCGCGCTCGAGCACGCACTCGCGGAAGGCGCGGCCTACCTCGGGGTTGAAGATCCCCTCGCGCTTGAAGCGCCCGAAGGCGTCGGCGTCGAGCACCTCGGCCCACTTGTACGAGTAGTAGCCGGCCGCGTAGCCCACCGGATCGCTGAACAGGTGATCGAACGCCGCCATGGTCGCGTGCTCGGGCGGGAGGGCCGCCGGGCTCGTCTCTTCGAGCAGCGCGCGCGCGAAGGCGATGGGGTCGCCGTCTCGCTCGGGCTCGTAGTCGCTGTGCAGGCGCAGATCCGCGAGCGCGAACCCGAGCTGCCGCATCTGCCCGCTCGCCGAGCGAAAGGTGCGCGCACGCCGCATCGCCTGGAACAGCTCTTCGGGCACGGGCTCGTTCGTGTCGACGTGCCGCGCGAAGAGATCCAGCGCCTCGCGCTCCCAGCACCAGTTCTCGAACATCTGCGACGGCAGCTCGACGAAGTCCCACGCGACGCGCGTCCCTGCCTGGCTCTGGATCGCCGCTCGCGAGAGCGTGTGGTGCATGAGGTGTCCGAGCTCATGAAACACGGTCTCCACCTCGGAGTGCGTCAACAGCGCGTCCCTCCCACCAAGCGGCGGGGTCACGTTGGTCACGAGCACGCCGACGTGGCGCGGATCCGCGTCTCCGCTCGCGCGCGTGAGCAGCCCATCCATCCACGCGCCACCGCGCTTCTCTTCGCGCGGAAACGGATCGACGTGGATCCCCGCGAGCCACGCGCCCGTCGCCTCGTCGACGACCTTGAAGCTCTTCACCGAGGCATGCCACACGGGCGCCTCCGTCCACGCCTCGAGACGCACGCCGTAGACGCGCCGCGCGACCTCGAACGCCCCCTCGAGCACGCGCTCGAGCGAAAAGTACGGCCGCAGCGCCTCGTCGTCGAAGGCGTAGAGCTTCTGCCGCAGCTTCTCGGCGTGATAGCCGAGGTCCCACGCGGCGAGCGGCGGCGCGTCGTTGCCCTCGCGCTCCTTGCGGAATGCGAACAGCTCCTCGCGCTCGCGCTCGAACGCACTCTCGGTGCGCGCGAGCAGATCGACGACGAAGGCACGCGCCGTGGCGCCGGATTTCGCCATGCGCTCTTCGAGCACCAGATCCGCGAACGTCGCGTAGCCGAGCAGCTGCGCCTTCTCGCGGCGGAGCGCGACGATGCGTGCCACGTGCCCGCGGTTGTCGTGCGGTCCGCCGGCCGCGCGCGTCACGTGCGCCCGGTAGATCTGCTCGCGAATGCCGGCGTCGTCGAGGTAGGTCATGAGCGGCACGAAGCTCGGCGCCTTCAGCGTGAAGCGCCACCCGCTCTGCCCCTTCATCTCCGCGTCTTGCCGCGCCGCGCGCTTCGCGCCCTCGGGAAGCCCCGCGAGCTTGGCCTCGTCGTCGATGATGAGCTCGAACTTGGCTGTCGCATCGACGACGTTCTGCGCGTACTTGAGTGACACCCTGGCAAGCTCGACGTCGAGCGCCTCGAGCCGCGCCTTGCCGGCATCGCTGAGCTCGGCGCCGTGTCGCTTGAACTCGGCCAAGGTCTTCTCGAGCAGCCGCAGCCGCGGGCCCTCGAGCGCGCGAGCCTCGCCGGTCGCGGCGAACGCCTTGATCGCGGCGTAGAGCCCGGTGTTGAGGGGAATGCGACTCGCGAAGGCGCTGACGAGCGGCAAGGCCTCGTTGTAGGCGTCGCGCAAGGGCGGGCTCGTCGTTGTGGCCTCGAGGTGCCCGACGATGCGCATCGCGTGGTCGAGCTCCTCGCTGGCGCGCTCGAGCCCGAGCATCGTGTTCTCGAAGGTGTGTGCTCCACGGGCGAGCGCGACGATGGCATTGATGCGCGCCTCGGCCACGGCGAGCGCCGCGCGAATCGCCGGCAGGATCCCGTCTGTGCTCACGGCGTCGAAGGGGATCGGAAAGGCAACCGCTAGAGGCGAGCTCATCGCGGCTAGCTTAGTACACCTCGACCCCAGCGCCCGAGGCGCGACGTGCCCCCGCCACGCGCCGCGCCTCGACGAGGACGCTAAAACACGCTCGCCGCGTGCGCCTCCCGCGTCGTGACCTTCCGCAGCACCTCGCCCGCGCGATCGCTGCGGTCGTTCTGCGCGATGTCCGAGAGCGAGATCACGCCGACGCATTTGTCGTTCTCGAGCACGAGAATGCGGCTCTTCTGCTCCTGCTCCATCTTGCGCTCACAGCTCGCGATGTCCTCGTTCTTGCTGCACGCGATGACGTCGCGCGACATGAGCAAGCTGATCTTGGTGTCGAAGCCCTTTCCGTCCGCGAGTCCGCGCGTGACGAGATCGCGATCGGTGATCGTGCCGACGACGTAGCCGCTCGCGTCGACGATCGGGATAAAGCCGATGTTCTTGTCGCGCATCAGCTTCGAGCACGTCGCGATGGTGTCGCTCTCACGACAGGTAATGACCTTCTGCTGCATGATGTCCGCACACTTCATCGTCCACCTCCGAACGAACGCGGAAGGTGCAGGCCATGTGCCGCGCCGCCGACGGGCTGACGCGCAGCATCGCGCACGAGCTGAGCGCCAGCTCGGCAGCGAGCTCGAGCTTGCGAGCTGGCTCTAGCGAACGGGCCCGCCGCTCTTGGCGCGATAGGCCTCGAGCGCAGCTCCGAGGATGTGCACGCTGCGCCGCAGCCGCTCGACGTCGAGCACGTAGGCGACGCGCGCCTCGTTCTTGCCGAGACCCGGCGTGGCGTAAAAGCCGGCGGCGGGCGCGAGCATCACCGTCTCGCCCTCGAGCGCGAACTCCTCGAGGAGGAAGCGACAGAAGCGCTCGGCGTCATCCACGGGCAGCGGCAAGACGAGGTAGAACGCGCCCGCGGGTGTGCGGCAGTCGATGCCGATCGCGCGCAGCTCTGCGACGAGCACGTCACGCCGCGAGCGGTACTCGCGCACGACCTCGTGAAAGTACGACGGGGGCGTGTCGAGCGCGGCCATCGCCGCATATTGATCGACCGTCGCCGGCGAGAGGCGCGCCTGGCCGAAGCGCAGCGCCGCGTCGCGCACCGCGCGGTTTCGTGTGACGAGGCAGCCGATGCGCGCCCCGCACGCGCTGTAGCGTTTCGACACGGAGTCGATGACCACCCCATGCGCGTCGAAGTCCGAGAGGCCGAGAATTGACGGCGCGCGCGCGCCCTCGGGCAGGTCGTACACGAACTCGCGGTAGACCTCGTCGCACACGAAGAAGAGCCCGTGCTCACGGCAGATCGCCCCAAGCGCCTCGAGCTCGGCGCGCGTCAAGACGACGCCCGTGGGGTTGCCCGGCGAGGGCAGGACGAGCGCGCGCGTTCGCGGCCCGATGGCCTGCTTCACGCGATCGGGATCGATCGCAAACCCCTCGCTCGCGAGCGTCGTCACCGCGCGCACGCCGACCTCGAGCATGTGCGAAAATCCGGCGTAATTCGTGTAGAAGGGCTCGCACACGAGGATGTCATCGCCCGCGTCGCAGGTGGCCGCGATCGCGAACAACAGCGCCTCGGAGCCGCCCACGGTGACGACGATCTCGTCCGCCGCGATCGGGGCCCCGCCGCCCTCGGCCGCGAGCGCGGTGTAGTGCGCGGCGAGCTTGTCGCGATAGGCGCGGTAGCCGTCGCTCGGCGCGTACGCGATGACGCGCTCGTCGTAGGCGCGATACCGCTCGAGCATCCCGATCGGCGTCGCGATGTCCGGCTGACCGATGTTGAGGTGGTGCACGACGAGGCCGCGCGCGCGCGCCGCATCAGCGAGCGGTGCCAGGCGGCGGATTGGCGACGCTGGCGCCGTCTGCCCGCGCCGCGACAAGCGAGGTTCGGTCATGCGCCCCGTATATCGCGGGGAGTCCGGGTGGTCCGCGCTTTTTTCGCCGCGAGGCTGCGCGATGCGGCTCGGCGCGCTCCCGCGGTCAGCGCTCGACGGCGCCCGCGAACGCGCGCTGCAGCGGTCAGAGCTCGACCACGCCCGTGAAGCCGCGCACAGCGGTCAGAGCTCGACCACGCCCGTGAAGGCGTGCACTGCGGGACCCAGCATGTCGACGGCGAGGTCGGCGCCACGCACCGTGATCGTGAGCACGCCGCCCGGAAGCTCCACCTCGATCGGCGCGTCGAAGGGCACGAGCCCGCGTGTCGCCGCCGCCACGCCGACCGCGCACGCGCCGGTGCCGCAAGCCGCGGTGCGCCCGACGCCGCGCTCCCAGACGATCGTGACGAGGCGGCGCTCGGCGACCTGACGCGCGAGCTCGACGTTCACGCCCCCTCGGACGCCACGCTCGAGGGCCGGGCCCACGAGGTCGAGCTCCTCGTCGGCGAAGGCGTCGAAGCTCACGACGTGGGGGTTGCCGACGTCGACGTGAACGAAGTCGCGCCCCGCGGACGCCTCGTGAAAAAACGGCGCGACGACGGCCAGCCCCATATCGACACCGACGGCGTAGGACGCCGCGCCCTCGCGCTCGAAGCGGCAGCGCCGCGGGCCCGCGTCGGTCGCGATCGTCAGCTCGCCGCGCGCCGTGCCGCGCTTCGTCGCGAGCCACGCGACCACGCACCTTAGGCCCTTGCCGCACATCTCCGGCCGCGAGCCGTCGGCGTTGCGAACGATCATTCGTGCCCCGGTCGCGCTCTCGCCCTTCAGGCCCTCTTCTCTCAGGCCCTCTTCGCTCACGCAGAGCACGCCGTCGCCGCCGACGCCGCGACGCCGATCGCACAGGCGCCGCGCGAGGCTCTCGCCCAAGTCGTCGCCGCTCACGATGACGAAGTCGTTGCCGAGCCCCTGCCACTTCTCGAACGCGAGCTTCATCCCGGCTCCTTATTTCGGCTCGACGGCCGACTCTTCCGGCGCCGCGACCGAGACGCTGACGATCCGCCAGTCGCCGTCCACGAGGTCGAGGCTGATGGACGCCTCCCGCGCGATCCGCTCGGGCGTGCCGCCGCGGCGCGTCCCGTCGAGCACCGCCGTGCCGACCCCGAGCGCGTGCTCTTTGGATTCGTCGAGGGTGAGCTCGAGCCCGTCGAGGTCGAGCTTCGCCGTCGAGAACACGCGCGGGCCTGCGGCTGCGAGCTCGGCGAGGCCGGCGCGACCAGGGGAACCCATGGAGAGCTCGGCGATGCCGTAGCTGACGTCCGGCGCGAAGATCTCCGCGAACTCCTTGCGTACGAACGACAGGACCATGAGCGCGTTCGTGTCCTCTTCGGAGACCGCAACCGCCGCCTCGAGCCGATCGAGCAGCTCGCGCACGCGGGCTTCTTCGCTGGTCGAGAAAAAGAACGCATATCCCGCGATGAGCAGGCCGACGACGAGGCCAAGCTGCGGAAGCCAGCGCTTCATCGCTCGGCAGCATAGACGCACCGGAAGCCGATCGCGTCATCTCGCGCGTCGGCCGGCACGCTCCGAGACGAGAAGCTTCGCAGCGCTGTCACCGACCGATCGCGGAAGCTGCCGCCGCGCACCTCGCAGAAGTCGCCGACGGGCTCGGTCCACTCCGCGACGTTGCCCGCGAGATCGTGCACGCCCTCGGGGCTGCGGCCCTCGGGGTGGCTGCCGGCGAGGTCGGGGCCCACGGCTCCGTGAGCGCAGGGGCCAAGGACGAGCGCGAACGCCGCGCGGCGGCACACGAGGCCCGCGTTCGCCCACGGATAGCGGCGCCCAGCTTGCCCCATGGCAGCGAAAGCGAGCTCGGCGCTCGTCGGGAGCCGGCCGCCGCGGTGCTGGCAGAAGCGCGCCGCCTCGTGAGCATTGATCTGGGTCTGCGGCAGGCCCGGCTCGCCCGCCTTCGGAGCCTCGCCGCATGCGCCGGCCGCGACGCACGCGGTCCACTCGCCTTCGGTCACCTCATGGCTGTCCATGCTGAGCGGCGCCGCCGCGACCGCGCCCGTCCCGAGCGAGGCGGGCGCATCCCAATCGAAGGGCGGCCGCTCGACGCTCCCTCCGGCGAGCTCGATCCGGCGCGCCTCGGGGACGCAACCCGCAACGGTTGCGCGCTGACCTTCGGCGCAGGCGCGCGGCTCTCCAACGCAACGCCCGCGCTCGAGCCGCTGGCCCTCGCCGCAACAGCGAGACTCGAGGGTGACGAGACCTGCGCCGCAGCGCGTGGGGACGCGAGCTTCGCGCGCCGCGACCGCCAGCACGACGACGACGAGCCCGAGCCCGAGGGCGCCCCCGAGCGCCGCCGCGAGCCGCAGCTTTTCCGCCCCTGCCATGCCGTGGCGCCCCGCTCGGACGCCTCTCAGTGCCGCACGCCCACGTCGAGCGCGAGCACGCCGATGCCGTCGATCTCGAGCTCGAGGCGATTGCCTGGCGCGAGCGGCCCGACGCCCTCGGGCGTGCCGGTGACGACGAGATCGCCCGGCTCGAGCGTCATCGCCTGGCTGATGAAGGAGAGCAGCTCCGGCGGCGAAAACAGCATATTTGCCGTGTTTCCATCCTGGCGCAGCTCGCCGTCGACGCGCGCGCGCACGCCGAGCGACGACGCCTCGAGGCCCGCGACGACGACGGGGCCGACGGGACAAAACGTGTCGATCCCCTTGGCGCGCGTCCACTGCTTGTCGCGCCGCTGCAGATCGCGCGCCGTGATGTCGCCGACGATCGTGTACCCGAAGATCGCCGCCGCGCACGCCGCCCGGTCGGCCCCAAAGAGAACCTCGCCCACGACGACGCCGAGCTCCACCTCGTGCTCGACGCGCTCGGACAGCTCGCGCGGCGGCAGCACGATGGTCCCGCCAGGATCGAGCAGCGAGGTCGTCGGCTTGAAGAACAAGAGCGGCTCTTCGGGCACCTCGTTGCCGAGCTCGCGCGCGTGCGCTGCGTAGTTTCGGCCCACGCACACGATCTTGCGAGGCTCCACCGGTGCGAGGTGCCGCGCCACCATGCTCCTCGCGAGCCGCTCGCCCGTCGCCTCGCCGCCAAGCCACGGCGCGCGCTCGAGCACGCACAGCTCCTCGCCCTCGTGCTCGACGTGGAAGACGGCACCGCTCGCCGTGCGAACGCGACCGAATCGCCGCGTCATCGCAGCACCACCGACGCGCTGCTCGCGCATGCCCGCTCGCGACGCGGTGCCCCATCGAGACAGCGCGCCGGAGAGCGAAGCGCCCCGCGGCTCGTCCCGCGCCTCACGTGCTCGCCTCTACCTTCCGCGATCCCAAGGCCCGCGCGCCCTCGAGCCGGCTCACGATGCGCGCCAGCGAGTCGAGCATCGCCGCACGCAGCCGCTCGTAGCTCTTCGGCCCGACGTCGCCCTTCGTTCGCGCCTCCTCGAGACGTACCAGCTCGTCGAGCAGCGTGTCGCGCGCCTCGGCCAGCTCCTCGGCGAGCTCATCGTTGGCTTCGCGGTCTTTTCCCCGGCCGAGCGACAGGACGCCGAGCGCGGCAAGCACCACGGCGATCGCGGAGGCCACCTTCGGTCCGTAGCCCATGCTCGGCAGCCCCGACAAGGTCACGTCGAGCTGCGCGGGCTGCACGTCCGCGAGCACGGCCTCGAAGCCGCGCGACAGGTCCGCCTGCTTCGAGGTCTCGAGCACCTTCTGGCCGTCGCGCCGGCGCCCCCGCTCGGCCGCGGGAAATCCGGCGACCTCGAGGTTCATCGTCGGGCCCGCGCTGCTCATCACCGTCGTCTGCACCGCGCGCGGCGGCACGCCGATCCGCACCCGCTGCGCGGACTCCGAGCCAAGCGGCACCGTGTACGCGTAGGTCAACTCCATTTGCCCGGGGGGAAACGTGCCGAAGAGCTCGAGCGCGCCATCCTTCTCGACGAGCTTCGCGCCCTCCATCGCCTCTTCTTGCGAGAACGCCCGCGCGCCCTCGGGCAGCGGCACGCGCAAGCCGCGCGCGACGAACGCGGTGCGACCGACGTTCAAGGTGCGCAAGAGGTGGCTCACGCGGATCGTGTCCTGCTTGACGTCGAGCACCACGAAGGCCTCGACGACCCACGCCGCCTTCACGAGCTCGCTCGTCGGCTCGTAGGCGTGCAAGATCACGCGCACGCCGCCCTTGTCCCTCAGCCCAAACGCGTCGGACGCGAACTCGGCCTCGCCCCGATGCGTCACCACGCGGTAGGAGATCCCGCCGCCGAACGCGCGGCCCTCGAGGCGCAGCCGCCCCTCGGCGTCGGTCGTGTGCTCCTCGCGCGTGCGCGACTCGCCCTCGGCCACGGTGTTGCGCATGACCGCCAGACCGACCGGCGAGCTTGCCACCGGGCGCTCGAGCGCGTCGACGATGCGCACCTCGATCGTGCCGGCCGGCAACGAGTCGTCGACCAGCACCTGGTTCGGCACCGGACGCGCGATCCCCCCGTCGCCTCGCCCTGGCTGACCCGGCGCCGCCATGCCGGCGTGCGGATCGTCTCCGCCGGGCGGTGCACCCGGCGCCCCCCGGCCGGCGTGCGGATCGACTCCGCCGGGA
>SXGS01274970.1_pt1 | contig 10342 bp, 7 predicted proteins | sample 3174681 | NCBI WGS metagenome assembly SXGS01 (sample SAMN11356861, study PRJNA531348) | freshwater metagenome | isolation source: freshwater sample F1-80 | place: China: Fuxian Lake, Yuxi | collected 2017-12-25
ACTGCGTCGAGGACTGGATCCGTGACTCCCGAGAGCGGGAGAGTTCATTGATCGGGTTGACTGGATTCGAATGGCCAATGATCGATTTAGATGATGACAAGGAGGTCTTATGAAGTCGTTTTTGCGGCTTGCTGTTAGTTTTTTTCTGCTTTGCCTGGTAATTTTCGTTTTCGGGTTTTTCTTTGGTCCCGCATCAATCCGCAATGCCTTCCGCGATCCTTCGACCCCCGTTGGTCAGCTGAAAACTACAGACACCTTGGTCTCCCCCGGAACACAAGACCCCAATGCTACAGAGTCAACGGCTGGGGCTCCAGACGCCGAAAGCGGTACAGTTAGCGGCACGACAGGAACGGGGCCAGCTACGTCCCAGCCAGCGCCTGGCGCCTCGCCTGAGCCGGTTCCTGAGCGTTAATTCCACTGCCTAAGCTCGCGGCTCTGCGAGCAACGAAGAAAAGGCGGGAAGGCAGGGTCTATCGACCCTGCCCCTTGCTGTGGGACAAACTTTAGAGATGGGTTTGATGGTAGGTATCACGCTGATTGAGACTGGTAGGTTGAGGACCCTTAACCGACTCAAAGCTCACAGACCCGAAATTGACTAACGAGTGTCCGTGTACAAAAAGCTTCCCGCAGTCCGAAGCGAGATTCCTTTTCGCATTTTTTAGAAATTATATAGAAGAGTACATTTGTCACAGAGCGCTGTGCTTTGAGCAGAGCGCAAAAAAAAAAGCCCGGCTTGAGCCGGGCTATTTTATTAGGCTGTCGTCCTAAAATCAGCGAAGTGGATGGGGAGCGAGTTCAACGCGTGGAGCTTTCGAAGACTCATCGACCACAAAGCGGTAACCGCTGCCGTGAACGGATTCGATGTAGCTGGCTTTCGAGCCGAGCTTTTTGCGGAGCTTCGAGATATGCGTGTCTACGCTGCGCGAGTAGACGTGAATGCTTTCGCCCCAAACAGAGTTGAGGATCTCATCGCGAGAGTAGACCTTGTTAACCTCTTTGCAGAGGAACAAGAGAAGCTTGAACTCAATCGGCGTGAGGTCAACGTCAGTCGCTTGACCGTTTTCGAAGATCTGCACTTTCTGGGTGCTTTTATTGATCTCGATATCACCGAGCTTGAGAATATCAGATTCCATTTTCTCGCGATCGCGTTTGCGCAAACGAGAATCAACACGCGCTTTCAGCTCAAGTCCGTCGAAGGGCTTAGAGATGAAGTCATCAGCGCCGACAGAAAAACCGAGAACTTTGTCGGAAACAGAGTTCTTCGCCGTCAAGAAAATGACCGGAACGTTCTTCAGCTGATCATCAGTTTGCAAGATCGAGCAGAGGCGGTAGCCGTCCCCGTCGGGCAGCATGACGTCCAAGAGGATAAGGTCGAAGTTCTTCTTTTGGAGCGTGCGCGATGCTTCTCCCAAAGACTTGGCCCACTCTAGATGAACGGAGCTTCCGAGAGCTCGCTTTACGAGATTGAAGGCATCGGAAGAGTCTTCGACTAGCAGTACGTTATGCACAGATACCTCTCCTTATGTTGAATCCATATCAAACTTAAAATCTAACCATCCGTGATCAGCGACCGCTTTGGCTTCATTCTTTTGATTTTGCAGGTTGCAACCAATTGCCGATGCAAAAACAAAACCCGAAGCCATTCTCGAAGCTGATAATAAGGCCGCTAGGCTCTGCTACCTTCGGCAACTACCACAACCCCTCGTGGTTTTCTTCGAAGCCCAAATTCTAAAGCAGCCTGTAGGGGATTAAAGAGACTATCTGGTTGAACCCTCTTTAGGCCATTTTAGAACCTGACAGAAACTCGGTTACGCAGCGAGCGTGTTTCGAGAATCTTATATACGTCAGGTGACGTTCCGACAATATCTTCGTCACGCCTTTGTGGAAGCTACCAGAATCAAATTCGAAATCAAACCATAGGTACGCTGATACTTTGTAAAACTTGTTTAGATTCCTACAAAAATTACGCACTCAAAGCCACATTGTGGAGATTCAAACAAGCTTCGACCCGGGACGCACTTCTTGCATGTGTTTAAACGTCAATGTCATTTAAAAGCTTTGCTGCGACACTTTCGCTTTTACCTAACATGTAAGATCGTGCGCAGATGACTCATTTTCTTTCATCAGCGGATCGTAGATAAGCTAAGAGAACGGTTGTTGGAATGAGAGTTTTTGAAACCGTGCCTGTTGATCGCACGGCGACTCAGACTTGCCTTGTTTAGCGCGCTTCCAGGCATGACCAGTCATGACCACGCATGAAGAGACTCGCAGATGAGCTGAGTTTGAATTTCAACGAAGCTGGAATTGACATCACGTGTATTGAAGGAAGAAATAGTGTTGCTACCTGAAGGGGGTGGATGATGCAGGAAGAAACAATCGAACATACGACGAAAGAGTCTTCGCCGACGACTTGGGTCGTGAGGCCTGATCCAGATCTTGAGGATCTAATTCCCTCTTTCATGCAGAATCGCCGTAATGAACTCGCGGAAATCGAAACGGCGTTAAGCCGCGACGATTTTGAAACGATTCGTCGAATGGCTCACACTTGGAAAGGCATCTGCAGACCCTACGGTTTCATTCACCTTGAAACTCTGAGTCGCAATCTTGAAGAGGCGTCGCAACGTGATAGCCAAGAAGACGTTGGCCGAATCTTCGGAGAGATTCGCGTCTACCTCGACAACGTCAGAATCGTTTACGATTCTTGAGACTTTCTCGCTTCGATCCGTCTTGGATCATCCTCCCAGCATTCCTTTCGTATTCATTCTGAGCCGCTTGGTCCACGAGCGGCTTAAATCAAGACTGCCTTGCCGCTGAAGCGTCTAGGTGAGTGCTCTTGTACGGACTTCCGTCCTGCTTTCGATCGCCAAAAAAACTTTGAAATCCAGACGTTGAGCTAACCGGCACCGATTGAGTGAGGCAGGATTTCTACCGATATAAACTCAAGATGGAAAACGGCGGTGGCGCTAACAGCAAACGGGAGTCGATGCAGTCGATCCCGATCGATGAGGTGCTTTCTAAAAGCCATCTCCCGGTCGACGCCTTCGTTTGCCTTGCGAGCGGCAAATTCTTGATGGTTGCCAAAGCAGGCGCTGCCGTTGAGACGCTCGGAAAGTTCAAAGAACGTGGCGTGGATCGGCTCTTCGTCCGACTCGAGGATTATCTCTCCCTCGTGCAAAAGTCGGTTGAGGAAGCCGCAAGTTCGCTCGGCGTCGCTGATGATTCGCGAAAGTTCGCGAGCGTGAGGGATGCGGTAGGTTCGGTGTACCGCGAGATCGGCGACATCGGATTCGATGAAGAAGTTTTTGGACACGTGAAGCTCGTCAATCATTCCACGCTTTCGCTGATGGCGAAGACGCCGAAGATGAGCGAGTTGATTTTGAAACTGGATCGACTTCCCGGCGACGGAGTCAAGCACGCGATGATGGTGAGCTTGACGGCCGCAATGCTCGGAGTCGGTCACGGCTGGGTAAAGCCCGGCACGATTGAGAAGTTAGCACTCGGGGGACTTTTGCACGACGTCGGCCAGGCACGCTTGCCGCAGAACATTCTGGACAAGCCATTTCACGCGCTCAGCAGTGATGAGCAGGTGATTTTGAAAGGCCATTCAGACGTGGGCGCGCAACTTTTGGCGCAAGCAAAGTCGACTCCGGAAGACGTCATTCTCATGGTGCAAGAACATCATGAGTACGCCGACGGCTCGGGCTTTCCCCGCGGACTCAAGAATTTACAGATCAGTCCGCTCTCGAAAGTCGTTATCCTCGCGAACTCTTTTGTCGACCGCATGGAGAAGTATTCTCAAGAGCCGGCATCGGAGCGCGCGCACTTGGCTCTCGAGCGCATCACGAAACACGAAGCTCATCTTTTCGATCGCGAGGCGCTCCGAGCACTTCTCAGGATTTTCCCTGGATTCGAGAAAGGGAAGATCGCCGGATGAGCCGCTACCAAATCTTCGATAATTTCGTAGACTCCGTTTTCGTGCTGGACGCCGAAGGTCGCGTTCATTACGGCAACGGCGGTGCGTCCATCTTGCTCGAAGTTTCTTCGAAGCGACTCACGGCGGGCCGTCCTTTCGCGCAGTACATGACGTTCGATCCAGATCCTTTCTCCGGGAAATGGCAGGACGTTTCGGAAGCCACGCAAATTCGTGAAATCACGTTCCAGTTAGCGAGCGGTTACGGCGGTTCTGCGCAGGTGACGGTTCAGCCAGAACCAGCCGACTGGACCGAAGAGCGCGAAACGAAAGACAAGCGTTGGATTCTTTACTTCCGCGATGTCAGTCTAGAGAAAACACTCGCGACGAAATACCGTGGGGAACTCGATCAAAAAGAAGCGATGATCTCCGATCTTCGCGACGCGCGCGAAAAACTTGAGCAGTACTCGAAAAACCTCGAAGGCATGGTAGCGGAGCGAACCGCTGAGCTTAGCGATACGAATCATCTCCTCAAGACGATCCTCGATAGTTTGGGTCAAGGGATTCTCGTTTTTGATAAAGACGGGCGCTGTTTGCCGGTTTTCTCGCAAGTGTGTAAGCGACTTCTCGAAAGTGACCCGACGGACAACACAATCGAACAGGTCTTGCATCTAAAGGGTACCGATGAAGACAACTTCGCAAAATGGCGTGAAGCCGTTTTCGAAGAGCTTCTCGATTTCCGCGACATGGTTCCGCTTGCACCGCAAACGTTCCGTCATAGCGCAGGCCTTGAGATCGCACTTGATTACCATCCGATGCGCGATGCGGACGACAAACTCTTCGGCATCGTTTTGGTTGCGACCGATCGCACGATGGAAATGCAAGCTCTCAGAAAAGCGCAAAAAGAACGCGAGATGGTCGGTAAGGTCACGCAAGTGGCGCGTAACCGCGAGGCGTTCCGCGGCTTCGTGCTCGATTCGCGCAAGCTTCTCGAGCAGCTTCGTAAACCTGAGTCGCTGGATCTAACAGAAGTTGCGCACCGTCTGCATACGCTTAAAGGTGCGGCGGCTTCGTTCTCGCTTCAATCGATTGCAGCGGCCTGCCACGAACTCGAAGACGATCTGAAAAAGTTAAAAGGCGGGGATCGCGGCAACTTCAATCGTAAGGTCGCGAGCCAAGCCGATAAGGTCATGGCGACGCTCGATAAAGAACTCTCGATGTTGAGCGAGCTCCTTGGTCCTATCGGAGTCGATAACCAAGTTCAGATGGTTGAGATCCCACTGACGCAACTTCGGCAGTGGAGCCAGGCCCTCATCAAGGGTGTGACGCTCGAGAAAGCTCAGGAAGTCGGCATTCAAATTTTGAAAGAGACTTCTGAAAAAAGCGTAAGCCAAGCGATTCAGCATCTTGGCCCTTCGCTGGTTGAATTGGCAGCTTCGATGGGCAAGCGCCTTGGAGCCTTTGAAATCAACAATGGAGATCTCAAACTCCCGGCACACTTTGCCCAGGGTTTGATGGCGAGCTTGGTTCACGCCTTCCGAAATGCCGTTTACCACGGTCTTGAAGAACCCGCGCACCGGAAGGCTTTAGGAAAATCCGAGGCAGGCAGCATTCGCATCCACTTCGATAAAATCGAAGGTGATCGCACGCGTCCTTGGCTTTCGATTCGCATCGAAGATGACGGTCGCGGGATCAATCCCGATGCGATCCGTGCAAAGCTCGTAAAAAAGGGACTCGAACAACTCGCGATGGCGCCGGATGATCAGGTGATCCAAGTGATTTTGCGAGATGACTTCTCAACGGCTGAAGAAGTGAACGCGGTCGCCGGGCGGGGAGTAGGTTTAGGAGCGATCGCTTCTGAAGCCCGTCGCCTAGGTGGATCCGTCGTCGTTCGAAGCGTTCCCGGTCACGGCATGACGCTAGAGATTCATGTTCCATATCCAAGAGGAACGCAAAATTCAGACTCGGGTTCTGGTTCTGGTGGAAATCAGAGTTCAGGCTCCGGCGGAACTCAGGCGGCTTAACGCCGCCCGTAAATCTTACTTCGCCGGCTCTTTGAGCGCGCGGCGAAGGATCTTACCGACATTCGTTTTAGGAAGCTCTTTTCGGAACTCTACGAACTTTGGAACTTTGTAGTTCGTAAGAGTCTTGCGTGCATGAGCGATGACTTGTTCTTCCGTCAACGCAGGGTCTTTTTTCACGATGAAGACTTTCACGACTTCGCCAGACTGCTCACTGGGTACGCCGATCGCGGCTACTTCGAGAACGCCGGGGTGCGAAGCGATCTCGTCTTCGACTTCGTTCGGGTAAACGTTGAAGCCTGAAACGAGGATCATATCTTTCTTGCGGTCAACGATTTTGCAAAACCCATCGGGATCGATCACGGCCATGTCGCCGGTTTTTAGCCAGCCGTCCTTGGTCATGATCTTTTCCGTTTCGTCCGGACGCTGCCAGTAGCCCTTCATGACTTGAGGGCCTTTTACGCAGAGCTCACCTGGTTCACCCTGTTTAACTTCGTTGCCGTTGTCATCGAGCATTTTGACGAAGGTCGAAGGAAGCGGGAGTCCGATTGTGCCGACGCGATCTGTTCCGTCGACTGGATTACAGCTCACGACGGGTGACGTCTCGGTGAGACCGTAGCCTTCAACGACCGTCGTCTTCGTGACTTCGCGCCAGCGGAGGGCTACGGCTTTTTGCAAAGCCATTCCGCCCGCAACGCTGACTTTCAGCCGAGAGAAATCCAAGGCGCGGAAATCTGCGTTGTTGAGAAGGGCGTTGAACAGTGTATTCACACCGCTGGTTACGGTGAACTTGGATCGCTTCATTTCTTTTACGAAGCCGCGAATATCGCGAGGATTCGTGATCAAGACGTTATTACAACCATACTTCAGAAGCGCCATTCCGTGCAGCGTGAGCGCAAAGATGTGGTAGAGCGGGAGCGCGCAAATGCCGACTTCTTCACCTTCTTTGAGAAGTGGCGAGATCCAGTGACGAATCTGTTCCATATTCGCGATCACGTTTCGATGCGTGAGCATGGCCCCTTTGGAGACGCCTGTCGTTCCGCCGGTGTATTGAAGGAAGGCAACTTCCTCGGCCGTCATGGTGACTCGCGTGAAAGTTTGCGATGCGCCCTTTTGCAGAGCCGCACCGAGCGGAATGGCATCGGGCAGCGAGAAATCTGGCACCATCTTTTTCACGTGTTTGACGAGCGCATTTACGACTGGGCCCATGGGAAAGCCGAGCATTTCACCGAGATCCGTGATGATGACATGGCGAATTTTCGTTTCGGCCAGGATCTTTTGCAAATTCGCCGCGTAGTTCGACAAAATCACGACGGTCGTGCAGCCCGCGTCGTTGAACTGATGCTTCATTTCGCGATCAGTATAGAGAGGATTCGTATTGACGACCACAAGCCCCGCTTTGATCGCGCCGTACATGACGATCGGGTACTGCAGGAGATTCGGCATCTGGATGGCGATGCGGTCTCCTTTTTTTAGCTTCAGCTCGTTTTGCAGAAACGCCGCAAAGCTTTCGGCCTTGCGGTTGAGTTCGCTGAAGGTAATCGAAACGCTTGTTCCCGGAAGAGTCGGCGCCGGACTATTCGTGAAAGCGGTGTGAGTTGGATAACGTTTGCAGGCTTCTTCAAAGACATCGAGAACAGAATTGTAGCGATCGATATCGCTCTCGACTTTTGCGGGGATGCCTTTGGGATAGCGGGTTACCCAAGGTGTTGCGTTGCTGTTCTCCGACGCCATGACCTCACTCCTTACGTGTATGCTGGCACTCAGGCTAGCACGATTGGAGTGAGGTCTGGCAAGTGATCTACGCGAGCGTCAGGAGCTTCGAATACTTCGTTTCGAGATAACGAAGATAGTCCTCAGCGGCGAGTTCGCGACCAGTGATCTTCTTCATCAGCTCCGGGCCATCAAACTTTCGTCCGTATTGATGAAGGTTCGTGCGCAGCCATTCGCGAAGGGTCGCAAAGTCGCCGCGGCGGAATTGATCTTCGAGATCTGGCATCGCTTTGAGGGCCGTCGCATAAATTTGTCCGCTCATCACGTTTCCAATGGTGTAACCTTGGAAGTAGCCGCCGATTCCCCCGTGGAACCAATGCACGTCTTGAAGGACGCCTTCGGATAGCTTGCTTGGCAGTAGACCGAGATCGCTGCGATAACGCTCGTTCCATGCTTCTGGCAGATCTTCGATCTTCAGTCGGCCTTCTAAAAGGTCGCACTCAAGATCAAATCGGATCATCACGTGAAGATTGTACGTCACTTCATCAGCATCGGTCCGAATCAAGCTGCGCTCAACGCGGTTGATGGCTTTGTGAAATTTTGCGAGTGAGACCTTGCCCAGTTGATTCGGGAAAGTCGATTGCAGCTGCGGATAAAAGTACTCCCAAAACGGAAGACTGCGACCGACGAGGTTCTCCCAAAGACGACTTTGGCTTTCGTGCACCGCGGTCGAGGCTCCCTGCGCGAGCGGCGTACCGTCGAGCGAAGGGTCAATGCCTAACTCATACAAGGCATGTCCACCCTCGTGAATCGTGCTGAAGAACGCTTCGCCAAAATAGTTTTCGCGAACACGCGTGGTGATTCGCACATCCGAATGCGCAAAGCGGATCATGAACGGATGAGCCGTTTTGTCCTGACGACCGCGGCTGAATTCGTAGCCGATCTTTTTTAACGCGTTTTCGCCGAAGGCGAGTTGTTTGTCTTCGGGGAAGTGTTCACGCAAACAAGCATCATCAAACGGAGCCGCGGCGCTGATCTTTTCAAGGAGCGGAAGCAGGCGACTACGGAGTTCTCCGAAAAGGACGCGCAGGTTTGCTTCGTTGAAGCCCTTATCCGAAATCTCGATCAAGGGATCGATCATCGATTTGTGATGAGGTTCGCGCAAGTACTCGGCCATCTTTCGGCTGAGATCGAGCGTTTTCTTCATGTGATCCGAAACAATTGAGAAGTCGTTGGCTTCGCGGGCTTTCTTCCAGGCTTCGTAAGAGCGGCTTGCGTGTGAAGCTTGTTCCGCGCGGAATTCCGCCGGTAACCGACTGTTGCGATCAAAATCTTCACGCGCGATTTTTACGAGGAAGTGATCGTTTGATTTCTCATCTAGGTTTTGCCGGCTCAAAGATTCGAGCCACTGGCCAACTTCGGGTGCGGTGGAGAGCTGATGCGCGAACTTCTCAAGCGTTGCGAGATGCTCACCGCGAGCTTCGGCAGCACCTTCGGGAAGATACGTCGCTTGATCCCAATACATCAATGCGGCCGCGGCTTGCAGGCCACTGAGTTCTTTCATACGAGCTTTGAGAAGATTGAGCTCAGGTGCAGAGGCGTTAGACATGGAACGCTCCTTTTAAAGGGGTCCAAAAGTCATACCTCAAGGGCAAATGAGTCGCAATCGCTTCACGGTCGACGTCGCGAAAGTGAGAGTCGATGTTGATTGCTTGTAACGAGCTTAGAAAACAAACCCGATTCCGGCGGTGCCATAAGCGCTTGAAAGGTCGATTCCCGCGGTGACACCAGGGCGGACCGGCGAAGGAAAGGTGTAGGCGTAGCGGCGCAATCCAAAGCCTGCTTCGCCATAAAAGCGATGCGACCAGAAAACACGCCCGTGAAAGTTCAAATTGAAGATACCCGCAGGTTGCATATTCGAAGTCATGGACAGCGGATAATAAATGAATTCCATGTCGACGTACTTCGGATAGTCGAAGCCAGGAACGAAGTTGAAGAGATCGTTGAAAATTCTCGGCATCGTACGCGCCCAATAAGCGCCAACGCCGCCGAACGTCGCATTTGTGCCGGCGAGCGTAACCTGTTGGCTACTGAGGCTCAGGCCTACGATTTCGTCACGGTGCCAGATGCCGGGGAGCAGATTGTACTTCAAATCGAAGTTCGCGACGGTAAAGTCATCGATCTTTGCGCCCGTTGAACTTTCAATCGCCGTGAGAGTTTTGAAGTAGCGACCGGCGACGCCCCAACGTTGTTTCGAGAAAATGTTATTCTGCGTGAAGCCCAAGCTTTCAAACCACGCGGCACCCGACACTTCACCCATCATGATGAACGTGAAGTCACTCGCGAGAATCCCCGTGAGGCGAGCGCTCAGCTCGTAGGGAAAGCTACGATACATGCGGTGATGCGCCACCCACTCGCGCTCGTGATCAAGTGAACGTACAAGAAGTCGAGATTTATGGAGCTCTCCCGTGCGGGGCGCAAGGAATTCCCATTCAAAATATTTCGCGCTGGTGCTTTTAGCGAAAGATTCCGTGCTCGAAACGCGAGCTCCTGAAGGGGCATAGCCGAAGATGATTGGCTTTTCACTGTACGTTCCGCTCGAGCGGGTAGAGCGGATATAGACGCGATCACTTTCCTTCGGAAGCTCATCGTAGGTGAGAAGCATCGTGAAAGGGATGCTAAAGACGCCGAGCAAACG
>SXGS01634386.1_pt1 | contig 10341 bp, 6 predicted proteins | sample 3174681 | NCBI WGS metagenome assembly SXGS01 (sample SAMN11356861, study PRJNA531348) | freshwater metagenome | isolation source: freshwater sample F1-80 | place: China: Fuxian Lake, Yuxi | collected 2017-12-25
ACGAACGCGGCGTGACACTCACCAAGACCGCCCTCCAAAAATACGCTCCTCACATCCAACGCTCCGACACCTTGCCCAAATGGAGCCTGACAATCCGCCCGCAATAACCGGTAGAACATTTCAGACCGGCTGCCTTAGAGTGCAGGTACGCCCCACCATTGTCGCATTGCCAGATTTCGACAACGGCGTTGCGGATTGGGGACATCGACCAGTACTGGTGTCGCCCAGGACCCGTGGATGCTGTCCGCATCCGTTCGCCATGCTTCCTTGCCAGTCTTTGTCTCCAAGGCGATGAGCGATTTGCTCTCGACGCTGCGTTCACGATGACATTGTTGCGATACAGGATTGGGCTGCTGCCCGAACCCCAACCGTTCATTCCGGAGCCTGTCCCGACGGACGTCTGCCACAATTCTTTCCCGTCGAGGTCAAATGCCAGCACCCCCGACTTGCCAAAGAAAACGAAGACCTGCTCACCATCCGAAACCGGAGTGCTCGTCGCGTAACCATGATCCTGGATGAATCCGTCGAACCGATCTTCGGACTGCTTCGAGGCGACCGCTTTGTCCCACAGAATTTTGCCATCCTTCAACGACACACAGATCAGATGTCGTTGTAGTTTTTTGACGTCGCCCGCCGCACCTCGACTGGTGCCGTAACCGGAGTAGCAGGTCAAGAACACCCGATCGCCGACGACAATTGGGCTGGAACTTCCCGGCCCCGGCAACGCCGTCTTCCAAGCCAATTTTGTCGAGTCGCTCCAATCCGTCGGGACTCCACGAGCGTCACTGACCGCCGAACCATTCGGTCCGCGGAACCGCGACCAGTCGGCGGCATGTCCGACGGCACCGCTCCCCAAAGCAACGAGGGCGAACGCCAAAAACATCCCCAATTTGCAAGTGCGTTGTGTCACGAGAGGCCTTTGGAAATCGTGGCGGATGCCCACCACTCGACAAGAAAATCGGCGCGACGATCCCCACGGGAACGCACCGATGAAATGAGACAATCGGTGGGGCGCACACGCCGGACCAAAACCAGTGAAGGACGGGCAAGAGTGCCCGTCCTTCGATCTGGCAAGTGAAGTTAGTTGTCCGACTTTTTCTCGTCGGCCTTTTTGTCGCTCGCCTTCTTGTCTCCATCTTGCGGACGACGTTGCGGACGACCGCCCGGATTCGCGCCACCCTGCCCCGGACCACCTCGTCCACCGCCAAAGTTTGGACGCAGAAGGGCAACGTCAAATGCCTTGCCTTTCAGCTTCTCCAATTCCGCTTTCTGATCGGCCGTTATCACTTCGCCCAGTTGCTTGTCACGCGCCGCATTTAGTTCAGTCATCTTCTTCATGATCTCTTCGAAATTCGGGCGTTCGCCACCACCACCACCTGCACCGCCGCGTGGGAACATTTCACGTTGCTTGCCTTCGAAATCCTTGGTGATCGCGGCAATTTTCTCTTGCTGATCCTTGGTGATCTTCAAGGCCGCCACGACTTCGGCATTTTGGTAGGCTTGAGCGCCGGAGGCTTGAAGCTGAATCTGCTTCAATCGATCACGTTGCGGAGCATCCAGGATTCCATCGAGTTTCGGCTGAAACTTGTCATTCACCTTCTTGATCGACTCCGCCATTTTCTCGCGTGCCTTGGCGCGCTCTTCGTCCGATTGATCCTGTCCACCGAAACCGCCAGTGAATGCCGATCGCATTTCTTCACGGACCTGATCGCCCAACGTCTTGACATCGCCGACTTGCTCGTCGCTCAAATTCAATTCTTTTTGCACGGCTTCGTTCGCCACCAGCGTGAGCGAGGAATTCCCACCCCCGCCGAAACCGCCCGGTCGCCCCCCCTGTCCACCACCTTGGCGTTGTTGAGCGAACGCCACTGACGAACTCAGCAACAGTGCCACAACCGCGACCCATTGAAATCGACGCAACATGAGAGATTCTCCTTTTTTCAGCAGGCCAACTGGGAGCCCATCGCATATCAGATTTCTGTCTTCGCCTCAGAGGGCTGGGATGATGCGAATGACTGGATCACGTTTCAGTCACGAATGAAAACCCGATGCCGCCACAAGGTCTCACGGATTCTGCAAATGTTTGCCAGTTTCCGGTGACAATGGCAACCGAACCTCCAACGTGGTTCCCTGCTGTGGTTCGCTGCGAGCGATCATCTGGCCACCATGCGCCTCGACAACCGATTGGCAGATCGCCAGCCCCAAACCAGTCCCTCCCTCGGCCCGCGTGCGTGCTTTATCCACTCGATAAAACCGCTCGAAGATGTGTGGCAATTCTTCCGCCGGGATGCCAATTCCGTTGTCTGAAACCGACACGATCGCGTCTCCATTGACCCGCTCGACTCGGACGTCCACGCGGCCACCCTCATGGTTGTAGCGGATCGCATTTGCCAACAAGTTGGTCACCACTTGGCCCAGCCGATCTCGATCACCGACAACTGGCAGAGGCGACACTTCGCTGCTGAGCGTGATTTGCCTCTCGGCAGCCAGAGGCCGAAGCAACTCGACTGACTCGTTGGTGACCTCGGCCAAGTCCAACGACGCACGCTGTAAGTCGGGATGCCCGGCATCGAATCGCGCGAGCAACAGCAACGAATCAATCAGCGATCGCATGCGGCGACCGGCTCGTTGACAGGTCTCCAGCGCCGCCCGGTATTCGTCCGTCGAACGCGGCTTCGCGAGGGTGAGTTCCGTCTGCGACACGATCACCGCCAGCGGCGTGCGCAACTCGTGAGACGCATCCGCCGTGAATCGCAATTGATGCTCAAACGCCGCTTGTAGCCGATCAAACGTCTGGTTCAGCACGAGAGCCAGTTGCCCCAATTCGCTGTCGGTCTCCGACAAGTCGAGCCGTTGCGAGAGGTTCTCTCCCGAAATGTTCCTCGCGGTCGCACTCATTGCTGCGATTGGGCGCAGAGTACGACCAGAGAGCCACCCGCCGCCGACCACTCCCAGAGTCAGTACCGCCCATCCGCACGCGGCCAGCAACCAACCGAAACCATGTTGCGAAGCCACGTCTTCTTGAATCGAACGCCCCACGAGAACGTGGTGCCCAAAACTCGTGCAATGAACGACCTCACGCAGTCCACCGCTGCCACGCCATTGAACCTCTTGCACGGGCATCGAATTCCAACCTTTGAAAAAGTTCTTGAAGGGCACCTGCGGCGCAAAGTTCGACTTTCGGAGAATCACACCGTCTCGGTCCCAGACGATGTAATACAAAGGCGCCTCATCTCCCTCGAACAAGGTCGTAAGGTCTTCGGGCAACCACTGCTCATCGGCGAGACTCGGCGTCGTTTCATCGCGAGGCTCGGCCGGTGGAAATGGCCATTGACCAATACGTTGGTCCAGAAATTCCTCGCTCAAGCCGGGGCCAATCTCGTCCGCAGAGATCGCTGGTTTGGACGGGATTTGCCGTGTTGGTTCCTTCTCGGTTTTCGAGGGACCAGAAGAAGTCAGATTCTGCAACCACTCACGTTCAAAAACTTCGGGCAGTTCCATCGGCGGCCGCCAATTGCGCACCTGGCCTTTGGGAAACAATCTCCGCAACCGTGACGTCAGTACCTCGGCCGTCCGATTCAATTCCGCATCAATCTGATGCAGCCGAGTTTGCCACTGCAGGTGGTACACGACCACGCCGAAGATCGACAACACGGCCGTCAGCACCACGGCGTGCCACGCCTGCAATCGCCATCGCAAGGACCGAATCATGATGCTCTCATCTGCGACAATTTCGCTGACTCAGCCTTGGATCATGTACCCTTGCCCGCGGCGCGTGGCAATGAAATCTCGTCCCAGTTTCTTGCGAATGTTGGACACATGCACATCCACCAGGTTGGAGAGGCTGTCGTCTTCTTCGTCAAACAGATGGTCGTAGATCGTCGTCCTCGTGACCAGCTTCTGGCGGTGCATTGCCAGCAATTCGACCAAAGCATATTCCGTCGGCGTGAGCGCCACGGGATCCTCGTTGCGAGTCACCGTCTTCGCCACGGTGTCGATGCAGACATCACCAATTTCGATCACGGCCACGGCTTGCCCGGCGGATCGTCGGATCAAAGCCCGCAAGCGTGCCAGCAATTCCGTCAATGCGAAGGGCTTCACCATGTAGTCGTCAGCGCCGCTGTTCAAGCCGCGCACCCGATCCGCCACCGTGTCGCGAGCCGTCAACATCAGCACCGGAATCCGTTTGACGGTTCGCAGTCGCTGCAACACAGTCCATCCATCGAGTTTGGGCAGGTTCACGTCTAAGACAATAGCGTCGTACTCCCATGCCTTGGCCTTGAACAACCCATCCTCACCGTCTCCGGCGGTGTCCACGGCATAGCCATCTTCACGCAATGTCGTCGCCACGACTCGCAACAGATCCGGTTCATCTTCGACGACAAGCACACGCATGACAGGGTCACCAACAATCGCAGGATCATGGAAAACGTCGGCCGCGAAAATTTCGACGCTTGCATTGTAGGCTATCTCCGCCAACCTTAAGAGGCGATGAGGTTACCCGCTGGCTCACTGATTGAGGCTCATGCCATGCAAACGTTTCGCTGGGGAACAGGGATTCTCCTCCTGTGTTCATGGACGGCCGCTGGATTGGCTCAACCGCCAGTCGCTACCGACTCGGTCACAGTACTGGCCTCGGTCGAAGAGCAACTCGTCAAAGTGATCGGATCAGCCGAATCGTCGGTCGTGGCCCTTGGCATTCTCAGACGCGAGCCCGCCGCACTGCGAGTCGATGGATTCGGCTTGGAGATTGCGCCTCGCGCGACCGACGAGCACAGCCCCGAATTCCTGCCTAACGAGTTTGGCAGCGGAGTGATCATCACCGTCGGCAACTCCGACGAACCGACCGCCGAACGGTTGGTGCTGACGATGTATCACCTCGTGCGTGGCGGGCCGATCGTCGGCAAAGACGCGCCGACAGACCGCCAGTTGCGAGTCCGCTTGCCTGGCCGGCAAATCTGCGACGCCAAGATTCTCGCCGCTGATCCACGTTCCGATCTGGCTGTGCTGCGGCTCGATTTGACCGGCACCAAGCTGAACCGCGAGGACTTGAAGCCGTTGAAACTTGTCGAACCGCCGGTACCGCGCAAAGGGCAGTTCGTCATTTCGCTGGGCAACCCGTACGCGATCGCGCGCGACGGCTCCGCCAGCGCAAGCTGGGGCATCATCAGCAACATCTCGCGGTTTCCGGCTCCGACCGAGACCGACAAGTCGGACGTCCCACCGACGCGGCGTGACACGTCGATCCATCATCTCGGCACATTGCTGCACATCGACACGCGGCTGAATCTCGGCGGCAGCGGCGGAGCACTTTTAAACCTGCGCGGCGAACTGATCGGCCTGACGACTTCGCTAGCGGCGATCGAGGGCTACGAGAAGTCGGTCGGCTTCGCGATTCCCATCGACGCGAATCTGCGGCGCGTCGTCGAGTCGCTCTCGAAAGGACTGGAAGTCGAATACGGCTTCCTCGGCCTGCAACCGGACGACGTGCTGCTCGCGGTACTACGTGATCTGCCACCACGAATCAAACAACCAACCGCCGCTCGAGTGCTGATGGTCTTCAACGATTCGCCAGCAGCACTCGCGGGCCTGCGTCGCGACGACATCATCCTCGCGGTGAACCGGAAGCCGATCTACGGCAAGCTCGACTTGTTGAGAGAGGTCGGCCTGCTCGGCCCCGGCGTTTTCGCCGAGCTGACCGTTTGGCGTACCGCCGAGCGCCGTGAACTGCGAACCCAAGCCGAACTCGGCAAGTGGCCCCTCTCCGACGAAGAGACTCTGATCGCCACTGAACAGCGTCATCCGGAGTGGCGAGGCCTGCGAGTCGATTACCCCACCTCGCGAGCCAAATACATGAACTGGCCGGAGCAGCGTTACCCGTCCGCCGTTGTCGTGACTTCGGTCGCTCCGCAATCGAGCGCCGCCGACGGCAACCTGCAAGAGGGGGACTTCATCACGCACGTCGAGCAGCAGCCGATCCACACTCCCGCCGAGTTCCACGCCGTTGTCAGCAAGCTCGACAGACCGAGCATTGTCGTGAAGACGCTCGACGGCCGTCGGCTGTCATTGCGAAAGTAGCCGGCACCTCAGCGTTCCACCACGAGCTTCAACGTCGATGACCGAAGTCACACGCATCCTGTCGCTGATCGAATCTGGTGTCGCTGGTGCGGCGGGGCAATTGCTGCCGTTGGTTTATGACGAGTTGCGAAAACTGGCGGCGGCGAAGCTGGGTCGCGAGCAGCCGGGGCAGACGTTGCAGGCGACGGCGTTGGTTCACGAGGCGTATCTGCGACTGGTCGGCGGTGCTCAAGCCGGAAAGGCTTGGGACGGTCGCGGTCATTTTTTCGCAGCGGCGGCCGAAGCAATGCGGCGCATCCTTGTGGACAACGCTCGTCGCAAGCAGCGACTGCGGCATGGCGGCGAATTGGAACGAGTCGAGTAGGAAGACGAACTCGACATCGAAGCTCCAGAATGCCGTGAAGACTGCTGGCTTTGGACACGGCGTTGGACAAGCTCAAGCAGGTCGATGGGACGGCGGCCGAGCTGGTTCAGTTGCGGTACTTCGCCGGCCTGACGTTAGCCGAGGCGGCCGAGATACTCGACATCTCCACGCGATCGGCCGATCGTATCTGGGCGTATGCCAAAGCCTGGCTGCACCGCGAGATGACGTAGGTCAGCCTCTCCAGGCTGACCCGATGTGGATTCGACGTCGTTGAAGCGTTCGGGGCAGGCTGGAAAGCCTGGCCTACGATTTTTTCAAAATCTTTGGCGTATTCTCTGCGCCACGGCGCATTGTCTGTAGGAGCCACTTTACCTCAGTTTCCAAAGCCAACGGAGAGCGTCGGCCCACTGGTCTCTTTTGCCTTCTGTAGTTTTCAGTTTTTTCCGAAGAGGAGTTTTTGCCGCAGAGCGGCACTTGATGGTAGCCGTGGGCTTTAGCCCACGGATGGTGTGCGATGAATGCCCCGTGTCGCGGAGCGACACTTGGTCGTGAAACGCTATCCCATCAATTGTCGCTCCGCGACAGGTGCGGAATCCGGGTTCCGAGTCCGTAGGCTGAAGCCTACGGCTACCTTCAAATGCCGCTCTGCGGCAAACACCTGCAATCCGGTTGGGTCAGGAATTTCGGAGGTTGTTGACCATGAACGAACGAGTGATTTTCGATGCGGCGTTGCAGATTTCTGACCCGCAGGCTCGGCGAGCGTTCGTTGAGAAAGCCTGTGCCGGGAATCCGGAGATGCTCGCCACGGTTGAGTCGCTGCTGAAATCGCACGACGCGGCTGGTTCGTTTTTGGACATCCCGGCGGCCGCGCAGGTCAAAGCGAGCGTTTCGGCCAACCCGGAGGACTCGGCCGCTGCTGGCGAGAAGACGCGCCGTTATCAGCCGGGCGCGATCGAAGACTCGGAGGATAACGCCGACGAGCCGCAGGCCGACCTCAGCTTTCTGCAACCGTCGAGCAAGCCCGGCTCGATCGGAGTGCTGGCTCACTACGAAGTGCTGAGCGTGCTGGGTCAGGGAGCGTTCGGCATTGTCTTCAAGGCGTTTGACGAGAAGCTGCATCGGCTGGTCGCGATCAAGGTCATGAATCCGCAGATGGCCTCGACGTCGCCGCCTCGCAAGCGGTTTTTGCGTGAGGCTCGATCCGCCGCCGCGATCAAGCATGAGAACATCGTGCAGGTTTACAGCGTTGAGGAGCAGCCGTTGCCGTATCTGGTGATGGAGTTCATCGACGGTCAGACGTTGAAGCAGAAGCTCGACGGCAGCGGGCCGCTGGAAACTCCCGAAGTGCTGCACATCGCCCGGCAGATCGCCAGCGGCCTGACCGCCGCGCAAGCGATGGGGCTGATTCATCGGGACATCAAGCCAGCCAACATCCTGCTGGAAGGGAATGAGGGGCGAGGGCCGAGGGGCGCGGGGCGAGAGAACGGCAGCGTGGCCCCTGTGCTTGCAGCCAACTCGCCCCTCGCCCCTGCCCCCTCGTCCCTCCGCGTGAAGATCAGCGACTTCGGTCTGGCTCGCGCGGCGGACGACGCCAGCATGACGCGGACGGGAGTCATCTCCGGCACGCCGATGTACATGGCTCCCGAGCAGGCGACCGGTCAGACGCTGGATCATCGCGCCGACCTGTTCAGTCTGGGGAGCGTCCTGTACCAGATGGCTTGCGGCCGACCTCCATTTCGAGCGGCGACGACCGTCGCCGTGCTGCGTCGAGTGGTCGAAGACACGCCCCGACCGCTGCAAGAGATCCTGCCGGAGATCCCCGATTGGCTCGTCGCGATCGTGACGAAGCTGCTCGCGAAAAAACCGGAAGACCGTTTCCAAACCGCCAAAGAAGTCGCCGACCTGCTGGCCCGCTGCCAATCCGAGTTGCAAACGAAAGGCGAAGTGACGTGCGTGATCGCCACCAACTCCCAGGCGAGCCGGGCGGCGTCAGCCCCCGGACGATCCGAACCGAGCGACGCAGTCCGGGGGCTAACGCCCTCCGGCTCACCAATTCTTTCGGCAACGACCAGCCCAGCGAACACCCAGGCGAGCGGGGCGGCGTCAGCCCCCCGGTTCTTACCGGATACCGCCACCACCGGGGGGCTGACGCCACCCCGCTCGCCAATTCATTCACGGCCGCGTTCGCCGATTCTTTCACGGACTCGGCTCCTCGCCGTCGCAACGGTCGTCCTGATCCTCGCCGCCGCGATCGTGCTTCAGCGCGCCAACAACTCCACAACCGCCAACCTGGCGAGCCGGGAGGCGTCAGCCCCCGGACAGGCCGAGTCGACCGACTCCACCAACCCCGACCGCCGCGCCGCCGAAATCGTGAAGTCTGGCGTACCGGTTGGGGCGAACGCGAATCCGGTTGCCGAGCAGGGCCGTAGTGCGTGGGATGACCTTGATCCCGCGCAGATTCCGGAGGCGGAGCGAGTCCCACGTCAGCCGGAAGGTCTGGTCGCCGTCCTGGGCCAACATCGCCGACGTGTTTGGAGCACGCCGCTTCACTCGTCGGTTTCTCCGGATGGCACTCAATTCACGTTGACGACGTACGACGGTCTGTACCTGTTCGGTCGAGACCCCAAGCCACCGGCTCGATTCTTCAACCTCGGTGGGGAACGTACTTCCGCGACATTTCTGCCCGATGGCAGGGTCGCCGCATTCGTGGTGCATGACGGACATCTAAATGGAACACGGCTACAAATCTTCGCCAAACCTAGTGACGGAACGCCGCTCGAAAAGCAGACGGAGACGACCGTCAACGGATACGGCGACCCAATCGCGTCTTCGGACGGGCAATGGCTGGCGGCGTTTGAATCCCAGAGCATCGGCCTGTGGAAACTCAGCGACGCTCCGCCTCAGCCAGCCGCCAATTTCGTCGTCTCCTCACTGCATGGGAGCCCCCTCGCTAGCAGCTTTTCGCCCGATGCCCATTGGTTCTGCTTCACGGAACGCAGCAACGATCAAAGCGCGGTCCATCTGATTGATCTGCGGGGCGACACGCCACGCGAAGCCACCGTGCTGAAGGCCGATGCCGACGAAAAATCCGATGCCCCCGCGAAAGGCTTCGAGCATGCGGCCTTCCTGTCGGACGGTCGCTTGGCCACCGCCGATCGCAACGGTCGCACTTGGTTCTGGAAAATCAACGAGGGTGAACCCCAACGCGTCGGCAGCATCCGCGATACGGGTCTGATTTATCCTGCGACCCAGTCGTCACGCCTCGCTGTCTGGGGTGTGAATGTCGCCCCATTCCGTGTCTGGGATCTTGCCGTTGATCCCCCACAATTGCTCGGCAGTTCTTCACATTCATTTCCTTCGGACAATATCAGCGCACTGGCAATTGCTCCCGATGGCAAAACCGTCTTCACCGGCCATCTGAACGGGACAGTCCGATTCTGGAGCGTCTCTCAGGCGGGAGTGACCGAACTCGATCCGCTGGTTCACAATCCAATATCCACTCTCGTGCGAGTTAAGGTTGTTGATCGCATTTTGTGCTCATCGATGGAATCCTCTCTTCTCGGTATTTGGCAACCGACACGCGATGGCCTGCAAGCTCTCCCCGATAAATCACCGCCCCACTTGGTTTGGAACTCCTCACCCGCACAAGGGCAGTTCGTCGTCGAGCTGGTTGGCGGGGGGACAGCCCTTCTGCGACGCGACGCGGATCGGTTGACGGCAACTCGCCGCATCACTGGGAACAACACGCACTCGGCCGCGCTGAACGACGAGGGTCGCCGTCTCGCCGTTGCCCGGTTCAGCGGGGAAGAAGGAGTCCTCGAACTGTGGGGTTGGGAGTCGGACGACCTTCCCGCGAGAAAGCTGTCCGAGGTCAAAACGTCGTCGGAAAAAGTCTTGCA
>SXGS01322480.1_pt1 | contig 10333 bp, 3 predicted proteins | sample 3174681 | NCBI WGS metagenome assembly SXGS01 (sample SAMN11356861, study PRJNA531348) | freshwater metagenome | isolation source: freshwater sample F1-80 | place: China: Fuxian Lake, Yuxi | collected 2017-12-25
CCGGGAGCGGATGCATCCGCAATCCATGGACGGTCGGGCGCTCGGGTTGCACTCCTGCAGAGCCCTATCCTCCCCACCGCGATTTAACCATACAGAACAATCTAAATTTCGGAATCTTCCCGTTGACAAACCACATACCCGCAATTCGCGGGCTGATCCGTCTTTGAGCGACTTTGCAATCAATCCGTCGGAATCTCTTACACAATTCCATATCCAACACCCCCTCCAGCACTCCGCCACTTGCTGTGTGAAAACTATTTTACTCCACTCCACCACTAGGACTTACACATGTTCGATCGGGCTGCATCAGTTTGGAGGTATGACCTCTGCTATCATTTTTTGGCCATCTTCACAGTCTCTAGTCATCGTGTGATGTGTCTCTGGGTAGGATTGTGGGGTGGGTGGGAGCGGAAGCGTTTCGTAAAGAGCGTTAAGACGTGCGGGATTGGATTCATTTTGTCCGCCGATGGTGTCGCGTCTAGCGTTGCGATCTGTCACGTACGGACAACGTGCCGCACTGCCTGCCCGCAGTGCGGCACCACTCCTTCCCACCGGCAACCTCGGGTCCGTGAACCCACCAGAGGCCCGCGAATCAGGCAAATCGACGCGGAGCGGCGGCACCGATGGAACGGCAGTTTCAGCACGGAGATGTGGAGAACACGTAGAACGGCTGTTTTCCTTCCCTCCTGAGCCTCTGCGTCCTCCAAAACTCTGCGCTGAATCACGGCGCAGTGAGGACACAGCGCCCTACCGGCAGAACGAATTCAGGTCTGCATCTGTGAAATACCTGTCATCCGTGGTCAATTCCCCGGAGTTCTCAATTAGTGTTAATTCGCGCAATTCGCGTCTGCCTGTGCGGCGATCCCCGAGTCCGGATTCTTTGACGCTAATTCCGCTAATTTTCACGAATTCCTATGTGGGGAGGCGATTGCAAAACTCCCGACGAGGGCAAAGGAATGGAGGCAAACGAATGGATTTCCTTCAGAACAATTCATTTGCCCCCATTCTCTTGCCCCAGTCTGTCCGACTTTTGAAATCTCCTATGGGGACTTCGCTTTCCATCCGCGTCCATTCGCGTCCATTCGCGTCCATTCGCGTCCATTCGCGGGCGACAAATTCCCTTTCCAGTTAATCCGAAAGAACCGTTATGAAGAAACTACACAAAATCCAACCGGACAACTCCCAGGACGGTGCCGCCTTTTGGCCGACGCTCCTCCTCATCCTCGTGGCCCTGGGAATACCCTTCGGCGTCGGCTTCCTCGTGAGCCACACCCGCGCGGCCACCTCCGTCCAGGTGGAGACTGTCGGTTCTCTTAACACTCCGCGGCAGGGCCACACCGCCACGCGCCTTGCCGATGGCAAAGTGTTGCTTGTGGGCGGCGTCGGGGCAGGGGGAGGCGCGCTTGCCTCCGCCGAAGTGTATGATCCCGCCACCAAGACCTTCGCCGCCGTGGGCGACATGAGCGCCGTACGCGCCGGGCACACCGCCACACTTCTGGCCGATGGCAAAGTCATCATCGCGGGCGGCACCGACGGCACCGGCACACTCACCTCGATTGAATCCTACGATCCCGCCACGGGCACATTCACCGTTGTGGGCCTGCTCCAGAGCGCCCGGTCCGGCCACACCGCCACCCTGTTGAGCAACGGCACCATCCTCCTGGCCGGTGGCGACAGCGTCACCGTCACGCCGCCTGTGACGACTCCCGAGCTGACACCTGAGTTGTCTCCCGAACCCGTGCCGCCCGTCCAGACCAGCTCCGCTGAAATTTTTGATCCGGCCAATCCGATGACCGTCTCCAGCCTCTTCCCGTTGGTGGAAACCCGTGTGGGCGCTTCCGCCACCCTGTTGGGCGCCGATTTCGTGTATCTGGCCGGCGGCAGTGCCAATCCCAGCTCGGAATACTTCAACCCCACCGACTTCACCTTCACCCTCTCCACGTTTGGCCTGGCCAGCCCGCGCGCGAATCACACGGCCATCCTTGGACCCGATGGCAAGCTTTACCTCATTGGCGGCGAGACGAGCGGCAGCGTCGAGCGCAACGACGTGATCGACCAGCAACTGGCTCCAGAACTTCTTGGCACACTCGCCATCAACCCGCTCACCGCCGTGAAACTGGCCAATGACAAAATCCTTGTGCTCGGCCCGAGCGACGCCGGCGTGTTCAACCCCAACCCGCCCCTTTTTGATCCCATAACAACCGAAAATGCCGGCTCACTCAAACGCTCCGGTGCCAGCGCGACGGAAATTGGCCCGGACAAGAAAATCTTGGTGGCGGGCGGCATCGGACTAAACGAAGAAGGTCAGAACGAACTCATTGCGCCAGCCGCCGTGTTTAACCCAGCGAAACTCGTGACGGACAAAGACGACTACATGCCCGGGAGTAACGTGATCCTTTGGGGATCGGGATACAAAGCTAACGAATCGATCGCCATTCACATGATCGAAACAGGCGGCAATGTCTATAACTGGACCATCACGGCCGATGTGAACGGCTATTTTGTCGAGGATCCTCTTTTCGTGGTGGAAACGATCCACCTCGGCACAAGATTCGATCTCACTGCAACGGGATTACAATCGGGCTTGTCCGCGCAGGTGACGTTCACGGACGGGATAATCTCACAACGAGGTAGTGTGGACACATCCACCACTGGTAACACGACTCTCACGCTTGACACACCCAGTGGAGTCGTAGCGGGCGACGTCCTGTTTGCAAGCATTGCGCACGTTGGCGGCACCGGTGCAACCACTGCTCCAGATGCTACCTGGACTCTGATCGCTAGCACTAGCAGCACAACCGGAACCGACCACCACTTCAGCCTTTGGTATAAAATCGCCGGTGCATCAGAAGGCGCAAACTATGCGTTTGCAGTTAACAGCACTGATCAGAATGTAGGGGCCATCGTTGCATTTGCAGGCGTGGACACGACGGGTGGCTTTCTTGTGGGTGGTGGGGCCGGGGGACCTTTTGATGTGGCTCCTGGAACTTTCTCAACGGGGACTGGTACGGCCGTTACAGCATCGGGTTTGACCACCGCAACGGCGAACGCGGCCGTAATCATGTTCGCGTTTGCGAATGACGACAACTCATTGGGCTCCTGGAGTACAACTTCGCCGGGCTCTCTCTCCGAACTTTTCGACGCTACAGTGAATGATTTTTTTGATGACGATGATGCAACCGTCGGAGCAGCTTTTGTTACAAAGGCAACCACAGGTGCGACGGGAAGCGGGACCGTGACGATGAATAACTCAGATACTTGGGGTGCTATACTAATAGCCCTGCGAGCTGACGCGGGAATTCCAGCGGCCCCATCCACACCGGACCTCGATTCAGCGAGCGACACCGGCGCATCCAACACAGACAATATCACAGCTGACACAACGCCGACTTTCACCGGAACCGCTGAATCGGGGAGCACTGTCAGGATTTTTGCTGGCGCGAGCCAGGTGGGCAGCGGCACTGCCACGGGCGGCAATTACTCCATCACGACCAGCGCCTTGGCTGGCGGCGTTTACAGCATCACTGCAACGGCAACTGATGCCGCCAACAATATTTCGCCCGCCTCGGGCGCTCTCAGCGTCACAATCATCGCACCGATGAACATTGGGCAAAACCAGAGCCCTTCATCCAGCTCGAGCATTGGCGTGACCGTTCCAGCGGGCGGCGTTCCTGTTGGAAGCACCGTCATCGTTATGTTCGCCATGGATCCGGTGAGCGGCACGGTGGCAGTTTCTGACACCCAAGGGAATGCTTATTCGAACCCGGCCGACGCAGATCGCATGCAGGGTACCAGCGGAAGTGGAACCGGGGTTAGAACGCTGGTGTTCTCCGCCTCTGTTCTCACACCTCTTGTCGCTGGTAACACGATTACCGTGAGTCATCCCACTGTCACTTCCAAGGCCGTGAGTGTTTTTTTACATTGCTGGCCTGGTTTCGCCGTCGCCCTTGGATCAGACAGCTACTGCGGTTGGGAACAGTAGTACGCCGTCATCAGGAGCGACCGCGACGACGGCACAGGCTGACGAATTCGTAGTCGGGGCAATCGGGGCCGAGGCACGCACGAGTTTCGACACAATGGCGGCGGGAGCCAGTTTCACATTGTTGCCGGCCGCATCGGCCGACACCGGTTCTTCCAGCAGTTCCATCACCATCTATCCCGAGTACCGCATTGTCAGCGCAACCGGGGCTTACACCGCGAGCGGGACACTCAGCAGCGGGAACAGTCGAAATTGGGCGGCGGACATTGTGACTTACAAGATGGTGGATACGACCGCACCCACTGTGACGATTAATCAAGCGGTTGGGCAGGCGGACCCTACAAGTGCATCCTCCATTAGCTTTACGGCAACGTTCAGCGAGCCAGTCACCGGATTCGCCACTGGCGATGTTACAATCACCGGCACAGCGGGCGGGACTAAGACTGCGACGGTCACTGGCGGACCTACGATCTTCAACGTTGATGTCACCGGCATGACCAGTTCTGGCACCGTCATTGCCGACATCGCTGCCGGCGTTGCCACCGATAGTGGACTAAACGGCAATACAGCTTCAACCAGCACCGACAAGACCGTGCAGTTCAACTTGAACGTGGCGCCGACGGCGACAAATCTGAGCGCTGCGGAGTCATACACCGAAGATACGGCTCTTAACCTGATTGACATTGTGGCCAGTGATGTGGACAGCGCGAACGTCACGGCGACCCTCACTTTGGCGAACACCTCTGCTGGGAGCTTGAACACGGGCACCTCTGGAGCAGTCACCTCGACCTATGTCGCGGGCACCGGAGTGTGGACGGCCAGCGGTGCCATCGCCAATGTGAACACTCTGCTGGCTGGGTTGACCTTCACACCAGCGGCGAACTTCAATGCAAACTTCAACATCACCACTAGCGTCAGCGACGGCGTGGCCGCCGCCGTCACCGGGAGCAAGGCAATGACCGGAACCCCGGTGAACGACGCGCCGACGGCTACCAACTTGAATGCCGCGCAGACCTACACGGAAGACACTGCCCTAAACTTGACCGATATCGTGGCCAGTGATGTGGACAGCGCCGCTGTCACGGCCACCCTCACTTTGGCGAACACCTCTGCTGGGAGCTTGAACACGGGCACCTCTGGAGCAGTCACCTCGACCTATGTCCCGGGCACCGGAGTATGGACGGCCAGCGGCGCCATCGCCAATGTGAACGCCTTGCTGGCTGGGTTGACCTTCACTCCAGCGGCGAACTTCAATGCAAACTTCAACATCACCACTAGCGTCAGCGACGGCGTGGCCGCCCCCGTCACGGGGAGCAAGGCGATGACCGGAACCCCGGTGAATGACGCGCCGGTGCTTGATGCAACTCCGAGTCCGACGCTTGCTGCGGAGAACGAAGACGCCGGCGCCCCGAGCGGCGCGGTGGGGACGCTCGTATCGAGCTTGGTGGACTTCGCATCGCCGTCTGGTCAGTTGGATAACGTGACGGATGTGGACAGCGGTGCGGTCCTCGGAATTGCGGTGACCGCCGCCGACACAGCCAATGGCACATGGTTCTACTCCTTGAACAACGGTGGAACTTGGAGCGCCCTCGGGTCGGTCTTATCCTCAAGCGCGCGCCTGCTGGCTGCTGATTCAGACAACCGGCTCTATTTCCAGCCGAACCCCGACTTCAATGGTAACATCTCCAGCGCGATCACGTTCCGCGCCTGGGATAGAACGAGCGGCACGGACGGCAATACCGCCAGCACAAGCTCGAATGGCGGCACGACTCCCTACAGTTCAGCAACGGACACGGCATCCCTCATCGTGATTTCCGTTAACGATGCGCCGACACTCAACGCGATTTCAAATCCCCCGCCGATCTATGTCGATTCGAGCGCACAAATAGTGAATTTGAGCGGGATCGGTGCAGGCGACAGCGAAAGCCAGGCATTGGAAGTGACCGCCAGCAGCAACAATACAGGTTTGATTCCCCATCCGTTGGTGACTTACACCAGCCCCAATTCCACAGGAAGCTTGAGCTATACTCCCGTGGCGGCCGCGAGCGGAAGCGCTGTGATCACTGTGTCGGTTCGAGACGCAGGACTGAACGGCACTTTACCGGACGGCGACGACGGAACAGTGAGCCGGACATTCACGGTGACAGTCCTTCCCTACACGGCCTGGTCCAACAACAGTTGGCTGGCTCGCAAGCCAATCGTCATCGATCACACCAAGGTTTCATGTGACTTGGGGGATTTCCCGGTGCTGATCAATCTCGCGTCAGATCCAGATTTGGCCGCTCAAGCCCGATCCGATGGCTTCGACATCGTGTTCACGTTGGCGGACGGAACCACAATTCTTTCGTACCAGAGGGAGAAATATACCAGCGCCACGGGTGCCTTGGTGGCATGGGTCAAAGTGCCTGCTCTCAGCAGTACGGTGGATACGGTGCTGTATATGTACTACGGAAATCCCAGCTCGTCAGATCAGCAAAACACAACGGGCGCGGTTTGGGACTCGAATTTCAGGGGGGTCTGGCACTTGAGCGAGAGCCCCGCGGGAGCCGCTCCTCAAATGAAGGATAGCACATCCCTTCTGAACAATGGAACGGCTAATGGGGCCATGGTGGCGGGTGATCAACAAACCGCGCAAATCGACGGGGGGCTGCACTTTGATGGAAACAATGACGAACTTGCGATGGCGAACGAAGCAAACTTCGATTTTAACTTCAACAGTTCACTCACGATTGAGTATTGGGCGAAGCCAGTTGCAGGCGATACGAGCCTGCAATCGATCATATCGAAAATGGCAAACAGTTTTCCGTTTACAGGTTATGAGATCGTCCACAATGCTACGGGCACTACCGGTAACTCGGCTGGGCAGATTCATTTCGTCTTGGTCAATAGTTACTTGATCTTCGCTCAGACTGACATCGTCGTTTACACCACCGCCCCGACCCGTCTCAACGACGGCAACTGGCATCATTACGTCTGGACCTATAATGGCAACGGCACGGCGTCGGGCATTACCCTATACGAGGACGGAGTTCCGCTGGCTCTGAGCGTCGATCAAAATAATCTTGGCGGCAGTTCGATTCTTAACAACGTCGCGCTTCACATGGGTTCTCGGGAAAATGGCGCCAACTTCTACCAAGGCTTGCTGGATGAAGTGCGAGTCTCAAGCGCCGTGCGCAGTATGTGCTGGATTCAGACCGAGTATAACAACCAGAAGAATCCCGGCACCTTCTACACTCTGGGGACCGAGTGTACGGTGCCGACGATTACCTGTCCGGCGGACACAACTGTGGAATGTGGCGGGGATACAACAACAACAGGAACCGGCACTGCGACTTCGCTTGACGGCTGCGGCACGGTGAACATCGAGCACAGTGATTCCTTTGCGGCGAGCTGCGGCAACGCAGGCGTGATCACCCGCACCTGGACCGCAACCGACGCCAATGGTGCAAGCAGCCAATGCATCCAGACGATCACGATCCAAGACACGACCGATCCGTTGATCGACAACACGAACAAGGCCGACGCGACCGTCGAGTGCGACGGGGCGGCGACGGGCAACGAGGACGCGCTGGCGGCATGGCTGGCCAATCACGCGGGAGCCACGGCGAGCGACGTGTGCGGCGGCGTGACCTGGACGCACAACTTCACGAGCCTGAGCGATGGTTGCGGCGGGACCGGTTCGGCGCTGGTGACGTTCACGGCGACCGATGACTGCAACAACTCCAGCAGCACCACGGCGACCTTCACGATCCAAGACACGACCGATCCGTTGATCGACAACACGAACAAGGCCGACGCGACCGTCGAGTGCGACGGGGCGGCGACGGGCAACGAGGACGCGCTGGCGGCATGGCTGGCCAATCACGCGGGGGCCACGGCGAGCGACGTGTGCGGCGGCGTGACCTGGAGCCACAACTACGGCGCGGGCGCGGGCCAGGTGTCGTTGAGCGACCTGTGCGGGGCGACGGGGGCGGTGACGGTGATGTTCACGGCGACCGACGACTGCGGCAACGCGAGCACGACGAGCGCGACCTTCACGATTCAAGACACGACGGCACCTACACCTGTTTGCAAGAACATCCCAATCGTTCTCGATGAGAATGGCAATGCGACCATCTCCGCCGTCGACGTCGATAATGGGAGCGGTGACATTTGCGGCAGTGTGACGTTGGGCATCAACAAGAGCAGCTTCGACTGCAGCAATGTCGGTGACAACTTGGTCATACTTACCGTGACGGATGCTTGTGGAAATCAAGCCAGTTGCACCGCGACGGTGACTGTCAAACGACGCACCACGAAGCTTGTCTATAGCGGGGTTCTGACGGGAGCCTACTCCGACTGCGTCCTCGTCAGGGCGACATTGACCGACATCGAGTCGGGCACTCCGGTAGCGTTAAGCGGGCAAAAGATCAAATTCAGTCTGGGCCCGCTGAGTTTCGCGGCTGAGGGTCAGACCGATGAGTTTGGTGTGGCTGTGGCTTCACTCGGCATTCTTGACCTGCCTGGAAATTACAATATCAAATCGGAATTTGCAGACAATTGTCAGTTTGCGGCCAGCTCAGACTTGGATTCATTTATCGTTACCGGTGAAGCAGTCGCACCCGCGTTCGGATCCGTTGGGCTTTACACTGGAGCTACCTTCTTCTGGACGACCGGCCCGAGCAGCAGCACGGCGAGCCTAGCTCTGACGGCAACGATCATGGATGACCCAAATGATACCTGCAAAGGAGACATCCGTCTGGCCAGGGTGACTTTTGCCATCCGTAATGCGGATTCCAGCTACACGCCAATCAACGGAGCGTCCAACCTCCCGGTGGGGCTGGTTGATCCGAACAATAAGACCGTGGGAACAGCTTCAGCCATCGTGCAGTACAACCTTGGGACTAAGAATGTAGAGACGCTCAATCTCTGTGTCATTGTGACCGGGGCTTACGCGTACAACAAAGTTGCTCACGACCAATTAGTGAGCGTATGCAAGCCTCTGGCTGCCGCGTGGATTTGTGGTTCAGGTGGTGTCGCCAACGGGACGGACTCCAGTGGCTACATTGCTGGAGCTGCTGGTCAGAACACGTCTTACGCTTTCGACGTGACGTACACGCAAAAGGGAACGAACCCGAAGGGCAAAGTTTGGCTGAACTTTGTCAGCAACCGGAAGCCGGACGGGACCGTCGATCCAACCGGGCAACTACATACTTATCAGGTGCGGAGCACGGCGATCACAGGGCTCGGAGCGGACGCCACGAAAGGAACCGCCAGTTTCACCAGCAAGGCGAACATCATAGATATCACAGATCCTGCGAATCAGGTCGGTGTTGAAAGTGGCGCGGTCTTCCTAATGGACATCACCGACGGGAGTAAGGCGACTGGAGCAGACAAACGTGACAAGATTGGCCTCACGCTGCAGCGCAAGGCGGGCGGTGTGTGGTTCTCGCTCCAGTGGGACGGCACCAAGACCATACAGAAGGCAATCATTGCAGGTGGTGAGATCAGCGTGAAATAGCCGGTCTGGGCGCAAATTCTTCACAAAAGCAGCCGCTCGAAAGTGCGGCTGCCTTTTTCTTTAGTCGTGAAGGGGAGCGCGCGTCCTCGTGGGTTGTCTGTGGTGGCCCGGCTCTGCCGTCGAGATGGGGATCGCGGTCGTCTCGACCGCTGTTCTCGGGGTCCCGCCGAGAACTCAGTGCGGCGTGAGCCGTAACCAGAAGTTGGATCTCCGAGGTGGGCGAGCTGGTCAGCGAGACGCTGACCAGGACGTGCGAGACGCACGCGCTCCCCAATCGCGACTGAGTTGATCAGGAGGACGCGGAGGAAGCGGAGCATGAACCTTGAAAAAGCAGTTGGAACCACGAAAGAAACGAAAGCCACGAAAGAAGAAACATACCCGAATTCCGAAATAGCGATGGCGGACAAGTGGGTAGGGAAAGCGCGCTGCGCTGTCCCCGCCCGCGTGCAGCGGGCGGAACAAAATGTGCAACAACCGTGGCTGTCCAGCACTTGTTCCGCGCCGCTTGGGCGAGGGGACGGCGCAGCGCACCATCCCTACCGACTTCGGCGTTCGGGATACATGGAACCAACAGTTCATTTACCTGGCGGACTGGCAGCCTGTGCTACCCAGGAATGGCCTCCTTCATCCGTGTCCATCCATGCCCATCCGTGGTTAGGAATTTCTTGATTCGTGTCATCCTTTTGATTCGCGGGCACCAGGTCTGGCTCCTACTGTCGCGGTAGGGACGCCGGTTGCCCGGCGCCCCCCGCACAGATCCCGGCGGGCGGTTTTCCCGCACCGGGCTCTTCAGATCAACTCGCTCTCGCATGGGCCAGAGGGGACTTCGGGGGGGAACAGGAATCCCATGATTC
>SXGS01002731.1_pt1 | contig 10332 bp, 9 predicted proteins | sample 3174681 | NCBI WGS metagenome assembly SXGS01 (sample SAMN11356861, study PRJNA531348) | freshwater metagenome | isolation source: freshwater sample F1-80 | place: China: Fuxian Lake, Yuxi | collected 2017-12-25
CTACGCAACGCTCTACAACGGCGAGTGGGTCCACCCGGCGTGATGATGTCTTTGCAGCCCGCGCAGTAAAGCTGATGTCAGCTTCAGTTGTTTGGCAATGAACCGGATAGGCATGGTTTCGACGAAGGTGCTTAACGATCAAGTCCAGTGGGTGATGTTCGGGTTGCCCGGCGTTGCCTACCGTATTCAGGCATCGGTCAACCTCGCCGCGTGGGAGACCGTGGGGACCACTAATTCACCAAATGGAACAATCGTTTTCTCCGAACCCAGAACCAGTCAGAAGCGCTTCTACCGGGTGGTGGGAGCGTTTTAGTCAGTTTATTCCGCCGGTCTTTTGCTTTTCCAAGTTTTCGAGGCGCGCCCGATACTTGGGCTTCAGCAGCGGAAACATCTCCATGAGTCGCCGCATCAGGTTGGCCGCCTCGGCTGTCCGGCCCAACGCCACGGCCGTTTCCGCCGCCTTAATGCCGCATTGCTCGAGATAATAAGGCACCGGGGTCTCTTCAGGCAGCCGGTTCTTCTGATAAAACACCCTGAGAAAATGCCCTAAGGCCTCGTCTTGGAGCCGTGTTCGATCCCGGCCCTCCGGGACTTGTTCCGAGAGCCCGAGCAACGCGGCGCCCAGGCCGTAATCCGCCTGGCTCCGCGTTTCAATGTCGGCATTGGAGGCCACAATGGCTTTTTGGAAGGAAGCCAAGGCGTAATGGTATCGATTCGTGTTGACGATGCTCCCATCCCCGCCCGCCAACGCCAGATGGCAACCCGCGATGGCAAGCCAGGCTTGAGGCGCCAAATCGCTCGTTTCCGGTATGCGACTGAAGGCGTTGATGGCTTGCTGCATGTCTTCCGCTGACCGGCCGGGCTCGGGCTCGGTCCGAAGCACCTCGCCCAGCAACAGCCAGGCTTCCTCCAGCACATTCGGAGGTCTGTTGGTCTGGTTTGAGTCGTTCAACAGGTTGATAAGCGTCGTCAGTTGTTCCTTGGCTTGTTTGTAGGCTTGCCGCATGAACGACGCGCGAGCAGCCATGATCCGCGCACGGTACAGAATGTCGAGGGAGCCTTGAGCAATCCAGTTCGTGTTCGAGTATAGCCTCTGATAGCTCTCCTCCGCGGGAACGAAATCCCCCTTTTCAAAAAAATAATCCCCAACCCAATTCTGAGCCAGCGGCGCCAGTCTGTCGTTTGGATATCGAGCCAAGAAATTCGTGAACATCTGAAAAGAATTGCTCCCGTCGTCAGTCCGGGAGACCGCGGAAGCTCGGTGGAATTCAGCGAACGGAACAAATGGATGGTTGGTGTACACCGACAACCATGAGGCGTATTCCCTCGCCGCTTCCATCCATTTTTCCTCTCGCTCGAAGGATTGCGCGACACCAAGCCTCGCTTCTGGCATGCTTCCCGAATCGGGATAATTCTTGATCAATTGATCGAAGAGCTCGCGAGCCTCGGCCGCCGGTCCCTGGCGGTTCATCTCCTGGGCCACTAGCAACAAACTGCGCTCGCCAAATCCGCTTTTGGGGAATCGCTGGGTCAGTTGCTTGGAAACTTCCCTGGCGCGCCCCAAATCGCGCAAACCCACCCACGCTCTCGCGAGTTGATATAACACCTGGTCCAAGGGCACGGATTTGGAGTCGGCTAGCTCCGGGTAATCCACCATCAGGCGAGTATAATTGCTCGCGGCCCCAATGTAATTCGAAGAGAGCAACAGTGTGTCCCCCAACTTGAAACGCGCCACGCTTTGCTCTGTGCCACGAGGCAAAAGCCGGATCGCGAGGTCGAAGTTCGTCTCCGCCCCGCGAACTCTGTCGGGCCGGGAATAAATCAGGTTCTCCTCCCACCAACCCCATCCCAACTGGTAATGGGCCGGCCCAAGAAAATCCGTCTTGGGGCCTTGCAACACCAGCAAGGACAGATGAGCCCGCGCTTGAGCCAGAAGGTTCGTGCCCTCCGTGCCGCGCGCCTCCGCGGGCAAGGCATAGAAAAGGCGCATCAAAACTTCGCCCAAGGCCATCCGGGTCACCTCTGAGAGGGGATCGCCCGGATGGTTTTTTAAGAGTCCGCTTAGTTTGGCGAGAGATTCCTCCGGCTTGAACGATGTCTTCAGCAAATCCACGATGCGCTTCATCGCCGTGCGGCGGTGCAGCGGAGGCGTATTCGTCGACAAATTCAATTCGAGCGCCCCAAGCGCTTCGACGTGGTTGCTGCGCTGCAGCAAGACATTTGCCTGCAAGAACGCCGACTCCGCCAAGTTTTTGGCATCGGGAAGCGCGCGAGCGAGCACGACGAGGTTGCTGGCGGATTGGGAGGCGGACTGAAGATCGCCTTTCAGCAGTTGGTATCTCACCGCCAACAACTGGCGCTGCCAGGTCAGAGCGGGAGAAAGCGACACCCCAGCGACCCGCTCCAAAGCATCCTCTCCAGTCTTTGTTTCATTCAAACCCAGGGCTGCTTCAGCCAACAGCAAAAACCCGCGTGCCTTGCCGGCGTCCACCGTGGTATTCGAACCCGGCTTCAACAAACCGGCATCGGGTTGGATGAGCCGATCGAACGCTTTCCGAGCTTCGCCCAATTTGAATTGGGCCCAAGCGTATCCGATCACCGCGTCGAGGGACCGGGTCGACCCAGGATACTTCCGCGAAATCGATTCAAAAACACCAGATGCCTCCGCGTAAGCTTCTTCATTGAGGAGAGCCTCGGCGTGAGCATGCATTCTCAGCAAGCTGGCATCCGCCAAATGCTCCGAGTTGGGGAATTGTCGAATGAACTCGGAGAAGTCTCGCTCCGCCTTGCGATAGAATCCGTCTTGAAGCGCGCTGATCGCCGCGTTGAAAAGCGCCTTCTCGCTCACTTGCTGGGCAATCCCCGCGAGTTGGATCCAGATGACCGCGATCCCGCAACAGAGGATCAGGCATCGGCGAGCCAACATAAACCCCGCGACCACGCGCAGCGGGCGCGAATCGCGAGGAGTCCGTTTATCAAGTTCGGGCGGCATCTGAAAGCAATCTTTTTAAATAAGCCCCTGTATGCCCTCTTCCGCAAGCCGCAATCGCTTCCGGGGGACCCGCCGCCACAATCTGCCCTCCCTCATCTCCCGCGTCAGGGCCCATGTCCACCACCCAGTCGGCGCACTTGATCACATCCAAATTGTGCTCGATCACCACCAGGGTGTTCCCCAAGTCCCGCAACCGAAACAGCACTTCGAGCAACTTCGCCACATCGTGGAAATGCAGGCCCGTCGTCGGTTCGTCCAACAAGTACAAAGTTTTACCCGCCGACTTGCGGCTGAGTTCCGTCGCCAATTTGATGCGCTGCGCTTCCCCGCCGCTGATCGTCGTCGCCGGTTGGCCCAACCCGAGATACCCGAGCCCCACCTCCGCAAACGTTTGGCACACATCCAGTATGGACGGCACCGCCCGAAAAAAAGTGAGCGCCTCATCCACCGTGAGCGCCAGGACATCCGCGATGTTCAATCCTTTGTAAGTCATTTCCAACGTTTCCCGGTTGTATCGCTTGCCGCCGCACGCTTCGCACGTCACGTACACCGGCGGCAGAAAATGCATCTCGATCTCCAACAACCCGTCCCCCTGGCACTTCTCGCACCGACCTCCCTTGACGTTAAAGCTAAAACGGCCCGTGTTGTAACCACGAACCCGCGAGGCGGGCAGCTTGGAATACAAATCCCGTATGTGATTAAAAATTCCCGAATACGTCGCCAAATTGCTCCTCGGAGTGCGCCCGATCGGACTCTGATCCACTTGGATCGCTTTCTCAAAATGTTCGATCCCCCGGAGGTCCGTATACATTCCTGGGCGGTCCTTCGAGCCATGCCAAATCCGAAAAAGCGCCCGCCGAAGAGTGTCGTCGATGAGCGTGCTTTTTCCGGAGCCGCTGACTCCCGTCACACAGGTCAGGGTCCCCACGGGAATCCTCAGATCCACGCCGCGCAGGTTATTTTCACTCGCTCCAAGAAGCTCTAACCATCCACGATTGGAGTCCGGCGACAGCCTCTTCCGCGGCATCGGAATCGACATGTCACCGCGCAGGTATTGACCAGTCAGCGATTTCGGAGTGGCCATCACTTGTTGGGTCGTGCCGGCCGCAACCACCTCCCCTCCCAGCACCCCGGCTCCTGGCCCCAGATCAATCACATGGTCCGCCATTCGAATAGTGTCCTCGTCATGCTCCACAACCACCACGCTGTTGCCCAAATCCCGGAGATGCTCCAAACTCCTGATCAACCTCGCGTTGTCTCTTTGATGCAATCCGATGCTCGGCTCGTCGAGGATATACAAGACCCCAACCAATCCGGCCCCGATCTGAGTCGCCAACCGTATCCGCTGCGCTTCGCCTCCGCTCAAGGTCCCGCTCTCGCGGTCGAGAGTCAGATAGCCGAGCCCCACTTCCGTCAAAAATCGAATCCGGGATCGGATCTCTCGCAACGGTTCCGACGCGATCAATTGCTGCGTTGGCGTCAGCTTCAAGGATTCCAAAAAGACAGCCGCTTCTCGCACCGTCATACCGCAAAAACCCATGATCGAAACCCCTGGAATCCGGGCAGAACGCTGGCCTTTCACAGGCGCCTTCCCCTCTCCTACGAGAGTCGCGGCAAGCACTTCGGGCTTCAACCGATGACCGCCGCATCCATCACAAGGGTGGGGGCTCATGAAACCCTTGAGCCGGTTTCTTGTGAATTCGCTTTCGCTCTCCTTGTACAGCCGCTCCAGATTCGGGATCACTCCTTCGAATGGTTTCTTAACGCGGCTCTGGTTCCCGGCGCGCCAGAACTGAAACTCAATTTCCGTTTCTCCCGCCCCTCGAAACAGCACGTTCCGAAAATCTCCCGGGAGCGAACCGAACGGCGCATCCATGCTTACCGAATAATGCTGGGTGAGGCCGCGCAACAACGACTTGTAATACACGATCATTCGCTTGCCCCCGCGCCTCCATGGCAGAATCGCCCCCTCCTCCAGCGACTTCTTGGGATCCGGCGCCACCAACCCCTCGTCGAAAACGAGCTTCTGCCCAAGCCCATGACAAACAGGGCAAGCCCCCGCCGGTGAATTGAAGGAAAAATGCTTGGGCGTGAGCGGCTCAAAACTCCGCCCGGTCGCGAGACTGAGCATTCGAGTCGAATGGAGCACCTCCTCCCAAGGCGCCGTTGGAGCCGACCCCGGAGGCTGATGCAAGACGCGGATGATCCCATTCCCGAAACGCAACGCCGTTTCGACCGAGTCCCCGAGCCGCGCTTGGGTTTTCTCGTCAATGAGCAGGCGGTCCACGACGACTTCGATGGTGTGGGTCTTTTTCGGATCTAATTTGATCCGGAGGTTCACGGCCAGTTCGACAATTTCGCCATCCACGCGGGCCCGAACAAATCCATCACGAGCCAGTCTTTCGATCACGTCGCGGAACTCCCCCTTCTCACCTTGGATGACAGGCCCGAGCAGCATGATCCGAGTGCGGGGCGGCAGCGCCATAATGCGATCGGTAATCTCGCTGGAGGACTGGTGGACGATGGGTTGACCGCTTTCGGGGCAGTGCGGTTGGGCCACATGGGCATACAGAAGCCTCAGGTAGTCATAAACCTCGGTCACCGTGGCCACGGTGGAACGTGGATTACCTGCGGAACCTCTTTGCTCAATGGCGATCGCCGGCGAGAGGCCTTCGATAAAATCGACATCCGGCTTCTTCAGCTGCCCGAGGAATTGCCTCGCGTACGCCGAAAGTGATTCGACGTATTTTCGCTGGCCCTCGGCGTAGAGAGTGTCAAATGCCAGCGATGATTTGCCAGAGCCGCTTAACCCAGTGATGACAACCAGTTTGTCCCTGGGGATGGAGATCGTGAGGTTCTTGAGGTTGTGTTCCCGAGCTCCGCCGATTTTGATGAACTCTCGCGCCACCCCCGCATCGTTGCAGCCCCCGCGCAATTTGAAAACATCTTGTTATAGATGACCAGGAACCAAAACACACTTCCCGCACTGCCACGAAGCGGTTGTTTCCAAGGCACGTTGTGCGTCGGCTAGCCCGAATCGGTGAGTGACTAGACTTTCAAAAGGAAACCGCGCTCCATCTCGCACCAAAAAATCAATCGCCGTTTTCAGATGCCTGGGTTCGCTCGACCAACTCCCGAATACCTGGAGCTGCTTCCGAGTCACTACGTGGGGATTCCACGAAACGCTCCCCGCATTGCAATAATGGCCCAGGATCAAGTATTTCCCGCCATCACGACACATCTCCATTCCCTCCGGGACGGCGGGCGGATGCCCCACGCATTCGAGGACTGCATCCGCGCCGAAACCGCCGGTCTGGCGCTTCACCCAATCGATCCTCTCCCGTGGATCGGGCGTGCTATCGATGTCCAGCACGGCGTCCGCACCGAATCGAACGGCCGCCTGCAGACGAGACGCCGGGCCGCCAATGACGAGCACTCGGGCCGCTCCCGCCGCTTTGCTAACCGCCAGGGCGGAAATCCCCACTGGGCCAGCACCCTGAACCACCACGACATCTCCCCACTCCACTCCAGTTCGTTCAATCCCGTGAATCGCCGTCAGCAACCCGCAACCAGCGCCGATGAGCGTCTCCGTCGCCAAAACGTCAGGCAATCGGAACGTCGTCGCCCGCGGCATCAGCATGTGGTATTCGGCATAGCCTCCCAGCAAATGAGGGGCTTGATCGCAGCGATATCCGATGCCGTAAGCCCGTCGATGAGGGCAGCGCGTCGGTTGGGCTTTCACGGCGCAATAGTAGCATCGCCCGCAGGAAGTCGTAGAATTCCAGGTGATTCGATCACCGACCTGCAACGCCTCGCCAGTCCAATCCGTCTCCACGCCTTCTCCGAGTGAAACAATCGTGCCCACAGTTTCATGGCCCAATATCACCGGCAACTGGATCGGCAGCTCGCCTTTCCATAAATGCACATCGGTTCCGCAAATCCCCGCCATCTCGGTTTTGACCAGGATTTCTCCTCTCGCGAGGCATTCCGGAATCAGAAACTCGCGCGTTTGTAGTGGTTGCCGAAAAGATTCCAGAACCGCCGCATGACACATCGTGCTCATGCTCGTGAGCTTGAATCGTGACCGCCCTCTTGACAATTAGGAACCTGGGAATTTCGCGTGGCCACGGCGGCACCGGACGTTGACGGTGGGTGAGCATCACACCCATTTGCAAACGCGCCGCAACGAGCAACAAACTCACGCCTTCAAGCAACGCATGAAGCATCGCAACGTCATTGAAGGCACGCAAAGCGAAGTGGTCCGCGGCCACGGCATGCGGCACGCGCGCTTTCGGGGATTGGTCAATATTTTATTATTTACCTGTCCCTTAGTTTTTCGCACCGTGCCGCGGGTCGGCGAGAGCTGCGAATCGCTCCAGGTTCAGGTCCGCTTCTTGCTTCGCCGTCGAATGACACTCCAGGCAGAATTGTTGCAGCAGCGGTCGAGTCAGAGTTCGATATTCATCCGCCATTCCAGCAAACGGATCGGGCATCGGCTCCGTCGCACTTGTGCCTGTTGACGACAGGAATACTGCCAGCGAGAACGCGGTCACCAATCGGAAGGCAACGAAGTAGGTCTTGATGGATCGAGCGTCCTCGGCAAGTTCTATATCCGCGATTCGGATGGTTGCAAAGACGTACCGCGGATTCAGCGATGATCGGACGGCCCCTTGGGTAAGGCGCGCGGCGCGGCCAACGTGTCTTTTCCAGCGGACAGCCATTCGACGTTGAACTTCGCGAGAACGAGGCTGGTCCGGTTCTCGCCAAACTCCTTGTACGACGGCCACGTCTCGTACAAGCACAGGACTTTCCGGTCGCCGGTGACGGCCAGATCGGAATATCCACCGAGATGAGCCAGCGGCTCGGAAGCAATCGGCCAGGTCCGGCACTCGTCGTAGCTCATCCGAACTCTGATGTGGGCCCGCGTATCCGGGTTCGTAGGGCAGGCGACCAGCACCCGATTCTTGCCCGTCTGACGACCGTCGCTCAGCCGGATCAACGCCCCATCACAGGAGGGCTCCGGCTGATGGGGATCGTATTGAACCGCTGACCAGCTGTGCCCGCCGTCCTTGCTAAAGGCGTATGCGCGCTGCTTCTGACCACGGGAGCGCGCGTTGAGATAGACGGTTCCATCTTGTAATTCCACGATGTCACACTCATCGGAGGCGTTGCGCGTCAGTGGCTCACCCCGTTTCCAGGTCTTGCCGTGATCGTCACTGAAAATGCAACACGACGACTGGACCTCGCCGCACGTTGGTGTCTCATCAAACCAGCAGGGGATCAGCAATCGTCCACTCTTCAACTGAATCCCGTGTCCCGGTCCCGTCCCGACGAACGTCCAGGACGGGTCGGCAGCCGACTGATGAATGCTGACCGGCCGGGACCATGTTTGACCATCGTCGGTGCTCTTCATGAGAAGCACTTCGGCATTGCCCAGTCCCGGCTTGCTGCCTCGGCACAGCGGCAACCAGATCGTTCCGGTCTGGTGATCGACGACCGGGCAGGGTTGATTGATGGTCAACTCGCCGTCGTCGGCGATAATCTGCATTTTGCTCCAAGTGCGACCGTGATCGGTGCTGCGCCGCAGAGCCAGGTCAACGTCATCCCAGTCGTGGCCAGTCTTCTTGCGAGCTTCGCAAAGCGCCAGCACGGTGCCCCGTGACGTCACCACCAGGCTGGGGATGCGGTAGTTGAAGTAACCGTCCTCACCGGCCTGAAACAACGGTTGCTGTTCGATGCTCGGCGCCACAGGTTCGTCGCTATGGACAAGTCCGCTGACCGGCGACAAAACGAGCGCCATCGCCATTGTGGCCGTAAGAGGCCAGCCGAACGTCATTGTTGGTCTCATCAGATTCATGTCAGTCGCTCTCTGGTTGATGTGCGCAAAGTCATCACGGCATCGATCCCGCTCCGATCAGTCCCGAAAACGGATCAAATACAAGCCGGCGTCGGTCATCACAAATCGCAGCCGGATGGGTTTCCCCGCCAGAGCGCTGACATCCGAGTCGGCTTTCCATTTCATCAGGGCGGACGTGGCCGGTGAGTTCGCGGCGACGGGTGAGTCAGCGTTTTGCTTCGGCGCGTAGCCGAATCGGTGTGCGAGCCACCAGACGGTTCCGACTATGAGCAAAAGGAGTGCGATGAGTCCGCCCCACTTGGCGGCAGGCGAGGCAACGGGGCCCTGATCTTGTTCTCGGAGCTTAGAATGAGCCTCCTCACGCCGGCCGCTATTTTGTGGTTCCCAGGGCATGACGACGCGGTGGACGACGTCACCGACACGAATGCCGATGCGGAGGCGAATGGATCGTTCGGGCGGGGAGAGGCGCGTTCCTCTCGGCTAGCTGTTCCTTAGTTTCCACGGCGCAACGGACCGCCTCTAGCGCGCTCACAAACTCGACGAGAAAGGCGTCCCCGGCGGTTTCGATTTCAAAACCGTTGTGTTTGGGGAAAATCGGGCGAAGCACTCGCCGATGTTCTTCGAGCAACTCCAACGCGAGGGCTTCGTTGCGTTGGGCGAGGGCTCTGTAGCCGACCATGTCGGTGAACATGATGGCGGCGAGCTTGCGTTGTTCGGTGTGGGCGCTCATTTATCGAGATTCATTTTTTTGAGCAGCTCCTTGAAGCGCGGCTCGGAGCGCAGTGGATCGAGCGCGGGTTCGACCTTCAACGAGAATTGATAGGACTTTGATTCCGGATGTTTTCCAGAATAGATCTTGGACATGGATAGGAGCAAGAAAGAACGCTGGATAAACGATGAGAAGCGGAGTTTGACGCCTTTGTGGCCCCTCGGTGGGCCGTCGACGGCCCACCGAGGGGCTCGATCGTCCCATGATCCTCTTCGGAAAGTAGATTCAGGGCGGAATTCCCACCTTTTGCGCCTTTTGCAGACAAAGGGGAGCCTTCAGAGATCTCTCCAACGTTTCACCGAAACGGATAACCGGTCTTGCGCGCCGCACCAGATTTCGAGTTCGATTTCGGACAGATTCTGAATGCCATTGCCCACTACGAACCATTCGAGATCGTGCGTCAGGCCGCGCGCGGGAATCCTTCCGCTGGCATGGATGCGGCCCATGATAAGGCCGAAGTCGTTAGAGAACAGTTGCGACTCTAACCGTATCGGCCTGACCATCACGTATCTTACTGGATGCCGATTGATTATGTGCAGCACTACGATTGAATGGAGGCCAAATCACATCGTTCTTTCTTGCTCCAGTCCATCCCCAAGATCTACCGTGGAGTACGGTCCGCAACCAAATTCTTATCAATCTTTTCATCTGCGTGGTGAGCGTGGGGTCGGCCTGGGGAAAGTTCTCGAAGGCAAAGCGCGGGATCTTGGTGAC
>SXGS01317689.1_pt1 | contig 10332 bp, 8 predicted proteins | sample 3174681 | NCBI WGS metagenome assembly SXGS01 (sample SAMN11356861, study PRJNA531348) | freshwater metagenome | isolation source: freshwater sample F1-80 | place: China: Fuxian Lake, Yuxi | collected 2017-12-25
CGACCTCATCGAACACCTTTGCCCACTCTTTGTCGAACTCGTGCGCTGTCATCATCGTGCACCCAACAAGAGTTGAATCACAGCCACTGAGGGTTCGAGTCAAGTTTCTACACGCCCGTGCGAAAATCTGACGGGCACCCCGTTGGGAACCTGATAGGTCACCTGCGCCGTCACTGTGTGCAGGCCGTTGTGCCAGGGGCGCGTTTCCCAGGGCACAGAAGCGACCCATCCGCCGGTCTCGGCAGGCAGCGCCGTGAACTGGACCGGGCTGAGCATCTCCACGGGAGGTAGATGCCCGGCAACCTCGTTGAACCGCACCCAGTCGAGATGTGGCGGCGACACGACCCCAAGGCCCGCAGGGATGAGGACTTCCACGCTAGCCCGTCCGCCGATCGTCGAGCCGTTGGGAGCATAGACACGCACTCCGGTGTTGTAGTTCGTGGTCCAACCGACACGCAACTCGGGTTCCGCAACCGCAGCCGCGACTGGGCTCGGGATGCCGACTCCCACCAGAAGCGTCAGCAGAACTAAAACTGCCAATATTGCGGGCCAAACTGACGCGGATGACTTGCAATTGCGTGGCTGCGCCATGGAGCCTCTCCTGGACCCCATTTCTCGATGCGAATTGAAACCTCGCTGCGCTCAGCAACGAAACCGATCTCGAGGGATGTTGGGATTCCGCTTCAAAGCTATCACGGGAAAGGCAGAGTCGCCAAGCACCATTTCAGCAATGCGGAACGACTTTCGCAATCGGGCTCGATGCGTTGAACCCCGTTCGAGGGCGCCTGCACGGACCTGCGATCGGCCCTCACTTCCGCGGCGAACCGTGCTCCGCCGGCGGGATCACTCTGACAGGGCCTGGATCACCAGCGTGTTGTCCTTCGGACGCCATTCCACCGTATCCCGGGTGAAGTGTTGCCACGCCTCCAGCGGGAGTTACCAGCGATTCCCGCGCTTCAGCGCCGGGCCCGTCAGGTGGATCCGTCGACTCCCGCCCAGCATCAGTTCCTTTGAGCCGAGCGTGATCCGACCGGATGCGCCGTCCGGCATCCGGATCTGAAGCTGATCTCCCCGGCCCTCCAGCCGGCCCTTCCATCGAGGAGACCCGAGCTCGCGAGCCTGCAGGTAGGTCACGCCTTGTCGCTGGCAGATCTCGATCAGAGACCCGATGGTCTTGCGGCCATCCAACACCAGATGGCGGGTCCACGGGTCGAACCACTCCTCGCTGCTGCGTTGGGGCGTCCGCCGAAACCGATCCACGTCGACCCATCGGCCCTGACACCTCACCCGCGTTTTCCCGACGGGAGCGGAGAAACAATGGATCGCAAGAACCCATCCCTCTGTCCGGTTCCGACGAGCGGGCCGCGGCGCCAGCGGCTGCGCCGATTAAACCCCGAGGAAACATGGTGTCAGGCTCTGAGTTGCCAACCGGGTTCGGCTCCACGAAATCGGTTGAAGGAGGGCTGGAAGGGATTCATCCGAGAAAAGGATAGCGCCAGTCGGTGGGTGGGACGAAGGTCTCCTTGATCGTGCGGGGAGAGACCCAGCGGATCAGGTTGAGTTTGCTGCCGGCCTTGTCGTTCGTGCCGGAGGCTCGGGCGCCGCCGAACGGCTGCTGGCCGACCACGGCGCCGGTGGGCTTGTCGTTGATGTAGAAGTTGCCCGCCGCGTGACGTAACGCTCGGGTGAGATCCGCCACGGCCGCGCGGTCCTGTCCGAATACGGCGCCGGTCAGGCCATAGGGCGAGTCGTTCGCGCAGGCGGCGAGCGCGGAGTCCAGTTCGCCGTCGTTGTAGACGAACACCGTCAACACCGGGCCGAAGAGCTCCTCGATCATGGTGGGGTAATCGGGTCTCCGGGCCCGCAAGACCGTCGGCTGCACGAACCACCCCACCGAGTCGTCGCAGCCGCCGCCGAACACCAACTCACAGTCCGGGGAGTGGCGGGCCGCGTCGATGGCGCTACGGATCCGGTCGAAGGCGGGACGGTCGATGACGGCGTTGACGAAGTTGCCGAAGTCCTCGACGCCGCCCACTCTCACCTTCGCAAGCATGTCTCCCAGCCACTCTCGGAGCCGTGGCCAGAGCGACGCCGGGATGTAGGCTCGGCTGGCGGCGGAGCACTTCTGGCCCTGATACTCGAAGGCGCCCCGGATGAGCGCAGGAGCGAGGGCCTCGACGTCTGCGGAGGAGTGGGCGAAGACGAAGTCCTTGCCGCCGGTCTCTCCCACCAGTCGGGGGTAGCCGCGGTACGAGCCGATCCGGCTGCCGACGGCGCTCCAGAGCTGGTTGAACGTCTGGGTCGAACCGGTAAAGTGAACTCCGGCGAGGTCCCGGTGGTGGACTGCCGGGCCGGAGAGCGTGACCCCGTCGCCGGTCACCATATTCACAACGCCATCCGGCAGCCCGGCGGCTCGAAGCAACTGCATCGTGAAGTGGGCGGAAAGCAGCGCCGTCGAGGCGGGCTTCCAGACCACGGTATTCCCCATCAACGCCGGCGCGGTCGGGAGGTTGCCGCCGATGGCGGTGAAGTTGAAGGGCGTGATCGCCAGGACGAACCCCTCGAGCGGCCGGTAGTCCACCCGGTTCCAGACGCCGGGCGAAGAGCGCGGTTGCTCTGAGTAGAGTTCCTGCGCGAAGTGGACGTTGAAGCGGAAGAAATCGGCCAATTCACAGGAGGCATCGATCTCGGCCTGATGGACGTTCTTGCTCTGGCCCAGCATCGTGGCGGCGTTGAGGGTCGAGCGCCACGGACCGGAAAGCAACTCCGCGGCACGGAGAAAGATGGCGGCGCGTCCCGCAAACGGTGTTTCACTCCACGCGGGCCACGCGGCGGCGGCAGCGCGGATAGCAGCATCCGAGTGCGACGCGTCCCCGGCTGACCACTCCCCCAGAGTGTGACGATGATCGTGGGGTTTCACAACGCGGCGGCGGTCCGCAGTGCTCACATCGCACGATCCGATCCGCATCGGGATCTCGGTGACGCTGGCCGAGAGAGCGGCGACCCGATCGGCCAGATCGGAGCGCTCCGAACTGCCCGGCGCGTAGGAACGGACGGACTCATTGAACGGCTCCGGCACGCGAAATTGGCCGCTGGACATCCCATCTCATCCTTTCACCCGCCCCGTCGCGCGGATCTCGATCCGATGATCGAATCTTATCGAGCCGTGAGGGCCAGGTCAGCACGGTACTCTCTGCCCCGTCTCCGCACGGGTGGGATCGCGCAGGGCGCGGCCCAACCGCGGTGGAACTGTGTGTTGAACCGCCGGACTATCGCGCTTCCGACGGCAAAGACGCGAAGGAGGCCGTTGCGTGGATCAACCCTTTCAGCCAAGCCGCAGGGAATTGCTGGCCGGCGCCGCAGCCGGATTGGCGGCGAAGGCCGGCGCGGAAGCAGCCCCGGCCCGATTGGTCATCGACACCCATCTCGAGGTCTGGACCCTCGACCCGAAGTTCCCTTTCAATCACCCCGAGCGGGGAAAGGACCTGAAGGTGGAGATGGCCGCCCCCATCGAGAATCAGGTCGCGCAGATGCGGGACTTCGGCCTGAAGTACGCCGTCCTGATCAACCCGCGCTACTTCGGTTGGGACAACAGCTACATTGCGCACTCCCTCAAGAGTTACCCGAACCTGTTCGTGGCGCACGGCCTCCTGGATCCGCTGGACCCGAAGGCGGCCGAGAAGCTGCGCTATTGGGTGAAGGAGCACGGCTTTCAGGGAATGCGGTTCAGCCCGATTTATCACCCGAAAGCCACATGGCTGAACTCGCCGGACTTCTACCCCGTCTGGAAGGAAGCCGAGCGGCTGGAGGCGGTCTTCAACTTCTACATCGCTCCGCACCAGATGCCCATGCTCGAAGACATGGCCGGCCGTTTCCCCGGAGTCAAGATCATCGTTGATCACGCCGGCAAGCCGGATCTGAAGGCGCCGGACTGCTGGCCGGAGTTCCGGAAGATGTTTCGGCTCAAGCGCTTTTCCCAGGTCTGGATCAGCAACTCCGAGCCGTACGAAATGTCCGAGGTGAAGACCTACCCCTACCCGGACACCTGGCCGTTTTACAAGGCGATTTACGAAGAGTTCGGCGGCAAGCAGCTCGTCTGGGGCACCGGCTATCCTCGCCCCCGCTGGGAACTCCCGATGGATAAGGAGCTGGAGTTCGTGGATCGCTACTGCGACTTCTACACGGCCGCAGATCGGGAACTTCTCCTCGGTAAGAACGCAATGCGAATCTGGAAGTTCCCCAACGCACGCTGACGGGGGCCCCGGGACCGTCCGCACGACTCTCTCGGCACGGACGGTCCGGTGAGCTTCACCACTTCCATCCGGCGCGAAGCTCGTCGTTGACCACAGCGCCCACGGGCCAGTCGTCTCGATAGAGCCTGACGATGCACTGCGCGGCCTCGATCGCCATGTTCTCCAGCGAGAGGGAATCGATGCCGCCGAGGTGAGGGCTCAGGGCCACATTGCTCAAGGTCAGGAGGGGATTGTCCGAAGGCGCCGGTTCCACCTCGAACACATCCAGCCCGGCGGCGGAGAGCGGGCCTGCCGTGAGTGCCCGGTAGAGATCCTCTTCATTCACCAGGCCACCGCGCGCCGTATTCAGCAGGACGGAGCCCGGCTTCATTCGATCGAATACGGACCGGTTGAACATCCGTCGGGTCTGATCGTTCAGCGGACAGTGGATGCTGAGGTAGTCCGACCGGGTGAGCAGCTCGTCGAAAGATACGAGTTGGACATCGTTCCGCTCAACGAAACCCAGGTCCGGATAGGTCTCGGTGGCGAGCACCGTCATTCCCAGCGCACGGCACCGAACCGCCATGCTCTTGCCGATGCGTCCGAGCCCGAATAGGCCGATGGTGTTGCCCCGGATCGGTCGAGTGGAGTTACCGGCCCACAGGCCCTGTCGGGTTCGACGGTCATTGTCCACGATGCTCTTCGCCACCGCGAAAAGGAGCGCCAGCGTCGCCTCCGCCACGCACTCGTGGTTGGCGGTCGGCGTAATCGTCACAGGGATCCCGCGATCGGTCGCGGCGGGCACATCCACCCGATCGTAACCGACGCCGGCGCGCGCGATAACCCTCAGATCCGGGAGCGCCTCGATCACGCGGCGGGTGAGCCGATCCCCACCGGCAATGATCGCGGACACGCACTGCAGTTCCTCGATGGTAGCCTCATCGCCGCAATGCCCCTGAGTGAAGGTGATCTCTCTGGGGTAGCGAATGGCCCAACCGGCCTCTTCCAGAATCGGGACCCACGGCCCCCGCACGTCGATGAATGCCTCAGGGCTGATGAGCGCCACGGGGGGCTTCGAATTCGTTCCAGTCACTCGGTCTTTCCAGCTTTCCTTCTCGCGCGGTAGAACTCCTCAGCTACCGCGCGTCCTTCTCGATCAGCTCCCTGGGGAGGAGCAGACCATCGGGTGTCAGTGAGAGAAACGGGGGCACAGTCAGGAGGCGTACCGGTCCGTTGGCATATCGGATGTGCCAGACTTTGCCATCCTGACCGGGAGGCACGGGCACGGAGTAGTAGTTCCGGGGCTTTCCGTTCAGCCAGAAGTGAGGGCGATCCAGGCTGTCCCTGATTTCACCGTGGTCGCCGCCAAACAGCCCGATGGTTCGAACACCCTTCGGCACATAGAAGTACGCCATCCACTGCTGATACTGCGGGTTCATCGGCTCGGTCTCCGACGATCTCACCGTGGGTCGGATCGGGCCGGGCCAGCGCACCAGCGTCCGATCTCCGCCGTCGGTCACCTTGATCCGGTGCAGCCCCGCCGCTTTGAGCTGAAGGCGAATGGTGCGCTCCACGCCGTCGGGCGGCACGGACCGATCCTGGGCCACAAGCGTTTCCTTTTCCCCGGTCTCGCTGGCGCCGCCGATCTGACGCACCTCCACGCGGATGTTGCCGCGATCCCGGTATTGAGTGATCAAGCCGCCGGTGAGGGCCAATTCCACCGTCGCACCTGGAGTTGGGGCGTGGATGTAGAAGGTCTGCTCTCCCCGACCGGCGCCAAGCGAGCCGGCGGGCGCCCCTCCGGGCAATCCCAGTCGTGCGGCGGCCGGCACCAGGTCATCACTGAAGCGGACTGGAGTGAAGTCAAGCTTGACGAGTGGATGTCGCTCGATGCCCTCGCGAAGAAACGTGGTGAGTTCCCCTTCCTGAAAGGGCTCGCTCGACTTCCACGGGTTCCGCCCTTCCGGAGCCTCGTAGTCGGCGCCGTCGGGCACAGTTACGGTCTTGTCCCGGCGCGGAAGATCCCGGTAAAGGGCGTAGGTGTGGATGAGCGAGGTGGTGCGCATGCGGTACGCGTGCCGGATCAGCGCCTCAAAGGCGGGCTGCCGGGCCGCGCCGTCTGAGGTCGCGTAGCGCTGGTACAGGCTGCAATAGCGGGTGTACAACAGCAAGTCGTCCAAACGCGCACGGACCTCCGGACCTGCGGCGACCGCACGCGCCCGATCGATAGCCCGGTACATTCGACCGATCTGGTCGTCGGCCACCAGGTGGGGTCGCGCCGAGTCAAGTTGCTCATAAAACTCCCGCATCGGCCCCGCTGCCGCCCCGAAGCAGTCTCGCAGGAACTCGGAAACCAAGCGCTCCGACCGCGCCGCTTCGCGCACGTCCCACAGCACGCGACTGCTCAGGTAGTAGCCCAGACCATTGGGTCCCCAGTTGTCACTCGACTCCGCGGACATGAAGCGGGCGCCGCGGCGATGAAAGTCGGGGATCGTCTGCATCAGGTAGGAGAGGTTACCCCCACGCGCCTGACCTGGCTGATCCCGATCCCATACATTGACCCCGTAATACTCGCGAATTCCAAGCCGCGCCCCCTTCGCCGCCCAGCCGTTCACAATCTCATCCAGAGACTGGCCGCCCTTGATGAAGGCGGTGGCAACGCTCACCACCACGCGCTCGTGAACGCGGATGGAGGGCGGCGGAGAGTGGTAGTTGTACGCATAGATGCCGACCAGGGCGCCGGGCTTACGGGTCTGAAGCGCGGCCGCGACCTGGTTGGCCAGAGTCACCACCTGGTCGGAGACCGATCCCAGAGCCTTGCAGCGGTCGCACTCACACCAGCCGCCGCCGTCGCTCGGGTCCATCGAGACACTCTGCAGTTCCGGATCCTTCGCCAGCCGCTCCAGCGCGTACCGTACAAACAGCTCCCGAACCGCCGGATTGCCGAGACACGGCTTTGGATTTCGGACCGGTTTTCGCTCTCCGGCAAGCAGCGGCCAGAACTTCGGATGCGCCTCGAATTCCTTCCGTCCCCACGCCACGACCCCATCGTAGGCGTGCCCCGTGTTCAGTTCCACGCCCTGAACACATCGGTTCTTCTCGCACCAATCGGCGTAGGTATCTCGAGCGTAGTCCCACGGGCCGAAGCCGTACCAGATCCGACGAGAGTGGTACGCCGGGCGCTCCAGTGCGTCGACGCTCAGTGCCAGGCGAGCCTGCTTCGGCACGATTTCCCAGTGCTTGCCCGGGAAGTACTGCCGATAGCCCAGCCGATGCAGCAAATCCCAAACCCCGTGCCTCACGGCCAGAGGCGTGGCTCCCACCACTCGCAGTCCTCTCGCGTGGCTCTGGAGCAGATACTCTTCCCGTCGCTCCGGGTCGCGGGGATCCAGACCGGGCGTCGGTATCCCCGAGAATTCCGCCGCCGTACCGACAGCGATGCCGGACGCGCCGTCGCCTGCGGCGACTTCGAAGGACGCCCCGCTGATGCGCTGCAAAACTTGAGCCAGCGTCCCCGCCGACTTTCGGCTGTCGGCCCCGGCAGCGGGCGCCACCACAATGCGGACGAGCGCGCGACCGTCTCTCGACAACTCCACCCGAGGCGCATCGGACTGTGCCGCGGTGAGAGTTAGCCCCGCCACGCCAATCAGCAGGCTCCTTCGTAGCACGACTCACCTCCCGGTCCGCCACGTCTCGAGCGAGGCGGACCGCGCCGGTATCCGGCGTTTGTGTCTCGGCCACCCCTCAGGCAAGCAGCCGTATGCAGGAGGGCGACGTGATCTCGGTCGGCGACCCAGCGGAGCTGAGCGCGCCCGACCTGGAGTCGATTTTGAATACGGCCCCGTTGTTGCCCGGCATGTTTGCGCAGAGGAGCAGCTTTCCGCCCGGCAGGATGAGGAGATTCTGCGGGCCCTTTCCGAGGCTCGGCTCGATGCCGATGACGGAGAGCGACCCATCCCGAGCGATGGCGTAGCACGCAATGCTGTCGTGGCCCCGATTGGTGCCGTACAGGAAGCGGCCGTCCGGCGTGATCTTGAGATCGGCACAGTGGCTCACTCCAGCGAACTCCTTCGGCAAGGTAGAGATCGTCTGGCGCTCCACGAGGATGCCGGTTCGGCTGTTGTAGTCGAACAACGTCACTGAATTGGCGAGCTCGTTGATCGCATAGAAGTACTTCCCGTTCGGGTGGAAGGTGATGTGCCTCGGCCCGGCGCCGGGGATCGTTCTCACGAAGGGCTGGGCATTGGGCGTCATCCGCGCCGTTGCCGGATCTAGCCGATAGCAGACGATCTGATCGAGCCCCAGATCGGCCGAGTAGACGAAGCGGTTGTTCGGGCTGGTCAGGATGCTGTGCGCGTGGGCCGACGTCTGTCGGTCCTTGTTCACACTGGATCCGACGTGCTGGTTAAACGTGGCCGCCTCACCGATGGAGCCGTCGGCCCGAATCGGGAGCGACGCCACGCTTCCGCTCGTGTAGTTCGCTACCAGCAGCGTTCCGCCCGTCTGGTCGACGTGCAGGTAGCAGGCGGCCGAGCCGAGAGCGGATTGCCGGTTCAATGGCTTCAGTTGGCCGTCGCGCCCAACCACTTCAAACGCCTGGATCTCCTCGGCCGCCTTCGCCCCAAACTCTCTGGCGTGGATCGAGTACAGGAACCTACTGTCCGGCGTGAGGGCCAGGAAAAACGGATTCTCGACGCCGGTCGTTCGGTGGGTCGGGGTGAGCGCTCCTGTGGTGGGGTCCACCCGGTACGCCTGAATGGCCCCCGCCTTGCCGGCGGCAAACGAAGAGACGAACACCAGGGGCGCCTGCGCGGCTTCAACGGAACGGATCATCAAGGCCTCCCGAACTGCGGATCCGGCGACTGCGCCGGCCGTAAGGGAAAGAAACGAACGTCTGCTGGTTACGGCCACTTTTGAACTCCTGTCCCTCACCCGAGCGGGCATGGCGCGGGTGGCGGGCCATGAGGGAGGGTTTCGGAAACGCCTGCGACAGACATTCTTCCCCTCGCCTCCCCGAAACCTGCGTCCACTTCAAGACGCTGTGGGGACCGGGCCGTCACGTTCGCCTAAAATGGCCGCAGATTATCCCCAAAACTGTTGAAGGTGACACGTTTGGCGCCGGAGAAGGCATGCTTGTGGTTTCGTAACGCACCCGGAGGTCCATGATGCGCCCTCGTTCTTGTCGATCCGGCTTCACGCTGATCGAACTGTTAGTTGTTATCGCTATCATCGCCATTCTCGCCTCCATCCTCTTCCCTGTGTTCGCCCAGGCAAGAGAGAAGGCTCGCCAGACCGCCTGTATCAGCAATCTGAAGCAGGTGGGTACGGCATTGATGATGTACACCCAGGACTATGATGAGGTCCTCCCGCACCACGCGGGGGATCCCGCCAACTTCCTCGCCGCCAACGCGGTGTCGAACTGGGCTCGCGCCATCGTGCCCTACTCCAAGAACGAGCAGATGCTCATCTGCCCTTCGGCGCCGATGGATCCCCGTCAGGGAGTGCTTGCCCCGACCGTGAACCGCACGTCATTTCAAGGAAACGGGGTCGTGCTCAGTCGTCTGGGAAAATCGCTCGCCGCGATTCCCAACCCGTCGGACATCGTGTTTGTGCAGGAGAACTACTTCACGTTCCTGGTCGCCTTTAACCGGCCGAGCCAGATCAACGCAGCCACGGCGACGCCGCAGCAGTACCGCTGGTGGCATCTTGTAGACTGCCGCGCCGCGTTCAGCATGGTGCCGCGCCTCCCCCGGGAGACGGGCTGCGGCGAGCAGTACAACAGCCGTCACTTTGGCGGGGGCTCCATCTCCTTCGTCGACGGTCACGCCAAGTACCGCAACTTCCGCACGATGCGCTCCAGCGAGTTTGGACTGCTTCCCGACGAGGCGTACCGCGAAGATCAGGTCCAGGCCTTCTGCAATGCCGGAGGCTCCTGCGCGGGCACCATCTACACGCCGGCCTTCTAGTGGTCTGTCAGGGCGGAGTTGATTCTTCACCGGAGCCTCGGACGAAGATGTGATTCACTTGGTGTGGAGGTAATCCCTGTGCCCAAGAAATACCGCGTGACGCTCACACCAGACGAACGCGAGCAGTTGTCCGC
>SXGS01609990.1_pt1 | contig 10330 bp, 12 predicted proteins | sample 3174681 | NCBI WGS metagenome assembly SXGS01 (sample SAMN11356861, study PRJNA531348) | freshwater metagenome | isolation source: freshwater sample F1-80 | place: China: Fuxian Lake, Yuxi | collected 2017-12-25
ACCCCGGTGATCAGGTAGAGCCCCGGGGTGAAATCGTGGAAAACCGCGTCGGCGAGCTGCGCGACCAGGGTCTTCTGGCGGTAGTCCTCCGGGGCGCCGATGAGCTGCTCGGCGGGGCGTTCGGCGACCTTCACCCCGGTGTCCATCGCCAGCAGGATCATGCCGATGAACAGGGTGATCGCAACGCCGCCGAGCATCGCCAGGGTGGTCGCCGCGTTGCGGGACTTGGGCTTCCGGAAGGCCGGCACCCCATTGCTGATCGCCTCGACGCCGGTCAGGGCCGCGCAGCCGGACGAGAAGGCCCGGGCAACCAGGAACACCAGCGCCAGCCCCATGACGTCGCCGTGTTCGGAGGTCAGCTCGAAGTCCGCCGACTCGGCCTGCAGTTCGTTGCCCAGCACGTGGATCTGAAAATGACCCCAGGCGAGCATGCCGAGCATCCCGAACATGAACGCATAGGTGGGGATGGCGAACGCGGTGCCCGACTCCCGGATGCCGCGCAGGTTGACCGCGGTGAGCAACACGATCGCGGTGACGGCGAACGCCACCTTGTGCTGGGCGATGAACGGGATCGCCGAGCCGATGTTCGACATCGCCGAGGCCATCGAGACCGCCACCGTCAGGACGTAGTCCACCAGCAGCGCGCTGGCGACGGTCAGGCCGGCGGTGGGCCCTAGATTGGTGGTGACCACTTCATAGTCGCCGCCGCCGGAGGGGTAGGCATGCACGTTCTGGCGGTAGGAGGCGACCACGACCAGCATCACCACCGCCACGGCGACCCCGATCCACGGCGCCATCGTGTAGGCAGACAGGCCGGCGATGGAGAGCACCAGGAAGATCTCCTCCGGTGCGTAGGCCACCGACGACATGGCGTCGGAGGCGAACACCGGCAGGGCGATCCGCTTGGGCAGCAGGGTGTGGGCCAGCTTGTCGCTACGGAACGGCTGCCCGATGAGCACCCGCCGCAGGCCGGTGGAAAGCTTGGACACGAGTGCCAAGGGTAAGCCCTCGCCGCCGGGGTTGTAGCGTTCCCCGTACCGCACGGCCCGGCGGTGGGGCCGACACGCGAATTGCCGAGAGGACCTCAGGTGCGGGTAGTGGTGATGGGCTGTGGCCGCGTCGGCGCGTCGCTGGCCGAGGCGCTGTGCAGGCTCGGGCACGAGGTGGCGGTCATCGACCGGGACCCGACCGCGTTCCACCGGCTCTCCAACGAGTTCAGCGGCGAGCAGATCACCGGGATGGGCTTCGACCGGGATGTGCTGCTGCGGGCCGGGATCGAGCGCGCCGACGCCTTCGCCGCGGTGTCCTCCGGGGACAACTCCAACATCATCTCGGCGCGGGTGGCCCGGGAGATGTTCGGAGTGCAACGGGTGGTGGCCCGCATCTACGACGCGAAACGGGCCGCGGTCTACGAGCGGTTGGGAATCCCCACCATCGCAACCGTGCCGTGGACCACTGACCGGCTGCTCAACACGCTCACGCATGAGACCGAGACCACCCGGTGGCGCGACCCCACCGGCACCGTCGCGGTCGCCGAAGCCGACCTGCACGAGAAGTGGGTCGGGATGCGGGCGAAGGATCTCGAGGGGGCCACCGGAGCTCGGGTGGCGTTCCTGATCCGGTTCGGGACCGGGGTGCTGCCGGAGTCCAAGACCGTCATCCAGGCCGGCGACCAGGTCTACCTCGCCGCGGTGTCCGGGCAGTGCGCTGAAGCGCTCGCGATCGCTGCGCGACCGCCGGCGGAAGGAGTCGGGGAATGAGAGTCGCCATCGCCGGGGCCGGCGCGGTCGGCCGGTCGATCGCTCGCGAACTGGTGGACAACTCCCATCAGGTCACCCTGATCGAACGCAATCCCGACCACTTCGACGTCGACGCCATCCCCGGCGCCGACTGGCGTTTCGGCGACGCGTGCGAGTTGAGTCTGCTCGAGGCTGTTCACCTCGAGGAGTTCGACGTGGTGATCGCCGCGACCGGCGACGACAAAGCCAACGTCGTGCTGTCCCTGCTGGCCAAGACGGAGTTCGCCGCCCCCCGCGTGGTGGCCCGCGTCAACGATCCGCGAAACGAGTGGCTGTTCGACAGCGCCTGGGGAGTCGACGTGGCGGTGTCCACCCCGCGCATGCTGGCCTCCCTGGTGGAGGAGGCCTTCGCGGTGGGCGACGTGGTGCGGCTGATGCAGTTCCGGCAGGGCAACGCCAGCCTGGTCGAGATCACCCTGCCGGAGAACACCCCATGGGGCGGCCGACCGGTCCGCAAGCTGACGCTGCCCCGCGATACCGCGCTGGTGACGATCCTGCGCGGGGCGCGGGTGATCGTCCCCGAACCCGACCAGCCCCTGGAAGGCGGAGACGAGTTGCTTTTCGTTGCGTCCCCCGAGGTCGAAGCCGAGTTGCGCAGCCTGCTCGCCGAGGGCCGCTGAACAGCGCTAGTCCCGCGCCGGCTCCGCTTCGGCGTCCTCGCTGACGGCCTGCTCGGCGGCGTGCTTCTCGACGGCATGCTCGGCGTGCATCGCCCGCTGTGCCGTTCGGATCGCCAGGTAGGTCACCAGGGCCCCGATCGCGGCCAGCGGCCAGCCCATCGCGATCCGCGCGACCCCCAGCCAGCCGGTCTGGTCGGCGTCGTAGAGGTGGTGCTGAACCAGGAACCGGGAGCCGAACACCGCGACCCACGTCAGCGTCGCGCCGTCGAAAACCAGGACGGCCCGTCGGGACCGGCGCCAGCTGCGATCCCGGCCGGTGACCCAACTCCAGACGTACCCCACCACCGGACGGCGGATCAGCACCGAGAGCGCGAAGACGGTCGCCCAGAACAGCGACGTCCAGATCCCCACCAGGAAGTAACCCTTGGAGGCGCCGACGATCCACGCGACCAGCGCACTGACCCCGACGCCGAGAAACCCTGCGACGGCAGGCCGCACCGAGTCGCGCCGGACCAGTCGCCAGATCAGGATCGCAGCGGCCACCCCAAGCGCCGCGAACAGCGCGGGCCGCAAGCCGAAGGCGGTGTTCACCGGAACCAGTACCGCCACCGGCAGGGCGGAGTAGATCAGGCCGCTGATGCCGCCCATCTGCCCCAGCATCGCCTGGGCGGGCGTGCGTTTGTCCCCGGTCTCCGCTGTTAACGCTGTCAACGCTGAATCTCGTAGTGCGGGTTGTAAATCGCCTTGTGGCCGTTGTCGAGCGCCAATCGGCCCCGCACCCGCAGGGTCCGGCCACATTCGATACCCGGGATCCGGCGCTGACCCAACCAGACCAGCGTCACCGCGTCGGTGCCGTCGAAGAACTCCGCGCGGACCCCGCCACTGCAGCCCTTGGCGTTGGTCTCCACGCTGCGCAGCGTGCCCACGATGGTGACCTCCTGGCCACGCTGGCAATCACACGCGCGCTGGGCGCCGGTGTTGGTGGCCTCGCCGGTGAGTTCCTCGGCGTCTCGCGCCTCGGGATCCTCCGTCAGCCGACGGGTGAGGCGACGCACAAAACCTTCGGCCGTGGCCATGGTCTCTCCTGTACTTCGATCACAGTGCCACCGCAACGGTAGACCTTCTGGATCGCCCGCGCCACGAGACCTCCCCGGTCATCCACCGCCGCGCCGAGGGGGCACAGGGCAGGATCATTGGAGTGGCGGTCAGCTTGCGGGGTGTGGTGGCGGTCCTGTTGCCGGGAACCGGCTCCGACGACGATTATCTGCGCCGGGCCTTCGGCGGGCCGCTCGCCGAGGCCGGAGCGCTGATGTGCGCGGTGGCCCCGGACCCACGTGATGTGATCGGCGGCTATCTTCGCGCCCTCGACGACGCCGCCCGGCGCGGCCCGATCGCGGTGGGCGGCGTCTCACTGGGGGCGGCGGTCGCGGTGAACTGGGCGCTGGGCAATCCAGGGCACACCGTCGCGGTGCTGGCGGCGCTGCCCGCCTGGTCCGGACCGGCGGACGACGCGCCCGCCGCGGTCTCGGCGCGCCACACCGCCGACCTGCTGCGCCGCGACGGCCTGGACGCGACCACCGCCGTGATGCGGGCCTCCAGCCCCGCCTGGCTGGCCGACGAGTTGGCCCGGTCGTGGCGGCGGCAGTGGCCTGCCCTTCCCGACGCGATGCAGGAGGCTGCCGGCTACCGGGCGCCGACGTCGGCCGCTCTGCGGCGGCTCGTCCCACCGATGGGGGTGGCGGGGGCGCCCGACGATCTGATCCATCCGCTGCGGGTCGCCCTCGAGTGGGCCGCAACGGCACCGCACGCCGCCTTACGGGAGGTCAGCCTCGCCGAGTTCGGACCGCATCCGGCCCGCCTCGGTGCCGCCTGCCTGCGGGCGCTCGCCGCGGCCGGCTGAGACGGTCCGAACCGTCAGCCCCCCGTGCTCGTGCTGGTGCTCCGCACCTGTTGCTGCATCAATGATCCGGACACCCCGCCCTCCGGCGGTGGCTGCGGCTGTTGCTGCTGGGCGAGCAAAGCCTGCTGGGCGGCGATCATCGCCTGCTGGGCCTGCATCTGCTGGGCCTGCTGGGCGGCGGCGGCGCGCAATTGCGCGGCCAACTCCTCCGGCAGCTGCACCGGCAACGGTGTGCGCACCGGCAACGGCGTGTCGCCACGCCGAACGACGGTGTCCGCCAACGCTTCCCGCGCCTCGGCGAGCAACGCCGGCATCGACTGGGGCACTCCGTTGACCACACAACGGATCATCCATCGGTAGCCGTCCACACCGATGAAGCGGACCGCGCCGGCACCGGTGCCGACCACTTCCCGCCCCCATGGGCCGTCCTCGATGGACACCGTCGCGCTGTCGTTGCGCAGCGCTTCGGCCAACTCGGCGGCCACCTCACGCCACAATCCCGGCGACTTGGGAGCCGCGTAGGCGGCGATGGTGAACCGCCCGTTGGGGGTCACCACCCAGATCGCGCTCGGGACGCCGGTCTGGTTGAACTCCACCTGCACCTGCCCGCCGGGCGGCATCGGGATCAGGACCGAACCCAGATCGAGGCGGGCCAGCAAGGCCTCGTCGGGGTTGTCGAAGTCCTCGATGTCGAACGGCCCGCCGTCGGCGTCGGCGGCCTCGTCACCGGTCGACCCGACCTCCTCGGCGGTGTCGCCGAGGACATCCTCGACGACCTCGTCAACGGCCGGAGCCGAGTCGTCCTGCTTCTGCTTACGTTTTCCGAATGCCATCACAAACTCGCATGTCCGCCTGAGGAACCGTGGCCGCCCTGACCACGGGTGGTGTCCGCCAATCCGGCCTCGTCAAAGGAGACCACCTCGACCAGTTCCGGCAGTTCGACTCGTTGAACCACCAGTTGAGCGATCCGGTCACCACGCCGGAGCATGATCGTCGCGGCGGGATCGAGATTGATCAGCGAGATCTTGATCTCGCCCCGGTATCCGGCGTCGATCGTGCCGGGACTGTTGACGATCGAAAGCCCCAGCCGGGCAGCCAGGCCGGATCGCGGATGAACCAGGCCCACCATGCCGTGCGGGATTGCCACCGCGATGCCGGTCGGAACCAGGGCCCGATGTCCGGGGGCCAGTTCGACGTCCTCGGCGCTATAGAGGTCGACGCCGGCGTCGCCGGCGTGGGCCCGGGCGGGCATCGGGAGGTCGCGGTCCAGTCGAACCACCGGGAGGCTGGTGGGCACGAGGGCAAAGACTACCCTTGGCGGGGTGTCAGGTTCGCGCGTCGCCACGCAAACCGTGCGCTATCGGGAGCGGCTGTGGGTGCCCTGGTGGTGGTGGCCGATCGGCCTGGGCCTCTCGGCCGTGCTGGCCTTCGAGATCACCATGGGGATCCGGACCCTCCCGCCCTGGCTGCCCTACCTCGTCTGCGGTGCGGTGGCCGTCGGCGTGTTGCTCTGGCTCAGCCGCGTCGAGGTGCGGGTGGTGGGCAACGGCGCCGACGCCGAACTCTGGGCCGGTGAGGCCCATCTACCCGCCGAGGTGGTGACGCGCGCGGCCGCGGTGCCGCGCAGCGCGAAGTCAGCGGCGCTGGGCCGGCAACTGGATCCGGCCGCGTTCGTCCTGCACCGCAACTGGGTCGGGCCGATGGCGCTGGTGGTCCTCGACGATCCTGATGACCCCACGCCGTACTGGCTGGTCAGCTGCCGGAACCCGGAGAAGGTTCTGGCAGCGCTGCGAAGCTGACCGACGCGCTCAGGCCGCGCAGTCGGTGCACAGCAACACACCGTTCTTCTCGGAGGCCAACCGGCTGCGGTGATGCACCAGAAAGCAACTCGAGCAGGTGAACTCGTCGGCCTGTTTGGGGATCACCCGAACCGACAGTTCCTCCCCGGACAGATCGGCCCCGGGCAATTCGAACGATTCCGCGGATTCCGATTCATCGACGTCAACGGCGGCGGACTGCGCCTCGTTGCGGCGCGCGGTGAGTTCCTCGAGGGAATCCTCGGATACCTCGTCGGTCTCTGTACGCCGCGGGGCGTCGTAGTCAGTAGCCATCCGTCCCATCCCTCATCGAACCTCAGCAGAGGTTTGTATCAGCGTCGAACGCCTGCGCAAAACGATTCGTGCCCTGTTCATGAAGAGTTTTGGTGTGTTTTGCATCACATTCGCAGCTGACCGCCGTTCGCGGTGGTCAAGCCCTTGTCGGCACGGTACCGGCTGGCTCTAGAGTTCACTCGTGGTCGCTCATATCACCGAGGGGTCCACCCTCGACAAGGACGGACAGCCCTACGCGCGTCGAAACTACCGTCCGGGCATCGCCGCGGTGGCCGTGCTCTGTGTCCTGACGGCCCTGGTGTGGGCGTTCGTGCTGACCCGGCCGGTCCAGGTGGGAGAGGCGGCGGCCTGCAATGCCCCCCCTGCGCCGACCGACGCCGACGCGCCCAGACTCGGCGACCGGGTTTCCGGATCCTCGATGGTCGACGTGGCACCGGCCAAGTTGGACGACACCAAGGTCCGGGTGCTCAACGCCAGCGGACAGGGCGGCCAGGCGGGCGAAGTGGCGGGCGCACTGCGTGACCTGGGCTTCGCCGCCCCCGCCGCGGCCAACGATCCGGTCTACGCAGGCAGCCGTTTGGCCTGCCAGGGCCAGATCCGGTTCGGCAAGGACGGCCGTCCGGGTGCGGCGACGGTGTGGCTGGTCGCGCCGTGCGTCGAGATGTACCAGGACGATCGACAGGACGATACGGTCGATCTGGTGATCGGCACCGACTTCACCTCGCTGACCAACAGCGACGACATCGCCGCGGTGCTCTCCGGGCTCCGGCCGGGGGCCACCGAACCGGCCGACTCCGCGCTGGTCGCCAAGATTCACAACAGCAGCTGCTGAACCGATCCTCAGGGCATCGGGTCCCACCCGGAGTTGCGCTGCAGCGCCTCGATGAGCTGGTCCGACACCCCCGGCGCGGCGGCCAACAGCGGTTCGGCGCCCGGGCCTCCCGATTCCGGCAGCACCACCACCGCCCCGGCCTCCGCGGCGATCAGGGCGCCCGCTGCCCAGTCCCAGACCTGCAGCCCGTGCTCGTAGTAGACGTCGAGGGAGCCGGCCGCCACCAGACAGAGATCCAGCGCCGCCGAACCCATCCGCCGCACGTCGCGAACCTCCGGGAGCATGCGTGCCAGCAACGCCGCCTGGGCGGCCCGGCGGGCACGCGCGTAACCGAACCCGGTGCCGAGCAGTGCCATCGACAGCTCGCTGATCTGATTGCAGGCCAGCCGCCGCGACCGGCCACCGCAGTGCACATGGGCACCGAGGCCCGCCGCGGCCGAGTACATCCGGCCGCCGGCGACGTCGGCGACCGCGCCGGCGACCGAGACGCCGTTGACCTGGGCGGCGACCGACACCGCGTAGGCCGGGATGCCGTACAGGAAGTTCACCGTTCCGTCGATGGGATCGACCACCCAACGCAGGTCCGAATCGGCGGCCACGCCGCCACCCTCCTCGCCGAGCACATGTTCCCCCGGCCGCAGCACCGCGAGCCGGTCGCGCACCAGCTGCTCGGTCTCGGTGTCGGCAAGGGTCACCGGGTCGGTAGGGGTGCTCTTGGCGCGCACCGCGGTCACACGCACGGCTCCCCCGCGGACCCCGGGGTCGAGAAGCTCCACCCGGCGCCGCCGCACGAAATCGGCTGCCTCGCCGACCAGTTGCTCGGCCACCTCCCGCAGCCGCTCGGGCCGGTAATCACTCACCCTGCCATCGCAGCACAACCGGGCCCGCAATCGGGGACTCCAGGGCCGGGACAGCCACTAATGTCTTCAGAGCCACCGGCTCAGCGCGACCGTCTTCGATACAGGGAGTACCGCCATGACCGCCCCCACCCCCGCACACCAGGGCTTCGGCATCGACGTCGGCGGCAGCGGCGTCAAGGGGGCGATCGTCGATCTGGACACCGGCCAGATCGTCGGGGAGCGGTTCCGGCTGGAGACTCCGCAGCCGGCCACCCCCGAGGCGGTGACCAGGACGGTCGCCGAGGTCGTCCGCCATTTCGGCTGGACCGGCCCGTTGGGCGTCACCTATCCGGGGGTGGTGGTCGATGGTGTGGTCCACACCGCCGCCAACGTCGACAGTTCCTGGATCGGCGCGCGGGTCGCGGATCTGATGAGCGCGGCACTCGACGGCCAGCCCGTGACCGTGCTCAACGACGCCGACGCCGCCGGCCTGGCTGAGCAGCGTTACGGCGCCGGGCGCAACCAGGACGGTGTGGTGGTGCTGCTGACCTTCGGAACCGGTATCGGCTCTGCGGTGATCCACCACGGAATGTTGCTGCCCAACACCGAATTCGGCCATATCGAGGTCGGCGGCAAGGAAGCCGAACACCGGGCGGCGGCGTCGGTCATGGAGCGAAAGGAGTGGAGCTACCGCAGGTGGACCAAAGAGGTGACCAGGGTCCTCGTCGCGGTCGAGAACGCTATCTGGCCGGATCTGTTCATCGCCGGCGGCGGGATCAGCAAGAAAGCCGACAAGTGGATCCCGCTGCTCGAGAACCGGACTCCCGTCGTCGCCGCCGAACTGCTCAACACCGCCGGCATCGTCGGGGCGGCGATGGCTGCCGCCGGGGAGCACGGCCGCCGCTGACCGGCACGTCGTCGCGGTCGGCGGTCGCGACCTCGGGGCGCACTGTCCTGCGGTACGTCCACATGTCGTTACAATGAGACGCGGCTACCGCCGACGACGCGGCGAGGATCCCCCCAGATCACGCCGAGATTCCCGATAGCCGACGCCCGACGACGAATGTCTGCGCGCGCCGGCGCCCGCAGGACCGAAAGGGTGTACGTGGCAGCGACCAAGGCAAGCCAGGCAGCCGCGAAACCAGCCAAGCGCACCGCCGCGGCGACCCCCGCGAAGGGGTCGTCCGCCACCACAGACAACGGGCCTGGCCCGGTGAAGCGGGCCGCCAAGGCCGCGACGGCAAAGGCCGCGGCCAAGGCGGCACCGGCGAAGCCCGCGCGGGGGCTGCTGGCCAAGGTGGCCGCCAAGGTCGCGCCCGCGAAGTCCCGGGCCGCGGCGGCGCCCGCCCCGGCCACCCCGGCGAAGACCGCTCCCGCGAAGGCTGCGAAGGCTGCGCCCGCCAAAACCGCGAAAGCCGCGCCCGCCAAGAGCGCACCGGCCAAGACCGCCCTCGCGAAAGCCGCTAAGACGGCGTCGGCGAAGACCGCGAAAGCGACCCCGGCAGGGCCGGTCGAATCCGCTGAGGTGGCGTCGAAGCCTGTCCGCAGCCGGGCCAGAAAAGTAGCCAACCCCGCCGGCACGGCTCCCGAGGCCGCCGATCACCCTGTCACCGAAGAACTCGTCGCCGAAGAACTTGTCGCTGAGGATGCCGACGCCGACCTGTCCGTCGAGCCCGATCTGGAGGTCGCCGAGGAGATCGAACTCGAGGATCTCGAGGTGGTCGCCGAAGAGGTGGTCGTCGAGGAGGCAGTGGTGGCCGCCGGTGCCGTAGCTGCCGCACCCGCTCTCCCCGACAACGCATCCGCCGACGAGGAGGACATCGCCGAGCCCTCCGACAAGGACAAGGCCTCGGGAGACTTCGTCTGGGACGAGGAGGAGTCCGAGGCGCTGCGCCAGGCACGCAAGGATGCCGAACTCACCGCCTCAGCGGACTCGGTTCGGGCCTACCTCACGCAGATCGGCAAGGTGGCACTGCTCAACGCCGAGGAAGAGGTGGAGCTGGCCAAGCGCATCGAGGCCGGCCTGTACGCCACGCAAAAGATGGCCGAACTGGCTGAGGGCGGCCAGAAGCTGCCGGTGCAGCAGCGCCGTGACATGCAGTGGATCTGCCGCGACGGCGAGCGGGCGAAGAACCATCTGCTCGAGGCCAATCTGCGCCTGGTGGTGTCATTGGCCAAGCGCTATACCGGCCGGGGCATGGCATTCCTTGACCTCATTCAGGAGGGAAA
>SXGS01718712.1_pt1 | contig 10330 bp, 4 predicted proteins | sample 3174681 | NCBI WGS metagenome assembly SXGS01 (sample SAMN11356861, study PRJNA531348) | freshwater metagenome | isolation source: freshwater sample F1-80 | place: China: Fuxian Lake, Yuxi | collected 2017-12-25
ACCGTAATCGTCCACCGTCAACATCCCTGACCTCGAATCTGCCCAAAAAACAGGCAGATTCTACCGTCTACTGCGGTGGGTCCGTTTTACGCGCCTATTTCTCTCCCGAAGTGGGTCCGATTTGCACGCCTATCTCCACCCCATGAACCCCCCACGCACTTCGCCGTTCTCCAGTATCTCCCACAGATCACTCAGATCAATCTCCAGCGGTGCAGTCAATCCGTCAACCGTCAGGTCTCCGCTCACCTGTGTGGCCCACACGTAAGGAGTGAATTGAACCCATGTCGGACCTGGTTGTGATTCCTCAAGGTGAGTCATCGCATCAGCACAGGCACGATTCGAATCCAGATCGGACGCGCACAACAGCGACGTCCCTGAGACGGTGAAAATATCTCTCGGCTGCAGTCTGCTGCGCGAGTCTGACACGATGGTTGCCGCCGTGTCCGGCGCTGACGAGATCTGCGGATTGACACCGGGAACCAGCCACTCTGGCGATCCCGCCCCGACAGAACTGGCTATCGACAGTGTCACGGCAATTGAGGACAACCTTGCGAGCAGAGAATTCATCCGTGAAACCTCCCGTTTCCGCGTCTTGAGATCCCTGTACGTGTCAACTTTCCGTCGATCACAGTACGTCGTGTACCATCAGTCATGGAATCGACATAACCCGCCCGGCGATTGAGAGTCTCAGAATCCGGATCAGCCCGATTGGAAACAAAATCGCATTTGTTCGGACTGGGAAGTCCGGGGGGACTTTTCCGATTGCGGTCTGGAACCTCGCTGCGGTCAGGTTGTGATCGACCTTTGGTCGCATGAACTTGTCCAGTGGGGCCGTTGCGAGAACGTACCCTCACTTCGTAACAACTCTGTCCAGCTGGTGGGGCTGTCGCAGGATGCCCTCGGACCAGAGAGACAGCGTGTCACGCAGAAGCGGCAACACCAGGTCGGTCTGCGCCCTGGTACACCCAGGACTGCTGCGTATCGCCGCATCGTCTATTTCTTCAACCGATTATGTAGTGGGTGCCACGGTTGGTCACTTTCTGGAAACGGCGCTGGCCGACGACTTTCGTGCTGTGGCCGACTTTGTGCGCCCCTTTGACCTGGCCTCAGCCTTCGGCGTGGCCGTCTTCGCCTCTGCGGAGTTTTTGGTGGCCGACGATTTTCGTCTGGCCGCGACGCCGGTACTGGAAACGCCGACCGATACCGCGACCGTTCCTGTTTTTGTGGATTTCGCCGAACTGCGGGGGCCACGCCGTGTGGAACGTGTTGTGGCAGCGGCAGTGTCCTGTTTCGGCTGCGCTGTGCGTCTGGCAGCCCGCCTGGTTCCGGAATCGGTGGCACTGGCTGGGATTGAGGCTGTGGCTTTGACAGTGCCGGAAGCCTGATTCGCTGCAACCGCCCGCTTCTTTTTGCGGGTCGGTTCAGCAGCCACGGTCTTCGCAACACGCCGCCGATTCTGCTTCCGGCCGGAAGATCCGCCGGTGTCACCCTCCAGTTCAATCCCGAAGATTGCACCCAGGTCATGTGAATCAAGGCTGCTGGTCGCGCCCGTCAGTTCGCGGTCGAGGTTTCCGGCCGCAATGGCCTGCGACACCAGCTCCTGATGATCGACACCACGCAGCAGAAACAACAATTCCGGCTGGTTGTCGAGTCTTGCTCCAACTCCATACATCACAGCAGCCAGGTGCTTGCAGCAGGACGAGTAATCCGGGCAGCTGCACGACATCCGGATCTCGCCAGGCGCCGGAAAGAGCCCTGTCTTCTGATCGGTGAGACGCCGCATCACGCCGTCCGACAGCCTTCCGGATAACAGATCCAGCAGCGAATCTATCGACTCACTGCAGTCGGAGCGAATGGCTTTCCACCGCCGTTTTTCCAGTTCGCTGATCTCGATCCGGACCGTGTAAGGTTCCGTTCCCGCAACAATCGCCTCAATCTTTTTCGGTCTGACGACCAGATCCACCACAGATCCGTTGCGGACATATGTCGCTCCGCGGGGCAGTCGATTTGAATAATCCTGATAGGCCGTCAGATTGTCGCACCACGCCTTGCCCCAGAACGTCTTCGCAATCTGCCGCCCCGACAGGACGACAGGCTCAGGTGTTCGCTGCTGTTTTCTTGCCAGCTGCGCGGCGTATTGCACAGCCTGATTCTTCTTCTGTCCGACGGAAACATACGGTCGCCATTCAAATCCCCAGCCCATATGGACTCCTTTCGCGAACAGATCGGGATTGCGATGCAGCTGCAACCCGGGATCGTAGCCGCGTTTTCGGTGCCAGCAATCCAGAACGCCGCGGTTTTTTTCGCCAACGGCAATTCGTCGGGCAGGTACGCCGCTGTTCCGAGTTTTCTGGAACCCCTGACAAAACCTGCATGGCCGCGTTGCTTCGAGAGTGGTCGAGATGCCAGGAAGAGTGACGAGGCGACACATGTCGTCGAGGAGCGATGACGCCGCAGATCGGCCGCTCACGCAGGTTTTGTCAGGGGTTCTTACTCATCCAGCGTGGCGCGACTCACGTCCAGAGCCACGAACTTCAGCAGTTCGGAATCGCTCATTTCGGTCAGCAGTGTCTCGCCGCCTTCTCCCAGCACCTCATCAGCCAGCTCCTGCTTATCCTGGATCATCCTGTCGATGCGCTCTTCCAGAGTTCCCTTGCAGACAAACTTCTGCACCAGCACGTTGCGATTCTGGCCGATGCGATAGGCTCGGTCCGTGGCCTGATTCTCCACGGCCGGGTTCCACCAGCGGTCGAAGTGGATCACATGTGAAGCGGCGGTCAGATTCAGTCCCGTGCCTCCGGCTTTCACGGAAATCACGAAGAACGGCAGCTCATCCTGCTCCTGAAACTTTCTGACAAGTTCCTTCCTTTTTGCAACCGGAACGCCACCATGCAGCACCAGCCCGGATCGCCGGAACACCGCCGCAAGGTACTCGGAGAGTGGCCCGCAGATCCCCTGGAACTGAGTGAATACCAGGACCTTTTCCTGACGATCGCGGATCGGTTCGCAGATTTCCCGCAGGCTCTGGAACTTTCCGCTCTCGCCCGGATCATAGACGTCCTGATCGAGAAACTGCGCCGGATGATTGCAGAGCTGCTTCAGCCGCATCAGCATTGACAGCACGAGACCGCGCCGCTGCATGCCGTCGGCGGTGCGAAGCTGTTTCGCCACATTCGCAACCAGCTGTTCGTAGAGCACTGCCTGCTTTTTCGACAGCCCGCATTCCACCTTGACTTCAGTCTTGTCCGGAAGATCGGGGACGATCGCCGGATCGGTTTTCATCCGCCGCAGGATGTACGGCCGGACCAGTTTTCTCAGCCCGGATGCCGCGGCCGTGTTCTGCTTCTTCGTCATCTGTTTCACGAAATCACGAAATTGCTTCACCGATCCCAGCAGACCCGGTACGCAGAAGTCGAACAGCGACCACAGATCACCCAGCTGATTTTCCACCGGAGTGCCGGTGAGCGCGATTCGTCCGCCAGCCTGCAGTTTCCGCACGGCTTTTGACTGCGAGGAACCGGCGTTCTTGATTGTCTGAGCTTCGTCCAGCACCACCATTCGCCAGTGAATTTCCGTCGGCCAGGCGGAACTTCGAATTAACGTGTAGGTCGTGACAACCACGTCGTATCCGTTCAGCTCCGGCAGTGGCTTTTTCGCGATTCGGTCGAGTGTTGCGGCGTCGCATTCTGAGCGGTGTGCCAGAAATACCTTCAGCTGCGGTGCGAACTTTTCGAGTTCCTGCTTCCAGTTGCCAATCAGCGATGCAGGAACAATCAGCAGAAACGGGCCACTCCGGTTGCCGGTGCGCCGAGCGTTCGACGGTGGCCGGCGCAGATTCCCGGTCCCCGAGTGCTCGTCCGCCTGTCTCAGACGAAGAATCAGGTCGATCACCTGAATCGTCTTTCCCAGCCCCATATCGTCCGCCAGGCATGCGCCGAGTCCGAGCTGAGTCATGAACCACAGCCAGCGGACGCCGTCCGCCTGATACGGTCGCAGAGTCGCCTTCAGCCCGCTGCCCGGACTGCAGCCCACGATCCCATGGGGATCCCGAATCTGGCGCAACGTCTCCGCGAGCCATTCCCCGGCGATGACCGTCGACCACTGTGAGGTCTCGGCGGCGACGGTCCCGGACGTCTGCACCTGAGTCCCCGCCAGCAGGCGCATGCCTTCCAGAAAGGAAATCCCGTCGTCGTATTCGCCCTGCAGGGTCTTCCAGTGCTGCAGGGCTTCCTTCAGTTTCTGCTGATCGACCTCAACCCACTTGCCACGAAGCAGCGTCAGGCCATCTGTGGATGCCAGCAGCTGCTTCCGCTCGTCATCAGTCAGCGGTGTTCCGTCGATCGCCAGATCAGCGGAAAAATCCAGCAGCGTGTCGAGTCCAGCCTCGCTGGTTCGCTGGTTTCCAATCCGCACCTGAATACTGGGCCGCGGGGCACGCCGCGAATTCCACCAGTCGGGGACGCGGACAATCAGCCCGGCTTCCTCCATCGCCCCGACATCCTTCAGAAAACGGTACGCCTGAGAAATCGGCCACGCCTGAGGTTTGAAGATCGACCGCGACGACAGCAGCTGCCCGACCACCTCGCTGCGTTCCGCGGCCTGTCGTACCGGCGTCAGCAATTCCGCCAGTTTTGCCTGATCACCTTCAGACGCGTACTGCCGCAATGCCTCGGCCAGCGGCAGATGCTGAACCTGAGACCTGGCCGACAGCCGGTGGGCATAGGTCGCCAGAAACGCGAACGGCCACTTCGGATCACCTCGGTTCTCGGCCAGATGAAACGTGACCCTTCCCAGCAGACGTGCCTCGGGGTTCAGCTTCAGCAGCAGCGCACGACATCCGCCGTCGGTCTCTGCGGCGCGATCCAGAAACCGACACAGCAGTTCTGACCACAGCAATCTCAGCAGGTCATTGGTCAGATATTCCAGCCCGCGCATCGGCGGCGACTCGGCCACAATCACGGCCAGAACCAGATCGTCGGGTGGTGCAACGCCGGCTTTCGCTGCCTTCGCTGCCGCTCCCGAACGGCCCGTGCCAGCAAGTTTCTCCAGACCGGCCAACCGATCATCATCCAGCTGTGCGATCGCCTTCAGAAATCGCTGAGCCCAGCGTCGCCAGAAGACGAATGGCAGCGGCAGAGCAACCTTGTCGCCGACGCCGGCAAGGTGCAGCAGCCCGTCCGCGGTCGATGCCCGGAACGACTTCAGCACTTCGGCAGCGATCGATTCGTCGAGCGCCACGTCGGACCAGGTGGCACTCTGCGAATCCGTGTCCGGCTCGCAGTTGATTCTGCCGGTCGGTGAGATTGAAAGTGCAAGCTGCATCGACTCTGATCGACCTCCGTCCACAATAAGCGAAATGTCGGCTTCGGCAGGTCTGCGGGAATGGGACGGCGGCGATGCCGCCGTCTGCCGTTCGCGGATCCGACGCTGCCCGGCTACTTCAGCCCCTTGAGCTGATCGATCAGTCGACGTTTCTGGAGCGCCCGGGTTTCGTTCAGGAGCCGCTGCTGTTCCTCGAGAATGGCCTTCAGATCTCGCAGCGCTTCGTGGAATTCAGCAAGATCGCGCACGTTTTCGAGAATCTGCCGCAGCGTAATCACGATCTGACTGACCTGTGTGTGGGAAGCCTGGAGGAGCGCGAGCGTCTTTCGAGCTTCGATGGCGGCCACGCGAAATTCGCCGATTGCCCGATCCGCGTCCGTGACCGGCTGCCCGGTCAGCTGACGGATCGGATCGGGAATCCGGGTCCGCATGTTTTCCGCCAGCTGTTTCGGCGGTACCGCATTATTGATCAGCTGCTCCACGATCTCGTCAAAACCCCGGGCGATGGCATTCAGTTCGTTTGTCTGCCTTCGCAGCATGTTGCCGCTGCGTGTGGCACATGTCGTGACGGCAACCTGATCCTCCGGCCGAATTGCGGCCGAGTCTCCCGTATCCAGGCGTCGTGAAACCTCCTGATGAAACAGCAGGTCGTCCCGCACCTGCTCCAGCTGACTGATAACTTCCTCGAACCGTCGGCGGAGAGCAATTTCCCGTGTATACAGCAGCGAAAGCAGTTCTTCGTTGCTCACCACGCGGAAGATCAGCGGTTCACTCCGAGTTTCACCGTTCTCGGATGCCGGGTTCCCGTCCTGTGCGGCGACGGCCATAGTCAGCGTCTGGCCTTCAGAGAGTTCCAGCGGCTGAACGTCAAAGACTTCAAATGGCTGGCCCTCTTCCCGCTGCAGGTCGAATTCCAGCATACCTTCCGCCGGCGGGCGACGGAAAGGACGTGGCCTCCAGCCTGTCTCATCGTCAACCAGAAAGCGAAATCCGGCGGACGCGATTCCGTAATCATCCTGAATACGGCCCGTGATCGGAATGCGCGCCAGTCGCGTGACGGCCGTATCGATTCCGCTGCCCCGCGCCGTAATCACGGGAGGGCGATCTTCGATTCCACGGAACCTCAAAACCTCCGGGTTCACCGACATCACATCGTCGTCGTCATGCAGAAAAAAACGCAGGGCGGTGTTGGAGGCCACCGGCAGACCTCCGGAAGCGTCCGGTTTCCCGTCTGCGGCCGCGGTTGTTCCGCTGCCCGTCTGCGGACCTGCCGTCTCCGTGCCGGCGGAAAGTGCGAAGGCAACGGATACAGTGCGGCCATCCGGTGAGAGCAGTGGCGGCAGATGCTGAAACAGCGGCTGAAATCCTTCCCGCGGAATCACGCGGGTCGTTTCACGATCACCGGAAAGTTCGAACAGGTCACTCAGAATCCGCGCTGACTGCAGCGGCTTGGCGGACGACGCCGACAGACGAAACGTCGTGCCCAGCGGGAGCGACACTTCGCTGCCCGTCACGCGGATCGCCGTCTCGCGCAGCTGGTTCCAGCCGGTATAGTCAGGATAGTGACAATCCAGATCAATCGCATCGATTGACGGAGGAGTCACCGGCAGGATCTCATACGGTACGGCTGATCGATAGTCCCCGGCCAGGAACTCGACAGTCACCGCCTCCTGCAGGCGGGTCATCACAAACCGGAATGTCCGCGGCGAGGTCGAAGACACGAACACACGACTGCGGGTGCCATCCGGCCGCGTGACATCAATTCGAACGCGTTCGGGCACAACCCATTCCCGCCCCGAAACCTCGTCCCGCTCGGGAACGACCAGTTCCAGTTCCAGGTCAGCCATGCGCGGGTGCCGATAGACCAGGTGCTCGGCTTCCTTCTGAAATTCGCGTCTGCGATCGCCGGGCTGAGCCACGGCAAAGACTTCCAGGGCCGTGGTGCGCAGATGATAGACGTCATCGCACAGCACAAAAGCGCTCCACCAGCGCGGCAGCAGGCCGGGCTGCAGCAGCCCCGGAATGATCACCGAAAGACTCAGGACCCCTGCTGCGGCGGCACGCTGCCGCAGCGATCTCGGATCAAACACGCCGGCGGCTGGCGTGGTCACCGACAGTGATTCCGCCTCGCCTGCGGCGCGGCGCAGCATACCTTCCACCAGCGGGCTGTGTTCCGGATAACCTGCGGCCGCTTCCACACTGGTCAGCAGTCGATCCTGAAACTGCGGGAACCGACGTTCCAGCAGGAGCGCCACGTCCGCATCGGCAATCCGACGTACCAGTGGAAACGCAATCCGCCGGACAGTCAGCCACAGCAGCAGCGGCAGACGCACCGTGAGCAGCACCACACGCAGGGGCGTCGGCAGTTCCAGCCTCTGCAGCAGAAACCAGCCCTGGTCCAGTCCCGTGGTGCTCCAGAACACGGCCCCGCATGCGCAGATCACGAGGCAGATGCCGGTCAGGGCTGCATCCCGGCGCATCCGCCATCTCACGTCGTCGAGCAGTTGTCGTACGGTCCGTGGCAGACTGAGGGTTGTCGTCGACAGCTGTGATTCACTTGTCGCCATGGCAGAACACGTTCAGTCAGCAGACTCCGGCACTGCCGGAGCTGGTTCCCGCTAAGAAATGGATCAGGACAGACGGACAAATCGGCGCATCGCCCACTCCAGTCCGAGCAGCGCCACGAGCAGATACAGCAGCCAGCCACGATCCCACAGAGTCTTCAGCTGTTCGTCCACCACCACAGGTTCGCTTCGGTCAGGCAGAAGATTCGGCAGCTGGTCGGGCAGGTCCGCCAGGGCAAGATAACGTCCGCCGGTGTTGTCGCTGAGTGCCGTCAGCAACTGGGAATTTCGGGAAGCGTTGCGTGATTCCAGATTCGGCCGCACCACCTCGACGGTTGCCTGCAGGACATCGCTCGACTCAGGCACCGGGACCGAAATCCGAAACGTCCCCGTCCGCGCCGGACGAAAGTTGCCCACGTACAATCCGGCCCCGCGACCGTCCGGATTCAGACGTTCCGGCAGCGGCACGGGCTGACCATCCGGGTCGAGAATTGAAATCGCGGTGGACTCCGACTGCAGGGGCTGCAGTCGTGCATTGTAGAGCTGCGCCCGAATGTTGACGGCCTGACCAGGCGTCGTCTCTGTGCGATCCAGCAGCAACAGTCCGCGCGCCGTCCCGCGGGTTCTGCGTCCCTGCCCCACCTCGCGAATCAGACTGGTCCAGAACCGCTGATGCCCCTGCGGTGAAATCTCTCTCAGTCGCCAGGTTTCTGCTGAGCCGATGAACACTGTCCGGCCCGTGCCGTAGAACTGCGAAGCCAGAAACGGGGGCTGCCAGATTTCGGTTCTGGCACGAGGATTACCATACTCCAGCAGTGCCACGGCACCGTCCCGCAGCGACCGCACCGGGTACGAGCGATAAACCCCGCGAAACTGTTCCCATAACTCCGCCCGGGCGTTTCCGGTCGCATCGGCGATCCGCAGGAACTCCGCCGAACGGCCCTCGACCGTCAGTCGGACGGGCCACGGCTGATCGGCCCGCTGACTGATCTGCAGTTCCGGCAGCATCCGATTCAGCATCACCGGATACAGGACGCTGATTTCCCGCCAGGCGTCCGGCTCCTGTGCCAGTTTCGGTGTGTGGATCTCACCCGCCACCACAATCAGCCCGCCCGAATGGTCAGAAACCCAGCGGTTCAGATACCCCCGTTCTTCCTGCGTCAGTCGACTCCAGTCCGGATCAAACGCCACAATCACATCGTATTCGAACAGAGCGGCTTCGGTGGCTGGAAATCGGGTCAGAGTCCGCCGCGCTTCCTGTGTGACGAATTCCGCACCCTCTTCCGTGACGGTCTGCAGCCACACGTCCGATTCAATCCCACTGTGACGAAAGACCGTATTGCGGACGAACTGGTAGTCCCGCATCGGACCACTGGAGATCAGCAGTACGCGAATTCTGCGATCACTCACTTCAATCTCGCGCCGCCGCTCATTGTCGTCCTGCGTCATCTCGACCAGCGCATCTGCCGGAACTGCCACTGTCTGCTCAACCTGCGCAATGAACTCATACTTACCCGGAACCGGCTGCTGCTGAGTGAATCGAACGGTGATCGGCAGCCCGTCTCCTCCCAGTTCGGCAGACTGCTCGGCCACCTGACGGCGATCGCGGCCGTCGCTGTCCACAGACTGCTGAAACAGCCGCACCAGCACGGGTTGCTTACCGATTCCGCTGCCCTGGATCACAACGGAGATATCAAACGGGTCGCCCCGATGGACATCTTCGGGCGACTGCATGCCGGCGACCCAGATGTTCATCTGAGGCTCCTGACTGCCCACGCCCACCGTGATCAGACGAGTCCCACTCCGCTCGGCTCGCGCATGGGCCGCCTCCGGATCAAGACCCGCGTTGTGACAGCCGTCGGAAATGACGACCAGCCCGCTCAGCGTGCGCCCGGAGATCTGCCCGATCAGCTGATGCAGTGACTCACCCAGCCGCGTTTCGGCACCGCGTGGTTCCCAGATCGCCTCCAGCTGACCTGCCACTTCCTCCGTCAGCTTCTGACTGTCATCTGACGCACCCGCAGGATCGGATGGCCGCTGTGGCGGCCCGCCGCTGCCGCTGTCCGGCGGGGCGGCACCACTGTCCGGCGGGGCGGCACCACTGGCAGTCCGCTGCCCGGCCTCACTGAACCGCACGGACTGGTCCTGGATCACGGCCTTCGGCCCCTCGAGCACCGAGTCGAAGGTATAAATTGAAACCGCATGGGTTTCGCTGAGTCGCGACAGCAGACGCGATTCGATCAGCGCCGCACCAACCGCCGCGGAGCGTGACTGCTGCGATGCGGGCCGAGCGACGGAGTCAGCATCCGGCGGCGTCGCGGCCCCGCCGGATGGCCACGCCATTGACAGCGACGAGTCAATCAAAATGCCGACTCGGGACTTTTCAACCCGACTCAGCTGCGTCCGCTCGCGGGGATTCAGAGCAATCACCAGCACCAGCAGCA
>SXGS01058337.1_pt1 | contig 10328 bp, 14 predicted proteins | sample 3174681 | NCBI WGS metagenome assembly SXGS01 (sample SAMN11356861, study PRJNA531348) | freshwater metagenome | isolation source: freshwater sample F1-80 | place: China: Fuxian Lake, Yuxi | collected 2017-12-25
CAATTTTTGGATATCTAGGCATGGCTTATGCAATGGTATCTATTGGGGTCGTTGGTTTTTTTGTCTGGGCTCATCATATGTATACAGTTGGAATGGGAGTTGACACAAAAGCATACTTTGTTTTTGCAACTATGATTATTGCTGTTCCTACTGGAATTAAAGTATTTTCATGGATTGCTACCATGTGGGGAGGATCGATAACTATGAAGACTCCAATGCTTTGGGCAGTTGGTTTTATATTTTTGTTCACCGTTGGTGGAGTTACAGGTGTCGTTCTTGCAAATGCAGGAGTAGACACTGCATTTCATGATACTTATTATGTTGTAGCTCATTTTCATTATGTGCTTTCTCTTGGAGCGGTATTTTCAATATTTGCAGGATTTTACTATTGGTTTGGAAAAATGTCTGGTTATGAATATTCAGAAGTTTTAGGAAAAATTCATTTTTGGTTAACATTTATAGGAGTTAATTTAATTTTCTTTCCTCAGCATTTTTTAGGGTTAGCAGGAATGCCAAGAAGATATGCAGATTATCCAGACGCTTATGCTGGTTGGAATTACGTTTCTTCAGTAGGCTCGTATATTTCAGCTTTTGGAGTTTTAGTATTTTTAGCTTTAGTAGCCCACGCATTTATAAGAGGAAAAAGAGTGTCGGATAATCAATGGGGCGAAGGAGCAACTACATTGGAGTGGACACTAAGTTCACCTCCACCATTCCATCAGTTTAATGAGCTTCCAAAAATTAAGTAATTAAACAAATGTATAAAATAGCTTTTATTAATTATCAAAAAAGTAGAAATATTTTAATTGTTAAAAATTTTTATAATTTGATGAAACCAAGAGTCATGTCTCTAGTAATATTTACTGCCCTTGTTGGCTTAGTGATTTCAAAAAACCAGATAGATCTTGCAAGTTCTGTCTTGGCAATATTTTTTGTTGCAGCTGGAGCCGGTGCAGCTGGAGCATTAAACATGTGGTATGACTCAGAAATTGACGCAATAATGTCTCGGACATGTTTAAGGCCAATCCCTCTTGGTAAAATTTCAAACAACCAAGCATTATATTTTGGAATTTTTTTAACTTTTATATCCATTATCGGCCTATATTTTGTCTCAAATATTTTATCCGCTTCAATTTTGGCCCTAACCATTGGTTTTTATATTTTTGTTTATACAATTTGGTTAAAGAGAAGAAGTGTTCAAAATATTGTAATAGGAGGGGCTGCAGGAGCATTTCCACCAGTTATTGGCTGGACTATTTCAAATAATAGTTTGTCAATTGAACCTATAATTTTATTTTTAATTATATTTTTTTGGACACCATCTCATTTTTGGTCTTTGTCTCTCTATAAATCAGATGATTATAAAAAAGCAGATATCCCAATGCTTCCAGTGGTGTCTGGAGTTGAATTTACAAAGAAAAATATTTTTATTTATGCATTAATATTATTCCCGATTACGATACTTCCTTTTTATTTTAATTTCGCTGGTTTGATTTATTTAATTCCAACTTTAATTTTAGGAATAATTTATATTTTCTTAACTTATAAATTATTAAAAGCTAATAGTAAAATAAATGAGGAAAAATACTCAAAAAAAATATTTGCATTTTCCATTTTATACTTATTTTTAATTTTTAGTTTATTGTTAATTGAAAGTTTTTTTAAAATTTTTTAATGAAAAAAAATTATATTACAGCTGTTATATTAATATTATTAGTGATCTTCTTTTTTGTTTTTTCAGTTTATAACATGGGAATTTATACAAGACCTTTATGAGCGAAAAAGTTAAAAATAAGATAAATCCAATTTATTTAGTTCTCATATTTTTAATTATGCTTGGACTTTCTTATGCTTCAGTTCCGCTCTATGAATTATTTTGTAAAGTTACGGGGTTTGGAGGCACTCCAAAGACTTCTAAACAAGCTCCAAAGGTCGTTATTGATCATAATATTGTAACTCGTTTTGACACTAATGTATCTAAAGGACTGTTTTGGGAGTTCAAAGCAGAAAAAAATAAGGAAAATGTCAAACCAGGACAAGTTTCTACGATTAAATTTAATGTTAAAAATTTAGGGAATGAATCTTCAACTGCAATTTCCACTTTTAATGTCGCGCCTGCTAGTGCTGGTAAGTACTTTAATAAAATTAGCTGTTTCTGTTTTGAGCGACAAACTTTAAAGCCAAAAGAGTCTATGGATTTTGTCATGGCATACTTTATTGATCCCAAGATAGTTGAAGATTTATCCTCAAAAGAAATTAAGGATATCACTTTGTCCTATACTTTTTTTGACGTGGCCAATTATAAAAAGGTAAATAACTAATGTCAGACAATCATAAAAAAGGTCATGATTATCATTTAGTAGACCCAAGTATTTGGCCTATAGCGATATCCTTTTCAGCTTTAGTTTTGGCAATTGGTACCGTTTATTTTATGCACTCGAAATCTTTATGGTTGCTGCTTATTGGATTGGCTCTGACACTTTATTGTATGTTTATGTGGTTTAGAGATGTTGTTATTGAGGGAGAACACAAGGGTGATCATACCCCGATAGTTCAAATCGGCCTTAGGTATGGTATGACACTTTTTATAATTTCAGAAGTAATGTTTTTTGTTGCTTGGTTTTGGGCTTTTTTTGACTCCAGTCTATTTCCCGATGCTGTGATAGGAGGTGTTTGGCCCCCAAAAGATATTAAGACTTTAGACCCCTGGCAAATACCCTTAGTGAATACATTAATATTACTTTTATCAGGAACCACAGTAACTTGGGCGCATCATTCTATGTTAGAAAATGATAGAAAAGGACTAATAAATGGATTGTTGTTGACTGTAATTTTGGGACTTATTTTTACTGGTTTTCAGGCTTATGAATATTTCGTTGCTGACTTTAAATTAAGTTCTGGAATTTACGGTGCAACTTTTTATATGGCAACAGGATTTCATGGTTTCCACGTGCTTGTTGGTACAATATTCTTGGCAGTTTGCTATTTTAGAGCAAGAGCTGGACATTATAAACCTGATCATCATTTTGGATTTGAGGCAGCGGCATGGTATTGGCATTTTGTGGATGTGGTATGGCTATTTCTATTCGCCTCAATATATATTTGGGGCAGCTAAAAGTTACTTTTGTTTAAAATTAAATCCTTAGATATTTTTTTTATATTTTTTGTATTAGTCATTTTTTTATTGGGAACTTGGCAAGTTTTTAGACTGTATTCAAAAAAAAATTTAATTTCTTATTTAGAAGAAAATTTTAAAAAAAATTTCATATATTTTAATAAAGATATAAATGAAGATTATACAAAAGTTAAATTTAAAAAGAATAGATCTAATCCTGCAATTTTTTTATATCAACTTAAAAAAGGTGAAATAGGTTTTAAAGTTATAGTTCCTTATGATATTGATAATTCCTCAGTAGTCTTGATAGATAAAGGCTGGGTTAGAAAAAAAAATATTTATTCAATAAAAAGTACTTCATTTAAGGATGATCTTATCGAGGGATATACAAAAAAAATAATACCAAAAAAATTATTTACACCAAAAAATAGTTTAAATGAGGACTTTGTATATTCAATCGATATTGAATATTTAAAAAAAACTCTAAATAAGGATATTTATCCTTTATTAATTATTCAAACTTCTCTGAAAAATAAAGATATTATTTCTAACGATTATGAAATTCATATAACAAATAATCATTTGCAATATGCTATAACTTGGTATGGCTTAGCCTTATTTACTACAATTTTTTTTTTATATTATAAGAAAAGATCGCAATGAAATATATTAGTACTAGAGATAATAAAAAAACTTATAATTTTATTGATATTTTTTTAAATGGCCTTGCTCATGATGGTGGACTTTATATTCCTAAGATAATTCCTCGATTATCAAATGCTACTTTGCAAAAATTTTCTAGAGTAAAAAAATTTAATTTAATAGAATTATATCATGGGCCAACATTAGCTTTTAAGGACATTGCAATGCAAGTAATAGGTAATATGTATCAAACTATTCTTTCAAAAAATAAAAAAAAAAATTAATCTTGTTACTGCAACATCAGGAGATACGGGAGCTGCGGCTATAGATGCTATAAAAAATAAAAAAAATTTAAGAATTTTTGTTTTACACCCAAAAGGAAAAGTTTCTGTAACGCAGAGAAAACTTATGACTACAGTGAATTCTAAAAACGTTTTTAATATTGCTGTAAAGGGGTCATTTGATGATTGTCAGAAATTAGTAAAATCAATGTTCAATGACCGCAGCTTTAGAAAAGCTATTAATATGTCAGGTGTTAATTCTATAAATTGGGCGAGAATCGTTATTCAAATAGTTTATTATTTTTATTCACACTTTCGTTTATCTGGAAAAAACAAAAAAAGTGTTTTTTCAGTACCGACAGGAAATTTTGGTGATATTTATGCAGGTTATATTGCTTATAAGATGGGTTTACCTATATCTAAATTAATTATTGCAACGAATGAAAATGATCTTTTGCATAAATTTATAATCAATGGGGTTTATAAGCCGTCAAAAGTAAGATTCAGCATTTCCCCAAGTATGGATATACAAGTGGCAAGTAATTTTGAAAGGCTAATTTCTTCTTATTATAATAATAATTCAAAGAAAATATCTAATTTAATGATGCGGCTTAATGTTAAAGGTTATTACAAGGTTGATAAAAATATTTTAAAAAATATCAAAAATCTTTTTTATTCTAATTCTATAAATGCCAAGAATACAAAAAAAACCATTATATCAGTTTATAAATATAATAATAAAATATTAGATCCGCATTCTTCAGTCGGATTAAAAGCTTTGGAGAATTATTATTTAAATAATAAAAAAAAATCAGAAAATTTATTTTGCTTGGAAACTGCACACCCTGCAAAATTTGGAGAAACTATTTATAAAATATTAAAAGACACTCCTAAGTTGCCAATTGAGATTATTAAAAGTATTAAAAAAAGGGAATTTTACAAAGTATTGCCTAACAATTTTAACAAAATTAAAAATTATATAATAACTAATCGTCTGCATTAGCAGCTTTTCTTGCAAGAATATCAACTTTATTGTTATATTCGTTAATTGAATGAGCTTTGACCCACTCCCAAGAAATTTTTTTTTTACTTATAAGGTTATCTAATTTTGTCCAAAGGTCTTTATTTTTAACATTCTTTTTATTAGCATTTTTCCAATTATTTGTCTTCCAGTTGTTTATCCACTTCTCAATACCGTCCTTAAGATATTTTGAGTCAGTGTAGATTTTTATTTTTTCACTTTCTTTAGTTTTTAATAAGGCATTTATAGCTGCAGTTAGTTCCATTCTATTATTTGTAGAGTTTTTTTCAGAACCAAAAATTACTTCTTCTTTATCATTTTTAATAATTACAGCCGCCCAACCCCCTTTCCCAGGATTACCTAGACACGAACCATCTGTATAAACTATAGTCTCAGTCATTAAATAAAATATTCGTTAAAATTTTTGATAGACGAATGAAACTCAATTTTTTTAAAATATTCAAAAGGATCTTTAATTTTAACATCCGCTTTATTATCGGTGTTATAAAAATCGTATAGTCTTGTTAAGAAAAATCTCATAGCCGCCCCCATACATAGAATAGGTAAATATTTTTTTTCATCTGCACTCAATCTTCTTATTGACGAATACCCATCTATAAGATTTTTAGCCTTAGTCATATTGAAAGTGGAATTGTTATCAAAACATATTGAGTTGAAGCAAATTGCGATCTCATAAGCAAAGAAATCATTACAAGCAAAATAAAAATCTATAATTCCAGAAATTTTATTACTCATAAAAAATATATTATCTGGAAATAAATCTGCATGAATAATTCCTTGAGGCAAATTTTTAGGCCAATTTTTTTCTAAAAAAAATAAATAATCCCTAGTTTTTTTAATAATAGTTTCATCTAAGTCTATTTTTTCTTTGATAGTTTTCTTAAAAATATTCATCCAACTTTCAATAGATAAATTATTTTTTCTACTCAGATTGAATTGTTCTGTTAACTCGTGTAATTGAGCAGCAATTTTACCTATTTCAAAGCAGTCCTCACTAGTTATTTTATTTTTTGATTTTCCATTTAAAAAAGTTACTAAAGCTGCATTTTTATTTTTAATTCTATTAATTTTTTCATTATTTTTATTTGCAATCGGTTTTGGGCAAGGAAATTTATTTTCAGACAAATTAGAGAGTAGTTTTATAAAGAATGGTAAGTCATTCTCAGCAACTCTCTTTTCATAAATAGTAAGAATATAGTCTTGCTTCGATGTTTTAACAAAATAATTAGTATTTTCCACACCTTCCGTTATCCCTTTATAATCTTTCAAATTATAAATGTTATATTGCTCTAGGAAATTAGATATTTCTTGTGGTTCTAATTTAGTATAAACGGCCATTATTTCATTAGCATTGTAGGAAGTTTAAAAGAAACTTTTTCAACTGAAAAAATTACTTCTTCAACTCTAATATTTATAATACTTTTTATTTCTTTAATAAGATTTTCAACTAGTATTTCAGGCGCTGAAGCACCCGAGGTAACACCTATATTGTTTGCATTTCTAATTTTATCTATGGGCAACTTTTGTTCTGAATGCATTAAGATACTTTCTTTGCAGCCAAATTTTTTTGCAACTTCGACTAATCTTTGTGAATTCGAAGAGCTTCTACTGCCAATCACTAGAAATAAATCGCATTTCTTTGCAATTTTTTTAACAGCCTCTTGTCGATTTGTAGTAGCGTAGCAAATATCATTTTTTATAGGCTCTTTTATCAAGGGATATTTCTTTTTTAATATTGATATAATTTCCAAAGTATCATCCAACGAAAGTGTAGTTTGTGAGATATATGCAAATTTATTATTATTAATTTTAGGAGAATAATTATCTACATCATATTTATTTTCAATTAATGAAATATATTTTTCATTTATTTGTCCCATAGTCCCAATTACTTCAGGATGATTTTTATGACCAATAAAAATAATATTAAATTCTTCTTTAGCTAATGCTTCTGCCTCTTTATGGACCTTTGTCACTAATGGACATGTGGCATCTATATAAATAATGTTATTTAGTTTTGCTTCATCAATTACTCTTTTAGGAACCCCATGTGCTGAAAATATGACAGGTCTAGATTTATTTTTAATTTCAGAAAGCTCCTCAATAAATATAGCGCCCTCAGATTTTAAATTTTCGACTACAAATTTATTGTGAACTATTTCATGCCGCACATAAACTGGGGAACCAAATTTACTAATTGTTTTTTTTACGATTTCGACTGCTCTATCAACCCCAGCGCAAAATCCTCTTGGACTTGCTAAAAATATATTTACAATTTTTGGTTCCATTGAAATTTTTAAATCTTGAATTTAGTATTATATGATTAAGTTTTATAGAAACCAAATCAATAAATATAAATAGTATTTATTAATTTATCTTTAATTAAAATTGACTTTTTGTTCATTGAAATAATTTAAGATACAATTTATGTTATATCATTATGCATGAAAAAATTATTAAAAACTCAAAAAAAGTTAATTTAGAAATAGCAAAAGATTACTATTGGTGTGCATGTGGCCTTTCCAAAGATGGAATTTTTTGTGATGGTTCTCATAAAAAGACGAATTTTCAACCAATGAAATTCGCAGTTAAAGAGAATAAAAATTATTTTTTATGTAGTTGCAAAAAGACTAATAGTAAACCATTTTGTAACGGTTCCCACTCTAAGAGTTAATATATTTTTGTTAATTTTAATTGATTGAAAGTTTTTTCTAGATTTTTTTGATTAATAATTTTTATTTTATCAATATTAGCAGGATCTAATATTATCTTTCTAACGGCTTCTAATGCAATTTTATTAGAAATATGCTGAATATCTTTTATTGCTCTGATTTTCATGTGTTCTAATTTTTGTTCTAATGATTTTTTTTTATTAATCATTAATTGTTCAAATTTATTCTCAGATTCTTTTATAAAATTTTCTGCATCTTTTTTTTCAGAAATTAGAATATTTTTACTCTCGACTTGAGCATCTTGAATTTTATCTTTATATTTTTTAAGTAATTGTTCGCTTTCTATTTTTAGATTTTTTGTATCTTCAATCTCAGATTTAATTTCATTTATTTTATCTTCTAGTAATTTATTAATAAGTTGAGGAATTTTTTTATAAATAAGTATTAAACAGAATGCTATAAAAGAAATTGCTACCCAAAAAGACGCGTCAAACATATTTACCCTCTTTTTGTTTTTTAGATATTTCTAAAATTATTGCTTTTAAATTGCTATCATTTGGTTTTGTTCCAGTTATTTTTTCAATAAGTTCTTTTGAAAATTCAGAGGCGATTTCCGAAATATTGTCTAATGCCTGTTGTTTAAAAATATTAATGTCATCTCCAACTTTAGCAGTTTCAACATTTAAATAATTTTCAAATTCTTTCTTTTTTATAGATATTTTTTCGATAAATTCATTGTTTAATCTTGCTGAATTTTCTTTTGAATTTTTTTTAGCTTCATTTATTATTTTATTATATTCGTCATCTAATTTTTGAGTCTGATTTTTATTATTTACTGTCTCATTTATTAATGATTTTAAAAAATCTGCTCTTTGATCCATTAATGTGAAGAGTTTAGGGCTAAAAAACTTGTGAATTAAAAAATACAAGAAGCCAAAAAATATGATTAGCCAGAATATCTGCGATAGCCAGAACTCAGGATTCAGCTGAGGCATTCCCTCTTTTGCCATTACTTCCTGTGTAAGAAATAAAGAAAGAATAATAAAAACTATATTATTTTTCATCAATTAACTTAAAACCTATATTTATTAAAAATAGTTAAAATGCAAAAAGTATTAATAATGCAATAACTAAAGCAAATAAACCCGTCGCTTCTGCTAATGCAAATCCCAACAATAATGTAGGAAATTGTTTCTGAGCTGCCGATGGATTTCTTATTGCTGCTGATAAATAATTGCCAAATATAGTTCCTATGCCGACTCCAGCTCCTCCCAATGCTATTGCCGCTAGACCTGCTCCTATTAATTTTGCCGCTGCTACTTCCATATTTTTTCTCCTTTTTGTTTTTGTTAGTTTAGTGATGCATATGTAATGCATCGTTCAAATAAATACACGATAAAACTGCAAATACATAAGCTTGTAAAAAAGCTACAAGTATCTCTAGAGCTGTTAATGCCACAGAGAAACTTAGAGGTAACCATCCACCCAAAACACCTAAGCTTACAACAAATCCACCGAAAACTTTTAACATAGTGTGTCCAGCAAGCATGTTAGCAAATAAACGAACAGATAAACTTATAGGTCTACTTAAAAAAGATATTATTTCTATAACTACTAATAATGGTAATAAAAAAACAGGAATGCCCGATGGGACAAATATTTTTAAAAATCCTAACCCATTTTTTGCAAAACCGACAATAGTAACTCCAATAAATATTACAATAGCAAAAAAGAATGTGATGATTACCTGGCTAGTAACCGTAAATGAGTAGGGTAATAGACCAATCATGTTCATAGTTAATATAAATATAAAAAGAGTGAGTATGAATGTAAAGTACGGCTTTGCATCACTACCAACAGTTTCATTAATCATTTTTGAGATAAAATTAAATACGAGCTCATTAAGAATTTGAATTTTTCCAGGGACAATACTTATTTTTTTGGTTCCTAGAATAAAGAATGTGATAATTAAAATTGAACTAATCATCATAAATAAACTTGAATTAGTAAAAGAAATATCTATTCCATTTATAGATAAAGAAGGTCCGATTTTGTGAACTTCAAACTGCTGCATTGGATTTGTTGCCATAAATTTAGTCTTTATTAATCATTTTCGCTGATCGCACAACATTAAATATGCCAGCCACAATACCAACAAATAATAGAATTATTAAAAAAATTGGCTTAGTTCCTAACCATTTATCAATGTACCAACCAATAAAAATTGCGACAAATACTGCAGCTACTAATTCTGTGCTCATTTTAAATGCAGATCCAATTGAATTATTATTTTTTTGTATTTTATCTTTTTTATACTTTTTTTTTTATTAATTCTATTTTGGACTTTAGATTATCAAATTCTGACATTGCCTAATTTACGCTACCATTTCCTCAGCTTTTTCAAGATCAACAGCAACTAATTGACTGACACCTCTCTCAGCCATTGTTACTCCATATAATCTATTCATTCTAGACATTGTCAAAGCATGGTGAGTGATGACGATAAATTTTGTTTCAGTAATTTTAGTTAACTCTTCAACCAGTGAACAAAATCTTGTGACGTTAGCGTCATCTAA
>SXGS01680634.1_pt1 | contig 10327 bp, 10 predicted proteins | sample 3174681 | NCBI WGS metagenome assembly SXGS01 (sample SAMN11356861, study PRJNA531348) | freshwater metagenome | isolation source: freshwater sample F1-80 | place: China: Fuxian Lake, Yuxi | collected 2017-12-25
AGCGAGCTGCTCCCGCAACTGCTCATTCTCCCGGCGCAGATCGGCAAGGGCGACGGCCTGCTCTTCCAGACGGGCCACAAGCACTGCCACGGCGTTGGCAGTGGCAGCGGGCCTGGCAGTGGCAGCGGGAACTGCCACGGGGGCCACGTTGGCAGTGGCGCCCACAAGGCGATAGAGGAGCCGCCCCTCTCCAGGCTGGCTTTCGATTTCTCCAGCCTTCAAGCGCCTGTAGAACGTCCTGACAGACACCCCGAGCAGCTTCTGAAGTTCAGCGCCGCTCTGCCAGCGGCGCCCGCTCAACTGCCAGATGGCAGCGCTGGCAGTGGCAGGGGCAGTGGTCCTGGTGGCAGTCATGGCAGCTCCCGTGGCAGCAGTCTGGCAGTGCAAGCGCCAACGCTACCACAGGGCTTGAAGGCCACCAGTTCTTCAAGGGAGGAGGTGTCCCACGCAGGTGCTTGTATCCCTGTCTCGAATGGTGTTGACCATCCCAACGGTTCCAAAGGGTGTCGATGCTATCATTTGCTGTCCTCGGGGCTTCGGGGCGGGCCGTTCAGGTGTTGACGGTGTATCCCCGATGGCCCGCGCGCCTTGTATCGATCACCCCGTCGAGGTGCCGGAACTCCCGGCCCCATGCGATGATCGAAAGGGGGTTCTTGAATCCTGACCGCTCTGCCCACTCCAGAAAACTCCGGTGTAGCTCTCCCCCTGGCACGAACTCGCCGGGGGAGTAGCGGCTTGCGGTCTCGCTCCACCATAGCGGCACTGGCGCTGACCTGACCTTCATGTCGGCCAGCGCATCGATCGAGGCCGGGGGGTCGGCCAGCGCGCCGCGCGCAACTGCCCTCGACGCCCCCGCTAAAGCCCATGCGGCTACTTCGGGCAGGGCCTCGGCGGCCAGCTCCATGGCCAGCCCAGGGCGGCGCTTCTCTTTGGGCACAACGCGGTTGAAGGGCAGAACAAGCCAGCGGCGCCAGTACCCCCCTGACTGATCCTCCGACTCGGGCGCATCGTTGGCGGAAAAGAGGTGAAGGGCGCGGGGCCGGAATGACACGGCGGCCTTGTAGAGATCGCGCCGGGTGATGAGATCGCCCGACACAATCTCCTTGAACACGCTGGCCGCGCCGCCCTTCGTGGCGGGCAGTTCTGACACGATGTTAAGGCGCTTCTGTCGAAGGGTGAGCGATGATGACCCGTCGCTCCACTGTGAGGGAGGTACGCTGGCCACCCCTTCGGGGAAGAGGGCCGCGACCACATCAAGGGCTGTTGATTTTCCGTTGGCGCCCCCCCCGAGCAACAGACCAGCTCGGTGGTAGAGCGCCCCGAGGCCAAAGAGGCCGAGGCCGACAAGCTCAGCGAACGCCGAGGACACGGGGGGGTCGAGGGTTTCAGCGAGGAATCGCCCCCACGGGCCGGGGGGCGCAACGCTGGCCGCTTTGAGCGTCGAGGCCGTGAAATCCAGGGCGCCGCGCGCGCCGTTGGCGGGGTCGGAGGTCTGGTAGACCAGGCACCCCTCTTTGTCGAGCGAGAGGTGGGCATCGGCCAGCGCAATCCCACCTCGCCCTTCGGGCAGGGGCCGCATGCCCTCGGCAATGAGGGCGGCTTGCGCGCAGACGCTCTTGGTTTTCTGGTTCTGAACTCCGAAGGTCTGCCCGTTGCGCCCTCCGAGGATGGCAAGCCCGTCAAGCCCGCTAACCCACAGGAGTTGCTGAGTGGGCTCAATCGCGGACCAGATTCGCCCCGTCCAGCGCCAGAGCAGCCCCTCGGCGCCATGAACCAGGGGGCCGCCTGTGGGGGCGTGAGCTTCAATGAGCAGCTTGCCAAGGGCGGTATCCGAAGTCGAGCGCAGGGCGCGAGGCAGGGGCGCCGACTCGGCTGGCCACCCTGGCTTGCGCCACCATGAATCAAGCTCAGCAACGGGGGCCTCGGGGGGCGCCTCGGGGGCGGTGCGGCCCTTCGGGGTCGAGGGGGCGCCGCCCTTGGGGGCGCTTCGGGGCAAGCGGCGGGGGGCGTCGGGCATTGGGGCTGGTCCCTGTTGGGCGGCGTACTGCTCAGCGTTGGCGATGGTTCGTGTCGCATCGGCCGCCCCGAGGCCGATGGACAGGGCGGCGCAGTGAAGGCTCGCCCTCACCTCATCAGCCCGAAGGTCGCCGGTCTGCGCGACGCGGAAACAGCGGGTCGCGGCGTCGCGCAGCGCGGGGTTGCGCTGGCTTGTGGTTGACTCCAGGTCGCTGATTGCCGCGCGCACGGCGGCGGTAGCCCATAGCGCGCGCCGGTCCACCTCGGCGCCCCATGCTTCAAGCGCCCCGAGTGGGGCTGGTCCGGTCGAGGGAGCGCGCGTCGGCAGTTGGGCGCGCAACCATTCGGGGGCGGGGGGGATGACAAGGGGGGCCTCGGCGTCCAGGTCGAGGGCGTCCAGGCAGAGCCACTGGTAGCGCCGCCCGCTCTTGTGGGGCGAGGGCGGCGCGGCAACGAACCCTCCTCTGGCTTTGATATCAAAGCCAGTTGGCGGGCGGTCTGCGGTGGCCTCGGGGCGGGGGCCTCGCGCCGCTGGCCAGTGGCCGTTTCGGCTGTGGATCTGCCACGCCGAGGGGGCGAGGAACCAGCGATGACCTCCCCGTCCAGTGGTGACGCCGAGGCCCCCGAGGGGGCCGTGTTCGGCCTCGATTGCCGCAAGGGTGGCCTCGCCTTCGGCGCCGTCAAAGTCCAAAACCACAAGGTCCACCTCGGCGTTTTGAAGGGGGCCGCACACCACGCCGAGGCCAATGTTGGTTCGGGTATCGAACCAGGGGCGCACAACATCGGGGGCGGTCGAGGCCCCGAGGTGGCCGTTCTTGGGGCGGGGATGTTTGCCAGCCCGAGGGCAGAACTCCAGCTTGACGGCCGCGGCGCCGGGGTCGCCCCGGCGCCGCGCAGCTCGTCGAGCGTTCTTCTCACAGTCGCAAGCCAGGCGGATTCCCCCCTCGTCATCTTCCAGCCTGAACATGGGCCGAAGTGGGAAGACCCCGAGGCCCGCGCGCACGAGGGCGAGGGCCGTTTCAAGTGTCGAGGCCCCCCGCGCGACGCCGAGGGGGAGGGGCGCCGGGGGAGGGGGCGCCGGTTTCTCGCCGGGGGGCCGAAGGGGGGTTATGTTGCTCATGGCAGATCCTCTCGGGGGTTTGTTCAAGGAGCGCGGCTTTTAAGCTCAGCAAGCGGGGCCGCGCTCCTTCTTCGCCCTTCAGTTAAGCGGTTCGCGCGCGCGCGCGCGCGCGAGCGTTATAGGAGAGGCCCCCGGCGTCGGGGCCCCCCGCTCAGGTCGAGTGTCAGGTTGTCCAGGGCGCGCAGCGACAAGCCGCGCTCCACCTCTCATGGGAGCAGCCCAACGGCGTCGGCCAGAGTGCGCCGAATGAGGGCGGCCCTCGACAGCCTTTGAGCTTTGGCTTCGGCGTCCAGGGCGGCGCAGAGGGCGGCGTCCAGGGCGAGGGTGAAGTGAACGCGGGGAGCGGCCTCGCCTGACGCCCTTGCGGCGCCTGAAGCCGCAAGGGCGGCGCTGAGTTCGGGACCGTAGGCATCAAGGACGGCGCGAATCTGCGCGAGGGCGTCAGACTGCGTTGTCAGGACGGCGGCATCATCCATGCCTCGCCACTTTGCAGCGTCAAGCTCAGCCTGAACCACGACCTCGGAGCCGGGGGCCGCTTCGGCGGGCGTCGTCTTCTTCTTCTTTGTTTTCGTCACCGTCTTCCTCATCAGGGATGAAAGGGCATCGCGCCCTTGATGTTGTCGTGTCGCCACACCAGGGCGGTGCCGTCTTTCAGGATTACGGTCCACGTCCAGGCCACGGGCGCGCCGGTTGAGGGGTCGGCCTCGGTCTTGAGTTCCAACTCAGCAACGTCCAGGGCGAGCCCACGGTCTGCCAGCTCAGCGCGGATTGCTTCGACGCCGATGGCGCGCCGCCGCTCAGCTTGACGCAACCAAATGACCTCGGGGCCGGGGTCGCCCTCGGGGCGCTTCGTCGTCATCACCACACCTTCGCGGATTTGGAGAGGTTGCAGGGGGCGCAGGCGACGGCGCCGTTTTCGGCCACAGTCAGCCCGCCGCGCGCGTGAGGAACAACATGGTCGAGGTGAACGGGAGCGCCGGGGGCGATGGCCCCCTCGCAGTAGAAGCAGATGCGACCGTCGCGCGCGAGGACGGCGCGGCGCACACTGCCACGAAAGCGTCGGACCTTATCTCGCCCCGAGGGGGCGAGAATTTGCGCCACAAGATCGGCGTCGGCGTCGGCGCCGAGATGGGCTGCAAGCTCGGTGAAGAGGTCGAGGGCGGCGACCTCGGCGGGAGTGATTCGGGGCAGGGGGGTTGCAGTCATCGGGGGCCTCGGGGGCTGCTTCGTCGCCGTCAACACCAGAACTGCGTTCTGTTTATCGTGAAGGTAGTACGTTGTCAATACCAACTAAGTACCATCGGCACCAATTCCTGTCATTGACGCCGATTCCTGTCATTGACGTCGAGGCCGTGAGGGCGGGCCTCGGCGTCAATGAGATGACAGGAATGACAGGATGACAGGGGTTCTTGAAACTTTTCGGCGTAGGGGATTCCTCCTGCATGTCGTGTCGTGTAGCGGATTAGCAGGGTGTTTTGACCAACTGGATAAACTGTTTAGAAGTTCAGGTCATTCCTGTCATTCCTGTCATCGCGAGGGGTTAGAGGCCGATGGTTGTAAGGTCGAGGGGCGATGACAGCTTTTAGACCGGGGCCTCATTCCTGTCATTCCTGTCATCGCCGGACGTTGTTCGGGCAGGGCGCGCTGCGCGCGCATCCGGTCATTGGGGCTGGTCCGGGCCGCCCCCCCCTGGGGGCGGATCGAGGTCGGTTGCAGGAGGGGTTGATGTTCGGGGGGTTCTAGATGCCGAGGCCGGGGGCCTCGACAAGCTGATTCACATCGGCCCTCGCCCATCGAGCAAGGGCCGCGTCGAGTACCAGGCGCCCCTTCGTTCTTGTGGTGTTCCAGGCGCGGACCTTGGGGTTGGTGATAGCCGTTGTGTGGTCTACTTCGCCCCCCGAGGGGGGGGGGGCGCGCGGACCAGCCCCAATGACCGGTGCGCCGTTTCGGCGCCATGGGCTCGCGGTCGTCAAGGTCATCGAGGCGCGGTGCGCCGGTTTACCATGGGGCTGGTGTGGCTCATGCCGAATTGGCGGGCGACAGCGGGCGTGAAGATCAAATCGAATCGTTGAAGGGCCGCCATCTTCCAGGCCATCGACAAGGGCCAGTAGCGCACCCACTTCATCCCCTTGGGGCGAGGGGGCGGCTGGAAAAGGAATCCTCCTGGCCCGAACTCAGGAACTCCGAGGGCGCGGTTGAGCTTGTCGAGTTTGCGGTCGAGGCGTTCAAGGCGGCTGACTTGGGAGCTTCGATGGACCATCCCCGCACACTTTCGGCAAAGCAGCTCGCGCGCGGACAGGTAGAGGCGAGCTGCGCGGCCTTCGCACAAGGGACAGATGAGCCAGGCTCTTGACCCCGCGCCCTTCGGCCCGAGGGCGCGGAACTCGACCCCCACAAGGCGGTTGATGCACCGTCCGCCCGAGTCTGTGATCTCCAGGTCGAGGGTGGCCCGAGGCGGCGGAGGCCCGGTTGAGCCCTCGGGGGCCTCGGGAGGTTCGTACCAGGGCGAGGGCGCGCGCGCCGTAAAGGTCATCTCCAGGGCTGGCCCTGCGTTGCAGGCCGCCCATCCAAAACGCACCGAGGCCCCGAGTTCCAGCGCGCCGCATCGTTTCAGTGTCGAGGCGTCGAGCCGTTGCGCCGCCTCGACACAAGGGCGGCGCCGCCCCTGATGACCACTTCCCCACCCGCCCATGACGATGCCCCCCGTGGTTTGCCCAAATCAACGGGGTATCGTACCACAACAGGCCGTCGAGGCCGTGAGGGCGGGCCTCGGCCCGGATAAAAATGTGCACAGGCTCAAGGGGAGCTTTTGTCGAGCAAAGGCAGTGGGTTACGGCTCTTCGGGCCTAGGGTTGGGTCGTTAACCTTATGTGTTTTGAGGTGCGCGCGATGCAAGTAAAAGCGCATCGAGCGGACGATCAAGACAAGTTGGCAGACCTTATAGATATTGGCGCGTCGAGGCCGTGAGGGAGGGCATCGAACCTCTTTGGGCGGGGCGAGTTTACAGATTGCATGTTATCGGACCTTGAAGGACGAAGCCCCTGCTGACCGAGATCTAATGCCTCCCCCCACGTTCCACGCAAACGTGGAGTTGCTCCAACGCGCGCGCGCGTGGCTCTCTGTCCTCGATCAGACATGTAAAGCCCACTCGTTCCGGTTCCATGATCCAAGCCGTGACTGAGGGGGGGCCTCAGACTCTTAGGGCAAAGGTGCATAGTCTCTCGAGGGGAGAAAGACTCGATGGCTTTCAGACTGTCTTATGCATCTCGTCGAATCGACCGAGGAGCGATGTCTGAACGGGACGGGGAGAGGGCTTCTTGGAGACCCGTAAGGCCCGAGCGATGGCCTCCCCGACCGCTTTTGAAACCGGAGAAGGCAAAGCGTTACCGATCTGGCGGTAGGTCGCCGTCTTCTTCCCGGCAAACGTCCAGTCGTCGGGAAAACCTTGAAGCCTTGCGCACATCTGAAGCGTCAGGCGAGGCTTGTCAGACACGGAGAAACCAAGTCCAGGCGGGTCATTGGCTATTCCACGGCCATCAACGCCCAGCTCAGCCCATTTCTGCCTGGCCCTCGTAGGCCCAAGGTCTGCTCCTCCGTGCTTCTTCGACCCCCCCACAAGCGTCGGAGCAATGCTATTGGCCTTCTGTAGCCAAGCCGTGCCCCCTGGCCAACCTTCCTCAAGCATCAAATCTCCGATGGCCTCCGCCACGGTCGGAGGCGAGGCTTGGGACTTGGGCCAAGTAAAGGCCCCTGCATACTCCTTCTTTAACGCAACCAGAATGCACCGTGGCCGGAGTTGAGGCACTCCACAGTCTGAAGCGTTGATAAGCCTGTAGGCAGTCTTGTACCCCAACTTATCCAGTTGATCTGTTATTTCAGCTCGATAGGAAGCAAACTTGTCTGCCAAGAAGCCTTTAACGTTCTCCAACATTACGGCTTTGGGGTCGATCTGCTGGACAAGGCGTACCGCCTCTGGGAACAAGTCTCGTTCGTCATCGGCCCCTTTCTGCTCTCCAGCAACGGAGAACGGAGGGCACGGAACCCCTCCGGCAAAGAGATCCACCTGGCCCCTATACTTACGTCCATCAAACAGTTTGACGTCGAGCAGAAGGGGGTTCCACGAAGGTCGATTCAGAAGGAGAGTCCCGTGGGCATGAGCATCGTTTTCAACGACGACGAGATGCTTGAAGCCCGCTTGCTCTATCCCGAGGGCCATCCCTCCGGCTCCAGCGCAAATCTCTATTGATTTCAACATGTTATGACTCATAGAAGGCATCCTTGGAGGTTTCAATCCTTGAAGACCCTTCAAGGCCTTCTTTTGAGTTCAGGTGCTCTCGGATCAAGCGGGCTATCAAAGTGCTCTTCTTGAAACCTTGAGCCTCACAGTACCGGTCGAACCGTTCAAACTCTTCCGTGTCGAGCAAGACCGTGATCCTCGACCTCTTTTGAACTGCCGCCATCCTTTCCTCCTCACGGCTCTTGGTTCACCACAACTGTACTCAGAAGTGAGTACAAGTCAACATATTGAATCATAAGTACTCACAACCATTGATAAATATGATTCGGGAGGTTGATCATCCCGCTTCGATAGATGATCTTGGTCCCTCAACGCTCTACTCAGGAAGGACCCCAATGAGTGATGCCCAACTCGACACCATCCAGCAATATCTCAACTCAATACCCGACTTCAACGAACGAATGGGCCAAGTGGTCCGGCAAGCGATCGACTACGCCATAGATGAGTGCAACACAGGGCGCCAGGACTTCTCCTCTCTCGCTAAGCCTGAGAAGGCCATCGTCGGCGTGAAGGTTGAATCCTACGCTCGGGCCTCCTTCAACTGGCCCGTAGGAGACACCCTCGACTTCATCATTGGCGGGATCCAGTTTGACTGCAAGATGACGATAGGCTCCAACTGGATGATTCCTACCGAGGCGGTCAACCAGATATGTCTACTGGTCCAAGCCGACGTCAGCGCAAACACCTTCAACGTTGGCCTGTTGAGAACAACGCTCGACAGACTCACGTCAGGAACCAATCAGGACAAGAAGCGTTCGGTAAGTGCCGCGGGTAAGACGCAAATCATATGGATCGCATACAATCTCAACATTCCTTGATCCCACCCTCGCGGCCTCCACCTCCCTCACCATCCCATCTCAGCAAACAGCGTCTCAACAACCCGTCTGCCGTCATCGTCTTTGAGACGAACCGGACCACCACACCAGAGCCCTTCCCCGACAGGCTCTCGGCCCCTCCCTCCTGGTCAATCACTACCCCCAAGGCATCTATCTCGCTTCCCATTCGTTGTCTGTCGAATGGTCATCCAAGATCATCCGATGACTTCAGATGATGGAGCACTAGATGGACACCCACCTCTCCACCCGTCAAGCTGCCGCCCTCCTTGGCATCACACAGCGCACGCTCGCAAACTGGCGATGCTGGGGCCTCGGCCCCCCCTCTGAAAGCCTCGGCAGACGGGTTCGTTACCTGCCAGCCGACCTCGACGCCTTCACCGAACGCTGGCGTCTGGACCCCTCCCTAACCAGCGCCGCCAGACGCCGCCCTGCTAGAAGCCCAAAACCTACCTCTCAAAGCTCCTTGGCTCCTGCTGCCACATCCCTGACCCCAAGCACCCCCAACCCCCCCCCGCCGCCTCAAGAGCAACTACAGCCCTTCACCGCCGCCCTGAAATTCGGCTCAGACCTGGCCCTCGAGCGTCTCGACCACGAAAAGACCCGCAAAGCTCTCGAGGCCTTCAGGAACAAGTCCCTTGCCCTTGAGCAAGAGCTCGCTCAAGCCCTGAATAAGATCCGACAGATCCAAGCCCCGCCCGTCACCCCCCCCGCCCAAAACCCTCATCCACACGTCACCACACTCAAAACCCAACTCCAAACAGCCACCGAGGCCAACGAGACCCTTGCCCAGTACAAGGCCCATCTCCAAAAGCAACACCGCCAAGCCCTGGCCCAGATCAAGACCCTCACCGCCGACAACCAAGCCCTCAAAGATGCCCAGGGCCAGCTCCATCTCCAATTCCAAAAGCGACACAGCAACGCCCTGGACCAAATCAAGGCCCTCACCACCGACAACCAAGCCCTCAAAGACCTCCAGCTTCAGCTACAGGCCCAGTTCAACGACGCCCTCAACCGCCTGGCCGCCGTCCCTGACACTCAGGCTCTACATCGCACCATCGAAGGCCTTCAGGCCGCCCTGGCCACTGACAGGACCGCCGCCATCGTCCTTCACGTCCTGACCGCAAGCACCGAGAGTCTCGCCGCATGGTATCTCGAACACGTCAAACCCAATGGCCGCACCGATTCCATCAGCACCGACAAGATGCGCCGTCGATGCCTCCACCGCTCTGGCTTCAAGCTCGTCGGCTCCAAGCTCAACCGCCATTCTTCCTGACCATCACCCCCCGCCCAGGACCAGGGGTCAGTTCGCCTTCCTTGATGGCGCGCTGAACGGTCTTTGAGTGCAGGTCCAGCGCGGCGGCCACCTCGTCAACGGACCACGCAAGGCGCTTGAATCAGCCCTCGGCAACTCGACACCCCGCATCCCAACACGCCTGGCAGATCGGGGTGCGCTTGAGCATCCCATGTAGAAAGACTGCATCATCCAACGTCATCGACCCCGTCTGCTTGTCAGTGCCGCATCCAGCGCATAACCAGACCACCCGCCATGTCCGCTTCTCATGGGGGAGATCAACCTTCATCTCTGGTTCAGGACCTCGGCGAACCTCCTTGATCTTCATCGCTCCGACCCCCTTTAAGACGCCCCACTTCAACGACGGCGCGCGGTCCTGGTACAGCAGACCTTACGATACAGCCAGGCGCCGAGCAGGCCCAACGATGCGCGGGGGGATCGACGGACGGCGGCGGGGAACGCAGGGTCTCCTTGGGTTGAAAGGGTGTCGGAGTCCGCCGCCGTTTCTTGACCATTGTTAACCGCCGGTTGAGCCTCTTATGTCTCTCGACCGTATTGATTTAGAGAATTATTAGACATATCGTGGGGCCAAACTCTCTCAACGCCCTCGATGACAGACACGGCCAATGGAGTCCGCCGCCGCCGTTTTGGCCTGCGATCATGACGAAGGTTGAGCCGAAGCCACAAGGCGCCTGCGTCCCCCCTGAGCGAGCTGCTCCCGCAACTGCTCATTCTCCCGGCGCAGATCGGCAAGGGCGACGGCCTGC
>SXGS01580707.1_pt1 | contig 10326 bp, 7 predicted proteins | sample 3174681 | NCBI WGS metagenome assembly SXGS01 (sample SAMN11356861, study PRJNA531348) | freshwater metagenome | isolation source: freshwater sample F1-80 | place: China: Fuxian Lake, Yuxi | collected 2017-12-25
AACATCGATTCGAAAACGGAGAGCCTCATTCAGGAGGCGACTCGTCGCGTCCGCCAGGGACGCACAAGCTTTATCATCGCGCACAGGATTTCAACGATCCTTGATTGCGATAAGATCGTGGTGCTGGAAGCTGGTGAGCTCCGCGAGGCCGGAAGCCATGCGGAGCTTGTAGCTAAAGGCGGGATTTACAGCGCACTTTATCGTGCGCAGATGCGCACGAAAGCTGCTGGCGGAGCAGAGCCCAGGGTTTGAGGCCTGGGCTTTGGCTTAGCGCTGATACTTACTGACCCATCAACTTCTGCCAGATCGACTTTTTGTCTTCGTAATCATAGTCGCGCTCAAGAAGCTTGTTCTTCTTCAAGTTCGGGTTACCTGGCTCTGAATCGAGAATCGCTTTGCGAGTCTTGTGTTCAGGATTCAGAAGATTGCGGATGCCGCGATCGTGCCAGTACTTATTCACAATGACCTTCATCTCTTCGGCATCGATCTCAGGCTTCTCCGTGAGACGTTTCGCAATGGCCGCTGTCAGCCGCTCGTGCTTACGCAAGATACCGACAACTTGATCAAAGACTTCGCGGAAGACGGCTTGTGTTCCGTCGCGCTCAAGCTGCTTCATGACCGCGTCACCGTAGAGATCTTCCGGAAGAATTTCCTTTAGGTCAGCTTTCTGACCATCGACATCGCGGAACTGCTCAGCTGCCCGACGATCTTCAATGTCGCCTTTAATCTCGCGCAAAATTCCTTGAGCGAAGAGAAGATCCGTTTTTCCGTAGTCGGAAATGAACTTTTCCGGCATCAAAATCTTTTCGGCAATGTATCCGCCCATCATCGTCATCAGCTGATTACGCTTGTACTGGTGATGATTAACGTCGGGCGCCTTCCACATTTCAACGATGCCATTGTCCGTTGTTGATGCTGCACGATTTACCGACATGGGAAGCGATTTGTAGATCGCCATTCCCACCACAGCGTGGCCAGCCTGGTGAAGAGCTTGGCTAGCTCGCGAGAGCGATTCGTTCGTGCGAGGCGCGACGGTTTTTGCGTTCTCGTTTACACCAATTTTCATTCGCGATGTGTAACCTTCGCGATCACCTTTGTTGACATATCCCATTTTCAACCAAGTCTTGGACTTGTTGAACCAACGCCATTCTACGTCCATCACTTCCGTCGCGACGGCTTCAGAACGAGCGGGATCGAAACTCACCGTCAACGCTTTCGGACGATTCTCCGGTTCGATCATGATCATTTCCGCGCGCAAATTCGTAAGAACGCTGGCGAGAACCTCAGTAGAACGCGAGTAGAATGAACGAGGTCCGTTGAGCGGGCTTACACTCACCTTGTAAAGCAGCTCACGCACGCTGTTGTCGAATTCGAGCTTGATCGGCTCGCTTCCAATCTCTTGCAAGTTTTCGGCAAAAGTTTCCGAGAATTGATCCAGTCGACGATCGATCATCGTGCGCCACTGCTCGTTGCTGAATGGCAAAACCATTTTCCATGCATCTAAATTCCAGCGCGAATCCCAACCGTCCTTCTTTCCGAAAATCGTGTGGAACCAACGCTGCATATCTCTTGGTTGAATCTGCATGGCAAGACCGCGGAGAGTGTCCGGCTCGATCTTAGCTCCATTGAGTTGGCTATGAATTCCGTCGATGATGCCATTGGGATTTCCCGTAACGAAGATGATGATGCGACGGAAATCCATGACAGGAACGGCACGAATCGTCGTAGAAGTTTTTTCGATATTTTCGACAAATGCGACGGGATCTTTCGCCCAAACTTCAGCGATCTTATCGGCGCGCAACGCACTCCATTCACCCAAGAGTTCGGGTTGATCGTTTTTCATTTGCTTAATGAGAGGCTCGATCGAACCGGAGAGGAAGTTGGTATAATTTGCTTTTGTGTTCTTGAGATCTTCCCGCCAGGACTCGATGCTAGCTTTTTCGTTCGGCGTCCACTTCTCTGGAGCGTCGGGTGTTGGAATGTGGGCTGGTAACTCAGGATCCCGATGCGCCTCATTGGCTGAACGAATTAGCGAATCAATGCGCTTCTGCGAACTATCGATGCTGTCCTCATAAGACTTTATATGGCTGCGATACTGATTGAATGTTTGGATGTATTGTAAAGGTGTTCTTTGCGGCTTGATCTGTACTGTGCCGTTACCCAGGACCTGCCACCAGAATTGGTAGCTCTGCTCACGCTGAGTTACAACGTCGGGTTTTGTGTAATCATATTCCTTTTTGTCGGCGATAGCCTTCGCGCTCATTTCTAGCTCAGCGATCTGCTTCTCAGACATCAAATTCTGAACTTCATCGATTGTCAGAACGCCTTGAATTTCTTTCTTAGATCCTGGGTGAACGCCCATCTGACGAATCTCTGCTGTCGAGAGGAAAGGTTCATTTGGAGCGACATCAATTTGACGTTCGATGCGGTTCCACTCCATCAGGGTAAGAAAGCGCTGAACGAGAGTCGTTTTTCCGTAGCCGGGAAAGCTCATGATCGGGATTACGAAAGGCTTTGTAACGAGTTCGGGAGAGAGAACGATTGCGCGGGTCGCCGACATGATTTGGCGGATTTGATCGTCCCAGCCGACAAACTCTTTCAAGAGAGTTTTCTCCACGCGATCTAACCGCGCAATCTCATTCATATACTTGGCACGCTTCTCCGCTGTTTCTTTGTCTTTCTTTTGCTGGTCGCGCTCTTCTTTCGAGAATTTGACTGGCGCACCCTTATCAAGAATGGCGGCACATTGAAGTGCATCCGCTCGGCTCAGCTCTGGTGCAAGCACCGCGGTAACAGCCGAGAGTAAGAGTAAGAGATGGAGAACGTGACGAGGACGCGAGTGAATTGTATGCGACGCCAACTGTGTTTTCATGAACAGCTCCGGTAAACCTGTGAAAGGGATCCGGCAGACTCAATTACAAGTCTTGTTCCCTGCTTACCGAATGTTCATTTGCAATTAATCAATCGTGTAGGAAGTTCAGCATGTCTAAGCTTTGGACAGGAGCCGCTAATGGGCGCCGCGGTACCAGTTTCCTTTTGCAGAAGCGGCGCACGATGACCTGCGAAACCGGAGCGGTGTCGGCGGGAGAAGAGCAGAAAGGTGCCAGGCATCTTTCCGGGATGCATTGCGAATCCGATGCGGAGTCGCCACCAGTTTCCCTATGTAGAGCCGCCCCGGTGGCGCGGCGCTTCTGCAAAAGGAAACTGGTACCACTGATTACTTCAGCTTCGAGAACTGATCGTAAGTACGGTCAGAGACGCGCACTTGCTTGCGCCACTTGGTGATCTCTTCTTCGTAGTTGGCTTTCTTTTCGGCCAAGCGCTTGTTGTCAGCCTTAGCTTGCTGCTCTTTCGCCGAGATCGCCTGCTCGAGTTCGATGATCGATTGGTTGCGCTCCGACCACGAAGCGAGTTCGCGATCGACCTTCTGGCGCTTGTCTTCATAATGCGCGATATTCTGTTCGCGCTTCTGAACGTTCGCCTCGAGAGTCGCGAGAGCTTTCTTCAAATCTTCGATCTGCTTTTTCTCGGTCTCAAGCTTCGTCTTTTCAGTCGTGAGCAAGCCGTCGATTTGCTTTTTCGCCGCATCGACGCCGAGCTTACCTTTTTGAGTTTCCGAAGTTTGCTTTGCGAGAGCTTCCTTCTGACGAGTCAGGCTCTTCAAAGCTTTGTCGGTCTCAGCCAAGTTCGAAGACACCGTTTTGAGGTTGTCTTCGTACTGCTTCAAGTTTGTTTTGCTGTTCTCAACGTTCTCTTTGAGCTGGTTGATCTTCGCGCCCACGTCAGTTTTTGCGAGCGCGGAAGTCGCCAGCGAGACCACGGCGAGAACCGCGAGGGTTTTCGTCAATCGTGCGGATGTACGTGCTACGTTTTTCATTTAATACCTCCGTCCAGGCTGGCTTGCTTGGAACGATCTTTATCCGGGCAGTTGTTTTTTAAGCTTGAGCGATAGTGACCGATCTCGTCTTCCCAGTATTCGCCGTCGAAGTTCCACTGAAGGCTCTTCGATTTCGGGAGAACGGAAGCCGGGATCCGGTTGCCAGTGTCACCACCAGCAACTTGGAAGCGGATGTTTTCACCGCTACCTGCAAACACTTCGTAACGAAGAAGCTCGTTGTTCTCGAGCATGCGCGCGAGTTCAACTTTCATCTTCAAGAGGCGGTTGGCGAGAACCTTCTCCATCGAACCGCGCATCTTTGTGATGCGAGTCTCGGCGCCACCGACAACTTCAGCGCGGTACTCGCCCATCGCAACTTTAGCTTCCGAGTAGAGATCTACGTAGAAGAAGCGCGTGTTGAGAAGCTCAAGCTCTTTGTCGAGTTCTTGCTGCCACTGGCCACCGAACTCCTGAACTTCTTTGCGAGGAGCTTTACCCGCGATGCGCGCACGGAGATCATCCGCACGGCGGCGCGAAGCCATCACGAGATCTTGCGCTTGTTTGAGCGCCTTCTCGGTCGGGCCATCCATCTTCGCGTAGTTCGGCTTCTCGTCGATCTGACGGTTCAAAGCTTTCTGCAAGTTCGTGAAGTCGCGGTGACGAGCCATCTCGCGAACAACCGGCATCGGGAGTCCATCGACTTCTTTCACACCTTTTGCCGCACCAATGAAGCCGCGAACCGTTTGGTAGTAGCTACGCTTTTCACCGCCAGCTACGTACTTGTCCATCTTCTCAAGCCAAGGGCGATATTCGCCTTCGAGCTGAGTCAACGTGCGGTAAGCATCGCCGTATTGGCAAAGGTTCAAGTAACCAATCGTGCGGATCACGTAAGATTCAGGCTTATAGACCGCCGAGAAGAACGGCGATTGAATCGAGTACATGTTACCGATCGCGCCTTCGTAGTCGCCATCAAGGAGTTGTCCCCAACCCATTTCGGTGAGCGACGTGAGCCACAAAGGATGATCCTTGTAAACCTTGTGGAAGTTTTCGTGCGCGGCTTTGAAGTTACGCTCTTGGAAGTGCATGCGAGCGGCGTTCAATGCGACAAGCGCCTGGAATTCCATTCTCGCTTTGTCGGTCTTCGTGTCGTTGATCAGCTTGTCTTGAATCTGCGCTGCTTTTTCTTTCGATCCCGCTTGGTACTCAGCAAGTGCCATCACGAACTGCGAGTGCAAATACTTCGGATGATCCGCAGGAACTTGCGGCGCCCAAGTCAAAGCTGTCTTGTAACGCTCGCTCGATGCACCGAACTCCGCAAGGATGTACGCGATGTTTGCCGCTGTCTTCGGCTTCAAGCCCTGCATGAGCTTTGCGTTGTTCGAGATTTTGAGAAGAGCGTTACCGATGCCGTCAGCAAACTCGTACGGAAGATCTGGACCCAACTCATCCATGATCAACACGGAGTAATGAGCATCTTGCGTTTCGAGAACACGACGCGAGCGTTCGAAGAAGTCAGTGTTCAAGCCCATCTTCTTCGAGCACATAGCCATGTAGTAGTTGGATTCAGCTTCCCAACCTTTCGACTTCGAAAGTTTGTGGAAGAGGCCGATCGCCACGGGGCAGTTGTCGTCGCGTTGATAGAGGAGCAAACCGCTCAAGAAACGATTTTCTTCCACGGAGAGTGGAACGAACTTCTTCAGTTTCACTTCCAACTCGGGGCGAAGGTTCATCACGAGCTTATCGAAAGCTTCGCGGCTCACTTTGCCTTTGAGATGTTTCGGGAAGACCGCGTCTTTCACCGCTACGAGCTGACCAGCTTGTTTCTCACGCAGCGTGGTCAAAGCTTTGAGTTCCTTGTCGGTCATGAGCGCTGGAGATTCCATCGCACTGATCACGCGATCTTCGAGAGTTTTTTGGAACTGCTCTTCAAGCGCGTAGTCAGAAGCGGAAACTTTTTCTTCCTTGTCGACCTTCAACTTAGGAATCACTTCGGCAGCGGTGAGATCGTAGCTCATCACGCCTGAAGAAGTGCGCTTCACTCCGGGGATGTCGATGGGACCGCGTTCTTGCGAAACGGAGCCGATCGGGGCCGCGAGGTTTTTACCAACCTGGGCGCCAGGCGCTGCCATCGAAGGCCGTGCAGGCGGCAAAGCCATTTGCTGCGCACCTGAACCAGGAGCACCCGCAACGGGGATGTTCTCCGCGGCCGGAGCTGCGCCTTGAGCCTGAGCCGGAGCTGCAGGTTGCGCAGGAGCCGCAGGCTTCTGTGCCGCAGGTTGCGATGCCACATTACGAGAAGCCGCTCCAGGAGTCGGCTGCGAGCCACCCCAGAATGTTTTCAGCGTGCGCCATTGTTGACGAGCCCACTGCTTCACTTCGCCCGTCACTCCAGCAGGCTTTGCTGGCTGAGAGGTCTGCGTGATCTTAGCTTCCGAGTGAAGCCCCGTGGGCTTCATCGGCTCGGCGTGGGCACTCGTTGCCGCAAGCACCACGAGTGCTACGGCCGACGAGCGAGTTTTCATTTTTCGGGCGTGGATTCGGAGTTTCACATCCACCTCCTCAGTAATAAAGTGTCAAACCGAACATCAAGAACTGAGCGTTATGGAGATCCGTCTTTACGGTACGGTTGCCTCCAGCCGGAACGCTCGCCGTGCGGTAGATCACGATGTCCTCATTGAACCAACGGTTCTTGTAATCAAAGCGGAGCGCGAGGTAACGATTCAAGAAGAAGTGTTGGGTCACATCGAACGTCACCGTAGGCGCCGTTTGGTCAACGTTTCCGTCATCACGTTGTTGTTGATAAGTCTGTACTCCGCCGCCGAGCGCGAACGTCATGTCGAAGTAGATGATGGCGTAGTTCATCACACTCATCTTCGCGTAGAAGGGAACGAAGTTGAGAGATGCGCCGTAGAATTGCTTCATCTTGTTGTGGTTCGGGAAGCCGAGCTGACCGCGGAGAGTCTCGGTATCCGCATTGTCTTTTGAATCCGTCATGGAGTAGTTGAGCTCAAGTCCCAAGCGCTCCGTGAAGTAGTAAGCAGCGCTACCGGCAAAGGTAGGGCCATCGCTCCAAGTTTCGCTGATCGATGTACCGTAGTTCGCCGAAAGAGCGAAACGACCGGCTTTACTATAAAGACGGTTTTGTACAACGTTGAAGTCCGTGTCTTTTGCCGCCCAGTATTTTCTTTCGAGATCCGTAACGTCGAGTTTTTCGTTAGTGCCCGGAGCAGGCGCTGCTGAAGGCTGACCTGCAGGCGCCGCTTGTGGTGCCGGTGCCGGCTGCGGAGCCTGCGCGGTCCGCGGAGCTGCTGGCTTGTTCCCTTGTGCGCTAGCAACAAAAGGAAGAGCGAGTACGAGAGCTGCTGCAAAGCTGGAAATCAGGCGTTGTTGAGCATGAGGGAACATTGTGTGTCTCCGTGTTCGTTACTCTCCACGCAAAGACTTCCCGAAATAGGAGGCCTCGCTGGAGATCCCGAAACTTCAAAGACGCCGTCTGCTTACATCCCTCAAATTTGGCGTGCGTTTCAGTAATCGTTCTTAAATTTTCAAAACCAAATACGTATCAAAATGAGACCGGTTAGGGCCTCTAGTTATTTCATGTACTCGATGGACTCTTTGATATTGTCGTCAAAATTCTTTCTGACTTTATAGAGCGGTACGAAGTCGATGCCCCGTTTCTGTACGAGGTAAGCGCCATCTGGATTACGCACTTGCCCGTCGACATCCGATCCATCGAAATTCACGTCTTGGGTCTTCCGATAAGTCACCTTCTTCGCGAAAACTGTCGAACCAACGGACAGGACCGCGAGGGCTACCAATAGTCTCGGAATGATCTTCAGACTGTTTTTGGGAGTCGATTGTTTTTTCACGGCAACCTCCTCATTTCACTTTCTTGTTTTCGTCTACGGTTTGGGTCGAAGCTTGCGCAGGTACCCGCGGTTGCATCGATTCTTCAATTGTTTTGATCTTCGCGTTCACGTCGAAGTCCGGCTTATCCGAGCTCTTCGGCAAGGCCGAGCGAAGGTTCTTGTAAGCACTCAACGCTTGAGCCGGGCTCTTTTGCACGCTCTCGTAGATGAACGCCAGACGAGTCCAAGCTCGAACGTCGCTCGACTTCATAGCCAAAGCTTTCTCGTAAAGCTCAGCTGCCGCTTTGCCGTCGCCGAGAGCGAGCCTTGTTTCAGCAAGACCCGTGAGGGCACGGTAGTTGGAGGCATGAACTTGCAAAGCCGCTTGGTAGTATCCAGCCGCTTTGTCGTGCTCTTGATCGCGGTGATGGATCTCGGCCAAGTATACGTGACCATCGACCAATCGAGGATCAACCGCTACCGCACCTTGGATCTCTTTCATCGCGCGAGTTGTTTCTTTCATCGCGAGGAAGATGCGGCCTTTTTGGTAAGAGAAAAGACCTGAGCGACCGCCTGCTTTCTTCTGTGCGAGGTCGACCATCCACATTGCACGTTGGAACTCGCCCGTTCCTTCGGCCGCAACGCTGAGGTAGTACGCACCCCAAGGAGAATCGATATCGATACGTGCAATAGCATTCGCTAAGGTTTCGAGAGTTTTCCAGTCGCGAGCTTTCACGCAACCGTTTGCGTGTCCAAGAAGCGTCTTCCACTCTTTCGAAGGTCCTGCTTCTTTCGCCATGGCCGGCTTATCGGCAGCGGCGGGAACCGAGCAGGATTTGGCTTCAGCAAGAGCATCGACCGAGTAAGTGCCCACTTTATCCATGAACGCTTGGCTACGGGCCGCCGCTGCTGCATCGTCTTTCTTAGTTTCAGGACCACCCGCGCACGCCGCGAGGCTGAGTGCGGCGATCGCACCAAGAGTTTGCGCAAACGCTTTTCTAACTTGAAGATGCATCATTGCATCACCTCCTGGCCTGCAGGTTGACGGAACTCAGGGAGATAAACCGTAGGCTTCAAGACCGCTACGGTCGGAGCCGTGTTCGGCTTCATATTGAGTTTGTTCACTTCGGCTTGCAGCTCGGCGATCTCACCATCGCGCAGCTGCGACTTCTTAGCCGTCTCGAGAGCCTGCGCCATCGCCTCGATCCCCTTTTCTTCCATCGGGATCGTGAGCTGCTCGATTTCGCCTTTGAAAGCGGCCTGGTCGGCTGCGGGAACGTCGGCAGGCAATGTCATCCCGCGAACGGTTGTAGCGTAATCAAGGTAAACACCAGCAAGACGTTTCAGAGCTTTTACGGAAGTCTTCGCGTCACCGTACTTAATCGCGCTCTGGAAGGCTTTTTGAGCCTTCTCAAGCTTCTCGGTCTTGATCGCAAGGACGGTACCGATGCGCTCAACCCGTGCTTTCACGCTCTGTTTCTTATACTCATCTTCGAGAACGCGGGCTTGCACGAAACGAGCGCGCGCCAAGAGATCTTTCGGAAGATTATCGCGAGCGATGATCTTCTTCGAAAGGTTGAACGCTTTATTATGGTCGTTCTTCTCAAACGCGAGTTCAGCTTGCTCCACGATCATGCGGCTTGCGTGGGGCTCAATACCTTTTGACGAGTACTGACCTTCGATATCCGCGAGAGTTTTGTTGTCGCCGCTTTCGCGCGCGAGTTCTGCCGCTTTTTCCATAAGCGAAAGTTGCTTCGCGGGCTTCTGGCCTTCAGCTAGCTTCATGTACATCGTGATCGCGCGGTCTTTTGATCCGCTAAGAGCGAAGAAGTCAGCCGCAACCTCACGCCATTTGAATTGGTCTTCGCCTTCGATTTGCGCCAGGTTCAAGAGGACACGAGCCGCGTTATCCAAGCGACCCATCGCTTCGAACGTGTTGGCGGCTTTCGTCAAGCACTCGCGACCATTCGTCGATTTCGGGAAGAGCTTGTGCATCTGGTAGCAAGTGTTTGCACCACCGGTTGCGTCGCCCAAACGGAATTGCAATTGGCTCGCGTTCCACCAAGCTTTCGGCGCCAAATCCGAAGCCGCGTTTTCGAGCGCGAACTTTTTGTAAGCTTCAACTGCAGCCGCGAGCTCGCCTTTTTCTTCCATCACTTGGATCTCGGCGAAATATGCTTCGCGGTAGATCTTCTCGATCTGCGTGCTGCGACCACCCTCCGCACCTTTTGCCAAGAGCGACTGCGTAGCTTCTTTGATCGATTTATAGTCTTTCTTATGGTTGAGGATATCGAGATACAAGTCTTGAGACTTCAAGACTTTCTCGGGCAATGCCGCACCCTTCGGATAATCCATCCAGCCGATAGCTTTGAACTGAGGAGCCGCTTCATCGTAACGGTTTTTCTCGTAAGCAATGAAGGCCTTCTTGAAGCGAAGGTCGAGGCTATACTGACCGCTAGCGTGACGACGGATGTAGGAGTCTGCGAGAACACCGAAACGTTGCTCGTCTTCATCCGACCACTTATCGCCTACTGCTTTTTCCAAGCTCACAACGGCGCCGTAGGCTGCGTCGTGAGAAACTTTGGGATCCAGCTTAGCGCC
>SXGS01177056.1_pt1 | contig 10325 bp, 12 predicted proteins | sample 3174681 | NCBI WGS metagenome assembly SXGS01 (sample SAMN11356861, study PRJNA531348) | freshwater metagenome | isolation source: freshwater sample F1-80 | place: China: Fuxian Lake, Yuxi | collected 2017-12-25
CCCGCTCACCTGGCTGCTACGCAGTGCGGCGCGGGCGCGCACGCTGCGCGTTCTGGAGGGGATCCAGCCGCCCAACGGCGGTTTCCTCGAAGCCACGCCGCTCACCAGCTTCGTCACGATGAGCCTCGCCGGCAGCGGTGAGGCCCATCATCCCGTCACGCGCAAAGGGCTCGAGTTCCTCGTCGCCTCGGCGCGACCGGATGGCAGTTGGCCGATCGACACGAACCTCGCCACGTGGGTCACCACACTCAGCGTGAACGCGCTCGCCGAAAGCGGTCCGTTGTTGGAGAGCGAGACCGCGCCCGTGCGCGATTGGTTGATGTCTCAACAATATCGCGTGCGGCACCCGTACACGAACGCCGCGCCGGGCGGCTGGGCGTGGACCGATCTGCCCGGCGGCGTGCCCGATGCCGACGATACCGCTGGCGCATTGCTCGCATTGAAAAACTTGGGTGCGTCCAACGCCGCGGCGCGCGCAGCGGCTACGGCTGGCGTCTCGTGGCTGCTCGATTTGCAAAATGGCGACGGGGGCATTCCGACCTTCTGCCGTGGCTGGGGTTATCTGCCATTCGACCGGAGCAGCCCGGACCTCACGGCGCACGCATTGCGCGCGTGGGCCGTGTGGCGCGACGATCTGCCGGTCGAGTTGCGCGCGCGTATCGACACCGCAATGGAGTGCGCCGCGCGCTATCTCGCAGCGCAACACGGGCCGGCGGGCGAATGGGTTCCGCTCTGGTTCGGCAATGAACACGCACCGGACGACATCAATCCGCTTTACGGCACCGCGCGCGTCCTCCATGCGCTGGCCGCGGGTGGCGCGCCGGAAAACATCGCGCGGCTCGACGAAGCCGAGCGCTGGCTGATCGCGGCGCAAAATGTGGACGGCGGCTGGGGCGGCGGGGCCGGCATCGTCTCCTCGGTCGAGGAAACCGCGCTGGCCGTGGACGCGCTCGCGGGGTGTCTCGGCAAAGGCCGACGAACGGAAGGGATGGAACGGGCGTTGGAACGCGGCACGGAATGGTTGATGGTGCGCGTGGAGAGCGGCGCGTGGCGGGAACCGGCGCCGATTGGTTTCTACTTTGCGAAGCTGTGGTATTACGAGCGGCTCTATCCGCTGATCTTCACCGTGGGCGCGCTGGGGCGGGCGGCGAACCTACTGCGCCGCTGAAGCGCGCTGGAGGAAGCGGATGATCGTGTCGCCGTGTTTCAGCTGGCGGGTCTCGCTCCACGCGGCGGTCAGCTCGAGCGTGTCGCGTTTGGTGTGGCCGAGCATCCAAAGCCCGCCGGGCGCGAGCAACGCGGGCAGGTTGGGATCATCAAGCAAACGTTGAGCGAACGAGGTGGAGCGGCGGTTGACGTTCTTCTCACCGTACGGCGGATCGGCAAGGATCAGATCGAACTGGCGCGGCTCGGCCGCAAGTTGGGCGAGCGCGGTGAAGGCGTCCTGCACGCGCGCATCCAGCACGCCCGGAGAAAGGCCGGTACGATGGGTGTTGTCGCGGATGAATCGGGCGTGCCGGTCAGATTTCTCGACGCAGAGCGCGCTGGCCGCGCCGCGGCTGAGCGATTCAAGACTGAGCGCGCCGGTGCCGGCGAAGAGCTCGAGGATGCGGGCGTTTTCCACGCGCGCGCCGAGGCTGTTGAAAATGGCCTGACGAACCTTGTCGGGCGTGGGACGGACGTCGAGGCCGTTGGGCACGTCCACCTGAAGTCCAAGCCATGAGCCGCCGGTGATGCGCATCGTTGAAAGGAAAAGGCGCGCGGTCAGGGCGACTTGATGAGCAGATCCTCGAGCTTCTTGTTCTCTTTGCGGAGCGACTCGATGCGCTGCTGCTCCGTCTGGAGTGTGACTTTGACCTTCCCGAGCTCCTGCTCGACCTCGCCGAGACGCGAGAGGCGCGCGACCTGACGCGCGAGGTCGTCGAGCTGCTTTCGGAGCGTGCCGTTCTCGGTCTGAAGTTTTTTGAGTTCGCCCTTGTCGTTGAGCGCGGCGATCTGTTGCTTGAACTGCTCGTTCTGCTGGGCGAGGAAGAGAATCGTCTCCCGCTGCGCGAGCTGTTGCTGGCGCACCTCTTCGCCGGTGAGTCGATGTTTCTTCAATTCACCATCGAGCTCGCCGATCTTTTTCTCCGCCTTCTCCAACTCGCCCGGCTCGAGCGAGCGCGGACGCGCGGAAAGGGCCTCCTTGAGCTTAGCCTGATACGTCGCCTCGAGCTGGTTGCGCTCAGTGATGACGTGCGTGAGTTGGTCCTGCAACGCGCGCCACTGCACCTCGTTGTAGGTGATCGCGGGCTTCGCCATGTTTTCGACCAGCTTCGCGAGCGGAGTGATCTGATCGGTGACGTGTTTCAAACGGAAAGCGACGAGGTCATCGTTCCAGCCGGGAAAGGATTGCTTGAGGCGGCGCAGGGCCGCATCGGCCTGCCGATACCGCTCGAGCGCGGGCTGGGGTTGGTTGGCCTCGCGCAGGATGTCGGCCTGCTCGACGAGTTTGTAGATTTGAAGGAACTGGTCGCCGGCCGTCTCCGCCCGCAACGGCTCGCCCAGCGCCAGACACAGCACCGCCAAAATGACCCCCCTTTTCATGGCGCGAGCGTAGTGACGACGACTCGGGCTGGCAACCGGTTTGCGCCCCAAGTTATCCACCACACGCACCCTCGCCCGACCTGCGGCGCCGTTGACACCGTCTCCCAAGGTCGCTAGCCTTCGCGCCGTTGGCACGGTGATGAATGCGACATTCCTGAACCAACAGGTGCTGGTCTTGAACCGGCTGTGGCAGGCGGTGAACGTCTGCACGGTCCGCCGGGCGCTCACGTTGTTGTTTCAAGGCCACGCCGAGGTGGTGCTGGGCGATCAGGACGGCGCGTTTCAGACCTTCGACTTCGGCGAGTGGCACGATATCTCCACGCAACAGCCGCACCCCGAGGCGATCTCCACCGTCTCCTTCAAGATCCGCGTGCCGCGGGTGATCATGCTGATGGTCTTCGACCGGCTGCCGAAGAAGGAGGTCAAGTTCACCCGGCACAACATTTTCGAACGCGACCAGAACACCTGCCAATATTGCAGCCGCGTGTTCGACCGCACCGATCTGAATCTCGACCACGTCATCCCGCGCGACCGCGGCGGGCCGACCACGTGGGAGAACATCGTCTGCTCCTGCATCCCGTGTAACACGCGCAAGGCCAACCGCACGCCGATCGAGGCGGGCCTGCGACTGGTGCGTAAACCGAAGCGGCCCAAGTGGCGACCCTTCGTGCAGGTGAACTTCGGCATGGCCTACCACGACAGCTGGAAACACTTCATCGACATCGCCTACTGGAACGTGGAATTGGGCGAGACACGCTGAGGTGGCGCGGCTTCTTTTTCCATTCACGAAAACAAAAAACGCAGCCTCGTTTGTGAGGCTGCGTTTTGTTTTTGAAAACGCGGGCGGCGGGACTTACTTCGCTCCCTGATCAATCCAAGCGCGGACGAGGCCGACCTGCTCGGGAGTCAGCGGCTTGGCTTTGCCTTCGGGCGGCATCGCGGTGTCGGGGTCCAATCCGGAAATAACGTGGACAATCAGGCTCTTGGCGCTGTTACCAGCCTCCACGATTTTGCCGCTCTCGCCACCACGCATGATGGCAGCGACGGTATCGACACGCAGCTTGCCTTTCTGCTTCTCGGCCCCGTGGCACTTGGCGCAGGAGGTCTCGAAGAGCGGTTTGATGTCTTTTTCAAAAGTCACGCCGGTCTTCTTGGAAGCCGGAGGCAGCTTGGCCGGATCCACCGCCGCGTGGGCGACAGCGAGCGCGAGGACGAGGGTGGAGCCTACGGTGAGGATGAGTTTCGTGGTGTTCTTCATGTTGCTTCGTTTGTTCGCCCAATGGGGGCATTCACTGGACGGTTTATAGCCAAAAAAGATTCGGTTGAAAACGAAAAAGGAGGGCGTGAGCCCTCCTTGGATTCGTCCGCAAACGCGCGGCTCACTTCGTCTGTTTCACCTTTTCCCAGCGGTGGGTCTTGGCGCTCTTGAGCACGGCGTCGGTGACGTAGTCGGTAGAGAGGCCGTCCTTGAAGGTGGGACCGGCGGGTTTGCCGGTGTCCAACCCCTTCACGAAGTCCGCGACTTGATGGACGAAGCTGTGCTCGTAGCCGATCTGCAGACCGGGCACCCACCAATGTTTCATGTAGGGCTGGTCGCCATCGGAGACGTGGACGCTCTTCCAACCGCGCTCTTTGCCCTCGTCGCGATAGTCGAAAATCTGCAGGCGATGCAGGTCGTGCAGGTCCCACTTGAGGCTCATGTTCTCGCCGTTGATCTCGAGCGTGTAGAGCGCCTTGTGGCCGCGGGCGTAGCGGGTGGATTCGAAAAGGCCGAGCGAACCGTTGTTGAAGTGGCAGAGGAAAGCGCTGGCGTCGTCGATGGTGACCTTCTGCACCTTACCGGACTCGACGTGCTTTCGCTCCTTAATGAAAGTCTCGGTCATCGCGGTGACGTCCCGGATCCCGCCGTTCAACCACATAGCGGTGTCGATGCAATGGGCGAGCAGATCGCCGGTGACGCCGCTGCCGGCCACTTTCGCATCGAGGCGCCAGAGCCCCGCGCCGCCCTGCGGCAAGTCAGCGGAGATGGTCCAATCCTGAAGGAAATTGGCGCGGTAATGGAAAATCTTGCCAAGCTTGCCCTCGTCGATGAGCTGCTTGGCGAGCGTGACGGCGGGGCAACGGCGGTAGTTGTACCAAACCATGTTCGGCACCTTGGCCTTCTGCACAGCGGCGAGCATCTTCTCGGCTTGCGGGCCGTTCAGGGCGAGCGGCTTCTCGCAAAGGATACCCTTGCCGTGTTTGGCGGCGGCGATGGCGATCTCCGCGTGCGAATCGTTCGGCGTGCAGATGTCGATGACGTCGATGTCATCGCGCTCGACGAGCTTGCGCCAGTCGGTCTCGATGGTCTGCCAACCCCACTGGGACGCGAAGGATTGGAGCTTCGACTCGTTGCGGGCGCACGCGGCCTGCATCACCACCTCGTGACCGAGATCGAAGAAGTGGCCAACCTTGGCGTACGCGTTGGAGTGAGTGCGGCCCATGAAGCCGTAGCCGACGATGCCGATGCGGAGAGGTTTCTTTGCCATAAGTTTTTCGGGTTGGTTGAAAAGGAAAATGTTCGCAGCGCCGAAATCAGTTCAGCGTGCTCCAGCCGTGCTTCTCGCGCACCTTGATCATGGTGGCGAGGATGTTGTTCCACGTCTGCTGTTTCATCAACGTCTGGTTCGGGAACATGCAACCGTCCCAGCAGATGTGCTGGAATGCCTTGGTCGGCGCCCCCGTTTCGTCGCGCATCCAGAAACCGGCGTGGTGCGGGATGTCGAGCTTCCCGTTCGGGTCATCCACGGGACAATGGCGGCCGGTATTATCGTGTCCGCCCGAGCCCTTCACGGTGGCGTCGTTCTGCGCGATGTGGAAATCAATCGTCCACGGCCGCAGCGCGGCGGTGAGCTTCTTGAGCGCGTCATCGAGCTTCTTCTTATTCTTCCAATCGTAGCCAGCAGGAAGGATGGCGTCCTTCTCCGCGTTGTAACCGAGCGTGTAAAGAAGTGTGTGGGCCATGTCGGCCTGGAAACCAACGACGCCGGGCCGGTCGGTCTCCTCGAGCAAATCCACCATCGCACGCCACGAGTGCATGCCACCCCAACAGATCTCGCCCTCGGCGGCCAGCCGCTCGCCATGATCCTCGGCGACCCGGGCCGCTTCGCGGAACGTCTGGGCGATCAACTTGGTGTTGTTCTTCGGATCTTTATCCCAATCCGCCACGCCACTGGCCGAGTCGATGCGCACCACGCCGTACGGCCGCGCGCCGAGTTCGCGCAGCTTGCGGCCGATGCGGCAGGCCTTGCGCACAGCAGTGACAAAGTTCGCGCGCTTCGTCGCGTCGCCCATCGCCGCTCCCTCGAACCACACAGGCGCCACCACCGAGCCGACCACAAACCCCTTGTCGCGCACCTTGTCGGCGAGCGCGGCAATGCCGGCGTCGTCGATGTCGATGTTCGTGTGCGGGTCGTAGAGGAAGAGATCCACACCATCGAACTTCACGCCGTTGACTTCCGCCTTGGCCGTGAGATCGAGCATCGTGTCGAGCGCGATGAACGGCTCAGCGCCAGGACCGCCCTTGCCGACCAGACCGGGCCACATCGCGTTGTGCAGTTTTGGAAAGAGATTCTTGGTTGCGCTCATAGGTTGTTTTCTATCGGAAAAGCTCGGCAAAAGTAGCAACCCGCAGGCGCGAGGCAATGAGAAAGTGCTCGCGGGCGCGGCGCGTTTCAGGCTGGCGGCGAGACGCGGCCTTCAGCCATCATCCCCGTGACGCATGAAATCAGCCGTCACTCTTTCACTCGTATCCGAGGCCCGCGGCGGCCCGTTCGTCTTCTGGGACGACATCGACGCCGGGTTCGCTGCCGCCACACGCCACGGCTTTGACGCCGTCGAACTCTTCCCGCCATCATCCAACGCCGTCCCGCTCAGCACCGTGCAGAGCCTGATGGAGAAACACTCGCTCAAGCTCGCCGCCGTCGGCACCGGCGCGGGCTGGGTGAAGCACAAGCTCCGCCTCACCGACCCCGACCCCGCCGAACGCCAGCGTGCGCGCGAGTTCATCTTCGGCGTCATCAACTTCGCCGGCATCCTCGGCTCGTCCGCTATCCTCGGCTCGATGCAGGGCCGCTGGGAGGGAGCCGTCACGCGCGAACAGGCGCTCGACTGGCTCGCCGAATCGCTCCACGCACTCGGTGAACGCGCCGCCGGCCACGGCGTGCCGTTCCTCTACGAGCCGCTCAACCGTTACGAGACGAACCTCTTCAACCGCGCGGCCGATGCCGCGAAGTTCATCGAAGAACGCGGCATCAAGAACGTGAAGTTGCTCTGCGATCTCTTCCACATGAACATCGAAGAGACGAACGTGGCGAACGCACTCCGCGCCGTCGCGCCGCACCTCGGCCACGTGCATTGGGCGGACTCGAACCGCCACGCCGTCGGCTTCGGCCACACGGACGCCGCGCCCATCGCGGCCGCGTTGCGCGAGGTCGGCTACGCCGGCTACATCTCCGCCGAGGTGTTGCCGTTGCCGGATAGCGAGGCGGCAGCCAAGCAGACGATCGAGAGCTTCCGCCGCTGGTTCCGCTGAACGCCAATCACTTCAAACAGATTTAAACCGAACGCCTCTAGCCATGCTGAAAACCCAACTCCTCCATCCGGACATCCTGCGCATCTGCGCCCGCGCCGGCCATCACGCGAAGATCCTCATCGCCGACGGCAATTATCCCGCCTCGACCAAGAAGGGCCCGAACGCCGAGGTGATCTCCATGAACCTGACGCCCGGCGTCATCACCTGCGCGCAGGCGCTCGAGGCGTTGCTCAGCGCCGTGCCGCTCGATGCCATCCACACCATGGGCATCCCCGCCGACGATCCGTATGCGAAATACGGCGAGCCGGCCGCGTGGGGCGAGTTCAAGAAGCTCATCCGCAAAGCCGGCCTCAAGCTCGCGCTGAAGCCGGTCATGAAGTGGGACTTCTACGCCGCCGTGGAATCGCCCGACCACGTGCTTACCATTCAGACTGGCGACGCCGCGCTCTGGGCGAACATCCTGCTCGTCGTCGGCTCGCGCCCGCCGGATCGCCCCCGCAAGTGAACAAGTGAACCTTTCACAACGCCCAACATCTTCCTGGTCCGCGTGACCCCAGGCGCCCCTCGGCTAGTCCCTAACTTTTCAACCCGCATGCAAACGCGTCCACTCGGCAAAACCGGTCTGCAACTTCCCATCCTCAGCTTCGGCGCGTCGTCGCTCGGCGCGGAGTTTCGCAGCGTGAAGCTCGACGAAGCGCTCGCCAGCGTCCGCGTCGCGCTCGAGTGCGGGCTGAACTTCATCGACACCTCCCCCTTCTACGGCCGCGGCATGAGCGAGGTGCTGCTCGGCATCGCGCTCAAGGGCGTGCCGCGCGAGAGCTACACGCTCTGCACCAAGCTCGGCCGCTACGACCTCACGCACTTCGACTTCAGCGCCAAGCGCGTCGCCGAGAGCGTGGACGTCTCGCTGCACCGGCTCGGCACCAATCATCTCGACATCATTCTCTGCCACGACATCGAGTTCGTCCCGATGCAGCAGATCGTGGATGAAACCATTCCCGCGCTGCGGAAGATTCAGCAGTCCGGCAAGGTGCGCTTCATCGGTTTCAGCGGTTATCCGCAGAAGATCTTCAAGTTCATCTGCGACCAGACCGCCGTGGACTGCGTGCTCTCCTACAACCAATACACGCTCCAGAACACCCGCTTCGCCGACGAGTCGGTTCCCTATCTCAAGCAGAAGGGCGTGGGCGTGATGAACGCCGGCCCGTTCAGCGCGCGTCTGCTCACGAACGCGCCGCTGCCCGCGTGGCTGAAGGAGCCCGAATCCGTGAAAGCCGCCGCGCGCGCCGCCGCCGCGCACTGCGCCAGCAAAGGCGTGGACATCGCGAAGCTCGCGCTGCAGTTCAGCCTCGCGCATCCGGAAATAGCCACAACCGTCAGCGGCAGCGCGAACCCGGTGAACATCCGCAACTGGGCCAAGTGGGCCGACGAGCCGCTCGACCAAGAGCTGTTGCAGGAAGTCCAAGCCATCTTCGCCCCGGTGAAAAACCTAGGGCATAAGGAAGGCCTGCCGGAGAACAACTGAAGAGCGACGGCGGCATAATGCCCCGAGCTCAGCGCAGGCTCAGGCGCTTCGTCGAATCACAGAGACGACTTCATCCGTGATTCTCTTGAGGGACGCGGCGTTGAGGACGCCTACCTCGGAAACGAATAGACTCTCGTGCACTGTGAAGAGTTTGGCTGGCCGAGCGTAGCTCACGAGCCGAAGGCTGCCATGCTCGAAATCAGCGTCCGTGAGTTCCACGGCGCGAGCGTCCGCATACGATTTGCTCGTGACCTGACAGAGGATCCAGTCGCCGTGCTCCGCGCCGGCGAGCACGACCACCGGACGGCGCTTGGACTGCGACAAATCCGAAAACGGGAACGGAACGAGAACTACGGAGCCTGCTGTAGGTGTGACCATGCGGCGTCCTCCTCGGGGCGGTTCCAGTCCTTGGCCAACGACGCCTCGCTGAGAAGGGCCGTCTCGTGGGCGTCCGAAGGCTCGTCTGCCAGAATCGTGACCAGCGCTCGATGGCGGCGGTCGAGATGGAGCGGTTCGAGCAGACGCACCGCGCCATGCTCGTCAACGATGGCTTCGATGGTCTGAATCATGCGCGGAGAATACCCGCTGCCGATTTCAGGGCAAGCGCAGAAGCGCCTAACGATTCAAGCTCAGCGCAGGGTTAGGCGGGCGACGCGAATAGGTCTAAAGCATGCTGCTGTACATAGTTGGTCAAGAGCGGGTCAATGATTGTTGAGTCAAACTCTGCGCTTAGCTTTTCGAGCTTGCGCAACGCCGAGGGAGAAAGTGCCTCCAGTTCCTGCTGCCGCATCGCAGCCGAGCGCGAAGGGCAGCCGGCGGGAAATAGTGCATTCGCGGTGCTAACGATGCGAGCCAGATCGGGCGCACCGACCGCCTCGAATGCTTGGGGAGTATCAACTGCCCAGTCCCCCGAATCATTGAAGTAGTACTGCTCGAATCCACCGTTATCTACTTCACCGCATGCCGACCACACGCACAAGATGTTCCTTTGCGCATCATTCATTGATGCGTATCCGCGATCCTGAAGCCTGTTGAAGACAACCTCCACAGCATCGTTCAAGACTTGTTCGGGGTTGGTCATGGCACCGCCTAGTTCACACGCCTAATATGTAATAGGCGGCGTACTTCGGTCGCCTATCTTGGGTAACTTGGCGGTCAAAATATCGTTTGCTTTCCCATTTGTCCACGGGAAGTCATCCGAAAGCATCCTTCCCCTATGGAACTGGCAAAGGGATTGATGGAGTCCGCAGGCCATCAGCGTGGGCGCAGCCCCGTCAGGGGCGACATCGTTGTAGAACCAACGAACAAACTATTTCCAAGCTCCGTCAGGAGCGGCATCGTCAGGCCAGTCGCGGGCTTATTCCCCGACGATGCCACCCCTACGGGGCTTTGGATTTCTGTTGGGCGGTTTCTACAAAGATAGCGCGCCTACGGCGCTGGAAACCCGCCAAACCGTCGGCTGAAGAGGATAAATCAACTAATTGCGGTCTTCGGGTTGAATTCCGCTATTACTTGTGTATGGCAGGCGGTAATTCGGGGTTAAAGGTGCCATTCGCGAGGTCGCCAACGCCATTCGCGAGGTCGCCAACGCCATTCGCGAGGTCGCCAACGCCATTCGCGAGGTCGCCAACGCCATTCGCG
>SXGS01776434.1_pt1 | contig 10325 bp, 6 predicted proteins | sample 3174681 | NCBI WGS metagenome assembly SXGS01 (sample SAMN11356861, study PRJNA531348) | freshwater metagenome | isolation source: freshwater sample F1-80 | place: China: Fuxian Lake, Yuxi | collected 2017-12-25
TCCTGCTCCGGCTCCGGCTCCGGCTCCCGCAGATGCAGCTCCGCCGCCTCCGCCTGAGGTCGCGCCGGCTCCGCCTCCGCCGGCTGAGGTCGCGCCGGCTCCTGCTGCGGTGGCTTCAGATGCGGTGGCTCCGGCTGCACTGCCTGCGGTTGGGCTGGCTCCGGATGGGGTCGCTTCGGCTGCGCCCGCGTCCGGCGACGATGCCTCGCTGCCGCCGCGCGTGCCGTGGCGCGGCACCTCCGTGTCGTGGGGCCACTCGGCCACCACGGGGTTGCTCGGCGTCGGCGAAGACTTTCAGAGCGACGACTTTCACGCCTATGCGATGAACTGGACCTTGTCGCTCAACTACTTCGTCATCGACGAAGAGAAGTACAAAGTGAGCGTCTCGACCGCGCCCGCGCTGTCGGTCGAGCTCACGAACAGCGACACGACGACCACCAAGCGCGAGCCGCTGCTCGCCGATCTTCCGGTGCAGTCGACGTACTCGCGCAGCCTCTTCAGCTCCGGGCTCTGGTCGACCGGCACGTCGGTCACCGCCGGCCTCATCTTCCCGACCTCGAAGGCGAGCGCCGCCAACGGCACGTACGTCACCACGTCGCCGCGCATCGGCCTCACGCAGAACATCCCCATCCTCGGTGAGAAATCGCCGGCGCTGAAATCGATCTCGCTCGGTGCCAACGTCCGCTGGGACCATCGGTTCGCGCGCGCGCAGACCGCGACCTTGACCGAGCTCGAGCGCCCGCGCCAGACCTCGAATGGCGACACCTTCCTCTCCGATCAGCTCAGCTTCAGCCGGCTCTCGCTGAACACCGTGCGCGAGGCGCTCTCGCTGTCGTTCAGCGAGGCGGTCGCTGGCATGCCGCTCGGCCTCGGCTTCAACTTCAGCTTCGCGCAGTCGGTGCTGCCGAAGTTCGCCGACGAGACGTGCGCGGTCGAGATCCTCACCGGCTGCGTCCCGGTGAGCGAGAGCCCCGAGGCGCAGCGCGCGCGCTACACCTGGGGCTTCGGCGCCGATCTCGAATTTCAGCCGCTGCCGGAGATGGCGATCGGCGTGGGCTACGCGAACGTGAGCCCGACGCTCGCTCCCGACGGCACGCGCCGCGGCCCCTTCTCGAGCCCGGACGCGGAGTTCTCGGCGAGCCTGACCTTCTTCCCGGACGCCCTCTTCGAGCGCATGACCGGACCGAAGCGCGAGCTCGGAAGCGCGCAGGACAAGAAGCGCCGCTTCTAGCGTCCCGAGTCCGAGGCGCGCCACGAGCTCGCCGCCGAGCCGAGCGGGCCACCGCGGGATTTCGCCGCCGAGCGGAGTAAACCCGTCGCGTCCACCGGGCGGCTCTGTTATCGAAGCCGCGGTTTCTTTCGAGGAGTGGCCGCGGTTTCTTTCGAGGAAGAGGATGGCGATGTCGAGGATGCTCTTCGCGGGTGCGGTCGCGCTCACGCTTTTTAGCTCTGCATGCGTGACCGGCAAGCGCGCATTTCCGATCGCGGCGCAACGCAGCGGCTGCGACGCCAAATCGATCCGCATCGTGTCGCAAGAGCGGCACGCGCTCGTGCTCGACGTGTGCGGCGTGCACGAAGATTGGAAGTGGAGCCCTGTCGCCGGTTGGCAATACGTCGGGCCGTCGGCCGAACAGCCCATCCCGCCGCCGGTCGACACCGACAAGGACGGATTCACCGACGACGTCGACGCGTGCCGTGACGCGGCCGGCCCGGCGAACGCCGATGCCAGCAAGCACGGCTGCCCGCCCCCGCCCGATGGCGACAACGACGGCGTCATCGACTCGCTCGATGCGTGCGTTGTGGTGGCCGGCGTCGCGAGCGCCGACGCGAAGAAGAATGGCTGCCCCGCCGACGCCGACGACGATGGCGTGCCGGATGTGCAGGACGGATGCCCCGACAAGAAGGGCGCACCGTCAACGGAGGCGCCGCTCAACGGTTGCCCGCTCGACGGCGATTCGGACGGCGTCGTGGATGCCGAGGATGCTTGCCCCGCGGTGGCCGGCGTCGCGAGCGCCGACGCGAAGGCGAATGGCTGCCCTGCCGACAAAGACGCGGACGGCATCGCCGACGCGACCGACGCGTGCCCCGATCAGGCCGGCGTCGCGGACGCGGCCGACGCGACCAAGCACGGCTGCCCGGCGCCGAAGCCGAAGCCCGAAAAGGGCAAGAAGCCGAAGGCGGAAAAGAAGCCAATGCCCGAGAAGAAGCCGAAGGCCGAGAAGAAGCCGAAGCCCGAGAAGTAGCCCGCGAAGGCCGACAACAAGGCGCCCAACAAGAACGGCCCGATCTAGGGCCTGCCCGACGCCGCGGTGCCACGAGCCCCCGCGAGGTCCCGAGGCGGGACAGCCCGCGCCACCGCCTTTCTTTAGTTTGCGCGAGATTCGCCGCCCGCGCCGCCTAGGCCGCCCGCGCCGCCTTGGCCGAGGGTGCCGCCGCCCGCGCTCGTGGACGAGCTGGTCGTGGCGGACGCCGTCTCGAGCTGCGCCTTGCACACCGCGACGAAGTCCTCTTCCGTGGGAGCTTCCGTCGAGGCTCCGCTCGCGGCGGTGCTCGACGTCGTGCCGCCGCACACCGAGCGATAGACGGCGACATCGGCGCTGCACACGCCCTGATTTCCCTTGCCGAACGTCGCGAGGCAGCTCTTGCGGTACGTGCTGTCGGGGCACGTGAGACACGTCTCGCACAGCGCCTCGCAGCGATCGCTGCACCCCGAGAGGAGCGTCGCAGAGCCGAGGAGCACCGCGGACCATCGCACGAAGGCATTCATTTCGAGTGCGATCCTGTCACGCGCCGCCCCCCAAGGAAAAGATCGCGGCCGGCGCAAGAGAACCGCTGCTAGAGATCGGGCTATGAAACGTGCCGCATTCGCTCCGCTCGGCATCCTCGTCGCGAGCTCGCTCGGCTGCGCCGCAGTGGCCCTTCCAAGCGGCTGGCGAGAGGGCGGCCGCAGGCTCGCGCTGCCGGCCGCGCGCTGGGTCGTCGGCGAGCGAACGGTGGAGCTTGCGGCGAATGGCAGCGTCGTCGTCGACGGCGTGCACACGATGACGGTGGATCGCGCCGGGCGCGTCTACGGCCCGGAAAATAGGCCGATCGCGCTGCTCAAGCCGGACGGCATCGTCCTCGGCCCCGATGACGAGCCGCTCGGCTGGGTCGGCGCGACCGAGGCACGCGGCGACGACAACGAACCCTGGCTCACCTTCCTGCCGACCGGCGAGGTCGTTCGCCTGCTGGGCGACGGTCAGCCGCGCCCCTTCGGCGTCTGGCTCGGCTGCGACCAGGTGCCGTACGGCTCGCAGACCTGCTTGCTCGTGAGCCACCTCGTCGGGCTCGAAGTGCGCACGCGGGCGGCGTCGCCTGGCGTGTCCGTCGGCGTCGGCCTCGGGCTCGGCGTCGGCATCGGCGTCGGCGTGCCATGAGCCGCGAGCGACCACCGCGAGTCGGGGTCGCTCGAAGCTCGCCGGCTCGACCATGACGAGTCGGGTCGCGGAGCTCGCGGCCTCGATCAGGACCGCGTGCGGCGCGATGCGGCCGCTTCAAGCTGAGGGTGCGTCGAAGGCGAGCTCGGCGATCACCGGCGCATGATCCGAGGGGGTGAGCTCGCCGCGCTTCTTGCGGAACTCCCGGTCGGTGAACACCTCGCGAGCGGCCTCGCGCACCGTGCGATCGCCCACCAAGAAATCGATGCGAAGCCCGTGGTTCTTGTGAAACCCGCCCGCGCGATAGTCCCACCAGCTGTAGGCGCGGCCCTCGGGGTTCAGCGCTCGGTAGAGATCGAAGAGCCCACACGCGAAGAGCGCGTCGAGGGCGCGGCGCTCGGCGTCGGTGTGAAAGATCGCCCCCGCGAGCGCGGCCGGCGCGTGCGTGTCGAGGTCACCGTGAGCCACGTTGAAGTCGCCGCCGAGCACGACGCCTGCGCCCGCGTCGACCAGCGTGCGCATGTGCGCGCCGAGCGACGCGAGAAAGGCGAGCTTCAGCTCGTAGTCGGCGTGGGTCACGTCCTTGCCGTTCGGCACGTAGACGCTCGAGACGGCGAGCGCCCCGATCTTCGCCGTCACGAAGCGCGCGCCCGCGCTCTCGGCTCCTGGCAACCCCGCCGTGATGAGCTCCCCCGGCTCACGGCTCAAGACCGCGACGCCGTTCCAGCTCTTCTGACCGTGGACGAACGCATGGTACCCAGCCCCCGACAGCGCTTCGTAGGGAAACGCGTCGTTCGTGAGCTTCAGCTCTTGCAAGCACACGACGTCGGGCGCGCGCGCCGCGAGCCACTCGAGCAGGAACGAGAGGCGGGCGTTGATCGAGTTGACGTTGAAGGTCGCGACACGCACAAGCGCGCTCTTACTTGCCCTGCGGCGACGGAGGAAGCACGAGCGGCGACGCCGGATGCACGAGCGGCGACGCCGGAAGCACGAGCACGAACGAGCGGGCCGCAGGCGCGAACAGGATGGCCTCACCGCCGAGGCGCGCGCGATCGTAGGATTTCACCCACGGGAGCCGCCGCCACACGTCGGTGTCGGCGATGGACTCGGGCACGATGACGTCGAGCTCGACGTAGCCCTCGCCGAGCGCGCGCTTCAGCTTCGGGCCGTAGCTCCAGGCCTCGCGCCCCGGCAGGGGCTCCGCGTCGTTGTGAAGCGCGCCGCCGTACGCGACGAGGAGCTTCCGCGGCTCGCGCTTCTCGAGCAAGACGGCGAGGCGCTTCGCGGACAGCTCGGCGATGAGCGTCAGCATGCGGTCGATGGCGAGCTCTCCCCCTTCGGCGACGCCACGAAGCTCGCTGCAGGTCGGCTCGAGCACCCACGGCACGATCTCGAGCGCGCGCGCCGCGACCCCGAGCTCCATGAACTCGTTCTTGTTGTCTCCCCGCTGCGCCGCGGTGACCGGCCGCTCGACCTTCTCGACGACGCGCGCCTTGTCCTGTTCGCACCCGGTCTTCGGCGGCAAGAGCAGCTCGAGCACGAGGTCCGTCGCCCGCGCGCGCAAGAGCGGCAGGAGCCGTTCCCGAAATCGCTTGGTCGCCGAGTCGACGCCCTCGGTGCCCTTCTGCGCGTGAGCTTCGCCGATGGCGAGGACGCGCGGCCTCGTGGCGAGGACGTACAAAAACGCCGCTTTTTCCGAGGAAAATGCGCGGCATTCGAGCTCGCCGCACGCCCGACCCGCACCTGACTCGGCGCTCGGCAGGGCGGTCCCTGCCGACGAAGAACCGCTCGGCACCGGGGACGCGGACGACACCGCGGACGCGGTCGGCGCTGACGGCGCGAGAGACGCGGTCGGCGCGAGAGACGCGGTCGGCGCCACGACGCTCGGCACGCGCGGCGCATCTTCGATCGTCGGCGAGCGCCGGCTGCACGCGGCGACCGCCAACGCGAAGAGGAGCGTTCGCGGCCTCATGCGCGCAGCATAGAGGACGAGCGCGCGGTGATTCGCCGAGAGCACGGGTGCGCTCGAGCCTACCGCGTGCGTGCTCGTTTCATGCGGGGCGATACGACTCGGTCGCCGCGTCGTAGGCCAGCGACTCGAGCGCGCCGTCGGGGCGAGCGAAGTCGCGACGGAGCCGCGCTTTGATGACGCGATAGCCAGCGCTCATCGGCAGGTCCGCGACGCGCACGATCGACGCCGGGCGCTCGTGGGCGGCGAGCTCGACGCGCAGGACCTCGGAGAGCGCATCCAGGTCGAGCGCCGACGGTCCGCGCACGATCGCGATCGGGACCTCGCCGTGCGCGCCCTCGGCGAGGACGCCGAACACCGCCGCGCGGGCGACGCCGAAGACGCCGTGAAGCGCGTCCTCGACCCGCTTGCTCGGCACCGGACCGCGCGCGGTGAGCACGAAGTTCGACAGCGTGTCGACGAACCAGTAGTCGCCGTCGCGATCGCGCCGCAGGACGTCGTCGGTCACGTACCAGCGATCCCCGGGCTCGAACACGTCCGTGAGCACGTCGGGGCCTACCGCATCGTCGTCGAGGCGCGCCAGCGCGAGGCCCGGCTGGTCGACGTCGACGCGCCGCAACCGCGAGCCGCCGCCCTCACGCTCGGACAACGCCCCGCGCGCGAAGTCGTACTCGCAGAGCGCGAGCTCCGCGCTTCCCGGGAGCGGGCGGCCCACGCTACCCACCTTCTCGCCGGACGCATTGGCGAGCACGAGGTTGCGCTCGGTCGACGCGTAGAGCTCGAGCACGCCGACACCGAATCGCTCGCGCACGCGGCGCCACACGTCGACGCGCATCCCGCTGCCGACGAAGAGGCGCACCGGATGACTCTTCTCGCCGGGGACGACCGGCGCCTCGACCAGCGCACGCGCCATGTCGCCGGCGTAGAAGACGATCGTCGCGCCGTAGCGCCGCGCGTGGTCCCAGAACGTCTCCGGGTCGAGCCCGTGCGTCAGGGCGAGCCGACAGCCGCCGACGATCGCGCCGCCCGCGGCCACGAGCAGGCCCGTCGGGTGGTGGAGCGGCAAGCACGAGAGCACGGTATCGCGCGGACGCAGCGTCGCCGACGCGGCGACCCCGAGCGCCGAGAAGGCCCAGCGCCCGTTCGTGATCCTCGAGTGGCGCGGTTCCCCGTCCTTTCCGGCGTTCACGAACACCATCGCGAGCGTCTCGGCGCGCCCAGGATCCGGAACGAAGCTCGCTGGCAACGTCACCTCGCCCGGCTCGATCGCCTCGAGATCCACGACGCCGTCGCCGAAGCTACGCGCCTCTTCGCTGCCGACGCCGCCGAGGACGAGGACGCGCGCAGCCCCTCGGATGCGCGCCGCGCGGGCCGCCGCCTCGGGATCGGCAGCGATCGCCGTGACTCCGACGTCGGCCACGGCCTGCATCAGCGCCTCGTCGGAGAGCTCGGGGCTCACGATGACGGCCACGGCGCCGATGCGGTTCAGCGCCGTCGTCATCGACAAGAAGCTCGGGCGCGTGCCCATGAGGACCATGACCGCATGGCCCGCCTGGACTCCGGCCGCGACGAGCCCGCGCGAGACAGCATCGACCCGCGCGTTCGCCTCCGCGTAGCTGAACGCTCGCCCGCGCCAGAGGAAGAAGGTCTCGCCGCCGATGCTCTCGGCTTGCTCGGCCAACATGAGGCTCGCGCTCATCCGCGTCGCCGCCGTCATGTTCTCGAGCCGCTGCAGCCGCGGCCACTGCCAGCGCAGCTGGTCGAAGGTGTTGCCGGCGTCACGCAGGACGTCGCCCGCCTGCTCGAGCCCGCCGCGCAGCGCGTGCGCGAGCTCGTCGCCGAGGAGTCGATAGTCGAAGTCGACCTCGAAAAATTCTTCGGGCTCGTCGTGCTGACGCTCCTCGTGCTGGCGCTCGTCGGGCACGGCCGCGCGAAGCTCTCGCGGCTCGGGGCCCTGTCCCTCGCGCCAGCGCAGCCACTCGATCACACTCGGCCACGTCACGCGCGACGCGGTCGAGCCCACGACGAGCCCGAAGTGCCCAGCGCGCAGGCCGATCTCGAACACCTCGGCGAAGGGCGCCGCCGTGCGAATGGCGCGCACCGACTCTGGGCGCGCGAACTCGTCGCGCGAGCCCACGAACGCGAGGATCGGCGCGCGAATGTCGGAGAGCGCCACGGTCCGCCCGTCGACGACGATGCCGCCCGAGAGCATGCGATTGTGGACCACGAACTGATCGAAGAACGAGCGCAGCGCCGGCCCGGGCCACGCCACGAAGCCCTCGCCTCCGAGGAACCTGCGCCGGCTCTCGCGCCGCGCGAGCTCCTCTCGATCGTTCAGCTTGAGCAGGAAGTCGAGCATCTGCTCGAGCTCCTTCTTCGGCGACAGCACCTTGAAGCCGAGGCTCGTCAGGATCCCCGGGATCCCCTCGACGCTGTCGAGTGCGAGGTCGACCATCGGCCTGGCCGCTCGGATGAGACGGGCCGTGACGTCGCTCGCCACGTTGGGCAGGTTCTTGTGGATGTCGACCGGACTGCCGAACGTGACGATGCTGGCGATCCCGTCGCCTCGCCGATAGGCCGCCGCCTGGTACGCGAACATGCCGCCCTGCGAGTAGCCGGCGACGTGCACGTCGCGCAGGGTGAGCTCGCGAACGCGGCCGATCGCCCACGCGACGCCGCGAATGTGGTCGTCGAGCGTGCGCTTCATGCCGCCCTCTTCGCGCTCGGGCGCGCCGAAGTCGACGACCCAGGTGTCGACGCCGCCCATCGTGAGCTGCCGAACGGCGCTCGTGTCGGGCGACATGTCGTAGATCTCGGCGGTCAGCATCAGCGGCGGAACCAGCAAGAGCGGCGCGTGCGGCGCAGCTGCGACCGCCGGCGCGTAGTGCCGCAGACGGCAAATCCGCCCGCGGTCCGCGACCTCGAACGAGACGGAGTCCGCCGGGCTCAGGCGTCCGAGGCGCGCGATCTCGAGAGTGTTCTCCGCGCTGCGCGAGAGCCAGCCCCGCACCGACCGAACCAGAAACCGCGCCGCGGAGAGCGCGCCCCGCTGGCCCTTCGGTCGCCGCCGAACCTCGCTCACGTGCCCCATGCGCTCTCCTCCGGCTCGCCCATGCGAAGCGCACGATAGCAGGCCGCGGCGAGGCGGCGGCAGGGACGTCCGGGGCGCGCTCGGTCACGCCGACGGACGGCGCCGGCGCGCGGCCAACGTCAGCGACTCGTCGCCGGATCCGCGAGCCTTCGATCCGTGCTATCCCCGCGCGCATGTCGCGAAGCGTGCTCCCGAACCCGACCACCGATCCGCTGCGTCGCTGGACCGTGAACGACTCGCTCGAGACGTATGCGGTCCAGGAGTGGGGGCGTGACTACTTCTCGATCAACGAGGCGGGCAACGTCACCGTGTCGCACGAGCGCGGCTCCATCGACCTCAAGGTGCTCGTCGACGATCTCACGCGCCGAGGCATCGAGCCGCCGCTGCTCATCCGCTTCTCGGACCTGCTCGAGTCGCGCATCAACCAGCTCAACGAGGCCTTTCACCGGGCGATCTTCGAGTACGGCTACAAGGGCGAGTACCGCGGCGTCTACCCCATCAAGGTCAACCAGAGCCGCAAGGTCGTCGAAGAGATCCTGCGCTTCGGGCGGCGCTTTCACTACGGGCTCGAGGCCGGCAGCAAGCCGGAGCTGCTCGCCGTGATGGCGATGCTCGACGATCCCGAGGCGCTCATCATCTGCAACGGCTACAAGGACGAGCTCTACATCGAGACGGCCCTGCTCGCCTCGAAGCTCGATCGCACGGTCATCATCGTCGTCGAGAAGCCGAGCGAGCTCGATCTCATCCGGCGCGTGTCCGAGCGGCTCGCCGTGAAGCCGAACATCGGCGTGCGCATGCGCCTCTCGGCGCGCGGCGCCGGCAAGTGGAGCGAGTCCGGCGGAGATCACGCGAAATTCGGCCTGTCGGCCTCGGAGCTCCTGACGGCGCTCGAGAAGCTCGAAGAGTGGGACATGCTCGACTCCGTTCGGCTGCTCCACTTCCACGTCGGCTCGCAAATCACGGCGATCCGCGCGATCAAGGACGCCTTGCGCGAGGCCACGCGGACGTACACCGAGATGGTGCGCCTCGGCTGCAAGCAGCTGACCTTCTTCGACGTCGGCGGCGGCCTCGCGGTCGACTACGACGGCTCGCAGACGAACTTCGAGTCATCGATGAACTACACCATCCAGGAGTACGCGAACGACGTCGTGTTCGCGGTGCAAGAGGCGTGCGATCTCGCGGAAATTGCACACCCGAACCTCGTGAGCGAGTCCGGGCGCGCGGTCGTCGCGCACCACTCGGTGCTGATCGTCAACGTCATCGGCGTGACCGCGACCGCGCACACCGAGGCGCAACCCGAGCAGCCGACGGACGACGAGCACGACCTCTTGCACAAGCTCCACGACGTGTGCGGATCCGTGAGCCGCAAGAACGTGCGCGAGTGCTACCACGACGCGCTCGAGTACAAGGACGAGCTCTTGCAGCTCTTCAACCTCGGCAACGTGTCGCTCGAGGAGCGCGCCAAGGGCGAGCGGCTCTTCTGGGCGACCTGCGAGCGCATCGCCGCCGTCGCCTCGACGCTGTCGCGCGTGCCCGAGGAAATCCAGACGCTCGAGAAGATGCTGAGCGACACGTACTTCTGCAATTTCTCGATGTTCCAGTCGCTGCCCGACGCGTGGGCCGTCGACCAGCTGTTTCCGATCATGCCAATCCACCGGCTGAACGAGCCGCCGACGCGCCGCGGGATCCTCGCCGACATCACCTGCGACTCGGACGGCGCCATCGACGCCTTCATCGACATGCGCGACGTGAAGCAGACGCTCGAGCTGCACACGCCGAACGGCGAGCCTTACTACGTGGGCATCATGCTGACGGGCGCCTACCAGGAGATCTTGGGCGACATGCACAA
>SXGS01507447.1_pt1 | contig 10323 bp, 10 predicted proteins | sample 3174681 | NCBI WGS metagenome assembly SXGS01 (sample SAMN11356861, study PRJNA531348) | freshwater metagenome | isolation source: freshwater sample F1-80 | place: China: Fuxian Lake, Yuxi | collected 2017-12-25
ACGACCGAGCGTCAATGTCATCACCGGTGTGATCAAGGCCAACATCCCTGCCCGAATGGCGTTCGCGGTGTCGAGCCTCACCGACAGCCGTGTGATTCTCGATCAGCCTGGTGCGGAGAAGCTGGTGGGCAAGGGTGATCTCTTGATGTTGCCCGGCAACACGAGCGTTGCTCAGCGGGTGCAGTCGGCGTGGGTGGGAGAGAGCGAAGTGCGCAACATCACCGCGCACTGGAAGCGCCAGTCGCCCGAGGTGTCCTACGTGTCCGGAATCGAGGGCGGCGGTTCGGGCGCCGGCGCCGGCGAACTTCCCGGTGGATCAACGGGTGACGATGACGACGACGAACTGCTGAAGCACGCCATCGATCTCATCGTGCGGACGCAATTGGGGTCCACTTCCATGTTGCAGCGCAAGTTGAAGGTGGGATTTGCTCGAGCCGGGCGCCTGATGGACTTGTTGGAGCAGCGGGGCATCGTCGGGCCGAGCGAAGGGTCGAAGCCCCGTGAAGTGCTCATGACGCTGGAGGAGTGGGAGCAGATTCAGGGCAACTAAGCCCGTGCGGGTGGCCGCAATCGGTGCGGCTACTGTTCGACCATGCAAACGATTGGCGCAGGCGTGAAGTTTCCGGAAGGTCCGGTGTGGTGCGACGACGGCTCCGTGCTCGTCGTTGAGATGTTCGGCGAGCGAATCACGCGGATCCGACCCGATGGCACCACCGCCGTGGTTGCCAGTGTCCCGGGTGGACCGAACGGGTTGGCGGAGTGTGCCGACGGCTCGCTCATCGTCTGCAACAACGGCGGGGCATTCACACCCATCGATCTGGGTGGATTGATGCTGCCGGGACCCTTCGACCCCGCGCGATACACCGGAGGTCGCATCGAACGAGTCGATCCGAAGACCGGATCAATCACTCGCCTGTACGACTCGTGCGACGGTCATCCTTTGCGCGGACCCAACGACCTCGTTCTTGACGGCAAAGGCGGGTTCTATTTCACCGACCACGGCATCCGTCATGAACGAAACGGCGACCGAACGTCGATTTATTACGCCAAGCTCGACGGCTCACACATCAACGAAGTGGTGTTCCCGGTGGAAGCCGCCAACGGAATCGGCCTCTCGCCCGACGGCACCAAGTTGTACTACGCCGAAACCCACGCGGCACGAGTCTGGGTACGCGACATCGTGGAACCCGGAGTCGTCGCACCAGTGACGCCGTTCGACACCCACCATCTGTTGTGGGCGTCACCGAAGTTGGTATACCTCGATTCGCTCGCCGTGGACGGAGACGGCAACGTGTGCGTGGCAACGATCTCGCCGGTGGGTGGCATCACCGTCATCAGCCCGACGGGCGAGGTGGTGCGTTTCGTGGAATCCGGTGACGTGATGACCACCAACGTCTGTTTCGGTGGTCCCGAATTGCGTACGGCCTTCATTACTCGCTCTGGGCTCGGTGACGTCGTCGTGGTGCCTTGGGCGTGCGCCGGTCTGGCGTTGCACCGTCGATAGTCGCGACATCGCGACACGTTCGTCACGCAACGGTCTCGTAGCCTTGTCGCGTGACATCGCGCTTCTACGTCGAAACGCTCGGCTGTCCGAAGAACGAGGTCGACTCCGAGAAACTCGTCGGTACCTTGCTTGCTCAGGGGCTCACCGCCACCGACGACGAATCGCAAGCCGACGTGGTGGTGGTCAACACCTGTGCCTTCATCGAAGAGGCACGCAAGGAGAGTGTCGCCACCATCCTGGCGTTGAGTGAACGTCGCAAGGCGGGCGCCCGACTCGTGGTTACCGGGTGCATGGCGGAGCGCTATGGGGAGGAATTGCGTGCCAACTTGCCGGAGGCCGACCAGATCGCCGGCTTCGGTGTGGCAATCGAAACCGGGGTCGCCGCCGCCGCGACGACGGTCACCACCACTGCGGTGTCACTCGGCAGGAAACCGTCGCTCGGTGTGACGGCGCAGAACGTTCCGTCGTTCGATCTGCTCAACCTGCCGCGACCTGCGTCGAGAACGCCGTGGGCGTACGTGAAGATTGCCGAGGGCTGCGACCGTACGTGTGGTTTCTGTGCGATTCCGTCGTTTCGCGGACCGCAACGCAGTCGCGACGTGGCGAGCATCCTCAACGAGGTGGAGCAACTACAGGCCAAGGAGATCGTGCTCGTTGCACAGGACCTCGCCAGTTATGGAAAGGATCGCCCCGACGAACTTGGCGCGGGCGCCATCGTCGACCTGGTTCGACAAGTATCGGCAAAGGTGCCACGCACACGACTGTTGTATCTGTATCCGAGCGACCTGAGCGACGATCTCATCGATGCCATCCTCGCCAGCGGTGTTCCGTATTTCGATCTCTCGCTGCAACACGTGTCCAAGCCGCACTTGCGACGCATGCGTCGCTGGGGTGACGGGGAGCGGTTTCTCAAGCGCATCGCCGACATTCGCACTCGTGAGGCCGACGCAGCCTTTCGAAGCAATTTCATCGTTGGTTATCCGGGTGAAACCGAGGATGACCACGATCAGTTGTTGTCGTTCGTGTCGGAGGCCTCGCTCGACTGGTGTGGATTCTTCGAGTACAGCCCCGAGGAGGGCACCTACGCAGTGAACCTGCCCGACCAGGTGCCGGCCGGGCTCATGGCCGAACGCATCGCCGAACTTCGCGAGCTGCAAGACGGCATCACCGCTGCCAAACGGGACGATCTGATCGATGCGACGGTGGAGGTTCTCGTCGATGAGCCCGGCGTCGGACGGAGTCATCGCGAAGCACCCCAGATCGATGGAGTCATCCATGTGCCAACGACGTTGAGCGCGGGTTCATTCGTATCCGTGCGAATCGTCGATGCTCAAGGTCCGGATTTGGTTGCCGAGGGAGCCGACGTAGAGGATCCATCCGCGCGGGAGAATGAACATGCCGGTTGATCCGAACGCGCTCATCACATGGGCCAACGCGGTGACGGTGGGTCGACTCGTGGTGTCGCCGTTGCTCTTCACGATGATTCCCGTCGAGCCGGGCGGTTCGTGGGTGGCCCTCGGTGCGTGGTTCGTGTTGTGTGCGAGCGACGGAATCGACGGCTATCTCGCACGTCGCCACGGCATCACCCGCAGCGGAGCATTCCTCGACCCGCTCGCCGACAAGGTCCTGGTACTCGGGGCGATGTTCACCCTGGTATCGCGCGGCGTGTTCTGGTTGCTGCCCGTCGTGATCATCGCCGCCCGCGAGGTGATCGTGAGCGTTTATCGGGTGATTGCGGGCGCCAAGGGAGTATCGATGCCGGCGAGTCGCACCGCCAAGATCAAGACACTCAGTCAGCAACTGGCGGTGGCCGGGGCGTTGATGCCGCTCACCTTCGACGAGCGTTGGTTGTGGATGTCGCTCCTTTGGCTGGCAGTCGCACTCACGTTGCTGTCGGGCGCCCAGTACGCATGGAAGGCGGTCGTTGCACGGGGGAGGCCCGCAGGTGCGCTGTGACGTCCTTGCGGTAGGCACCGAGCTGCTGCTCGGGCAAATCGTCGACACCAATTCCTCCTGGTTGGGTGAGCAGCTCGCAGCCGCCGGACTCGACTCGTGCTTGCAGGTGAAGGTGGGCGACAACCAGGCGCGAATCGTCGCAGCGCTGCGTTCGGTCTTGCGGGATGCCGATGCCGTCATCGTGTGCGGTGGTCTCGGACCGACCCACGACGACATCACCCGCGAGGCCATCGCCGAAGTCATGGGCGTGGAATTGCAGTTGGACGACGTCATCGCCGATCGGATCGCCCACATGTTCGCCAGTCGTAATCGCAGGATGAGCGAGAACAATCTCCGCCAGGCGATGGTGCCCGTCGGAGCCCGGGTGATCGAGCAGAAACGCGGGACTGCCCCCGGACTGATTTGCCCCGTCGGGGACAAGGTGGTCTATGCGGTTCCCGGCGTGCCCTACGAGTTGCACGAGATGTACGAGCGGGCGATCCTTCCCGACCTCTTGGCACGATCCGGTGAGCGTCGCAAAATCGCGTCCCGAGTCTTGCGCACTTGGGGCGAGAGCGAGAGTGGCCTGAACGAACGCCTGCAATCGATCATCGACGAACTCGACCAGGTGGGTAATCCAACGCTCGCGTTCCTTGCCAGCGGCTGGGAGGGCATCAAGGTGCGACTCACCGGACGAGGCGTCGACGACGCCGAGGTCACCGCGTTGTTGGACCGTTGGGCCGAGCGGGTTCGTTCCGTCGTACCAGAAGTCGTCTTTGGTTACGACGCCGACACGATGGAATCCGTCGTCCTCGACTTGCTGCGGGAACGAGGTTTGACGATCGGCGTCGCCGAGTCCGTCACGGGTGGTCTGGTGTCGGGGCGACTCACGGCCACGGCGGGTGCGAGCGATGTGATGCGCGGCGGTGTGGTGGCCTACTCCAGCGAGGTGAAGTTCGACGTACTCGGCGTTGCGCAGGGTCCGGTCATCAACGAGGAGACGGCTCGCACCATGGCGATGGGTGTGCGTCGCACCGTGGGCTCATCCGTCGGTTTGGCGCTCACCGGTGTTGCGGGACCGAGCGAACAAGACGGTGCAAAAGTGGGAACGCTGTGTATCGCCGTTGCGCTTCCCGACGGCGTGGCGAGTTCCACCACCGTGATGTTGCCCGGCGACCGCAAGACCATGCGTGAACTTGCCGTGATCTCCGCGCTCAACTACCTGCGCCAACTGCTCCTACGCGCTTAATCCCCTCGCCACCACTGAGCTGTCGAGGCCGTTGCCCTCACGTTGCGTGTGGTTGGGGGTGTCATGCTGTCATGATATCATAACAGCATGACGTCAAGACCACCCAACCTTCACCAGTCAACGGTGCGACTTCCACACGACCTTGCGATTGAGGCGGCCACTGTCGCTCGAGCGCGCGGCGTCAGCCTCAATCAACTCATCATCCAGTCATTGCGGGTGGAGATCGATCGTTCAAGGGACGACAAAGACTTTCGTTCGCGGCTCGCTCTCTTGATAGAGCAAGACAAGGAAATTCTTCGTCGTCTAGCAGAGTGAGGTTTCTTTCTCCCGAGCAAGCGCTCATCATTGCAGCAGAGGTGACGGGCTTATCGGTTGAAACCCTTGCCCGAAGTGCGCGGCTTGACCTGCTTGACTCAGCCTTGGTGGCACCAGAAGCCTCTTTCGGCGGTCAAGAGTTTTATCAGGGGTTCGAAGCCAAAGCTGCGGTGCTGTGCGTGCGAATCGCGAAAAATCATCCGCTTCTCGACGGCAACAAACGGCTGGCGTGGATGTGTCTAAGAATGTTTTGTGAATTGAACAGCTACCGACTCACATCGACGGATGACGACGCTGTGGCGTTCATGCTCGAAGTTGCTGCTGGAACCATTGGTGTGGATGAGGTCACTCAGTGGCTGCACGTGAGGCTGAGCGAGCGTGGCGAAGGGGAACAATAAGAAAGACCCCGGTCTTTCGACCGGGGTCTTTCCATCCACCCCGAAGGGTGGGAGAGTGCGGGAGCCTTAGGCGGCTCGGTAACCCTCTGCGTTGGAGCGCGCAATCGCGATTCCCAGGATGATCAAGCCGTAACCAGGCTTGGCCAACACGTCGGCCACGGTGTAGCCGAACTGGATCGCGGTGGTTGCATCGCTGCTGCTCAGACCGAGTGTTTCGGCGAGCCAGCTGGTCGAATCGCCCAAGATGTAGGCAATCGGGTAGACACCCCAGGTGAAGAGGAGCAGGTAGCGAACGTTGTTCAGCTTCGATCCCACTTCTCCGCTCTGTGACTTGAGGGCCTTGCCCACCTCGCCAGCGAACAATTCGTAGAGCACGTAGAGCATGAAGATGCTCGAGATGATGCCCCAGACCGTACGAGTGCTGCTGCCAGCCTCTGCGGTCTCGCCCGGATAACCGGTGGCGATCATCAAGAGGGCCGCCACGACGAGTCGCGGGGTGACCTTCTTCGCTGCTTCCTTGCTCAAACCGGACACGACGACGAGTTCAGCCACGAGCAATGGAACGGTGAGGAGCCAGTCCGCGTAGCGGTAGCCCTCGTTCCATGAGTCGCTGTTGAACTGGCCGAAGATGCGCCAGTAGTGGTAGGCGGCGATACCGCAGATCATCGCCGACATGGTGACGGCGCTGCGGTATTGCGGTGCTACGCGGTTGCGGGAGACGAGGAAGTACACGAATCCGATTCCCATCGCCGCGACGGCGAAGGAGAATCCGTTGTACACCAGCTCCGCTGAGGCTCCTTCGAGCCCGAGTGGATTGCTTGCTGCAAGCAGCATGTTGTATTACCTCCATTTGATGACCCGAGCGACCGGATGGCCACCCTTGAGGGGTCGACTCAGTTCTAGGGCATGACGCCCTTCACATGGTCACGAAAACGGTTACAGGTCCTTTACCTTTGTGGTCCGATTGTAATGAAACCGTCATATTCGTGATGCCGACCCGAGTCCCAGAGCCAATCGGGAGACTGCATCGGAGTTCCTCTTCGTTGCGTACCGTAGAAGATGGACCGCACGCGCGAGCGGCGACCCATCCGCCAGAGCCACCAGCCGAGGCGCATAGCCCCTGTAGCTCAATTGGAGAGAGCGACGGACTTCTAATCCGTAGGTTGCAGGTTCGATTCCTGCCGGGGGCGCGCTTGGCAACTCGAGATCTACGACACCTCACGAGGTGGTCAACCGCGTGCGTAACGACGCCTTAGCCTGAATCGACCCCCGGAGGAACACCACGCGTGAAGAAATTCAAAAAAGGCGACACCGTCATCTACCCCCAGCACGGCGCCTGCACGGTGAAGTCGATCAAGCGGATGCGAGCCTTCGACGTGGTTCAGGATTACCTCATCCTCGAATCGGTGATGACCGACGCGACCGGCAAGGGCATGACGCTGTCGGTACCCGTGGCCAAGGTGTACGACCTCGGCATTCGGCCACCAGTTTCCAAGAGCGAATTGCAGGACCTCGTCGACGTGCTCTCCAAGCCCGACCCGCGCGTACCCGCCAACTGGTCCCGACGTTTCAAGAACCATCAGGAGAAATTGAAGAGCGGCGACGTTTACCAGGTGGCAGAAGTGGTGCGAAACCTCGCGGCGCGTGACCGAGAGAATCAACTGTCGGCCGCCGAGAAGACCATGTACGAGCGCGCCAGGTTGAATCTCATCTCTGAAATCGCGCCATCGAAGCGATGCAGCACCGAAGAAGCCACTCGTTTCCTCGATGAGGCGCTGGAAAAGGGCGTGCTCAGCGCCGGCGGCAAGTCGCAGTTGCAAGAACTCGGCCGCGCGTCCACCGGTGGCAAGCGCAAGGCTGACCCCAAGAAGGGTGAGGCGAAGAAGCCTTCGAAGCCCAAGGCGACGAGCAAGAAGAAGTAGTCGCCGATGCTCACGCAGCGCACCCGCAAGGGCGTGATGCCGTGAGTCAGCCAACGCGTGACGAACTGTTCGCTGCAATCGAACGCGGTGACATCGACACCGTGGTCATGGCGTTTCCCGATCTCCAGGGTCGCTTGGTGGGGAAGCGAACGTCGGGGCGATTCTTCCTCGACCACGTTGCCGAGCACGGCACCGAGAACTGCGACTATCTCGTCGCCACCGACTTCGACGATGTCGCGGTGCCGGGGTTCGGGTTTGCGTCGTACGAACTCGGATACGGCGACATGTTGGCGAGGGCCGATTTCACGACCGTTCGCGTCACTCCGTGGGTGCCGAAGACTGCGCTCGTGCTGTGCGACCTCTTCTCGGTGACGAGCGGCGATCCGATACGCGTGGCGCCGCGTCAGGTGCTGCGCGACCAGGTGTCGGCTTCCCAATCGATGAACCTGGAACCGATGATCGGCAGTGAAATCGAGTTCTATCTCTTCCACGACTCGTACGAACACATCCATGCGCAGGGATACCGGAACCTCACCCCACACTCGCCGTTCATGGAGGACTACCAGATCGTGCAAACCACCAGGGACGAGTACGTCGTCGGGGAAATCCGTCGCGGACTGGTAGCCGCGGGTATTCCCGTGGAATTCTCCAAGGGCGAGGCTGGTCGTGGGCAACACGAGTTGAACCTTGCCTACACCCGTGCCCTCGAGATGGCGGATCGAAACGTGGTCTACAAGACGGCGGCCAAGGAGATTGCTGGCGCACTCGGTCGCAGTGTCACGTTCATGGCGAAGTACGACTTCGGCGAGACCGGTTCATCGTGCCACGTTCACTCGAGTCTGTGGCATCTCAGTGAGGGTGCCGTGCGCGGCTCGGCGTTCGACGCCGGACACGCAACGAACGGTCACGGCACGGCACTGACCGACCACTTTCGCATGTATCTCGCCGGTCAGTTGGCGGCCTCGCGCGACTTCAGCATCCTGTGGGGTCCGACCGTGAACAGTTACAAGCGGTTTCAACCAGGTTCGTGGGCTCCGACGGCAGTCGCGTGGGGCATCGACAACCGAACGCTTGGTTACCGTGTGGTGGGTCATGGTGCGTCCACCCGCGTGGAGTGCAGGATTCCCGGTGCCGATGCGAACTCCTACCTGGCCTTTGCCGGAACCATCGCCGCGGGGTTGTACGGCATACGCAATCGGCTGTCTCTTTCCGATGCCTACGACGGCAACGGGTACGAGGCAACGGACTTGCCGCGGATTCCCGCCACTCTCGATGAGGCCGCCGATCTGTGGGAACGAAGCGACATCGCCCGCGAGTGTTTCGGTGACGACGTTCATCAACACCTCCTCACCATGGCGCGCCATGAGTGGTCCGTGTTCAACGGCACCGTCACCGACTGGGAGCGCGTGCGCTACTTCGACCGAGCGTGAACGAACATGAGCCAGACGTCAGCCTCCCGCGAACGACCCCACCGATGAAGCACCGACTCGCCGACAAGGTCGCCCTCATCACCGGTGGCGCGAGCGGTTTGGGCCGCGTCGGCGCGGAGCGCTTCGCTGCCGAGGGTGCCCGGGTGATCATCGCAGACATCGGCGACGCGTCCGATGCGCTCGACGCAATTTCGAAGGCGGGGGGTGCGGCCGCTGCCGTGCGGTGCGACGTCAGCGACGACGCCTCCGTGCGCGATTCGATCGAGTTCGCGATCACGACCTTCGGAGACCTGCACATCTTGTACAACAACGCCGGGGTGATGCTCTCGGCCGACGACGATCCGACCAACACACCCGATGATGTCATCCAGACCACGCTCGACATCAACGTGAAGGGTGTGCTGCTCGCCTGCCGACACGCCATCCCACACATGATCGAATCAGCGAGGCGGTGTGGTGAAGCGTCGTCCATCGTGAACGTGGCGTCGTTCGTTGCGCACCTCGGTGCTGCGACACCGCAGATCGCATACACGGCGTCGAAGGGTGCCGTGCTCGCGATGACGCGGGAGATGGCCGCAATCTACGCTCGTCGCGGAGTGCGAGTGAATGCATTGTGTCCGGGGCCGGTGATGACACCGCTCCTGGCGAAATTCCTCAGCGACGACGCGAAGCGACAACGACGTCTGGTCCACATTCCGATGGGCCGTTTCGGTGAGGCGCACGAGATCGTGAACGGCGCGTTGTTCCTGGCCTCGAACGAGAGCAGTTGGATGACCGGTCAAAGTTTGGTGATCGATGGTGGCATCACCTCGGCCTACGTCACGCCCGAGGGTCCGTCATGGCCGTGAGCCTCCAATGAATACGGCGAACAACGTCGCCTTCGTCGGTCTCGGCGTAATGGGTGGCCCCATGGCGAGACACCTCGCCTCGAAGGGCCATCGCGTCACGGTGTTCAATCGCACCGCATCGAGGGCCCTCGATTGGGTGGCCGCACACGGCGGGTCGCACGCAACGACTCCCCGCGACGCGGCCGCCACGGCCGACATCGTCTTCGTCTGCGTCGGCAACGACGACGACGTTCGTTCGGTGATCTACGGCGACGATGGCGTCCTCGCCGGAGCCAAGCGCGGCACCATCATCGTCGACCACACCACTGCGTCGGCCACCTTGGCGCGCGAGTTGGCTTCCGCCTGCGCGGAGCAAGGTGTCGGATTCGTCGATGCCCCCGTCTCGGGTGGTCAAGCCGGTGCGGAGAACGGCCAATTGTCGGTCATGTGTGGTGCCGACGATCAGCAGGTGTTCGACCGCGCGTATCCCGTCATCATGAGTTACGCGAAGGTGTGCAAACGACTCGGCAACGCTGGATCGGGTCAACTTGCCAAGATGGTCAACCAGATCTGCATTGCGGGGGTGGTGCAGGGATTGAGCGAGGGACTGAACCTCGCGATGGCCGCCGGACTCGATACCGACGCCCTCGTCGAAGTGATCTCGCAGGGCGCGGCCGGTTCGTGGCAGATGGTGAACAGGTCTTCGACCATGGCGCGCAACGAGTTCAATTTCGGCTTCGCGG
>SXGS01737571.1_pt1 | contig 10322 bp, 4 predicted proteins | sample 3174681 | NCBI WGS metagenome assembly SXGS01 (sample SAMN11356861, study PRJNA531348) | freshwater metagenome | isolation source: freshwater sample F1-80 | place: China: Fuxian Lake, Yuxi | collected 2017-12-25
CCGACCCCGACCAGCGTGTCGGCTTCGACCGCAAGCAGGTCAAGAGCATCGAAGTCTCCAAGGTCTCGCCCCTGCCGCCCATGCTCCTGAGCATGCTGACCAAGGACGAGGTGCTCGACCTTCTGGCCTTCGTCCTCAGCGGCGGCGACAAGAACGGGCCCGCTTTCCAGAAGTAAGGGCGGCCTAAGGCCGCAAGGGGACACGTGGGCAAGGGGACACGGGGACAAGCTCGACGAGACGAGGGCCGGAGGGCCTGAGGGCCTGAGAATAGACCTAATGAGGGACCGGCGACCGGAAAGGTTGCCGGTCTCTTTGTTTTGGCGTGGGTGGCATTTCGGTTAAAATATGTAATCGGGTAGGGGCGCGACGGTGTCGCGACCGAAGTGAGGGTTAAGGGCAAGGGCGGACGCGTCGCCGACGCGCCCCTGCCACAAGGCGGGCAGACGGGGTCAGACACGTTCAGAATTCCGAACGAAGTCAGACCCCACTGCCCAGGATGACGGGAGGAAACGAGGAGAAGAGGGCACGTTGACCAGAGGCAACTAGCACCCGTCTTCCGGTGGCAGGTGGCGGGATTTTCAGTTCGGTCATAGATTCAGTCATCCGTCATCGATTCAGCCCTCTATTCAGCCCTCAACGCAGTCATCAACCCGGTCCTCAATTCCGCTTTCCCCTCCTTGCCTCGGGCCCTCCGGCCCTCTAATCCTCGGGTAACCCCATGCGCCTCATCCTCGCCCTGCTCACCCTTTGCGTCGCGCTGACCGCGGGCGCCCAGGAGAAAACCGCCAAGAAGAAAGCCGGGGGTTATCCGCCGACGATCGAGGGCACCAAGTCGGAGACCTACCGCAAGGTCGGCGACACCGAGCTCAAGGTGTGGATTGTCCACCCCTCCGCCCAGGCCGCGAAGCCCCTCCCTGCGATCGTGTTCTTCTTCGGCGGAGGCTGGACGGGCGGTTCGCCCACGCAGTTCGAACCCCAGAGCCGCCACCTCGCCGCGCGTGGGATGGTCGCGATCGTCGCGGACTATCGGGTGAAGACCCGGCAGGACGCCCAGCCGGCCGACTGCGTCTCGGACGCCAAGGCCTGCGTGCGCTGGGTGCGCGCGAACGCCGTGCGCCTGGGCATCGACCCGGACCGCATCGCCGTCGGCGGCGGATCGGCCGGCGGTCATCTCGCGGCCTCCGTCGCGACCTTGCCCGGCCTCGACACGGCGGCGGACGACAAGTCCGTCTCCTGCCTGCCCAACGCCCTCGTGCTCTACAACCCTGGCACGGTCATGGCGCCCTTCCCCGGACTCGACCTCAAGGGCTTCGGCGCCGGACTCGATAAGGCCAGGTTCGGCTGTGAGCCGACGGAGATCTCCCCGATCCACCACGTGAAGAAAGGCACGCCGCCCACGATCATCTTCCACGGCAAGGCCGACACCACCGTACCTTATGCGACCGTCGAGAAGTTCGCCGAAGTCATGAAGGCCGCCGGCAACCGTTGCGAACTGGTCGGTTACGAGGGACAGCCGCATGGATTCTTCAACAAGGCGAAGTATGCCGAGACCTTGGCGGCGACCGACGCCTTCCTCGTCTCGCTGGGCTACCTGCCCGCCAAGAAGTAAGCCATGCGCCGCCTTGTCCTGCTCGGTACCCTCCTCGTGACGGCCGCGCTCGCGCCGGCCAAGGCGCCCAATGTCGTCGTCCTGCTGGCCGACGACGCCGGCTGGGGCGATTACTCGTTCAACGGTAACCGCCAGATCGCCACGCCGCACATCGACGGCATCGCGAAGGAAGGCGCGCACTTCGACCGCTTCTTCGTCCAGCCGGTCTGCTCACCCACCCGTTCCGAGTTCCTCACCGGACGTTACCACCGCCGCCTCGGCGTCTACGGCGTCTCCACCGGCCAGGAGCGCATGAACCCGGACGAGAAGACCGTGGCGGATTCCTTCAAGGCGGCCGGCTACGTGACCGGCCTTTTCGGCAAATGGCATAACGGGAGCCAATGGCCTTACCACCCGCTCGCCCGGGGTTTCGACACCTTCTGGGGCTACACCTCCGGACACTGGGGCGAATACTTCGACGCCCCGCTCGAGCACAACGGCGTCATGAAGACGTCCAAGGGCTACATCGTGGACGTGCTCACGGACAAAGCCCTGCAGTTCATCGAACGCAACCAGTCCAAGCCTTTCCTCTGCTTCGTGCCTTTCACCACGCCGCATTCGCCATGGTCGGCCCCCGCCGCGGACTGGGTGCGCTTCAAGGACAAGCCCATCACCCAGACCGCGACGAACGCCCAGGCCGAGAAACCCGACGAGACCCGCTGCGCATTGGCCATGGTCGAGAACCAGGACCGTAACGTCGGGCGCATCCTCGCCAAGCTCAAGGAACTCAACCTCGAAGAGGACACCATCGTCGTCTACTTCTCCGACAACGGCCCGAACGGTCATCGCTGGACCGGCGGCATGAAAGGCACGAAAGGCACCACTGACGAGGGCGGCGTCCGTTCGCCTCTCTTCATCCGCTGGCCCGGTAAGATCGCCGCCGGCACGCAGGTGAAGCCCATCGCCGGCGCCATCGACCTCGCGTCGACGCTCGAAGCCTTGGCCGGCGTGAAGCGGATCGGCGACCGCCCGCGGGACGGCCGCGACCTGTCTCCCTTGCTCAAGACCGGCCTGGACGCCGACTGGGCTCCGCGGCAGATCTTCAATACCTGGGGCAGCAACGTCAGCGTACGCACCCAGACCCATCGTCTCGACGGCGCCGGCAACCTCTTCGACATGGTCGCCGACCCCGGCCAGACCACGCCGATCCAATCCAAGGAGCCAGGAATAGCGAAGGAACTCGCCGTCGCGGTGGCGGCCTGGCGCAAGGAGATGGGCATCGCCGCGCCTGCGGGCGGCAAAGGCAAAGGCAAGGGCGGGAACGGACCGGGCAACGCCGTCGACCCGCGGCCCATCCACGTCGGCTACCGCGAATTCCCGACGACCATGCTGCCGGCGCGCGACGGGGAGCCTCGCGGCGGCATGCGACGGAGCGCCGCGGCGCCGAACTCTTCCTATTTCGTGAACTGGACCAAGCCCGAGGACGCCGCCGTCTGGAACGTCGAGGTCATCACCGCCGGCACTTACGTCGTCACGCTGGATTACGCCTGCGCCGCCGACGCCGTCGGGACTCCGTTGGAATTCTCCTTCGAGGGCACGCTGCTCAAAGGCAGGATCGCCGAGGCCTTCGACAGCCCGCTCAAACCTGAGCAGGACACCCTGCCCCGTCCGCACGGCGAATCCGTCATGCGCGACTTCCGCACCATGACCCTGGGCGAGGTACGGCTCGAGCCCGGCAAAGGCGAGCTGAAGCTCCGCGCCCCGGAAGTCCGCGGCAAGGGCGTCATGGACCTGCGCCGCGTCACCCTGACGCTGAAGTGACATGCGCCTGACGATCCCGTTGCTCCTCGCATGCGTCGGGCTGGCGGCGGCGGACGCCCCGTTCGCGGGCAACCCCCAGGTGCTCGAGATGGCCAAGACGTTCAAGGGACGCGGCGTGCAGGCCGACGACACGCCGCCCTCCTCGCCGGCCGAAGCGCTCAGGAAGTTCACGGTACGCAAAGGGCTGATCGTCGAGTTGGTCGCCTCCGAACCCGCCATCGCCCAGCCCATCCATGCCAGCTGGGACTCCCAAGGCCGCCTCTGGGTGGTGCAGTTCCGGCAATACCCTTTTCCGGCCGGCCTCAAGGTGATCAGCTATGACCAGCACCTCCGCGCGCAGTTCGACAAAGTCCCCCTGCCGCCGCCCGCGGGAGAGAAAGGAGCCGACATCATCAGCGTCCTCGAGGACACCGACGGAGACGACAGTTACGACAAGCAGACCGACGTCCTGCGAGGCCTCAACATCGTCACCGCGGCCGTCGCCGGCAACGGCCGCCTCTGGGTGCTCAATCCGCCCTATCTGCTGAGCTACGCCCTGAGGGACGGCCTGACCGTCGGGGATCCGACCGTCGAGCTGGCGGGCTTCGGCCTGGAGGACACCCACAGCACCGCGACCAGTCTGCAGTTCAACATCGACGGCTGGCTATACGGCGCGAACGGCAGCACCACCACCGGCAACGTGGGCGTACCCGGGGGCAAGCGCACCGCGTGGACCGGCCAATGCATCTGGCGTTTCCACCCGGCCCGCAAGGTCTTCGAGATCTACGCCGAAGGCGGCGGCAACACCTACAGCCTCGATATCGACGGCAAAGGCCGGGTCTTCTCGGGCTCCAATTACGGCGACACCCGCGGCATGCATTACGAATTCGGGTCCTATGGCGTGAAGAACTGGGGGAAGCACGGACCGCTCACCAATCCGCATGCCTACGGATGGTTCGAGCACATGGCGAACACCGGTGACAAGCGTCGTTTCCCGCAGGCGTTCGTGGTCTACGAAGGCGGACTGCTCGGAGACGACTACGCCGGCAAGGTCCTCGCCCCGAACTCTCTCGCCAACAAGTCCTACGTCAGCCGTCTCGTGCCGCAGGGCTCGACGTTCCGTACCATCGACGAAGAGGACCTCATCGCCAGCAGCGACCGCTGGTTCCGACCCGTCTGGACAGGGGTAGGTCCGGACGGCGCAGTGTACATGGCTGACTGGTATGACACCCGCCTCAGCCACGTGAACCCAGTCGACGACTGGGACAAGCAGCGCGGGCGTCTCTATCGTATCCGGCCGGACAACGGTATTCCGCTTCTTCCCAGAGGAAAGAGCATGGCCCGGGCGATCGACCTCTCCGCTGAGCCCGCGGAGTGGCTCACCTGGCTGCTTTCCCATCGTAACGAGTGGATCCGCAAGCAGGCCGTCCTCGAGATCGGTTGGCGGGGACTGAAGGACACGGTTCCGGCGCTCCGCGGGATGCTCGCGGGCCCGCATGCCTTGGAAGCCCTCTGGGCGCTCGACCTGCTCGGCGCCGTCGAGACGCCCCCCGTCTCGCATGCCGATCCTTATGTGCGCCGCTGGGCCTGGAAGATGCTCGGAGAACGCCAGGCCGTGCCGACCGGCGAGCAGTTCGCCGCAGCCAGGCAGGAGACCCATCTCGAAGTCAGGGCCCAGATCCTGGCGTCGGCCAAGCGGATGCCGGCGGACGCCCTGCCGTTGCTGCAGGCGGCGCTCGGCGATGCCGATGAATCAGGGCATATCCCCCTGCTCGCCTGGTGGACGCTCGAAGCCCGTCTCGGCTCGGCCTCGGACCGCGCGAACGTGCTCACCTTCCTGCGCGCCGACCCCGCGTTCGTCGCTTCGCCGGTCTTCCGCGACACCCTGGCCGAACGCGTCGGCAAGCGACTCGCCCATGGCGCCGAACCCGACCGGCTGGACACCGCCGCGCAGATCCTGGCGCTCTGTCCGCCGGCCGCCGCGGAAAAGCTCCTCGACGGCATCCTTTCCCGACTCGACGCCGGCGACCTGCCGCCGATGCCTCCGACGATGCGCGAAGCCCTCGGGCGCAGGCTTGCCCAAGCCGGCCTCCGGCCGATCCCGCTGGCGGCGTTGCGCGACGGCGACGCAGCGGCCCTGAACGCGGTGTTGAAGGAACTTGCCGACAAGCGCACGCCGGTGCGCCGGCGCAACGAGCTCGCCGAAGCGCTGTCGTCGGCGCGTCGGCGCGAAGCCGTCGAGCCGCTGATCAAGCTGCTCGTCAGCCCGGCCGCGGAGGGCAAGCAACCCCTCATCACGGCGCTCGCCCGCTATGATGACGTCAGGCTGCCCAAGGCGGTCATCGACAACTATGAGCGCGCGATCGCCGCCGACTCGGGCCTGCGCGACCTGGCGCTGCGGACCTTGGCCGACCGACCTGCCTGGGCGTCGCTGCTCGTCGAGGCGGTCGCCAACGGCAGGATCATGGCCCAGCACATCACCGCCGACATCGCCCGCGCGTTGCTTCGCCATGACGTGCCTGAGGTGAACGCCGCCGTGGAGCGGCTCTGGAAACCGCTGCTCCTGACCGGGCTCACGCCGGAGAAGGACCGCGAAGTCGGCCGCCTGCGGGCCGTCGCGCGCGCCGGGGAAGGCGATGCCGAGAAAGGACGGGCGCATTTCCAAGCCCGTTGCGCGAACTGCCATCAGCTCAAAGGCGAAGGCTCCAAGGTCGGCCCCGACCTCACTGGCTATGACCGGACCAGCCTTGATTTCTGGGTGCTCAACATCGTCTACCCCAGCCTCGAGATCCGCGAAGGCTTCGGCTCGTACGACGTGCGCCTCACGGACGGCACGATCGCCAACGGCATCCTCGAGCGACGCGAGGGCGGCGAGATCGTCCTCCGCGACCTCGCGGGGACTCGCACCAAGCTGAGGGAAGACAAGGTCGCATCGCTTCTCGCCAGTCCGACCTCGGTCATGCCCGAAGGCCTGCTCGCCGGACTCTCCGACCAAGACCTGCGAGACTTCTTCGCCTATCTGATGAAGTGAGCGAAGGCGGAGCCTTCAAGGGGACACGTGGGCAAGGTGACATGGGGACAAGGGGGAGACGCTGGAGACCGGAGGCCCAGAGGCTCGGTGGATCAGAAGATATGAGAGTATTGAGTATCGAGTATGGAGTATAGGGAGAGGCAGAGCTCAACGGGGGCGCCATGGGGGAACCGGATGATTGGCTGAGGGACCTATGACCGCAGGTAATATTCCGGTCTCCGGCTTCCCTTTGGGCGGTTGAATTATTTCGGGTGGCAGCTCCAGGTGGCGGGTGGTGGCGGTTTCGATTCTGGCATCCATTCAGCCCTCCATTCAGTCCTCAACGCAGACCTCTGTTCAGTCCTCCATCCAGCGAGCCTTCCTTGACGGCGCTCGACGGTCCGACCAACTTGACGGCATGAAGACGATGATGCTTTTCCTGCTCGGCGTGCGCCTGCTGTTCTTGTCGGCCGCCGGCGCGATGTGCGTCTATGGACTGCTCCATGCCGCCGACCCGAACGTCCAGTGGTATTGGACCGTCGGCCATGCGTTGGTGCTGGCGGGCTGCGTTTTCCTGATCGGAAAGGTCTGGGCCTCGCTCAAGGCGACCTGGAAAGAGTAAGTCGGACCCTTTATGAGGGAATTCGGAGCCGGCCGGATGATAAGTCGGGCTGGATAATCTGAAATCATGCATATAAATATGCCAGACCTCCCCTCTCATGAAGTCCCGCGCCTGCCTCTTCCTCGCCCTCCTCGCCGCTGGTCTGATCGCCGCCGACAAGCCGGTCACCGACCACAGCAAACTCAAGACCAAGGAGGATAAGGCGAACGCGGCCAACTGGCCGGACAACAGCAAGGGCTCGCCGACGCCGCACGCCCCGGCGGAAAATCCGCCGACCGCCACGACCAGGCGCTCCCAGGAGGTCGCCCCGCCCGCCGTCGGCGAGCGCGTGGTCTTCATCGGCAACGGCTTCGCCGAGCGCGACACCTACTACGGCCGCCTCGAGACCGAACTGCATCTCCGCTTCCCGCAACAGCAGCTCCTCGTGCGCAACATGGGTCGTTCCGGCGACACCCCGGCCTTCCGCCCGCACCCGGCGCGCGCCAGCCAGTGGGCCTTCCCGGGCGCCGACAAGTTCCACCCTGAATACGCGCAGCATAACGGCAAGGGCTTCTTCTCCACGCCTGACCAGTGGCTCTTCCACCTGAAGGCCGACACCGTCGTCGCGTTCTTCGGCTACAACGAGTCGTTCGACGGCCCCGGCCGCGACGCCAACTACGAAGCCGAAGTCGACGCCTTCGTGGTCCACTCCCTCTCCAAGGCCTACAACGGCAAGACCGCGCCGCGCCTCGTCCTCGTCTCGCCCATCGCCTTTGAGAATCTGTCCGCCACGCGTGACCTGCCGAACGGTGCCAAGGAGAATGCCAACCTCGAGCTCTACGCCGCCGCCATGGAGCGCGTCGCCAGGAAGCACGGTATCACCTATATCGACCTCTTCCACCCCACCTTCGCCGCCTATGGCAAGGCCAAGTCTCCTTACACCATCAACGGCTTCGCCCCGACCGACTTCGGTTACCGCGAGATCGCCAAGCTCCTCGCCGACGGACTCTACGGCGCCACGCCGCGCGCCTCGAAGGCCGACGAGAGCCTCGTGAACGGCGCCGTGAAGCTGAAGGACTACATGTGGAACACCGACTACTCGATCCTCAACGGCGTCCATACCCACGGCCAGCGCTACAATCCTTTCGGACCGCAGAACTACCCCGACGAAGTCTACAAGAGCCGCCAGATGACCACGCTCCGCGATGCGCTCATCCACGACGTCGCCCAGGGCAAGAAGACCGACCTCGCCGTCGATGACTCCAAGACGCTGGTCCTCCCGCCCGTGCCGACCAATTTCAAGCCCAGCGAGAAGAACGGCAACCCCACGGAGTTCCTTTCCGGCGAAGCGGCCATCGAGAAGATGAAGCTCGCCCCGGGCTACAAGGTCTCGCTCTTCGCCTCCGAAGAGAAGTTCCCGGACCTCAAGAAGCCGGTGCAGATGTCCTTCGACGCCAAAGGCCGCCTCTGGGTCGCCACCACCCCGACCTACCCGCACTACCGTCCCGGCGACGCGCTGCCGGACGACAAGCTGCTGATCCTCGAAGACACCGACGGCGACGGCAAGGCCGACAAGCAGTCGGTCTTCGCGGACAAGCTCCATATCCCGATCGGCTTCGAGATCGCCCCCGAAGGCGTCTACGTCTCGCAGGAGCCCAACCTCGCCCTGCTCGTCGACGACGACAAGGACGGCAAGGCCGACCGCATGGAACTGATCCTGCACGGCTTCGATTCGCACGACTCTCACCACGCCATCTCGGCCTATTGCGCCGACGCCTCGGGCGCCTTCTACCTCCTCGAAGGACGCTTCCTGCACAGCCAGGTCGAGACCCCCTATGGCCCGCGTCGTTGCAACGACGGCGGCGCCTGGCGCTTCGACCCGAAGTCCTACCGCCTCGAGCGCGTGCAGGCCGACGTCTCCAATCCGTGGGGCTTCTCCTTCGACTACTGGGAACAGCCGTTCCTCTCCGACGCCTCCTCGGGAGAGAACTGGTGGGCCCTGCCGCTCTCGGCCAAGGTCCCCTACGGCATCGAACAGATCAAGGTCGAGCAGTTCGTGCCCAAGCGCTCCCGTCCGACGTCGGGCGCCGAATTCGTCTCCTCGCGTCATTTCCCTGACGCGCAGCAAGGCGACTTCATGATCTGCAACACCATCGGCTTCCTCGGCATCAGCTTCGGCAAGAAGGCCGACGACGGCGCCGGGTTCACCGGTAAGGCCAACGGCGACCTGCTCACCTCGACCGACGGCAACTTCCGCCCCGTCGACCTCGAGTTCGCGCCGGACGGCTCGCTCTACTTCATCGACTGGCACAACCCGCTCATCGGGCACATGCAGCACAACGCGCGCGACCCGAACCGCGACCACGAGCGCGGACGCATCTACCGCATCACCTACCCTGAGCGCCCGCTCGTGAAGCCCGCCAAGGTCGCCGGCGCCACCGTCGCCGAACTCCTCGAGAACCTCAAGGAGCCCGAATACCGCACCCGCTACCGCACCCGTCGTGAGCTCCGAGGCCGCGCTCCGGGCGAAGTGCTCCCGGCCGTGAAGGCCTGGGCCGCCAAGCTCGACCAGAACGATCCGGCCTATGAGCACCACCTCTGCGAAGCCCTCTGGGCCACCTGGGCGCAGAACCAGCCGGACGCCGGACTGATCGCCCGGCTCCTCAAGGCCAAGCAGCCGGAAGCCCGGGCCGCCGCCGTGGACGTCATCCGTCACTCCTTCTGGAAGCTACCGCACCACGTCGAGCTCCTGAACCAAGCCGTCCGCGACGAGCACCCGCGCGTGCGCCTGACCGCCATCGTGGCCGCGACCTGGCTTGACAACGCCGACGGCGCCAAGATCGCCGTGGAAGCCTTCAAGCTCCCTGTCGACCGCTGGATCGGGCCCGTCCTGCACTACGCCCTGACCTACACCCTCAAGGACGATGTCGACGCCCTGAAGGCCGCCGGCCAGCTGAACCTCGAAGGCAACCCGGCCGCCGCCGACTACTTCAGCGGCAAGCTCAAGATCGGCCAGCCGGTCGCCGAAGCCGGTACCAACTCGAAGCCCGCCCGCAAGCTCAGCGCCGAAGAAGAAAAAGTCTTCAGGCTCGGCCGAGAGATCTACTTCCGCGACGCCCATTGCGCCACCTGCCACCAGGCGGACGGCAAAGGGATCGAGAACGTCTATCCTCCGCTCGCGAAGAGCAACTGGATCGAAGACGACGAACGCCTGACCAAGATCCTGCTCAAGGGCCTCTGGGGTCCCATCACCGTCAACGGCCAGCACTTCGATCCCTCCAAGGGCGTGCCGCCCATGATGGGCTACGGCGGCCTGCTCAACG
>SXGS01140187.1_pt1 | contig 10319 bp, 9 predicted proteins | sample 3174681 | NCBI WGS metagenome assembly SXGS01 (sample SAMN11356861, study PRJNA531348) | freshwater metagenome | isolation source: freshwater sample F1-80 | place: China: Fuxian Lake, Yuxi | collected 2017-12-25
CGCGGCCCCCGAAGGACATCCAGGCCATGAGGGCGACGCAGACCACCGCGACCAGCGCGAGGGCGGCGGCGAGCAGGGTGCGTCGCCGCTGCGGACGGCGTACGTCGGCGGGGCCGCCGGGTTCGGTGCCGGGATCGGCACCCGGGGACGCCGGCGCGGTCGCGACGTCGTCGCGACGGGCCGAGTCGGACAGCACGGACATCGGTTCCCTCCCTCGAGAACGGGCAGGACCCCCTCCCGGGGTCCTGCTGTCTCAACGAGCGGTGGTCGGCGAGGTCACGCCCCCGCCCAGCAGCGGCTCGAGGTAGAGCCACTTCCACGAGTCCTCCCCCAGCGTCCCGGGCGCCGTCGGGCGCTCGCCGAGCAGCCGGCGGATCTCGGCAGGGTCGGAGGTCACGGCGCCCGTCTCCGGGTCGTGGGCGAAGTCAGCCTCGCCCCATCCGGTCGCGGCCCGGGGGGCCTGGATGTTCTGCGCGCCGCGGGCGTTGGACTTCGAGGCAGGCTCCGTGCAGCCGGCGTCCTCCTTCATCGGACGGTCGCTGCCGTCGAGCGGCGAGCGGCGGTCGGTGCCCTCGTAGCCGCCGATGCACACGTGCGGTTCCTCGGTGAGCACCATGCCGAAGTGGGCGTCGTACAGGCCCGTGCCGGGCGACTTCGACACGACGGTGAAGCCGCCCTCGACGACGTAGGGGTAGATCACCAGCAGCTGCTCGATGCCGTCGAGGTGCTTGACCACGACCTCACCGGTCGTGACCAGGTTGTTGATGAGCTCGCCGAGCTCGACCTCGTTGGCCTCGAGGAAGGTGCGCAGCTCGTTGGCGCCGAGCGAGCCGTCGTCGATGAGCCGGCGCAGGTCGTCGTCGTTGTCCGCCACCGTGGTGGAGAACGCCGACAGGTCGCGGGCGAAGCGGCGGAAGGCGCCCTCCGAGTCGATCTGGCCGTTGAGCACGACGTTGCTGTCGCGGATCAGGTCGACGGTGACGTCGAAGTTCTGCTCCGCGGCGGTGATGAACTCGCTGCTGCTGTCGAGGATCGTCTGGAGGTCCTCGCCCGCGCCGTTGAAGGCCAGCCCGAACTCCGATGTGACCGTGCGGAGGTCGTCGGTGTCGACGCTGCGCACCGTCTCGTCGAGGTGGGTGAGCAGCGTGTCGGTCTGGATCGGCGTGGTGGTCCGGTCCCGCGAGATCTCGGAGTCCTCGCGGAGGAAGGGACCGTCGTCGCTCTGCGGCTGGAGCTCGACGTACTGCTCGCCGACCGCGGAGCGGTTGCCCACCAGTGCGTGGGCGTCGGCCGGGATGTCGTCGAACTCGTCGTCGATGTCGAGCACGATGTCGACGCCGTCGTCGGTGAGGACGAGCTCGCTCACCTCCCCGACACGCACCCCGCGGTAGGAGACCTCCGCACCCTGGAAGGCACCGCCGGAGTCGGCGAAGTGCGCGACCACCGTGTAGCTCTGGTCGAGCACGAGGCGGTCGAGGCGGGCGTAGCGCGCGCCGACGAAGCTCACTCCCACCAGCGTGATGAGGGCGAAGACGAGCAGCTGCACCTTGGTCCGACGGGTGATCATCGCTCCACCACCATCCCGGGGACGAGCAGGCTCACGAGGGCCGGGTCGTACATCTCGCTGAGCTGTCCCATCGTGGGTCCGCGTTCCGGGTCGGGAGGGTCGTCGTACGCCGCCGGGCGGGGCAGGCCGGGCAGCGTGATCGTCGGCAGGCTCGGGATCGGGAGGGTCGGCAGGGTCGGGGTCGGCAGCGGGAGGGTCGGAGTGCCCGAACCACCGCACAGTCCCGGCACCGGGGCCTGCTCGCAGACAGCGGCGATCACCGAGCCGGGCAGGCCCAGGCAGGCGGTGACGTCGCCGCGGCGCAGGCCCTCGAGGCACTCGTTGATCGCGTCCAGCGCGTCCTGGCACAACCGGCTGGTGTCGGGCAGCGGCCCGTCCTGCGGCAGCTGGCTGAGCGGGATGCAGGCCTCGGTCGGCAGCGTCGTTGGGATCGTGGTGGGGATCGAGGTGAGGTCGACGTCGAGGGTGATCGACAGGTTGGTGTAGTCGCCCATGTGCAGGTTGCGCGCGACCTGCGGGTCGCGGCCGACGACCTCGTCGACGAACGGGTAGGTGAGGAAGACGTGGAAGGCGTTGGTGAAGTCGTCGCCGGACGCTGCGAGCTGGGTGAGCACCGGGTTGAGCCGCTTCAGCGAGGTGATGGTGGCGTCCTTCGACTCCGCGATCACGTCCACCGCGACGTCGGAGAGGTCGTTGAGCGCGGCGAGCATCTCGACGAGGTCGTCGCGCTGGCGGTTGATCGAGTCGAGCGCACTGGGCAGCTCCTCGAGTGCCTTGTCGATGGTGGGCAGCTGCTTCTCCGCGGCGATCGCGAGCCGGTTGAGCGACTCGATCGCGTCGACGATGTCGGCCTTGTTGTCGTCGAGCTGGCCGGTGAAGGTGCGCAGGTTGCGCAGCACCGAGCGGGCCGAGTCCTCGCGGCCCTCGAGGGCGAGGTTGAGCTCCTGGGTGATGGTCTTGAGCTGGGCCACGCCGCCGCCGTTGAGCAGCAGGCTCAGGGCGCCGAGCACCTCCTCGACTTCCGGGTTGCGGCCGGCGCGCTCGATCGGGATGACCTCGCCGTCCTCGAGCCGGTCGGCGATGGCGCCCTCCGCGGGCGCGCTGAGCTGCACGAACTTCTCGCCGAGCAGGCTGGTCTGCCGGAGCTCGGCCACGGCGTTGCCGGGCAGGTCGACGTCGCGTCGTAGCTCCATCGTCACCAGCGCCTGGTAGCCCTGGAGGTCGATCGCGGTCACCTTGCCGACGCTGACGTCGTTGACCTTGACCGTCGACTGCGGCACCAGGTCGAGCACGTCGGCGAACTCCACCTTGACCGTCATCGGGTCGTCCCCGACATCGGGCCCGCCGGGCAGCGGCAGGGAGTAGACGCTGGCGTCGCACGCCGAGAGGAACATCGCCGCCAGGACGCCCAGCACGAGGGTCATCACGCGGGTCATCGCTCCACCTCCACGAGTCCACCGAGGCTGGGGTCGAACACGTCGCGCGCCGGCAGCACGTCGGGCTTACCCAGGGCACCCGGACGGCTGCGCGAGAGCAGCTCGGTGATCGTGTCGCAGGCCTCGCCGGAGCGCTCCACCTGCCCGACGAAGCCGCACAGCAGCGCCGCGGGGTCGGCCTCGAGCTGGTCGATGCTCTGGCCGAAGTTGGCGCGGGTGTCGAGCGTGCCGGCCTGCGGGTTGTAGGTGAGGGCCAGGTTGTTCAGCGCACCCGGGGCGACCCGGAGGATCTCGTCGAGCGCCGCGCGCTGGCGCACCAGCACCTTCGAGACGCGGTTGAGGCCGCTGATGTTGCGGCTCAGCGAGTCCTTGTTCTCCTCCACGAAGCCCTTGACGGCGTTCAGCGCGACCGACAGGTTCCTCGTCGCCGCGACGAGCTCCTCGCGCTCGCCCTCCAGCATGGTCGACACGTCGGCGAGCGACTGGTTGAACTGCCGCACGGTCTGGTCGTTCTCGGCGAGCGTCGCCATGAACCCGCCCAGTGCCTCCACCGACCCGAACAGCTCGTCGGAGTTGCCCGCCAGCGTTGCGCTGAGCCGCGAGAAGTCCTTGATCGTCTGGCGGAAGGTCGTGCCCTGACCGCCGAAGTTGTCGGCCGTGACCGACAGCAGGTCCGACAGCGCGCCGGTCCGGTTCGCCCCCCGCGGGCCGAGGGCCACGTTGAGGCGGTCGAGGCTGTCGTAGATCTGGTCGAGCTCCAGCGGCTCGGAGGTCTGGTCGACGCTCAGCTCGGCCCCGTCGGCGAGCACCTCGCCGGTGCCGGAGTAGGCCGGCGTCAGCTGGACGTAGCGGTCGCCGACCACCGACGGCGCAATGATGACGGCCTTGGCGTCGGCCGGCAGCTTCACCTCCTCGTCGTACGTCATCGTCACCGCGACGTCGGTGCCGGTGGGCTCCACCCGGGTCACCGTGCCGACCGGCACGCCGAGGACGCGGACGTCGCTGCCCTCGTAGACGGAGATGGTGCGCGGGAAGTGGGCCACGACGGTCCGGGCGGTGTCGCCGCCGAGGACGCTGACGGCCGCCGCGACGACGAAGCCGAGCACGACGAGGGGGGCGAGGAGGCGCTTCACGAGATCCATGGGTCAGACCACCTGCGGGACGGGAGGGAAGTTGGCGATCCACGTGTCGAACCACGGACCGGTGCCGAGCGTGTTGGCGAAGACGCGGTAGAAGGGCGCCATCAGCCGCAGGCTGCTGTCGAGGTTGTCCTCGTTCTTGTTGAGCACGGCGATGACGTTCTCCAGGTGCGCCAGTGCGGGCTTGAGGTCCTCGCGCGACTGGCGGATCAAGGTGGTCAGCTCCTTCGACAGCCGGGTGCTGGAGACCAGGAGGTCGTGGACGGCGTCGCGGCGTGCGACCAGCGCGCGGAACAGCACGTCGCTGTCCTCCATCAGCGCGATGATGTCCTCGTCGCGCTCGTCGAGGACCGTGGAGACCCGCTCGAGGTTGACCAGCAGGTTGTTGAGCTGGGTGTCCTTCTCGGCGATGTTGGCCGAGAGGCGGCTGAGGCCGCTGAGCGCGCCGCGGAACTCGTCGGGGGTGTTGCGGGTCAGGTCGGCCAGCGTGGTCAGCGACTCGGCGAGCTGGTCGGTGTCGATCTGCTCCGAGGTCGAGGCCAGTCCCTCGAACGCCTCCACCACGTCGAAGGGCGACGACGTGCGCGCGGCCGGGATGGTCGCGCCCTCGTCGAGCTGGCCGCCACCGGCGGGCTCCAGCGCGAGGAACATCGATCCGAGGATCGTCTTGACCTTGATGGCCGCGCGGGTCTCGGGCCCGAAGGCGGCGGCGTCGTCGACCTTGAAGCTCACCCGCACCTCGTCACCGGCCAGCGCGATCTCGTCGACCTTGCCCACGCGTACGCCGGCGATGCGGACCTCGTCGTTGACCTTGAGCCCGCCCGCCTCGGTGAACATCGCGTGGTAGGTGTCGCCGCCACCGATGACCGGCAGGTCGTCGGCGCGCAGCGCGGCGACCAGCACCATCGCGAGGACGACGAGGCTGACGGCCCCGACGACCACCGGGTTGCGCTCCCTGAACGGCTTCATGTCGGGGTCCCCTCGGCGTTGTTCGGAGGAGCGGAGCGGGGGAGAAGAACGGCGTGGGGTGACTTCATCCGAGATCACACCTGTCGGAGCCGGTGTTGTACTTCACCGGGAGCGAGACGTTGTTGGGCAGGTTGACCCGGCCCTGGAACTCGCAGAGGTAGAAGTTGAAGAACGAGCCGTAGATGGCGGTGCGCCCGATCTTGTTGAGCTTGATCGGCAGCACCTGCAGCGCCCGGTCGAGCTCGGCCTTGTTCTTGTCGATGTTGCCGGCGACGGTGCGCAGCTCCTTGATGTCCTTGACCAGGGGCTCGCGGATCCCGTCGATCAGCGACGCGGTCTCCACCGACAGCGTCGAGACCTCCTCGAGCGAGCCGAGGATCGCGAACCGGTCCTTCTTCAGCCCGCCCACGAGGGTGCGGAAGGACTGGATCAACCGGGTGAGCTGCTTGTCGCGGTCGGCCACGTGGTCGAGCACGAGCGACAGGTTGTCGATCAGGTCCCCGATGACCTCGTCGCGGTCGGCGAGCGTCGAGGTGACCGAGGCGGTGTGGGCCAGCAGTCCCTCGAGGGTCCCGCCCTCGCCCTGGAAGACCTGGATCAGCTCGTAGGAGAGCTGGTTGACGTCCTCGGGCGACAGCGCCTGGAAGAGCGGCTTGAAGCCGTTGAAGAGCACCGTCAGGTCGAGCGCCGCGCGCGTCCGGGAGACCGGGATGGTCGCACCGTCGGGCAGGCGCTGGGTGTCGCCGACCTCCTGGGTCAGCGAGATGTAGCGCTGGCCGACGAGGTTGCGGTAGCGGATGGCGGCGTTGGTGCCGCCGTTGACCGAGGTGTCGTCGTCGACGGAGAAGGTGACCAGTGCGCGGGAGCGGTCGATGATCTCGACCTCGCTCACCGTGCCGACCCGGACGCCCGCGACGCGGATGTCGTCGCCCTTGGTGACACCGGTGGCGTCGGTGAACTCCGCGCTGTACTCCCGCGACGAGCCGAAGCCCAGGTTGCCGATCGTCACCACGAGCACCGTGGTGGCGAGGGAGGTCACGACCACGAAGACCAGGAGCTTGACCAGGTCGATCGACGTCTTCTTGTCCAGCAGTCCCCTCATCGCAGCGACACCTCCGCCCCGCGTGCCATGGGTCCCACGAGCAGGACCCCCAGGTCGGGTACGTCGTCCGCGGTGACGCCGAGGCCGGGTGCGAGCAGGGCCTTGAGCAGCGCCGACTCCTCGCGGCCGCCGACGAAGCCGGCGGCCGTCCCCGACCAGCCCGGGCCGACCCGGCTGGTGCCCTTGCCGGTGGGCTCGTCGACGCCGTCGACGAAGTCGGGCTGGTGGGTGACCGGGTTGCTCTGCGACCACGGCGGGTTCGGCAGGCGGCCGCAGTAGTAGCCGCGCTTGTCGCCGTAGATCGGTGCGTCCTGGGGTCCGTAGCCGCGGGGCTGGTTGGGCAGCGTCTCCAGCACGATGTGAAGGGTGAAGCCGCGGAACGCCTCTGCCTGGAGGTCGCCGGCACCCACGATGCCGCCGAGCAGGCACGGGTAGCCCGGGGCGTACCGCGCGAACACCTCGAGCTGCTCCGCGCCGAGGTCGGCGAGGCGCACCAGGTTGTCACCGTTGTCGCGGGTGAAGCGTTCGGCGACCGTCGACAGCTTGCTCACGTCGTTGAAGAGCGCCTTCAGCTTGTCCTCACGTCCCTCCAGCGTCGTGGTGGTCGTGATCGTGTTGCGCAGGATCGTCGCGACCTCGGGCAGCACGTCGGCGTACGTGTCGGAGACCTCGGCGGTCAGGCGCAGGTCCTCGATCAGCCCGGGGAGCTCGGGGTTGAAGCGGATGAGGTAGCCGTCGAGGGTCTCGAGGCTCTCGCCGAGCTGCTCGCCGCGACCCTCGAGCGCGGTGGCGACGGCGTTCAGGGTCGTGTTGAGGTCGGCGGGCTGGACCGCGCGCAGGAGCGGGTAGAGGTCGCTGAGCACCTGCTCGACCTCGATCGAGAGGTTCGTGCGCTCGATGACGTCGCCGTCGGCGATCGGCTCGGCGTCCGACCCGCCCTCGGGGACGATGAGCGAGACGAACTTCTCGCCGAAGAGCGTCTTGGGCAGGATCGAGGCCGTCACGTCGCTCGGGACCTGGGTCGTGCGGTCCTGGTAGAGCCCGAGCGTGATGTCGGCGCCGTCCGCGGTGGGCTCGTAGTCGAGCACCTCGCCCACGATGACGCCCTTGATCTTGACGTCCGCGCGCTGGGGCAGCTGGAGGCCGATGCGCGAGGCCTTCACGGTGACCTCGTCGTAGTCGCTGAACTTCTGCGTGAACACGCCGTAGGTCAGCCACACCGAGGCGAGCATCAGCACCAGGAAGACGATGCCGAGGGACTTGGTCCTCATCTGCCTCACCCCGCCAGCCGCACGGTCGTGGCCGCGCCCCAGATCGCCATGGACAGGAGCAGGTCGAGCACGTTGATCGCCACGATGCTGGTCCGCACCGCGCGGCCCACGGCGACGCCCACCCCGGCGGGACCGCCGGAGGCGTTGTAGCCGTGGTAGCAGTGGATGAGGATCACCGTCACCGCGAAGACCAGGACCTTGCCGAAGGACCACAGCACGTCGCCCGGTGGCAGGAACGCGTTGAAGTAGTGGTCGTAGGTGCCCGGCGACTGGCCGTAGATCTGGGTCACCACGAGCCGGCTCGCGAAGTAGGACGACAGCAGGCCCACGACGTAGAGCTGGATGATCGCGATCAGCCCGCCGACGACGCGGGTGGCGACCAGGAACGGCATCGACGGGATCGCCATCACCTCGAGCGCGTCGACCTCCTCCGAGATCCGCATCGCGCCGAGCTGGGCGGTGAAGCCGCAGCCCACGGTGGCGGCGAGCGCGATCCCGGCCACCAGCGGGGCGATCTCACGGGTGTTGAAGTAGGCGGAGACGAAGCCGGCGAACGCCGCGGTGCCGAGCTGGTTGAGCGCGGCGTAGCCGGAGAGGCCCACCTGCGCACCGGTGAAGAAGGTCATGCCGATGATGACGCCGACCGTGCCGCCGATGACGGCGAGGGCGCCCGTGCCGAGGGTGACCTCGGCGAGGATCCGCATGATCTCGCGGGGGTAGCGGGCGATGGAGCGCGGGATCGCGCGCAGCACGCCCAGGTGGAAGGCGAGCTGCCCGCCGAGGGTGTCGAGCGAGGCCAGCGGCTTGGCGTAGACGTCCTTGAGAGCCATGTCATCCGCCCTTCGGTGGGACGACCTGGAGGTAGATCATGCTGAGGACGAAGTTGGCCACGAAGAGCAGCAGGAAGGTGATGACGACCGACTCGTTGACCGCGTCGCCGACTCCCTTCGGCCCTCCGTTGGCGTTCATCCCCTTGTAGGAGGCGACGATCGCGGCGATGAGCCCGAAGATCAGCGCCTTGATCAGGCCGATCCACAGGTCCGGCAGCTGGGCGAGCGCAGTGAAGCTGGCGAGGTAGGCGCCGGGCGTGCCGTCCTGGAGGATCACGTTGAAGACGTAGCCGCCCGCGACGCCCACGACGCTGACCATGCCGTTGAGGAAGAACGCGACGACCATGCACGCCAGCACCCGCGGCACGACGAGCCGCTGGATCGGGTCGATGCCCAGCACCATCATCGCGTCGAGCTCCTCGCGGATCTTGCGTGCGCCGAGGTCGGCGGCGATCGCCGAGCCTCCCGCACCGGCGATCAGCAGGGCGGTGCCGATCGGTGCCGCCTGCTGGACCACCGCGAGGACCGACGCCGAGCCGGTGAAGGACTGGGCGCCGAACTGCTTGATCAGCCCGCCCACCTGGAGCGCGATGACCGCGCCGAACGGGATGGCGACGAGGGCAGTGGGCACGATCGTCACCGACGCGATGAACCACGCCTGCTGGATGAACTCCCGCAGCTGGAAGGGACGTCGGAAGAGTCCGCGGAACACGTCGAGGGCGAAGGCGAACAGGTTGCCTGCGACGCCCACGGGCGCGAGGGCGCGCGAGGTCAGCGAGGTGGGCGTGGAGGTGGCCACGGTCAGGCTCCCGGGGCCAGGCCGGCGTTGCTGGACTCGAACGAGCCGGGCGGCGGCGTCACGCCGTGCTCGCGGCACCACTCCCCCGCGGGCCGCTGGCTGCGGCGCGGGATGCCGTTGGACGGGTCGAGCTGCAGCGGGATCGGCGGCAGCGGCGGGAGCTCCTGGCCGGCCTCGGCGGCGAGCTCGTCGGCGTCCTTCTCCTCGGACATGCCGATGGGGCCCACCTTCTGGGCGTTGAGGAACTGGCGCACCACGGGCTCCTCGGAGCTGAGCAGCTGCTCGCGGGGGCCGAACATCGCGAGGTGGCGGTGGTAGAGCAGTCCGATGTTGTCCGGCACGGTCCGCGCGGTGTTGATGTCGTGGGTGACGATGAGGAAGGTGGCGTCGATCTGGGCGTTGAGGTCGACGATCAGCTGGTTGAGGAACGCCGTACGCACCGGGTCGAGGCCGGAGTCGGGCTCGTCGAAGAGCACGATCTCGGGGTCGAGCACGAGCGCGCGGGCGAGTCCGGCACGCTTGCGCATGCCGCCGGAGATCTCGCCCGGGAGCTTGTCCTCGGCACCGAGGAGGCCGACGAGGTCCATCTTCTCCATGACGATCTCGCGGACCTCGGACTCGGACTTCCGGGTGTGCTCGCGCAACGGGAAGGCGACGTTGTCGTAGAGGTTCATCGAGCCGAACATCGCGCCGTCCTGGAAGAGCACGCCGAACAGCTTGCGGATCTCGTAGAGGTCGCGCTCGGAGCAGCTCGCGATGTCGGTGCCCTCGATGAGGATCGAGCCCTTGTCGGGCTTGAGCAGTCCGATGAGCGTCTTGAGGAAGACCGACTTGCCGGTGCCCGACGGGCCGAGCATCACGCAGATCTCGCCGGCGGGGACGGTGAGCGTCACGTCGCCCCAGATGAGCTGCTTGCCGAACGACTTGGAGAGGTCGTTGACCTTGATCTCGACACCCATGTTGCGCGGACCCCTTCCTCTCCCCGTCGCTACTCCTGAGTAGTCCAACGCGGCAGGGCGCGGGAGGTTACGCACCGGGTGCGACGCTCGTCACGGACCGCGGCACGGGGCGGGTAGGGGGTACCCGCAGAGACGCCACAGGGCGGTCACCCCGGTGAAGGGGTGACCGCCCTGGGCGGTCGACGGAGGGCCCGCGAGGGGCCCGTCCGTCAGTGGGTCACTTGACGGTGACGGTGGCGCCGGCGGC
>SXGS01253939.1_pt1 | contig 10317 bp, 12 predicted proteins | sample 3174681 | NCBI WGS metagenome assembly SXGS01 (sample SAMN11356861, study PRJNA531348) | freshwater metagenome | isolation source: freshwater sample F1-80 | place: China: Fuxian Lake, Yuxi | collected 2017-12-25
CTTCTTCTTCGCGGCGTATTCTAGTTCGGAGAAACTAGTTTGCATGAGCAGTCTCGCTAGCAGGGGGCGTAGACGTAATTCTAAAAGAACAACTGCGTTACGGGAAGGCCTTCGGGGAATAAATCAGCGCTTCCCTAGATAAGTGTTTCAACCCCGATTGAAACTACCGTGCTGACTGCAAATAATCGAGGTAACCAAAGCTATTGCTGAATCAATCTACCGGCGGGATGAATTGGTGTTGTGGTCTGGATTGCATGAGCTCGCTGATCAGTTCAGCGACAATCTCAGTTCAACGGTACCCGTACCGGGTCGACTGTGCATTTCAAAGCCCAAATTTTGGGATAACTCAATCACCGCATGATTATCGCTGAGCGCTTCGCCAATAATTGCCTGCGTACCTCGCTGGCGAAAATACGCAAGCAGCCTGGTCATCAGCATCTGACCCAGGCCCAGACCTTTGAGGCCGGAACGAATGATGATCGCAAATTCAGCATTGATGTTGTCCGGGTCTGCTACCGCGCGTACCACACCCAGTGTCTCGTCGCTGCCATCTTCACAGCGCTGGACAGCGACAAAGACTATCTCGCGGTCATAATCAATTTGTGTCATTCGCGCCAGCTGCGAGGGCTGAAGTTCACGCGCAGTACTGAACATGCGAAAACGCACATCGACAGGATCAAGCAAACTGAAGAACTTCAGGTGCGCGTCGCCATCCTCTGGTCTGATCGGACGGAGTGTCAATGCGGCACCACGCCACTGCACGACCTCTTCCAGCGCCTGCGGATAGGGGCGAATCGCGAGCCGATCATGCGGATGATGCAGATGCAGCGGCTTGAGCAGCACGCGCGCATACAGAGCGATTACGCCGCTGGCATCGGCGAGCAGCGGGTTGATATCGAGTTCAGCGACCTCGGGCAACTCAGCAGCCAGATGGGCGACCTGGATCAGTACCCGACTGATTGCCTCAATGTCCGCTGCCGGCCGATTCCGGTAGCCTGCGAGCAGTTTCGATACCCGGGTACGCATGATCATGCCGCGCGCCAGCACATCGTTGAGCGGTGGCAGTGCGAGCGCATGATCCTGTAGCACCTCGACAGCAATGCCACCCTGACCAAACAGGAGCACGGGGCCAAAAACTGGGTCGGAGGTGATGCCAACGATGAGTTCTTGCGCATCTGGGCGGCGTATCATCGGCTGCACTGAAAAACCTTTCAACTTCGCGTCAGGCCGCAGTAACGAAAGCCGTTGTGGCATCGCTCTTGCCGCCTCTTGTACCGCTGTAACAGAGTCCAGATCCAGCGCAACACCACCAACTTCAGTCTTGTGCGAAATATCCGGTGACAGCAGCTTCACAGCAACCGGGAATCCGATCGCCTCTGCCATGACTGCCGCTTCCTCCGGTGAATGCACAACATGGATTTCTGCAATCGGTATGTGACAGGCCTGCATCAGCATCTTGGCCTCGGGCTCTGTCAGCATCGTCCGATCCTCAGCCAGTGCACGATCGATCACAGCGCGTGCCGCTGGCAAATCCAGATCATCATAGGGCGTGCTTATCGATGGCGCTTGCATCAGCAATCGCTGATTGCGCCGGTACTCCACGAATTGCATAAAACCTTGTACAGCATCCTCAGGGGTACCGAAATGCGGTAACCCTGCCTCTGAGAATATCTGACGAGCCTCGCCCACTGATGCACCGCCCATCCAGCAAGCGATGACGTGATGATGGGATTGCTCTATCACCGGCGCGAGTACTCGTGCAATATCTGCGCTGGGCACAATCGCGGTTGGCGCATGAATGAAAAGTACAGGGTTCAATGACTGATGTTCGAGCAGGATAGAAAGCGCCTGCTGATATCGGGTAACTGGCGCATCACCAATGATGTCGACAGGATTGCCACGCGACCAATTTGAGGGCAACACCTTGTCAAGCGCAGTGATGGTCGGTTCGGACAGTGTGGCAAGCTCCCCGCCCGACAGCATCAGTGCATCGGTAGCCATGACACCGGGGCCACCACCATTGGTCAGAATGATCAGCGATTCACTGATCAGTGGTCGTGCTCTTGCCAAGGTCTCAACGGCATCAAACAAGGCCTCGGTTGTCAGAACGCGCAGCAGACCAGCGCGACGGATTGCCGCATCGTACACAGCATCATGGCCTGCCAGCGCTCCGGTGTGCGAGGCTGCTGCACGCGCACCTTCGGGTACGCGACCGGCCTTGAGAATCACGACGGGCTTGTTACGTCCGGCAGCACGCGCCGCCGACATGAATTTGCGTGCATTGCGAATGTCTTCCAGATACAAAAGAATGGATTGCGTGTGCGGATCCGTGGCCAGATAATCAAGCACATCGCCGACATCGACATCGCTTGCATCACCGAGCGAAATGAAATGCGAAAAGCCAATATCGCGCGCTCTCGCCCAATCAAGCACGGCAGTCACCAGCGCCCCCGACTGCGAAACGAAGGCCACTTTGCCCGGCAATGCATCGGTTGGTGCAAAACTGGCATTGAGTCGCAAGGCGGGCACCAGTAGGCCGACACAATTCGGTCCAAGAATACGAAACACATCAGGCTTGGCGGCATCGAGCATCGCTTGCCGATGCGTGCGTCCATCACCATGATCGCCATCCATACCTGCAGTCAAAACCACGGCAGCGCGCGTTCCCCGCTGTGCCAGCTATGTAATCAGTCCAGGCACGGTGGCCGGTGGTGTTGCAATCACAGCCAGTTCGGGTGTTTGCGGCAAGCTAACGACATCCGGATAGACCGGCCATTTCTGTAGACGTGTCAGACGAGGATTCACCGCCATCAGATCTGAATCACCTCGCACTGCATAGCCTCTGGACAGATTGGTCCAGACCGTGGCGCCTACACTTTGTGGACGATCAGTGGCGCCTATCAACACCACTGATGTAGGAGAAAAGAGGTGGACCAGGTTACGCAAGCTCATTCGGTGATTATGGTGATATTTGTAAAATTCGGGGAATTGATTAATTGACTTGAATCAAAATTTTCAAAAATACCGGAACGGTCATGCGATCGGGTGCTGGACGCTGGTGACGATAAATCTTAGAGTTAAAACAAGACAGGTGATGCTGGCATGCCGCAATGATTTGATCGGTATTCCTTGATTCATCGAATACGCATTGAAAGACGCTGGATCCCGGCGTGCGCTGGGATCCAGCGTCTTGAATCTGTAGAAGCACATTAAAAAGTGAGTCACGATGAATTTCAAAACTCTCCTCGTTCACGTTGATACATCAAGACAAGCCACCACGCGCATTGATCTGGCTGCCCAACTCGCGATCGCACACGACGCTCACCTGATCAGTACAGCAATGACGGGAATTTCACGTTTCGTCTTTCAGGACAATCCCATACGCCCGCCGGATCCAGTGCTATTGCATCATGTGGATGCATTACGTGACCATGCACGGCACGCACTGCGACAGTTTGAAGAAAGTACCCGTATGGCGGGTGTGACCTCATTGGAATCGCGACTGATCGATGACGATCCAGCCGCCGGCATGGGGATTCAAACACGCTACGCTGACCTGGCCGTGATCGGGCAATTTGATCCGGAGGATCCCATGCCTGGCTTGATGTCAGATTTCCCCGCTTCAATGCTGATGCAGAGCGCACATCCTGTACTGATCGTGCCTTTCGCGAACCAGAAAATCAAGCCCCTATCGCGCGCACTGATCGCCTGGGATGCCAGCATCACCGCAACCCGCGCAGTGAGCGGCGCATTGCCATTACTGCAAACGGCTTCCATGGTCGATGTGGTGGTGTTCAATGCATCAGCACAAGATGAAGCCCATGGAGAAGTGGCCGGGGGTGATCTTGTGGTTTATCTGGCACGACATGGTGTGGTAGTCAATGTCATCAGTCGCCGCACCGATATTGATATCGGGAATGCCTTGCTGTCGCTCTGCGCTGATCAGGGATCTAATCTGCTGGTGATGGGTGGCTACGGCCACACACGTTTTCGGGAAATCCTGCTGGGTGGTGCAACTCGGACAGTGCTTGAATCAATGACGCTGCCCGTACTCATGGCGCACTAGTCCTGGCGATGTCATTTGGTGTCCGGATCACGGTAGACCAGTACCGCTACGCGTGCATGTGACAGCACTCGCTGCGTCTCGCTACCCAGTAATAATTTATCCAAGCCTTTGCGGCCGTGCGAGGCCATCCAGATCAAATCGCAGCCGTGACTTTCGGCGGTCTTGATGATCTCTTCGTAAGGATGCACGCCGCGCGTCGACAGCACTTCACAAGTAACGCCTGCGTCTACGGCCATGGCCTGCAGCTTTTGCATTGCTTGCTGAGCGGTCTTGTCTTGAATCTCTTCATACGAACTCAGATCCACCATCGCGCCAGCTTCGGGCATGAGCATGAAGGGATAGAGCTGTGCCACCGAGAGACCCACCACTGATGCTCCCGTTGCAGATGCAAACGCAAGTGCGGCTTTCGCAGATTTTTCAGACAGCGCCGAGCCGTCTGTCGGAATGAGTAATTTGCGAAACATGATGCGTCCTTTCAGGTCAGCTGTTTGCCTGAGACTATCAAAATCGGGAACAGAAAAAATTGACTCTGATCAAAGCGGCCACAATGGTGGCTCGTCCATCAATGCAATCTGCTCGCGCAATTCCAGAATGCGGTCCTGCCAGTAACGCACCGTATTGGACCAGGGGAACGCAGCAGGAAAAGCTGGATCATCCCAACGTCTGGCCAGCCACGCGGAATAATGCAGCAGGCGAAGGGTTCTGAGTGCTTCAATCAGATGCAGCTCGCGCGGATTAAACTCGAAAAAATCTTCATAATCCGCCAGCAGGATGGCTAGCTGCGCGCTGCGCTCCTGACGCTCACCCGAGAGCAGCATCCACAAGTCCTGGACCGCAGGTCCGCTACGACTGTCATCAAAATCGACGAAGTGAGGTCCATCATCCGTCCACAGCACATTCCCGCCATGACAATCGCCATACAAGCGCAAATAGCGCAGGTCTCCGGCGCGCTCGTAGCAATGCCCCACACGCTCGAGAGCCTGTGCCGTCACACTCTGCCAAGTATCGAGCAAATCTGTTGGAATCAAGTGGTGGTCCAGAAGCCAGGCACGGGGTTCATCACCAAAGCTCACCACATCAAGCGCGGGTCTGTGCTGATACGAATTACCAGCACCCGCCGCGTGAATGCGCCCCATCAGACGGCCCATCTGCACCAGGGTCTCATCACGATCCAGCTCGGGCGCGCGACCACCCTGCCTCGGGAAAACAGCAAAGCGATAGCCTTGATGCATATGCAAGGTATCGTTTGCGATGCATATTGCCGGCACAACCGGAATTTCCTGTGCATACAGTGCATCGACGAATTGATGTTCTTCTTGAATCGCAGCATCAGTCCAGCGACCGGGTCGGTAAAATTTTACAATGACAGGTGCAGTGTCTTCCATACCAACCTGATAGGCACGATTTTCATAACTATTCAGCGCAAGTAAACGTCCATCACCATGCAAATTGAGGGACTGCAGTGCGTCAAGCACCATATCGGGAGAGAGTTCGGAAAAAGAAGCTGGCGGCAGAGGAGTCATGACCGCATTGTAGTCTCAACGCACCTCTGCGCTGCGGGTTTGCCGCAACGGTTACACTGTGGGCTGATGACTTGACGATCTACCTATGCAAACCGACCCTTTGCTATCAGAACAGGAATTCGATGAACTGGATCGCTTTCTAATGTCAGACCAGTGCAGCGACGATGCAATGACCATGGACGCTTTGCATGGTTTTTTGACCGCGATTGCCATTGGTCCGGAAAAAATTCCTTTCTCTGAATGGTTATCGGCGGTCTGGGGAACGGATCCCGAGGGCATCCCCGTCTTCGACAGTTCGCAGGCAGAACAAAGAATCACGCATCTGATGACGCGCACGTTGGAAGATATTGAAGTGACTCTCGAGGTCGCGCCTGCCGATTTCGAGCCCCTGTTTTGCGAGCTGCAATGGAGAGGTAAATCCCTGCTAGATGCCGAAGCCTGGGCCTGGGGATTTCTGGAGGGTGTGAAACTGCGCAACGAAGCTTGGCAGGCCTTGCGCGATTCACCACAAAGCGGTCTGCTGCGCGCCTTTAATCTGCTGGGCGCGGAAGAGATTGATGAGGCAGAACTTGGACTGGTTGACGACCCGCTGAAGTGCCACAAGCTCGCGGTTGAAATCGAAGCATCGATCCCGCAGATACGCCGCTTTTGGCAGGCCAGACGTGCGCAGTAATTTCACGCGCAGCGATGTGGGCTGAACCGAGCTGGTTCGGCTGCCGGTAGGCGAGATCATGGCCACCAAGCTTGTCAGAGTTTGATGAAATACTCGCGGTAGTAGCGCAGTTCTTCGACCGATTCGCGAATATCCGCCAGAGCCGTATGCATCTGATGTTTTTTAAAACCGTTGATGAGCTCGGGTTTCCAGCGACGGCAGAGCTCCTTGATCGTGGAGACATCCACATTCCGATAATGAAAAAACTGCTCCAGCTTGGGCATGTGGCGCGCCATGAAACGCCGGTCCTGGCAAATCGAATTTCCGCACATCGGTGACTTCCCCGCCGGGACGTACTGCCGCAAAAAGTCCATCATCTGCGCGCCTGCCTCATCCTCGGTGACGGTGGATGCTCGAACCTTGTCAATCAGGCCCGAGCGGCCGTGGGTACCCTTGTTCCACGCATCCATCTTGTCGAGCACCTCATCGGCCTGGTGAATGACAAAGACCGGACCCTCAGCAAGGATATTCAGTTCCGCGTCGGTGACGATCGCTGCAATCTCGATAACACGGTCGTTATCCGGATCAAGGCCGGTCATCTCCATGTCGATCCACACGAGATTCATTTCATTGGGACGAACAGCGGCTGTGGATGCCGGATGCGCTTCAAAGGCTTGTGACATAATCTGTTCCTGATCCGGTCTCCTCATAAAGGGGACCATAAAACCGGCATTTTCTCATAGACACCGTATGGACCCGCACAGCTTCTCACTATTGTTCGCCGCCTTCTTGCTCGCAAAGCTAGCCGTCAAACTTTGGCTGTCTTCGCGCCACATCAGACATGTTGCCCAGCACCGCGATGCAGTACCTGCGCAATTCGCGCATAAGATTCCGCTCGCAGCACACCAGAAGGCGGCTGATTACACGATTGCCAAGACGCGCCTTAAAATCGTGCTGCTAGTGGTCAACGCGGCGGTGCTGCTTGGCTTCACCCTTCTGGGGGGGCTGCAGTGGCTGTCGATGGCGCTATTCGATGTAGCCGGAGCCAGCATGGTGTACGAACTGGGTCTAATCGCCGCCGTAACGGTGATTGGCAGCGTGGTTGATCTGCCCTTCGACTACTACAACCAATTTCGTCTGGAAGAGCAATTTGGCTTCAACAAAATGACGCCGGGTCTGTTCTTCTCTGACATGCTCAAACACACACTGGTGGGCGCCGTCATCGGTCTGCCGCTGATCTGGGTGACGTTGGCATTGATGGAACAAGCCGGCGCACTCTGGTGGCTGTACGCCTGGCTGATCTGGTGCGGCTTCCAGATTTTCATGCTGGGCTTTTACCAAAACCTGATCGCGCCGCTATTCAACAAATTCACGCCGCTGCAAGACGAAAGTCTGCGCTCGCGTATCGAAGGCCTGATGCAGCGCGTCGGCTTTGCCAGCAAAGGTCTGTTCGTGATGGATGGTTCGCGCCGCAGTGCTCATGGCAACGCGTATTTCTCGGGCTTTGGGGCGGCCAAGCGCATCGTCTTCTTTGATACGCTGCTATCGCGTCTGGCACCCAATGAAATCGAAGCCGTACTCGCTCATGAACTTGGGCATTTCAAGCTCAATCACGTGATCAAGCGCATCGGCGTCATGTTCGCGACCTCGCTGGGCTTGCTCGCACTGCTCGGCTATCTGAAAAATCAAGTCTGGTTTTATCAGGGACTGGGTGTGGAACCCATGATGGCGGCAAGTAATGACGCGATGGCGCTGATTTTGTTCATGTTTGCGCTACCGGTGTTCACTTTTCTGTTCTCTCCTGTGCTGTCGATCACATCACGCAAAAACGAATTCGAAGCCGATGCGTTTGCGGCCAAGCACAGTAATTCGCAGGACCTGATCTCTGCACTGGTCAAGCTTTACGAAGACAATGCCTCAACGCTGACGCCTGATCCTCTGCATTCGGCTTTCTACGATTCCCATCCGCCCGCCAGTATCCGGGTGCAAAAGCTGCTTGCCGGCTGATGATCACCCGTGAGTCGCTGCTGAAAGAAGCCTGTCGTCATCTGACGCAGGCAGCTTCAGTAGACGAGATCGCCGCCGCACTTGCCGTACTGAATGACTGGGCTAATGACGACGGCAAGCTGGTGCGCCTGTTTCGGTTCAGCGATTATCATCAGACGCTGGCGTTCGTGAATGCGATCGCCGAGATCATTCACAAAGAAGATCATCATCCTGAACTCGTTGTCGACTACAGCCGCTGCGAAGTCCGCTACGGCACACACTCGGTCAATGAAAGGAAAGGCGGCCTCTCGGTTAACGACTTTATTTGCGCCGCAAAGATCGATGCCGTTTTCGACCACAGCTTTCAATGACGCATGAATGAACTGCAGGGACTGATCGTTGCCGCGCACGGCCGACATTATCTTGCTCATGCCGACGGCAAACCCCTGCAGTGCGTCACACGCGGCAAAAAGAACGATGTCGCCACGGGTGATCGTGTTCGCCTGACGGCCACATCATCCGATCAGGCAGTGATCGAGGAAATCCTGCCGCGCGATACCCTGCTCTATCGCTCCGACCAATACAAATCCAAGCTGCTAGCCGCCAATGTCACGCAACTGTTTGTTGTAATGGCAACCGAGCCGGGCTTTTCCGATGACCTGATATCGCGATCACTGGTCGCGGCCAATGCCGCCGGCATCACGGCCCACCTGATCCTGAATAAAACCGACATAACGCGATTGCTGCCGGCAGCGCGCGACAGGCTGGCGCTTTATCAAGGACTGGGTTGCCCGATACACGAAGTCAGTGCAAAAACGGATCCGACCGGAACACTGGCCATGTTGCAGCCGCTGATGTCAGGTCAGTCGACCATCCTGATCGGCCAGTCCGGCATGGGTAAATCCTCGATGGTGAATCTGCTGGTGCCGGATGCGGAAATCGCTGTTCGGGAAATTTCTCAGCGACTAGATACCGGCAAACACACCACCACATTTACCCGGCTCTATACGCTGGATGAACAATCCAGCGTGATTGATTCACCCGGTTTTCAGGAATTTGGGCTTTACCACCTCTCCGAAGGCATGCTGGAGCGGGCGTTTCCGGAATTCGAACCCGTGCTCGGCCAGTGCCGCTTCACTAACTGCCACCATGTGGCGGAACCGGATTGCGCCATCCTCAAGGCGATGGTCGAAGAAAAAATCAACCCCGCCAGACATCAGCTCTACCTGCAACTCAGGCACGAGTCATCTCAGAAACCCAGCTACCGCTGATACCCACCTAGCCCTAGCCACGCTGCGGCTCATTTAAAGAAATCACATTGGGCATACGTACCGATTTATTGGCAACAAGATCCCTCGCTTTTCTTCGGCACAAATACAACAAAAATTAGCCTGATGCATCAGCCAAGGAACAAATTTTTCTCAACGAACACCAAGAATCACCTCCGGCAAATAAAATTATGCGCTTCCAGGCCACCGTTTCTGCCGAATTTTCTCTAAAAAAAATTTTTATCCCAAGACTAATTACACTTCCAGATTGCTTTTCGCAGCGAGAAATTTTAAAACTGAGGGAATAAAGATTGAAAACAATGCCCGCTCAAATAGAATTTGGTGGCCTTTCGCGAGAATTCGACAAGCCTATCCTGATCAAGAAAAAGACGGACGAAAACGGCAACACCATTCTGCGCATCTACCCGCGCAAGGATCTCAAATCAATCAGAAGGCCCTTCGAAAAAATCAAGAATGCTCTGAAATACAGCCGTGAGGACTTTGGTCGCGAGCACAAGACTGCCTAAGAACCCCATGAGGAGCACAAAATAATGGACCCCATTCAAATCAAAAACATCAATCGGAGTGATACCCAACTAATTTTTATAAAAAACAAAATACTGGAAAACGTGGAAACCAAACGAATAATTTATTAAAGAAAAAATATCGATTCTATTGATAGGTGAATTCAAGGACGAAGTGCAACTTTGATTAATGGGTTGGATGGCTGAGGTGCATTAGTATCAAAGCCTTTTGACCAGCCAGTCGAAGAAGCACATGACCTATACACACCTCAGCCAAACCGAACGTTATCAGATTCAA
>SXGS01438976.1_pt1 | contig 10317 bp, 12 predicted proteins | sample 3174681 | NCBI WGS metagenome assembly SXGS01 (sample SAMN11356861, study PRJNA531348) | freshwater metagenome | isolation source: freshwater sample F1-80 | place: China: Fuxian Lake, Yuxi | collected 2017-12-25
AATGCTGGGGCCCCGAGCCGCCGAATGCTGATTGTGGCGATCCGGCTTAGTCGATCGGTGAGTTCAACAGATCGGGACCTTCCGGCGCCGGGTGGCTCTGACCATCGATGCGAGGTTTCAGGATGGACAGAAGGCAGGGTGTGCTAGCGCGTCACGCTACAAACACCACCTCACAGACAGGGCAAACGGCTGGGCTGCAATTGTCGCATCGGTGATTGATCCTGAACAATCTTCAAGTCGGAAAGCGGGACGATGCTCTCCTACAATGGAGGATGTAGCCCGTGTACGGATCAACCGAAGGCGTAACAGTTCTCGTTCTTGACGATCACGAGCGCATTCAGGGCATTTGGAGCGCGCTTCTGTCTGCGGCAGGCTTAGAGTATATTGGCGCACGCGATGTCGGCTCAGCAAAAACGCTGATTGGAAAGCACCATGTCGACGTGGTTGTCATTGATGAGCACCTGGCCGACGCACAAGAGCCAGGCTCGTGCTTTGCTATCTGGCTGCGGGAGCAGGCCGATCCGTTGCTGTCGGGTATGCCGATCCTCGCCTGCACGTCTGACCAGTCTCCGGCTGCTCGCGAACGGCTGCTTGCAGCAGGGGCCAGCTTCGTAATCTACAAGCCTATAGATGCGCGCCAGGCTCTGCTACTCATCGAGGGCTTTGCGCAGCGGATGACCTCGCGCACCATTCGTCGCGAAGCGTAACCGACCTGCAAGCCAGCCTGGCAGGAGTGGCGGGGTTGGCCTGCCTCGGGATTTTCGGGCCGCCCCGAGCTTGAATGACGAACGGCAGGAATGGCCCCCTACTTGGCCGAGCGCAAATCGTGGCGATCCGGCCGGAGCGATTTAAAGCGGTCGGTGGGAGCGGGCGCCGCACTTCGGCAGGACCTCGCCCAAATTCAGCCGGTGCGATCCCCCGAACTCCCAGAAGCCGCCATTGGTAAGGTTTGGTGGAGCGGGTTCGAGGGTGGATCGACCGACACCATCTTGCGCAAGATTATGTCGGTGGCCGGGGTGTTCGGCATCGAGGTGTTTGTTGCGCACCTGCTGCGTGTGCTGGCGCGCGAGTCGACAGCAGCGAGAGTTCCGTCAAACCCAAAGTCGCCTTATAAATGGGCTGCAAGCTCAGGATGAATTTCAATGCCGGAAGATCGGGATTTCAGGGTTGTCGGAGTCGGCGCGTCTCCCTACACGCGGAAACTCCGTGCAGCGGCGCGGTTTCGACGCCTGCCGTTTCGGTTTGTGGTGGCGGGCAGCAAAGAGGCCAACGCCCTCCCGGAGCGGTCCTTACCTCTCTTCCCCTACTTCGTAGCGCCAGATGCCAATGGCGCGCTCACGCAGGTGCGATCGGACTCGACGCCAATCCTGACTTTCCTCGACGAGGCCTATCCACAGCGGCTGCTGCGGCCGGCTGACGCCGCGCTTCGACTCCTTGACCTGTTGATAGAGGACTATGGCGACGAGTGGCTCAGCAAGTGCATGTTCCATTACCGCTGGTCTTGTGCTCCCGACACGGAGCGTGCCAGCGCCTATCTTCCTTACACCACAGCCATGCAGATGGCGCCTGATCAGGGCGTTCAGGCGGCCGCAGCTTTCGCCGCGCGCCAGATTTCTCGCATCGGTGTTGTCGGCTCGAACGAGATGACCGGGCCGGTGATCGAAGCGAGCTGGCGCCGCTTCCTGGAGATCTTTGACGCCCACATACAGAACCAGCCCTTCCTGCTCGGCCACCGCCCTGGCGCAGGCGATTTCGCCTGTTACGGACAAATGACCATGCTGGTGATAACCGATCCGACGCCAGCTGCGGTCGCGTTTGACGTCTCGCCGCGCGCCTATGCCTGGACGGAGCAGTGTGAAGATCTAAGCGGCCTCGATGTCAGCGAAGACGACTGGATCAACCTTGAAGAACCGTCCGAGACGTTTCGCGCCCTCCTGACTGAGATTGGTCGGGTCTATGCGCCGTTCATGCTGGCCAATGCAGACGCAGTGGCGCGTGGTGCGGAGCAGGTCATTTGTGAAATCGATGGCCAGCCTTGGAGGCAGGCCCCCTTCGTCTACCAGGCCAAGTGCCTGCGGTGGCTCCGCGAGGCCTATTCGGCGCTGACGCCCGCTGACCAAGGCCGCGTTGACGCCATCCTCGCAGGCACTGGCTGCGCAGCGCTGTTCGAACGAGCGTAGGCGACCGGCGGATTGAGGTCGCATCATTTATTGGGCGCCCGGAAAATCCACCAGGAGCACGACGAGCGGGTCCCGAATTTGGGCCCCAACTTCGCGGCCATCCGATGATGTCGCCAATGGCAGGGTCGCTCGGGAATTGACGGTCGCGCCTGCCCTGCTGATCCGGTGGGACATCGCCCAACAGCGGTCATCGAGGCGCTGCGCCTGGTCCGATAATCCTAGGGCAGGTCAGCGATGGGTGGCCGACGCGCCGGCAGCCCTGCCCACTAACAGCCAGGCGATCTGCCCGAATGATGCGAACAGGGCGAGCAATGCCGCCACCCAAATTTGCGGGCTGGGTAGAGCCTGCAACTCCGGTTGGGTTGGGAATGAAAACGTATTGGGCATGGCGGCAAACTTGAAGTCGTGAGCGCCCCCGAAACGCGGATCAAGCACAAGCTCTGCAAGGTCTCGCCTGCTTCGATAGCGCATGTAGCCGATGATCGACCAACCAGGGTCCGCCTCGACGCCCCAGGCATCGAAGTATCCGCCTTGCTTGCGCGCCACGATGGCAGGGTAGCCGCCGCGCGCAAACAGTGATGGCATAAACATCTTGGTGTACCCTTCGATCACCTCACGGGCAGGACGCACGACGCCATCGGGACCCTTCACCTCCCCTGGGTCGACCCGCACGAGATTGAGCATGTAAAACTCCCGCCCATCATCGGCTTCCAGGAATTTTCGCATTGTCTCGATTTCGTTGCGGCCGCTCGCCCCGACCTCGCTCGCTTCGAGGCGTTGCATGATGTTGCTGATCTCGACCGCACTAAGCGGGCCACCCCAGTTCTGATGCCAGCCAAGGAACAGCCCGTAGATGACGATCGCCGGAATCCATACCAGAAACGATTTCACGTCAGCACCCCGATCTATTGACACTCTTAATGTCGTTTTCGTGGCGGATGGTCAAGCGACGACGAGATACAACATCAGGGATGTGGATCCATCCTCTTGCCGCATGCCAGCGGTCTTTCTCAGCCAGCAGGGCCCCCTAGGTTCGCACACCGCGTGCTATGAAACGCGACCATCTAAAACGGAAAACCTGACCGGCAGGTCGCTGAGGTTTGTCTGCGACCGCCGCGATCATTCAGATTGTAGAAGCCGAAGTGTTTCGGACGCGGCTTCGCGGCGGATTACGACCATAACGTTGGACCATTCGTAACGCTGGCGCCCGACCAGATCTCGCGCTTCCAGCGATTTAGCTTTGCTCGCTTTACTCTCGCGGGGCCGGGTTGGATGGCTCACCAAGCTCCGCCCGGTCCGGCCTGCGGCTTCCATCTCGGGTCAGGAAGTTTGCCACGTTACGAATTCCGGGAGCCGCAACCACGACGACCGGAACCATCATCAGCCATGAAAGCAACCAGGCGCCCAGCCAGTGACTCAGGAACGAGCCTGGTGCGACCAAGGGCGCGCTCGCACTTGCGGAGACAAGTCCTGACGTCAAGCCGGACTGGAGGATGCCGAAAACATGGTGCACATACTTGCGCGGTATTCGCAGCATCACTTATCCCAAATGATGACGAAGACATTGGCAACGAACCAGAGCCACTGCTTCATTGTCACCCCTCGAGAGCCCCTGCGCCGCTCAGCGGAATCTACGCATGATCTGAGCGCAGAAGGACGAAGCGTTGCGGCCGGATGAAGCCGGGATCAGCCGAGAAGCGTGCCCAGTTGCATGGCAAGGCCCATATCGCCTTCCACCTTCAACTTGCCGGTCATGAACGCGTTCATCGAATTGAGCTTGCCAGCGGAGATATCCAGAAAGTCCGTCTTGGCGACGTTGACGGTGCAGTCGGCTGCGCCGTTGTCGTTGTCGACGGTTGCAGGATCGGAAGAGCCAACGATCCGCACACAGCCATCCTCGCCGAAGTTGAACTTGATGGTCTTGCCCTTGATCCCGCCCTTGGCGGCGACGCGTGCGCGCATCTGCGTCGTGATTTCCTCGAGCGTCATGACAGGTCCTTTCTGCTGGCGTCGTTACGCCGTCCATTCTTATGGCATTCATAATGCCACTACATTGAGTCAATTGCAAAGCCTTCACGCGCTTCGGGCAACAGATTTGCCTGCCCTGGCGCCTGGTCACCCTTTGGCTCGGGCGCCTGTCCATCTGCGGCCCACGCAAGAAATCGCAGACAGGCCCAAGTCGACCATCATCGGTGCAATCAGATGCTGCGCTGTCCACGTCCCGCCCAACGCGAACATCCTGCCATCAGGCGCCAGCGTCAGCGCTGGAAGCGCGCGGCCATCAGCAGCCGGCAATCGAGCGCCACCGTTGGTGTGTCCGCCTGGTCTAGCTTTGAAGTTTTTTCAGACACTCCCCGACAGCAGGCCCGTTCTTCTGCGCGATGTCGCGGGACAGCTTTCCCGACATAACCAGACCCCGCACTTCGCTCATCAGTACATCTCTCAGGTTGCTACCCGGCTTCACCTTCGCGGCAGCCGCCTCGAACATCATCCGTCCCTCAGCCGGGAGCGTGCCCGCGCAGGCCCTGGCGGCTGCAGGATCGGCGGACGCCGAGCCTGGCGCGGCGAGCGCCAGGATCAAAGCCAATAACGATACCCTTGCTGGGGCGGTGATTGAATTCAGGCTCATCGGTTTCTCCTCCTAACGTTCGCCAACGGTGGCTATCACCCCGACATCCGCCGGCGTCTCGTTGGCGACAAGTTCACGGAACGCGGCCGCAACCGCCTCAGGACCGTTGACCGGGCGGATCGACATGTGCCTGCGCACTTCCACCGAAATGCGCGCGGCTTCGGCGGCGGCGCGACGCATCACTTCCCCGGGCCCCCACTCCTGCTCGCGCTTCAGGAACTGGCCAGGCGCAAAGAAGAAATTGTGAGGCGTTGCCACGCCCTCGCGGCGGAAACGCTCCGAGCCCCAGTGGGTTGCGCCGACCGCGCAGCTGAGCTTCAGATTCGCGCCGAACCGGTCATGAACCGCAGCCACGATCGCACCGTCACCCGACATGTCCACGAAGGCCGACAGTACGGATTCGTCGAGCGAAGAGATCTCGTCATAGGTGCGGACCTCGTCGCAACAGTCGAGCGCGCGAACAAAGTCCAGGTTGCGTGGCGATGTGAGGCCGATGACCTGCCCGCGAGCGCCGGCGTGGCGTTTCAACAGGTTGCACAGGCCGTAACCGGTCTTTGATGAAGCGCTACCGACGAGCACCTGGCGGGCGCCGAAGAACGCGTTGTCGATCAGGTAGTCGTAAAGCAGGTAAGACGTCGAGAAGAGCGGAAACAGGATGCACCGCTCGTCTTCCATGGCCTTCAGGGCAGCCGGGTCGCTGTCGGTGCGCTGGTAGGAGTTGTAGATCGCAGGCAGGCTGGCGCGATGCGCAGCCTCATCAACAAATGTCCTGTCCGAAACCTGGCCCGGCTGGAGTACAACTTCCGACGCCGTGGGGAGGAACCCCCAGAAGCGCTCGCCCACCTTCACCGCCTCGCACCGGCTCTCGATCACCTCAGCGAAACCCCAGACGGGCACAATTCCCCAGGGCTCTTCAACCGGAAAGAACTTCCAGTAGCCGATCATGTCGCCCGACAGCGCGTAGGAGACATTGTTGGCGGTGAGTGCGAATTTGTCGATCCGCGCCAGCACCTCCCCATCCGCAAGCGCGGGCGTCGGTCGCTCCGTCACCCGCGTGTCTCCAAACGACTTACGGCGCACTTCGACCTGAGTGATGGTCATTTGAGGTCTCCCCAGACTTCCAGGTTGTTCACGCGTTCGACACGACGCGACGTTTGCAGGGTCAGAATGTCGGAAAGGCCAGTCTCCGCGAGCAGCGCCTCCATGCCGGCGCGGTCAGCTGGGCTCGCTCGCTCGGCGACGTCCTGCACCTTCTGCAGCAGATAGAGCCGGTACGGCACAACGCCCACCCGCACGGAATGGCCGCGCCAGACGAACTCAACCTCGCCGATGCGTCTTTCCTGAGGGCGATCAAGACCGTTCGTGCCCGGCGCAAGGTCCGGACGCTCGGCAAGCCAGGCGTTGGTGAAGGCGACATAGGCCCGGACTTCAGGCAGATAATCTTCGGCGACGAAGCGCAGCAGCGCCTTCAGGGTCGCGGGGACAGCATCAGCGGGGAACAGCTCTTCTGGCGGGCGTCCATATTCGCCAGCGTCCTGAGCTGTGGCGTTCATGCGTTCAGTCCAGCGCCAGACCCGATAGGCGGTCCGCTTCATGATTGTTGCAGGATAGGGATCGCGGCCGAGATGGGCATGGAGCGGCGCGATCAGACCGTAGTCGCCGATCGTCGGGCGCCCACCCAGCAGATAGGGTGAACCCTCGAGGTGCGCCTCGAACAGCCGGAGAAATTCAGCGTACGCCGCCTCCACGGTCGGGATGGTTTCCTGCGATACGCCGAAGCTCGCCATCGCCGAGCGCATGCGCGCACTCGCCATTTCGAAAATGCCTGCCTTCAGCTCTGGCGGGGCGCCTGTCGGCGCGAGACCGAGTGGGAAATCGACCGACAGGAAGTCCCGATTGACCGCGTCGAAATTCCAGCGGTAGTGCATCGCGGGCCGCAGCAGGCCTTCGCCACCGAAAAATTCGAAGATCTGACCGATCAACGCATGCAGCGGGGTATTCGGGTAGGCGGGATAGCGCGTGGGGCCCCTCGACTCAAAGTGCGCAATGATGTCGGATCCATCCTGAACGATCGCGCCGTCGTCGTGTTCGACGACCGGGATGATCCACCGGCTGATGCGCGGCACAATCTCATTGCGGAAATGAGATTCGCCTGCAGCGCAGCTCTCGAACGGGACGCCCTGCTTGATCAGATAGCTGCGCGCCTTGGCCGTGTAGAGCGAGCTCGCCGTGCCGTAGAGTCGCCAGGGCCTTGTCGCCGGAGCATCTGTCGCGTGAGTCATGTTGAACGATCCCTGGCGCGCCCTGGACACAAGGCAAGGTAAAGTGCGGTCAGCACGATCGGCGTCAGAGCGTAGTTGAAAGCGCTCCCCGGCGCCGTGCCCACGGTCTCGATCGGCTTCAGATATCCGGCGAGCGAGCGCAGCAGGGGTTCTGCTGCAAACACGCACAGGACAAGCGGCAGTGTTCCCGGGTATCGGATCAGCAGGACCCAGAGCAGGCCCGCCAGCAGGAGCTGGATCGCGCCCCACTGGCCGAACACGCCAATGATGTTCGATCCGCCCGCAACGGACGTGTCGATGGTGGCGATGACCTGGGCCCCGCCATCGGGCAGGAACACATGAATGAGGCTCCGGGCTGTGATCCCCAGCAGGATGAGAATCGCCATTGCATAGGGAAGGCCCGGTCCGAGATAGACGCCGGGATCGCGCGGCAGAAGCTGCGTCGTTCGGGGCAGCCACGAGACGGGAAGGATAGCCATGCCTGTCTCCCTATTGCTCTGAGGGCAGCGATGGCGGCCCCCAGACCTCGCGGTGATTTTCCCGCTTGATCCGCCGGCTGGCGCGAAGGTCCAGAAGCGGCGCCAGACCGGCGCTATCGAAATAGCTTCGACACATGTTTCGACTCGCCTCGTCCATCCCGGCATGGAAGTCCGTGACCCGCTGGAGCATGCACACCTTGTAGCCGCTGACGTGACCGAGAACCGGCCGGCCGCGAAGCATGAACTCCCGCCCCTTGAAGCCCCGCCCGTCCGGGGAGGATGCAGCCAGTTGGCCCTCCTGAGCGTCAGGGTGCGCGGCCAACCACGCATTGATCACATCGACAGCCATCGAGATCTCGGGAAGGAAGTCGCTGGCGATGTGGGCGAATATCGGCAGCAGTGTCTCCGGCAGCCTGTCGTCCCCCGTGAGCGCGTAGGGGTAGCTGGGGAATTCCGGCGTATCGGGATCATTGGCATTCATGCGTTCGACCCAGCGATAGAGGCTGGTCCAGCGGCGCTTCATCATGTCGGCCGGATAGGGGTCGCGTCCCAGGTGCGCCCAGAGCGACGCGATGAATCCGAAGTCGGCGCATGTCGGGCGTCCGCCGAGAAGATAGGGGTGATGGCGGAAATGGACGTTCAGCAATTCGGCCAGCGCCTCGTAGGATTCCTCGATTGCCGGGATCGCGTCAGCCGTCACGCCGAGCATGGGAAGGTGTCCGTTGAAATAGTCCATCATCGGACCGATCCGCGCGGCCATGTCTTCGTCCGAGGCGCCGAAGGCGCGCATCGATAGGCCGAATTCGTGCGCAATGAACCGCTCCTGGTAGGAGCGGAAGCTCCACCGGTAGTGCATGGCGGCGCGAACCAGGCCCTCCCCGCCAAAGAGGTCCAGGGCCAGCGCGGCGAGTTTCTGAAGCGGCGTTTCGGGATAGACCGACATGCGCCCAAGCCCGCGCGTCTCGCACCAGTCGATAATGTCCGCCGTGTCCTGAACGATCTCGCCATCGTCCGTCATCAGGACGGGATTCTGGAAACGCCCTATGGCCGGCAGGACGATTTTCTGGAATCGCGGATCGCCGGGAAGAGCCTCGACATAGGGGATGCCCTGCTTGCGCAGATAGCAGCGCACCTTGCCGGTATAGAGGCCGACGGGCGCTCCGAAAATCGTGATGCCTGGATTCACGAGGCAGTCTCCCTGCCGCGGCGCAGCGTCAGCGAAAGCACCGGGAAAACCAGCCTGAGCGCGGAGACGGGACGGGCATAGCGCCCGGGTGGATGATGACGGCCCGCGCCTTCAGGATGCCAGCCGCCGGAGCCAGTCACCAACTCCGGCACTGCAGCCATGGCGAGACGCCAGGCGGTAGTCTTAGAGCCGCGATCGTCCGCGCTGGCCCCGGGCGGAAAGACGGACATCGGCCCACCCACCGCTACTGAACGTCAAGAAAGCGGATGAGGTGGTCAACCAGTTCCTGCGGAGCGTCTTCCTGGATGAAGTGACTGGCGTGCGCGATGTTGTGGTGCGCCTGCCCCCTTGCCCCTGGAATGTGTTCGTGCGCGCGCTTGTCCCAGCCCCGGGCGACAGGGTCGAGATCGCCAAAAATTGTCAGGAATGGCTTGCGAAACTCCGCAAGGCGCGCCCAGGCCTCGCGATTGAGCGGGGCTCCGGGATTGTCCGTCTGCACGGCGATCAGGACCGGGAATTCGCAGATGCCGGCCTCGTACTCAGGCGATGGAAACGGCGCGCGGTAGGCCGCCAGTTCGGCCTCGGACAGCTTCGCGGTCATGCCTTGCGCCAGCATCGGCCAGGGAAACTCCGTCGCTTGCCGCATCATGCCGACCCACATCTTCATGAAGTCGCTCTCGCCCTCGCCGAGGGGCAGGCCGGTATTTGAAGCAATGACGCGGTCGAAGCGCTCCGGGTATCTTGAAACCAGGTAAAGGCCGATCGTGCCGCCCCAGTCCTGGCAGAACAGCGTGATGTTCGAGAGGTCCATTGCTTCGAGCCATTTCGACATCCAGTCATAATGGCGGGCCAGCGTATAATCCGACTTCTTCGACGGCTTGTCCGAACGGCCGCATCCGACAAGATCGACGGCAATGACCCGTCGTCCGGTTGCGGCAAGCAGCGGGATCATCTTCCTGTACAGATAGGCCCAGGTCGGGTTGCCGTGCATCAGCAGGATGGGCTGGGCGTCCTTCGGACCCACATCGACATGATGGATGCGGATCTCGGCGCCGCCCGCGTCGCGCACAACCGTGTATGACGGTGCGAATTCGTAATCGGGCAGGTTCTCGAACCGCGCATCGGGAGTCCGCAGGATCTCCATTCTGGCCTTCTCTCCTCATATAATGACACTATTCGTGCCAGTAGTTGTCGCGCCGGTCAACCGGCTCCCACACTCAGACTTCGATCAGCAGCTTGCCATTGTTGGCGCCCACGAAAAGCATATCGAAGGCTTCCGGAAAGCGCTCGATCCCTTTGACGACATGTTCGCGGAAGACCAGCTTGCCTGCCCCACGCCAGCCCGCCAGCGTCATGAACGCCTCTGGAATGCGTTCGATATAATCGCGCATCGTGAAGCCCTGCATCCGCGCGCTTTGCGCGATCAGCTGGAGATAGTTGGATGGCCCCCTGACCAGGTCCATGTCGCCATACTGCGAGATGCCTCCACACACGACGATGCGGCCGTGACGATTGATCTGCGCCAGCGCCGCGTCGAGGATTTCGCCGACGACATTGTCGA
>SXGS01757909.1_pt1 | contig 10317 bp, 5 predicted proteins | sample 3174681 | NCBI WGS metagenome assembly SXGS01 (sample SAMN11356861, study PRJNA531348) | freshwater metagenome | isolation source: freshwater sample F1-80 | place: China: Fuxian Lake, Yuxi | collected 2017-12-25
ATAGATAAAGTACAGGCGTATGGTAGCACTCTTGATCCCAAGCTTTTCGCCCAGCCAGGTACATACTCCGAAAACATTAAACTCCAGGAAGGATTGTAGTTTTTCTTTCATTGAATGAAACGTTTTATTTTTTTAATAATGAAATTCCGATGCCGCAATTTAAACATTTTTTAAAACTGCAATACTCATTCTTTAATTCAAGCAGGCTTTGACTGTTGGAGGCGTGCAGGGATTTTAATCCAAGTTCTGTAAATCTTTCAATGATGTTGTTTTTTTCGGAACCTAGCTGTTCAAGGAAAGCAACTGCTTTGTCTTTGTATTCTTCTAAGCCTTTGTAACCGGCATAAACAAACATAAAAGGAACAATTGAGTTGATAAGTATATTGTCGATTGCAACAGATCCTAAATTCTTCTTCTGCATTGGCGATGCTTTGTCAAAAACATAATGCGTGTTCCAGTAATCAGATGTTTCAGCAATCAGTAGTTTTCGGAGCTCTTCAACCTTTTGTGCTTCCATTATTTTTGAAAACAAGCCCGATGAGTTATGAATAAGTGAAGCGAGTTGTGCAATTCTAACAGTAGGAAAATTTACAGGACGCAGGCGAAGAAATTTCCAGAGATGTGCTTCAATCGGTTGGAGTGAGAATTTTTTCTGAAGAAACTCGTATTCCTTTTTCAGTTGATTCGGGTAATCATCCTTGAACTGTTTTTCTAACAAACCCGATTGACCGAAGAGCAATGCTTCCACCTGAAACAGACTGCTCTTATGCTTTCCGAGAAAAGAATTGGGTAATGATTTGGCAAGTAACTCAAACGGAACTGCGTTTACTTTCATTCCGAAATTGCGCGCCAGATTAATGTAAAATGTTTCTTCCAGATTATTTTTATTCAGCTCCAGAAGCGAAGAAATTGTTTTTGCTTTTCGCTCGAGGCGCTCAATCAGCAAACGCTCCAACCAGTTGTTAAGTGTAAACGTTGAAACAGTCTTCAACTGATTAGCACAGGGAATCCATTGCTTTGCATACAACAGTTGATTGTATTTATTCAGCAGATTTTTATCAATCAAAGTTTTCAGTTCTGCCGTTGCAACTGGTTTTCCGGTATGAGCAATGTCTTCATCGTTTTCATAAACGAGGTGAAGAATAAGGTTGTTGTAATTGCCGTTGTTATTGTGCAGGTGCTTTCTCCAATCGCTGGATTTAAGATGTATTTCAATGTTACCTGCCCAGGTTGTTGTACCTATTTTCAAGCGCGTGTTGAAGAAATCGGGACCTTCATCCTGATTGTGTTCGCCAGTTTTAATAATCTGAATGGTTTCGCCTTCCAGCGTTTTTAAACCGGAGAGATTAAATGCTTTGTATTTCCAAACGTAGTGGAGGAAATCTTCGGTCATTTTGTTTAGTGAACTAAGGTCACTGTTCCCACATAATCCTGAATGCGGTTGTCTTTATCACGCACATAAACACGCCATACATAGACATCAGGCATGGCATAGGTTTCTGATTCGCGAACTTTACCGTTCCATCCTATTAAGGGGTCAAAGCTGCTGAATACCTGGTTTCCGGAGCGACTGAAAACTCTCAGTTCGTAATCGCGCCATCCAATTCCTTTGGGGAGAAAGATATCGTTCACGCCATCGTTGTTGGGTGAGAATGCGTTGGGTACATATATAGTGAAGGACGGTGTTATAATAACGGTGTGGCTCACGGTATCGCTGCAACCAAACTGGTTGAAGATTTCGAGAACAACGGTAAACCTTCCGGTATCGGGGAAATTGTAAACTGGGTTTTGTGTATCAGAGCTGTCGCCTGTTCCGAACTGCCAGTTCCATTGAGTTGGGTTGCCGGAAGATAAATCGGTGAAGGTGATTTCGGGATAGAGTATTTCGGTAATCAGCGGTGTGAATGCAAATTCGGGAGAAGGTTTAGGATGAACGGTTACAGCATCGGTTTGTGAGAGCGTTGTTATGCAGCCCTGATCGGAAGTAACGGTGAGTGTAACATCGTAAGAGCCTGTAATCGGAAAGGTGAAAGAAGTATTTTGTTCGTTAATGGTTCCTGCGCTTTGGATGTTCCAGATCCAGTAAATATTGTTACCCGTTGCAATAGTGCTCAGGTCATTGAAGTCAACATCCAATGGCATGCATCCGTTGTCGGGCAGCACTTCAAAATCAACAACGGGAAGCGGGTGAACGGTTACCGGTTTGGTAATGCTGTCGAGGCAGCCTTCTGAGGTGGTAACCAACAATTCGGTGTTATAAGAGCCTGCTGCAGGATAAGTATGCGAAGGATTTTGTGAAGCATTAAGGGTATTGTCGCCAAACTCATAGCGCCAGGTACTAATGCTGCCTGAAGTTACGCTGCTCAAATCAGAAAACACAGTTGGTTCGCCTTCGCAAACAGAGGTGGAAGAAAAATCTGCATTGGGAAGAGGGTACACTGTTATAACTTCATCCGATATGCTGGAGCAACCGTTGTCGGAAGTAACGGTTAAGGAAGCGGTGAATGATCCATCGGTGGCATAGGTGTGCGTGGTGTTTGGTGTGATATCGTTAGCCGTGTTATCACCAAAATCCCAGTCCCAGTTTATTATTATTCCTGAAGTAACGGTGCTCTGGTCGGTGAAGTCAGTAACTTCATTCAGGCAAACATCGGTGAAGCTAAAGTCGGAAACAACACCGGGGAAAACGGTAACGGTTACCAGCAAATCATCGGTGCAGCCACCTGTGGAAGTAACAGTGAGCAACACATCGTGTGTGCCGTCAACCGGAAAAACATAAGAAGGATTTTGAACAGTGCTTTCAACAGAACCGTTGTTGTCGAAATCCCATTCCCAACCGGTAATAGCGGCAGGAGCAGCAACGGAAGAGTTATCGGTGAAAACACTTGGTGCTGTTTCGCAGACATCGGTGCCTGAAAAATCGGCAACGGGAATTGGATTTACATCTACCGCTATGGTGGTATCGTGGGTGCAGCCGTTGGCGGTTGTTATGCTCAGCTGAACATTATACGTGTTAGATACTGCGTAAAGGTGCGTTGGGTTTTGTGTGATGTCGGCAGGAGATGCATCACCAAAATCCCATGTCCATGCGTTGGGGTTTCCGGTGGAAGTATTTACAAAAGTAGAAGTAGCACCTTCGCAGACAGAAGCAGCGGTGAAGTTAGCAACAGGATTCGGATACACAGTTATATTTTGGGTTATGGCATTCACGCAGCCGGCATCGCTTTGCACACCAAGCCCAACGGCATAGTTTCCCGCAGCGGGAAAATTGAACGTAGGATTTTGTGTAAGGTCATCCGGAGCTAAGTCGCCATCAAAATCCCAGGCCCAGCCTGCAATTACAGAAGGTGCATTGATGGTAGATGCATCGGTAAAGGGAATTGCAGTGCCGAAACACTGATTAACAAAAGTGAAATCTGCAACAGGTATTTCATTTACTGTGATGGCAGAAGTATAGGTATCCACGCAGCCTTCATTGGAAGTAACGGAGAGTATAACATTGTACACGCCAGCAGCAAGATAGGTGTGTGAGGGGTTTTGTGTTGCGTTATTAGGTGTTCCGTCACCAAAATCCCAATCGTAGGAAACGATGGTGGCGGGTAGCGGAATAGTAGAGGCATCGGTGAAGTCGGCAGCAGTGCCAAGGCATACATCAGCAGTGTTGAAATCAGCTACAGGAACAATGCGGATAGGATTTTCGGGACCGTAGGTAATAACCTGACATACGGTAGTGTTTGCAGTAGAAGTTCCGTTTGCGGCATCATCAGCGCTGCACTGGTCACCATTTCCGGGCTGTCCGCGTGTTACGTTTGTAGTTCCTGTGTAATTATTGGCGCTGCAGTAGAAGATTTTTATTCGTCCGCCACCACCACCACCACCAGCTTCTTTGTCGCTGCTGTTTTGTCCGTTTCCGCCACGGGCATTCATAGCGCCTGTGCCGTTCATGTAATCAGTTTGTATAAGTATTCCGCCACCGGAGCCTGCACCGGCTGCTTCTTCGTTGCAATTGCCGCCCATAGAGCCACCGTTCATGTTGATGGTTCCTGTGAGGTCAACTACTGAGGCCGAAATGGTTACTGCTCCACCACCGCCCACATTCGGGTTGCAATCCGAGCCACCGCCACCGGAGCCCATGTTTATATCCGTTCCGTTGGCAGTGCCGTTTGCTGGGCCACTGTTACCGGCAGGACAACCACCGCTACCGCCAGCACCGCCATAGCCGCCCCCGCCCCCGCCACGGCTTCCGCCTCCGTTTCCACCGGCCCCGGGACCTGAAGCTGCACCAAATCCGCAGTTGTTGCCATTGATGGTTCCCGCCATAATTACTTTGCGGGCATTGAGGGTAAGTGTTGAGCCCTGTACTAAATTAATGGTGCCGCCTGCCTGTATATCTATCCAGTCGTAGGTCTGTATGCCCGACAGGTTTTGTGCACCGTTGACGGTAAGTATGTTGGTGAAAACGTTGTTGAAATTACTTACCGGTGCTGCTGCCGGATTGCCGTAGTACATAAAAATATTGGTAACCGTATTGGCAGGCATCGAGGGTATAACAACCCAAATTTGGGTGGCGGTGGAATTGAATCCCGTTTCCATCCAGTAATCAAGAAAAGGGCCGCAGGTATTATCGGTAAAGCGGATGTCGGCACCAATGGCGGCATCCATGTGGCCGGCTGCTATGGGCGTTTGGGTATCAATGTTCAACAAAACGGGGTAATTGTTTTGCGCAACATTGCCGGGAAAAGTATTGTCAATATCTATTTCCACCACATATTGCCATCCCGGTACATCGCAGCATTGCTGGGCATGGGAAATGAAGAATGAGAGGTGGAGAATGCAAAATGAAAGAAAAAGTCGGAGCAAGGTTTGTGATAGTTTGTTGCTGAGATTGATTTTCATTATGAAGGTAAAAGGTTCAAAGACTGTAAATATATGAAAATTAGATATTACAGAATCATCATTTTGAAATATTGCAGCTGTAAGGTATTAAAGAAAAATCCCGCGCCATTGGCGCGGGATTTTTCTTTAATCAAAAAGTATCTTTTAGTTCTTTTCCTTCGTCAGCACCGGATCAAATTCAAGTGCAACACTTGTTCCTCCTATTGCAACTTTCTTGCTTTCCTGAAATGCATTGCGGAAAATAATCCACATAGTTGCAAACTGCATATCCACATGGCTGGCTGGAATTTTAAAATAGAAATTGAATTTATCGTCATCCCCTTTTTTCAGCAGTTGCAGTTTGTAATCGGTGCGCGCGCTGGCAAACTCCTGTTCTTTTTCGGTGCGGATGGCAATTTTGTTGGCATCAACCAAACCAATGTCGTTACCCATGTAGGTAACACGAAAAGTTCCCGAAGTGAGGTCGGTTTTTTTGTCAACCGCCAGCAGCGAAACTTTAAAATTTCCGGCAGTAAAGTCATTCATAGAAGCGGGCAACTGAAAATCTGGAGCCATAACCATTGTTCCCGTAGCAGCTACTTTGCTCATGCCTTTTATTTCAAGCGTTAAGGCCTCAACATGAAAACGTGTATCGCCCGTTACGTTCAACACTTTCGATTCTTTGTCGTTGGGTTTAATAATCACTTCTTTTTCTTTTGGCTTAAACTCACCAAACTCAAATTTGAAAACGCTTTCAGAAGGATTCCATACTAAATAGTCGTTGGTTTTGTTAGTGATTTTTACTTTGCATTTTGCTTCCTCCATGCGAACAAAAATGTCAACCACTTCTACGATGTAGTCATCGGTTTCCACTTTGGCAACCTTAAAATGGTTGGAGTGTTTGGGGTCAACTTTCTTTTCTTTTTGAGCAAAGGCTGGTGTTGTTGCTATCACCAGCACTGCTAAATAAGCGATAAATCTATTCATGATTTTTTGTGTTTGTTAGTGGTTTATTTTTTCGGTTGAGCGAAATTACAAAAATGGTGCCGTTAGAATTAATGTTTTCCCGGAAAGACACTTACCATACCATCGAGCCTTAAAAATTTAGTGCCTGTTGGCACCAATACTCTTACATGTGCATACCATACATATACACCTTGCGGTACAGGGTTTCCGCGAAAAGTTCCGTCCCAGTAATCGCTCATGCTGTTGATGTAACACATGCGTTCGCCCCAGTGATTAAATACTTCCATGTGAAATTCGTGAATGCCGATTCCCTGCGCCTGAAAAACTTCGTTCAGCCCGTCACCGTTGGGTGTGAAGGCGGTAGGGATGCTGAGTTCGTAATCGGGATAAACGCAGATGCTGTAAGTAAATGTATCGCTGCAGCCACCCGAGTTCATTACTATTAATGAAGCATTGAATTGTCCTGTATCGGAGTATGAATGTTCGGGATAAATTCCAGGCGAGAAAGGAAGAATGGTTCCGTCACCAAAATCCCATAAGCCGGTATCGGCACCGGAAGTAAGGTCGGCAAATTCCATGCTTGCATTTTCAAGCGGATAGCAGTTTCGGTTGGGATTGAGGGAGAAGTTTGCCTGCAAAAACGCAAAGCCGGGAACATCAAACACGGTGTCGATGCTGCAACCTGTTGAGGTGTTGGTGAGTGTTAACTGCACATCGCGCCCTGCCGGAGCATTAACAGTTTGTGATGATTGCGGAGGTGATGTATCCCATTGGTATTGATAATCTCCTGCAAGACTGGGTAGAGCCGAAACCTGCACGGGCTGATTATAACAAGCTGCATCTCCTGAAGTAATAATAGCCGAGAATTTCGGTTGCACCACAATGCGGATGCTGTCGGTAACGGAGTCAGAGCATCCGTCTTCTATAAGCATTACATAGAAAGAAGTAGTATCGGGCGAAACAGTGATGATAGTTCCGGGCACTGAATAATTAAGCCATTGGAAATTGAAATTTCCATCACCACCGGTTGCTGCAACGCTGATGGTGCTATATTGTCCGATGCAAATGGTGTCGGACGAAATGGTAACAAGCGGTTGAATAGCTGCACCAACTATTACACTGGTCTGATCGGTTACCAAACAGTTTCCTCCACCGTAACTGTAGGTAATCGTGTGCATTCCCTCGCCTGCCAGAGCAGGATTGAAAATTGAATCTGTAATGCCTTGTCCGGAAAATGTTCCGCCTGAAGGTTCGCCCATTAGCGGTAAATCAACAGTGGTGAAACAATAAAATAAATCAAGCCCCGAAATTTCTGCGGAAGCTAATTCGTAAACATTCACATTCAGTGTGGAGGTGCAACCAGCGGGTGAGGTATAGGTTAGTTCAAAATCACCCAATCCGGTAAGTTGCGGGTCAAAGGAATTGTTGGTAACACCTTCACCGGTCCATGTTCCTCCGGGTGGTAACGTATTTAATGAAAATGCACTTGACAATTCGCAAACTGAGGTATCGCTTACCGTTGGAAAAGGATGTACAATTGCTGTCAGACTATCACTACAGGTGTTGGCAGTATAAGTGAGGGTGTAGGTTCCAACTCCTGCTGCTTGCGGACTGAATATGCCGGGCGCAAAAGGGCTCACGATACCGGTTCCTGTCCAGTTTCCCCATTCAGGAAAAGTGCCTGTGTTGGCATAGTTCAATAAATAATCATCGGCATCGGGACAAAACTCCAGAACGGAAGCGGAAAGCTGAGTTTGTATAACGTAAGCAATGCGTTGGTCTGTGCAGCCATCCAATGTATAGGTAAGTGTGGAGTTGAAATTTCCACCCGTTGCTCCGGGATTAAATAAGCCGGAAGGGTTGGTAATTCCTGTTCCCGACCAGGTACCACCCTGCGGAGAAAAGTCGGTTAACTGAAAAGAAGCCTGCTCGGGACAGGCAGCAAAATCCGAACCGGCATTAATTGCTTTTACAAATATTTCAGTCTGTGCCGAGCAACCGTTGGCGGTATATGTAAGCACATTGTTATTAACCGGAGCGGCAGCAGGATCAAATTTTCCGTTGGTGGGATTGATGATTCCTGAAGTGCCGGACCATATTCCTCCATAGGGAGAAAAAGTTAAATTAAAAGGTGCATCGCTTTGGCAAACCGTGTCGGAGGCTTGAACAGAAAGGTTGGCAACGTGAATGGTTTTGGTGTCGGTGCAGCCGTTGGGTGCGGTGTACGTAACCGTAAAATCACCTACCGTAGAAGGATTAAAAATACCACCGGAAGTAATTCCGCTTCCGCTCCAGGTGCCACCGGCAGGATTAAATTCTGAAACTGTAAAGGCCGCAGTTCCGGGACAAGCTGCTTCATCGTTACCGGCATTAATAGGAAGAACAGAAATTATAACAGAGTCCACACATCCGTTGGGTGCGGTGTAATAAACGGTGTGCTGTCCGCCACCGGATTCATCAGGATTAAAAACTCCTGAAGGATCGGTTATGCCATCTCCCGTCCACAAACCACCGGCAGGATTTGCAGTAAGATTAGTTGGCGAAGCATTTCGGCACAACGAAAAATCTGTCTGCGCTACAGGTGAAGTTAACAGGCTAATTGTAGCTGATGCTGATGCGGGAGCAGAAGGGCCAACATCATCCACAGTAACCGAATAAACAGTGTTAGAAGTAAGACAAACCCAATGAGGACCTGCACTGTTGGGTAATCCGTTGCTCCAGGTATAGGAATAGGTACCAGGATTTCCACCTGAAACATTGGCAGTAATTTGTGTGCAGGTTCCGGGACAAATAAGATTGTCTTCCATTTCAATTTCAACCTGCAGGGGACAATCGTTTACCGAAAGAAAGGTGTCGGCATAAAGTATGTATTCATTAAAACAGGCATCAGTAAATTTGTAGGTGAAATGAAAATCATACGTACCGCTTTGGTCAAGCCCGGGACTAAAATTAAATTGGAATTGTGTTGCAGATCCGTTCACACAATTAAGTGGTGTTATAGAAGTGATGGTTTGGTCAACAGGTGCGTCAATTTCAAATGCTGAAGGATAAACCGAATCGCAAGGAATGGGTTCAGTGAACGTAGCTATAACAGTAGCGGTGCTGCAGGTGGGCATAGCTGGACTGAAATAAAATACAGGATCATCGGGCGGAGAAATAAAGGTTGTCCATGCGGCCTGCCAGCCTGTGCACGAAACATTTGCATCGGAAACAAAATGCAAGGTAAGGCAGCCGCTCGTTGCCATAACCGGAGGAACAGTAATAGTTCCTGAAAAAGATCCGAGTACCGGTGAAGCAGTGTTAGGTCCGTCATGAATGGTTAAAATATCGAAACCTGCTTCGGTACAAAATTGTCCGAAGGTCATGAAGATAGAATCAGATGCAGTGATGCAGATTGTGAAAATAAAATCTTCGTTGTGGTCGTAATAGCCGGATAACTGACCTACATCGCTATCCGTTAAAATACCCTCGCAATCATAGACCGTTTGGGTACTCATTGTATAGGTGTTTTGCGCAAAAGCAAAAACAGGCAGAATAAAAAGCAAAAAGAGAAAACGCTTTATCATTGCCTGATTACCACAATTTCGTCACTTACCAGTTCATTGCTTTTGTGCGATTGGCGGTCTTTTATCTGCACTGTAAAATGAAGACTTTCTGAATCGGCATTTCCCACCAAAAAAAGTCCGTTCAGCTTTACCTGAAGGGTGCCGTTGATTTTTAATTCATTGTCTACAGGAGCAAGCGGTTGTACATGATACGCATCTGCATTCGGCAGGCGACTGTCTTTTACCGTGAGTGAATTAATGTTGGGATCTTCAAAACCCAGATCGCCATCCATGTCCTCGTAATCAAATGTGATAATAAGTGTATCGGCAAATTCAGCAACGGTATCAAGACTTATGGTGAGGTTCGAAAGTTTTGGGTGGTAGTAATCCGCGGGAAGTTCCTTTGTACAGGAAGAAAGGAGAAAACAACAAATTGTCAGCAAACATAAGGCAAACACGTAAAATTTCTTCATTCCTTTTTAAACGAAAAGTAGTTTGTAATATACTGTAAACTGCCGTCAGCGGGAATTTCAACAGGGTCGTGCTGCGGGTCTTTTATATAGATACGCATGAATATCTGTTCTTCGGGATGCTCTGTTAAATCAATTACTGCTTTGTGGTAATATAAAACATTGTCACCAAAAAATCCTTCCTGTGTTACAGGAGAAGAAACAACCGTTAAATCAGTTTCAGGAATGGTGTCGAAACCAAAAGGCAGGGGTGAGATTTTTATTTTGTTATAGGTAAGGTTGGGTGTTGCTGTGGAGTCGTCTGAAATGCTGAACCACACAGTAACAGAGGCTGAACCAAGAGGTACGCGCATGATATTGTCAACAATGGGTAGCGGATCACCACCGCCATTTGCAAAACCAACCACACCCAGAAACTGAGGTGTTTTATTTCCGGGCAAGGGAATATTCCCGAACATGTC
>SXGS01192778.1_pt1 | contig 10316 bp, 7 predicted proteins | sample 3174681 | NCBI WGS metagenome assembly SXGS01 (sample SAMN11356861, study PRJNA531348) | freshwater metagenome | isolation source: freshwater sample F1-80 | place: China: Fuxian Lake, Yuxi | collected 2017-12-25
AGCTTCTCCGACTGGCCGTGGGTTGAGCCGAGCCCAGTTCGATACGGCCAACGCTGTCCAGCGACGTTTGGGGAAAAGGGGCAAAAGCGAGGTGAAGAGCCACAAAGGGCTTTCAGTCCTCAGCCTTGTCGGGCTTCACAAGTCCTGGCCATTGGCCGCCCGCCACTTCCGATCGCGCCCCCTGCTCTTTCGGCTGTTGCCAACCGTCTCCGCAATCAGGTAGTTCTGTCCGCGCATGGCCACCGTCTCCGAGCAGTTCAAGCTCGCCCGCGAACAGCAGCAACTTGATATTCATCAAGTGGCCGAGGTCACCAAGATCAAGACCGACCACATCCGTGCTCTCGAATCCGGCGAGTTCGCCGTCTTCCCCGCCCCCGTTTACATCAAGGGCTTTGCCCGCACGTACGCCACCATGCTCAAGCTCGACGTGCCCCGTGTGCTCGCCGAACTCGACACTGAACTCTCGCGCGACGAACGCTTCCGCGATCACCCCCCGCTGACGAACACCCCTCGCAGTCCGCTCGATTTCGTCATGCTCCAACTCTCGCGCCTCAACTGGCGCGTCGTCATCGGCATCCTCCTCGCCGCCGGAGTCATCCTCATCGGCTTCGCCATGTCCCGCCGCCAATCCACGCCCGAGGCCGACCCGCTGAAGGACCTCGAACCCGGTGTCTATCGTCCGAAGAACAGCCAGTCCGGCCAGACACTTCCGCTCCCGGCCACGCAGCCCAAACGCTGACCCGCGCGCGGCCCGCGCCAACCCGTGCTCCCCATGCCCGCCGAGGAGACCACCGCGAGCAATCTCACTCCGGCGAAGACCTTCTCCATCGACTCCGCGCATCAGGGCGGGACGCTCACACTGAGGCTCGCAGGACGTCTCGACGCGCAGACCATCGCCAGCCACTGGAATCAGGTTCTCGAAGCCCTCCAGTCGTCTCCAGCGTCGCGCGTCGTCATTGACGCCACTGCCATCAATTACTGCGACGGAGCCGGAGCCGCCTTGATCTCCAGTCTGCGCCACACCGCGAAGCGCCGGCAGGCGAGCGTCGAACTCGCCGGCTTGCGACCCGAGCTCCAGTCGTTGCTCGACCTTCTCGACCCCGTCGCCGCTGTCGAGAAGCCGCTGCCCAAGCCCGAACCCGCACATCTTCCCGAGGAGGTTGGCCGGGCCGCCTTCCAGCTCTGGCGCGACATCACCGGCCTCGTCACCTTTGTCGGTGAACTCGCCGTCGCTCTCGCCCACGCCGCTGTGAACCCTCGACGCGTCCGCTGGCGCGACGCGCTCCTCGCCGCCGAGCACGCCGGCGTCAACGCCCTGCCCATCGTCGCGCTGGTCAGCTTTCTCATGGGCCTCATCATGGCCTTCCAATCCGCCGTGCCCATGCGCCAGTTCGGCGTCGAGATCTACGTCGCCGATCTCGTCGCGCTCTCCATGCTCCGCGAACTGGGCCCGTTGATGACCGCGATCATTCTCGCCGGCCGATCGGGCTCCGCCTTCGCCGCCGAGATTGGCACCATGAAAGTGAACGAGGAGATCAACGCCCTGACCACGATGGGCCTCGACCCGGTGCGCTTCCTGATCGTGACGCGCGTCCTCGCCGCCGTGGCCATGATGCCGCTGCTCACCGTCTTCGCGAACGTGATGGGACTCGTCGGCGGCTCCATCGTGCTGCTTTCCATGGATTACCCGCTCGTGACCTACGTGCGCGAAGTCCTCGGCGCCGTGCAACTCAAGGACCTCCTCAGCGGCCTCGGCAAAGCCCTCATCTTCGGCGTACTCGTCGCGGGCATCGGCTGCCTGCGCGGCCTGCAAACCCGCACCGGAGCCAGTGCCGTCGGCCTCTCCACCACCAGCGCTGTCGTCAGCGGAATTGTCCTAATCGTCCTGGCCGACGGCGTGTTCTCCGTCATCTTTTACTACCTCGGCATTTGAACCCGGCCATGCCCGAACCCGCCATCATCCGAGTCGAAGATTTCACCGCCGCCTACGACGGCCGCGCGATCATCGAACGTATCTCCTTTGAGGTCCGGCGCGGCGAGGTCTTCGTCATCCTCGGCGGCTCCGGCTGCGGCAAGAGCACCTTGCTCAAGCACATAATCGGCCTTTACCCACCGGCGTCCGGACGCATCTGGATCGACGGCGACGACATCGGCTCCGCCGACGGCGATGCGCGCCGGAAGATTCTCCGCAAGTTCGGCGTGATGTACCAGAGCGGCGCGCTCTTCGGATCCATGTCTCTCATCGAGAACGTCCGTCTGCCCCTCGAAGAGTTCACCGACCTGCCGGACGCCGCCCGGACGCTCATCGCGCGGATGAAGCTCCAGTTGGTCGGCCTGGCGGGATTCGAGGATCACATGCCATCCGAAATCAGCGGCGGCATGCAAAAGCGCACCGCCATCGCCCGCGCAATGGCGCTCGATCCGATGATTCTGTTTCTCGACGAACCTTCCGCCGGCCTCGATCCCATCACCTCCGCCGAACTCGACCAAACGATCCTCCAACTCGCGCGCAGCCTGAAAATCACCTTCGTCGTCGTCACCCACGAACTGCCGAGCATCTACACCATCGCGGACCGCGTCATCATGCTCGACAAGCGCACCCGCAGCATCGTCGCCACCGGTCGCCCGCAGGAACTCCGCGACCACAGCGACAACCCGTGGGTCCGGCAATTCTTCCGCCGCGAACTCGATTCCGCACAATCCGCCGGTGCCGGTGAGCCGGAAGAAAAAACACGTGCGCCACCCCGCCGTGCCTCCTAACCTGTCATCCCAGCAAGCTCCATGAGCGCCAAAGCCAATTACTTCAAGCTCGGCCTGTTCATCATCCTCGGCGTCGTGCTCGGAATTCTCGGCGTGCTCGTGCTCGGCGCGGGCAGGTTGTTGGAGAAAAAATTGATCCTCGAAACCTACGTCAACGAATCCGTCCAGGGCGTGGACATCGGCTCCAAGGTAAAATACCGCGGCGTTCCCGTCGGCAACATCCGCGCCATCGACTTCACCCGGAACCGCTACGAACTCGGCAAGCCCGCGCAGGAACGCCGCGCCTACGTCCGGCTCGAGATCGAAATGAGCACCCGCGCCCTCGGGTCCAAGACCCGCGAAATGGTGAACGACGATCTACCGCGTGAGATTCAGAACGGCCTCCGAGCGCGCCTCACCGCACAGGGCGTCACCGGCACGTCCTACCTCGAAGTGGATTACCTCGATCCGGATCGTCATCCGCCCCTGCCCATCGACTGGACGCCTGATTATCCCTACATCCCATCTGCGCCCAGCAGCTTTGGCCGCATCGTCAGCTCCGCCGAGGACGTCTTCGGGCAGCTCGAGAAAATCAACTTCGAGCGCATCGCCAACAACATCGAACTCCTCGTCGTGACGCTGGACAACAAGGTCAGTGAACTGCCGCTCGGCATGCTCGGCACAAACGCCACCGCACTCCTCGATCAACTCCGTGCCACCAACGAACGCCTCCAACGCCTCGCCGATCGTCCCGAGATCGATGCCATGCTCAAGGACGGCACCGCCGCCGTCGCAAGCCTGCGCCAGGCCACCCAGTCCCTCGACCTCACGAACACCGTCAACCAGTTACAACGCCTCCTCAGCCGCGCGGACCAGCTCATTGCCGGCAACGACCATGAACTCACGCAGGCCATCGGCAACCTCCGCGCCCTGACCGACAACCTCCGCGCGCTCTCCGAAAACCTGAAGCAGAACCCGGCCAGCCTGCTCCTCGGCGAACCTCCCAAGCGCCCGAAATCCCAGCCGCAATCGCCGCCATGAAACTGCCCGCCCACTCACCGCATCCTCCCACCGAAGATTCCGTGGCTAAGCGCGTCACCCTACTCGACGCGATGCGTTCCCGCCCGCTCGCCGCGGCTGCTTCACTCATGACTTTGCTCTTCTTCACCAGTTGCAGCCTCAAGCAGCCGCACATCGAAAAGCAGACCTATCTGCTCGACGTTTCGCGCACCGCTGCCGGACGCGCGACAGCTCATCCGGCGAGCCTCCAGATCCGGAATGTCTCGATCACTCCACCGTTTGATGGTCGCGGCTTCGTCCATCGCACCAGCAACCTCGCCTACTCGACCGACTTCTACCACGAGTTCCTCACCCCGCCAGCGACCCAGATCGAAGCGCAGCTTCAATCTTGGCTGACTGCCTCGAAAGTCTTCCGAAACGTTCTCCCCAGTCGCAATGCTGCGCTCGCCACCCATGCGCTCGACATTCAAATCACCACGCTGCACGCCGACGTCCGCAGTCCCTCCGCCGCACAGGCCATCATCGAAGCGCAAGTGCTCGTCACAGACCAGCGGCCCCTTCCACCCGTGATCGCCTTCCGCAAATCCTATCATCACCAAGCTCCGCTCGCCGATCAGCGCGCGGAGACGTTGATGCGCGGCTGGTCCCAGTCCCTCGCGGCGCTGTTCACCGCGCTGGAGAACGACCTCGCGAGCCACCATTGGCCCTGAAGTCTGTCGCTGAAGTTCCGCCATGGCCCGCACCACCAGCCCTCCCTCGCCGCTCTGGCTCCTGCTGCGCGTGAACCTGCTGACGCTCACGCGTCGGCTCAAATCCATTGGCGAACAATCCCGCCTGCTCACCACCGTGACGTTCGGGTTCGTCGCCGGCTATCTGGTGCTCGCCTACTGGATGTTCTACCACGGCCTCTGGTTCCTGCGGACGAAGTTCCCGGGGCTCGGCGCGCCGCTGACTGAGCGCCTCATGTTCCTGCTGTTCGCGTTTCTCTTCGTGCTGCTGCTCATCAGCAACCTCATCATCAGCTACTCGAACCTCTTTCGGAACCGTGAGACCGCGTTCCTCCTGCCCCTGCCCGTCTCGTCGAACACGATCTTCCAGTGGAAGTTCATCGAATCCACCCTGCTCGCCTCATGGGCCTTCATCTTCCTCATCGCGCCGCTGCTCGGCGCGTACGGAAACACACGCGGAGTGCCGTGGCATTTCTATCCGCTCACGGTCGTGCTCGTCGCGCTCTTCATCGGCCTGCCCGCCGTGCTCGGATCGTTCTGCGCCGTGAACCTCGCGCGGTTCCTGGATCGCCGGCTGTTCCAGGTGCTGGCGCTCGGATCGTTCGGCGCGCTGCTGCTGGGGCTGCTCCTCTGGTTTCGCCCCGGCGAAATGCCCGCCGAGAGCACCGAGACGCGCGTGCTCGGCGTGCTGGACAAGATGCTTTCTCGAACGCGCTTCGCGGAGTTCCCGTTCCTTCCCAGCTACTGGCTGACCTCCAGCGTGCTCCAGTGGGCGAACGGCGCGCTGACAGCGGCGGGCTTCTACATGCTCGTGCTCCTGAGCCACGTCGCGTTCTTCGGCCTTCTCTCATTCGGCCGCATGGGAAACCTCTTCTACGACGCCGCCTCCGCCGTCCACAGCCGCGCGAGCGTGTTCGGCCGCTGGAAATGGTTTCAGCGAAACGCCGGCCGCAACCGCGCGATCACCTACGACCCCGGCGCGGTGGACCGCGTCGTCGGCCTTGCCCGCCGCCTGCCGCCGGATGTCCGCGCGCTAGTGGTGAAAGACTTCCGGATGTTCTGGCGCGACACCACGCAATGGGCGCAGTCGCTCATGCTCTTCGGCCTGCTCGCGGTGTACATCTTCAACCTGCGCCATTTCTCGCAGCAGTTGAGCAACCCCTTCTGGACGCAGCTCGTTTCCTTCCTGAACCTCGGCGCCTGCTCGCTGAACCTCGCCACGCTCACCACGCGCTTCGTCTATCCGCAATTCTCCCTCGAAGGCCGGCGGCTCTGGGTCGTGGGCATGGCCCCGCTCGGACTGGTGCAGGTGGTGAAGGTCAAATACTGGCTCGCGAACGTCACCGCGCTCGTCGTCACCCTCGCGCTGATCCTCACGAGCTGCTACATGCTCGACATGACCCTGGCGCGCACCGCCTTCTTTGCCTTCGCTATCACGACCATGACGCTGACCCTGACCGGCCTGGCCGTGGGCCTCGGCGCGCTCTATCCGAACTTCAAGGAGGAGAACCCCAGCAAGATCGTCAGCGGCTTCGGCGGGACGTTCTGCCTCGTGCTGAGTTTCCTCTACATCGTCGGCTCCGTCGTGCTGCTCGCGGTGGCGACGCCGTGGTTGAACCCCGAGAGCGGCACGGTCCTCCGCGCCTCAGCCTGTGTCGGCGGATTCGTCGCGCTCTCGCTCGTGCTTGGCTGGCTGCCGTTGCACCTCGGCCTGCGCCGCGTCAGGACGTTCGAGATGTGACATCCCCGACCTTCCCCGCTCCGGAGCAAATACCAGCCTGCACACTCCGAAATCTTCGGGGAATCTTTGCACTTGCGGGCGCACTCGACTGGGCCATCGTCCGGGAAATGCGCGGGGAAACTTTCATCAACGGAATCAGCTTATGAATCGCAAGACCCTTCTCCTTTCGTTCGGCGCCATTGTCATGCTCGGCAGTGCCTGTGCCGTGCTGTGGGTGCAGACCCGGAGCATCAAGCAACGGGAAGTCGCCGCACTGGAGGCGGCACGCGCCGAGGCAGATGTCCGCGCGCAGCAGGAGGTCCGTTTGCAGGAGGCCGAGAAGGAACGCGCCCGCGTGGAGAAACAGAACACCCAACTCGCGGAACTCGCGCAGAATCTCCGCCGCGATTCCGACGCGCGCACCAGCAATCTCACTGCACGCATTGAGCGCCTTGCTAAGTCTGGCGGCGGCGCGGGCGGTGGATCGGCGGGTACCGGCAGTGAGCCGGGCGGCGGCCCCGGCGGGTTCGGCGAGATGATGAGCAAGATGATGGAAGATCCTGCGATGCAGGAAATGATTCGCACCCAGCAGAAGTCAGTGATGAAGAAAATGTATGGGGCGCTTTTCAAGGAACTGAATCTCTCGCCAGACGATCAGAAGAAGCTGACCGACCTGATGCTCGACAGCCAGATGGGCGCGGCGAACCACATGTCAGCCTTGATGGGGCAGGACAAGGCGGCCAAGGAACAGGCCGCCGCAGCGATGGCAGACGGACAGAAGAAGGCGAACGAAGACATCAAGTCCCTGCTGGGCGAAGAGAAGTTCGGACAATACGAGCGTTACCAAAAAACCATCGCCGACCGGATGGTGTTGGATCAATTCCAGGAGCGGCTTGGCGACACGCCGCTGGCGGACGCCCAACGGGAGAAGTTGCTGCAAGCGATGATCGAGGAACGGCAGCGCGTGCCTCCCATCTTCAGCGATGCGCCGGAGAAAACAGCGGAAACGATGTCGATGCTGTCGAACGCCGAACAGATGGAGAAGCATCTCAAGTGGCAGGAGGAACTCAACGAACGCGTCACAGTTCGTGCCGGGCAGTGGCTCAATCCCGAGCAATTGGAAGAGTTCACAAAGTTCCAAGCTTCGCAGGTGAACATGCAGCGCATGGGGCTCAAGATGATGAAGGAGATGTCCGGCGGCGGGAAAGGTTCACCGCCGCCGCCAGCGGCGAAGTGAGCGCAAGCACCCACCGACCGTGAGCCACGTTCACAACTCATCGTAGCCGCCGACGTGAGGAGGCGGATGGGTTGGCGCTCGCGGAAGTCCGCCTTCTCACGTCGGCGGCTACAGGAGCGCGGGAGGGTTTTGAGAATGACTCCACGGAACGGAGGAATCGCCCTGCAAAGAGTGTGGCACTCGGGCTGGGGTTTCGGGCAGGCTCCTGCCCCGTGAACCAGCCGCCAGACAATCCGACGCCCGTCCCTGCCTCGATGGCTCCGGGCACGGACATGCAGGCGCAGCGCGATGCGTTGCGGCGCGGGTTGCTCCGGGCAAATTTCGCGGCGGTGTCAATCCTCGCGATGGTCGTGGCGCTGGCGGCCGGGTTCGTCTGGAAAGCCCGGGAATCCGCAGCCGGCGCGGCGCGGGCCAGCGATGAGGCCGCGCGGGCGAACACCGAGGCGGGCCGCGCGCAGCACGCCACCGAACTCGCGAAGCAGGAGCTGTGGAACGCGCGCTTGAGCGAGGCCCGCGCCCGGCGCATCGCCGGCGGCCCCGGCGCACGCATCGCAACGCGCCGGATGATCGAGGAGTTGAGCCGGCGCCCCGGCCTCACCGAAGATCAGCGGCTGGCATTGCGACAGGAGGCGATCGAACAACTGGCATTGCTGGACATCGAGGTGCCGGAGGTGTCGGTGAAACGCGATGCAGAGCGCTCCATTGTCTGGAGTGCGGATCTGAAGCGTTACCTACGTTTCCCTGACAACGGCGCTGTGACAGTGAACACGCACCCTCCGGGTGAAGTGGTCGTTGAAGTCTCGCCGGTTCCGGGGACGGTTCCACACTCGGCGGTGCTATCCAGGGATGGCCATCTGTTGGCGATTCGTTATCGCGGCGGCGCGGTTCATGTCCGTCGGGTGTCAGACGGCGGACTAGTAGTCGCATCATCTCTGGCGCGTGTGCCGAATCACAACTCACCGCTATACTTCGCACCGGACAGCCGGCGGTTGGGAATGTACACGGCCGAAGGCTTTGCGATTCTCGCGGCGGAGCGTGGTGCGATAGCGCGGGTGCTGAACCGCGGACGCGTCGTGGATGGCGCGGCGTTCACCGTGGACGCGAAGACACTGGCGGTGCTACCGCAGGCCGAACTGGACGTGGTCGAAATTTGGAACGCGGACTCGGGCGCGGTGCGCCAAAGGTTCAAGCTTCCGTTCCGCGCCGGCGCCATCGAGTGGCTTCCGGACGGAAGGCGGCTGGCGCTTTCGGGGGAACGCGGGCTGGTCACGATCTGGGAGATGCATTCGCCGACCGGTGACACGAACGGTTTTCCGCGCGAGTCCGGTCGTTTCACAGGGCACTTGGGAACGATCGTTTATCTGATGCCCACTCCGGACGGTTCAAAGATCTTCACGCACTCATGGGACACGACGAGTCGTTTCTGGGATGTGATGTCCGGCGCGGAGTTGTTCCGCGAAACGCGCGTGTCGCTCGAAGGGATCAGCATGGACGGGCGCGAGGTGTTGGGAATCCTGCCGGGCGGGAAGGCGGAGGTGGTTTGTCCGTTGCATCCGCCGGACGGGTTCCGCGTCATCGCATCCGTCGGCGGCCCGAAGGCGACGCACGGCGTGTGGACCAGTCCGGATGGCCGGCTCGTGGCAGTGGGTTATCCGGCGGGTCGTGGCGAGGCCACCGGAGAAGTTCGGCTCTGGGATTTCACACGCGGCGTCGAACTCGCGAGGGTGCCGGGCATCTGGGCGCAGTTCAGCCCGGACAGCAGGTGGTTGTATGCGTTCGAGTTTCGTGGCATCCGCCGTTACGACATCCGCGCGGAAACCCTAGCGGCAATGCCAGCAGACTGGACCAACGTGCCGTCGCTTTACACACCGGTGAAAGGCGAGCTAGTGAACACCGGGGAGGTCTATCCTGACGGCCGCACGATCGCCGTCGCGGCAATGGACCGTGTCCTGTGGCTGGACGCCGAAACGGGCCGGCGCATGCACCGCATCGATGCTGCGGCGCATTATCTCTCGATGAGCGCGGACGGTTCGCAGGTGGCGACGGCCTTTCAAAACCAGCCCACCACGTTGCGGATGATGACGACCGGCCAGGCACTCGCCCGCTCGACTTCCTTCGGCCGTGCGACGTTCAGTCGGGACACGAACTGGGTTGCAGTGGTGGAGGCCGATGCGTTGCGGCTGCACAAGTATCCCGGGCTGGAGCGCGCGTTCCAAAGCCGGCTCGATCTCGGCGCGAGCACGCCGCCTTCTCTCGCGTTCTCGCCCGATTGCAAGATGCTCGCCGTGACCTACAACCGCGTCGGGCTGCGGCTCTACGAGATTCCGAGCGGACGTGTACTCGCCGGTTTCGGCGGGCCGGGTGCGGCGTTGCTCTCCGGGGCCAAAGCGATCGAGTTCACGCACGACGGCCGCTGGCTCATGGCTGCGCGCGACACTGGCGACGTGGTGGGCTGGGATCTGGATGTGATTCGTCGCGAGCTCAAGGGGCTGGGGCTCGACTGGTCGGCACCAGCTGCGCCCGCCGTGACCAATGCCGCTCCGGCCGGGTTGGCAGCGACATTGGGCAACGGTGTCGGGATTTCTGGCGGCAAGGCTCGCGGCAGTTCGATCGAGACCGTGGCGCTCGCGGGCGCGCTGCTGACGCTATTCGCGGGGCTGTTCGTCTTCGCATTGCAGCGTCGTTTGCTCGCGAGCTATGGCCGGCTGGAAACGCTGGCGGTGAACCAGCACCAGCGCCTGGCCAGCGCGCAGTCAGAATTGTTGCACGGGCAGAAGATGCGCGCGCTCGGCACGCTGGCGGCAGGCATCGCGCACGATTTCAACAACCTCCTCTCCGTCATCCGGCTGTCGAACCAGCTTGCCGCCGAGCA
>SXGS01503209.1_pt1 | contig 10316 bp, 6 predicted proteins | sample 3174681 | NCBI WGS metagenome assembly SXGS01 (sample SAMN11356861, study PRJNA531348) | freshwater metagenome | isolation source: freshwater sample F1-80 | place: China: Fuxian Lake, Yuxi | collected 2017-12-25
CCGCGCCGGCCTCGCGCGCGGCGAGCCCACGCACCTCCGACGGCGTGAGCGCGGCGCTCGCGGGCGCGGGCGCCGTGGCGGAGGCGGTCGGGCTCGACGGCTGGCCCTTCGCGCCGCACGAGCACGCTGGCAGCACGGAGGCGAGGGCGACGAGAGTCGCGAGGACGACGGAGACCGCTGGCCTCGTGTGGAGTGACGGCATCAGTCCTTTAGGTAGCACCGATCGACGCGCGCGCGCAGGCCTCGCGCGCGCGTCGGCGGGCACGGGCACCCGGCCAGGCGTGGTAGGCTCGAGGGGTCATGGTCCTTGCCAAGAGCCGCATGCCCTCCCCCGAAGACGCCCTCCCCGGCCGGGCCACGCCGCTCGTCGTGGCCCCGCGGCACGCGGTCCACGGCGCGCCGACCACCGAGCCGTTCCCCGACGGCACGAGAATGGCGATGTTCGGCATGGGGTGCTTCTGGGGAGCGGAGCGGAAACTGTGGCAGGTCCCGGGCGTGATCTCCACGCAGGTCGGGTACGCCGCGGGGTTCACGCCGAACCCGACCTACGAGGAGGTGTGCACCGGCAGGACGGGGCACAACGAGGTGGTGCGGGTCGTGTTCGATCCGGAGCGTGTATCTTACACAGATCTCCTCCGGGTCTTCTTCGAGGGTCACGACCCCACGCAGGGAATGCGCCAGGGCAACGACGCGGGGACCCAGTACCGGTCGGGGGTGTACGTGTACGACCAGGCGCAGCGCGCCGAGGCGATCGGCGCAAGCGACGCGTACGGGATCGCGCTGGCGCGGGCAGGGCTCGGGAAGATCACCACGGAGATCCTCGAGGCCGGGGCGTTCTACTACGCGGAGGATTACCACCAGCAGTACCTGCACAAGAACCCGGGCGGGTACTGCGGGCTGGGTGGGACGGGCGTGGCGTGCCCTGCGCCCGCGAGGCCGTAGGCGGCGCTTCCGCTGCTGTGGAATCCGGCGTCACCCCCGCCGGGTGACATTTCCCTCCCGACGGACTACCCTGGCTCCCGTCATGGCCGCAGCGGAGGACGTCTTCGGCCTTGTCGGCTGCGAGTTCGATCAGCTCAGGTTCGACCAGGCCATCGATCAGGGCGGGTTCGGTATCGTCTATCGCGGGCACCACACGGGCCTCGACGAACCGGTCGCCATCAAGTGCCTGCGGCTCGACCAGAAGCTCGCGCCCGCCCTGCAGAACCAGTTCCGCGATCGCTTCCGCGACGAGACCAAGATCGCGTACCGGCTCTCGCAGGGTAACCTCGACATCGTCCGCAGCATCACGAGCGGCACCATCCGCGCGCCTGCCACCGGGAACATGGTGCCCTACATGGCGCTCGAGTGGCTCGAAGGGCGCACGCTCACCGCCGAGCTCCGGGCACGCACCGGTCCCCCGATGTCGGTCGAGGAGGCCGTCGCGCTGCTCGACTCGGCCGCGGGCGCGATCGCGTACGCGCATGATCAGGGTGTCATCCACCGCGACATCAAGCCGGCGAACCTGTTCCTCACGCAGACGCGGACGGGGCGGCGCCTCAAGGTGCTCGACTTCGGCCTCGCGAAGGCCCTGCACATGGACGCGATCGTGAGCCCCGCCGAGCACACGCAGGCGGGGTTCTTCATCTGCTCGCCGTCCTACGGCGCCCCCGAGCTCTTCATCAAGTCGCTGGGCGCGGTGGGGCCGCAGACGGACGTGTACTCGTTCGCGATCGTGTTCCTCGAGATCCTCTCGGGGCGCAAGGCTCGGCACGCGAAGGGCATGGCCGACGCCATTCTCGCGGTGTCGACGGACCTGACGTGCTCGCCCACGGCCGCGAGCCTCGGGATTTCCCTCCCCCCCGCCGTCGACCGTGTGCTCCGGCGCGCGGTCGCGCGCCAGGTCTCCGATCGCCCGCCGAACATGGGCGCGTTCTGGAGCGATCTCCGCGACGCGATGCTCACGCTCGACAGCAACCGCAACGTCGACCTCATGGCCCCGATCGCCAATGCGTCGCTCCCCGCGACCAACCTCATCCGCAAGGCGATCCTCCACGCCGACGAGGCGAGGCGCGCGGCCGGTGTGCCGGACGCGCGCGCGACACCCACGCCCGAGCCGAGGAGCCGGCGGCCGGACATCCCGGTCGTCCCATCGAGCCCCGAGTCGATCACGAGCCCCATGGGTGCGGCGCCGAAGCACGAGACGACGGGCTCCGATCTCGCCCTGACGCTGCCGCTCGGATCGCCGCTGCTCCCGCCGGACGTGCGCGCCGCCGCGCCGGTGCGAGGGACGATGCCGCTGCAGCGCTCGCCGGGTGGCCTGTACGCCACACCCCTCGGGGGGGCGCCGGCGGCCTCGCAACCGGTGAGCCCGAACCTCTCGCCGATGGCGCACACGGCGGGCCCCTCCGCGGCGTTGCCCGCGGTGGCCCAGCTGCCGAGCACGATCTCCCCGGCGAACGCGCCCATGCCCCAGCCGCTGGTCGCGCCGCCGAACGCCCCACCTGCCACGAGCGGCGCGCCGGGCGGCGGCGGGCTCGCATCGGTGGCTCAGACGCCGGCGCATCAGATCTCGGGCGTGCAGCCTGCGCCGATCATGCAGCCACCAACCGTGCCGCGGCAGGAGCCGCAGGCCGAATGGACAGCCTCGCACTCGCCGTCGGTCCCCGGGACCCGCCCGCTCGCGACGCGGCCGTTGTTCCTGGTCGGGCTGTTCCTGTTCCTGATGCTCTTCGCGGGCGGGGCGGTGCTCGCCGTCGTCCGGTTCGTGCGCTGACCTACTCCGCCGCCGCGGCCACCGCGGTCTCCCCGTCGAGCTCCGCGATCATGCCGTCGCCCGTGAGCTGGTCGGCGGAGCGCCCGCGCATGTAGCGCAGCAGGCCGACCCGGTCGTACGCGGGCATGATCCGCGGCGTGAGGAGCCCGATCTCGCGCAGGTTCGGCACGAGCCGCGAGAACATCACCTGCCTGAAGTTCACCATGCCAGGCGACTCGCTGATGAAGGTTCGCCACGCGGCGCGTGACATGCGACCCACGAACCACTCGTCGTACACCTCGAAGGCCATGAACCTGTCGCGCATGAGCACGGCGACCTCGAACGCCCAGTCCTCGCGCTCGCGCCGCTCTCGCTCGTCGAGCTCGTCGCGAATGTGGGTGCGGAGGGCGAGCACCCCATAATGAACGTGGCGCGCCTCGTCCTGGATCACCCGGCGGAGGATGTCGCGAAGCAGCGGCTCGTTGGTCTGCTTGTAGAGCGTGCCGAAGGCTCCGAGCGCGAGCCCCTCGATCATGATCTGCATGCCGAGGAACTTGCGGTCCCAGCGGCTGTCGGTCATCAACCCGTCGATGATGACGAAGAGGTTGTCGTTGATCGGGTAGAGCTTGCCCAGCTTCTCCGTGATGTAGCGGTGGAAGACCTCGACGTGGCGCCCCTCGTCCATGACCTGCGTGGCGCCGTAGAGCTTGCCGTCGAAGAACTGCACGGCCTCCGTCACCTGCGCGGCGGCGAGGAGCGCGCCCTGCTCGCCGTGGAGGAACTGGCTCATCATCCACGCGCCAAGGCAGTGCGCGAGCGCGAGCTCTTCCTTGGGCGTGAGCCGGATGCCATGGTCGCGGAGGCGCTCGACACCCATGAAGTTCGCCGGGAGGACGGCCCGGGAGGGATCGAGCGGATCGACGTCGGTGCTCCACGCGACGTCACGCGCGGCGTCCCACTGGAGCTTCTTCGCCTTCGTGTAGAGCGCGCGCATCGCCGGCTGGTCGGCCGGGTACGACCAGTCCAGGTGCGCGGCGTGGCTCGCCTTCATCCGGGTGGGGGTGCCGTTCTTGCCGCGCCGCAGGATGAGCCCGCGGATGGCCGACGGTCCCAGCGAGGCGAGCACCCGAGGGTCCTTCACCTCGGACAGCACGCTCCACGCTTCGGCGTACGCGCCTAGCTGGTTCTTGACGTGGGGTGGAACGATCCCGAGGAGTCGCTCGAACATACCAACTATCTACCACTCGGTAGATAGTTGTCAAGGTCGCGAGATTCGGAGCAGTCCAGACGCGGGCGTGCCCCCGAGCCACCGCTTCGGTTGCAGGCGTCAGCCCGCGCGAGTGGTGGTAGAAGCCGCGGAATGTCCATCTTCCAGGCGCCGCCACGCACGCCCGAGGAGCTCGAGGCCTCGAAGCCGCTCGCCATCTCGCCGGAGGAGGTCCTCGCCTTCGACGAGGACGAGTGGTACCGCCGCGCCTACCGGGGGAGCGACGCGCCGCAGCTGACCGTGCGCGCCGTCGTGATGGGAACCGTGCTCGGCTTCTTCCTCTCGTTCACGAACGTCTACATCGGGCTCAAGACGGGGTGGTTCCTCGGCGTCGCGCTCACGGCGTGCATCCTGTCGTACGCCGTCTGGAACGGCCTCCGCGCGACCGGCCTCGTGAAGGGGCAGATGACGATCCTCGAGAACAACTGCATGCAGTCGACGGCCTCGTCCGCCGGCTACGCGACGGGCAACACGGTCGTGTCGGCCATCCCCGCGCTCCTCCTGCTCACGGTCACCGAGGAGAACCCGAAGGGCACGTCGCTCCCGTGGCCGGTGCTCATGATCTGGATCCTGTTCCTCGCGGCGCTCGGCGTCACGCTCGCGATCCCGATGAAGCGGAACCTGATCAACCGCGAGAAGCTGAAGTTCCCGTCCGGCACCGCCGCCGCCGTCACGCTCCAGGGGCTCTACAGCCGCGGCGAGGAGGCCATGAAGAAGGCGCGCGCGCTCTTCGCCACCGCCGGCGTCGCGGCGCTGTTCCCGCTCCTCAAGGACCTCGAGATCCTGAAGCACAAGCATCCGGTCACGGGCAAGGTCGACTTCGACACGATCCTCCCGGGCCAGTCGAACATCTTCAACTGGATGGGCAAGCTGGTCCCGGACACCCTCGGCGCCGGCGTGTACCGCTTCTTCCACGCCGTGCCGGCGTCGATGGCGCCGAGGCCGCCGGCCCTGCCGAACTGGAAGCTGTCGGACTACCAGATCAAGCTCGACCACGGCCTCGCCCTCGTGTTCGCAGGCATGATCGTGGGCTTCCGCATCACGGCGTGGATGGTCGTCGGCGGGCTCGTGCTCTGCTTTCTCATCACGCCGCCCGCGCTCGAGTGGGGGTGGTTCAACGCGCTCGGCAAGTACGTGGGGGCCGCGACGAAGCCGGGGTCGGCGTGGAAGGAGATCGGGATCTGGTGCGGCGCGCCGCTCCTCGTGTCGGCCGGCCTCGTGAACTTCGCGCTCCAGTGGCGCACGATCGTGCGCGCGGTCACCGGGCTCGCCGCGAAGCCGAAGACGGGCGGGCCGTTTCGCGAGCCCGGGGAGCGCGACGGCGACGGTCCGAGGGTGGAGGATCCGAAGGACGTCGAGGTGCCGACGTCGTGGTTCCTCGGCGGTGTCGCGGTGGCGGGCAGCGGCGTGGCGATCGTCGCGCGGCTGGCCTTCGGCGTGCCGCTCCACTACGGCGTGCTCGCCGTGGGGATGACGTTCGTGCTCGGCCTCGTCGCGGCGCGCGCGACCGGCGAGAGCGACATCACGCCGGGCGGCGCCATGGGGAAGATCATGCAGCTCACGTACGGTGTGCTGATCCCGCAGAACTCGACGGTGAACCTGATGACGGCGGCCGTCACGTCGGGCTCGTCGCTCGCGTGCGCGGATCTCCTGAACGACCTCAAGAGCGGCTACCTGCTCGGCGCGAACCCGAGGCGGCAGTTCCTCGCGCAGGCGATGGGCATCTTCACGGGCACGGTCGCGACGACGCTCGGCTTCTTCCTGCTGGTGCCGAACGCGACCGTGCTCACCGGCGTCGACGGCAAGGATCCGCCCTTCCCCGCGCCAGGCGCCCAGCAGTGGCGCGCGGTGGCCGAGGTGTTCAAGTACGGGATCGACAACCTCCACCCGATGGCCCAGACGGCGCTCAAGGTCGGCCTGGTGGTGGGCGCGGCGCTCGCGCTCGGCGAGAGCCTCGCGCCGCGGAAGATCCGGCGGTGGATGCCGTCCCCGACGGGCCTCGGGCTCGGGATGATCCTACCGTTCTTCTACCCGCTGGCGATGTTCCTCGGCGCGCTGTTCGTCACCGTGGCCGAGCGCGTGAACAAGAAGTGGGCGGACCGGTACGTGATCCCGATCGCGGCGGGAGGGATCGCGGGAGAGAGCATCGTCGGGGTGGTGGTGCAGGCGTTGAACAACTTCGTGCTGCACTGACCGCGGAGCGCTGGCCAGCGGGCTCAGCCCGGCGGGTCACCCTGGTCGACGTCCAGTCGTCTCAGCTCGAACCGTATCTTCGCGTTGTCCGTACGTATCCCGACGGTCCCGTGGAGCTGCGAGGACCCGGGGACCGAGCCCCGCCAGGCGGGGCGGTCGTCGACGAACACGGTCATCGACTCGCCGCGTAGCTCGGCGCGGAGCTTGTGCCGGTCACCCGGACGGAGGTCCGGTAGGGCCGTGCGCCACGCCGGCTTCTGGAGCTCGTACCCGTCGACCCCGCACTCGGCGTGCGTGCGCGCGCCGGGGTTCGTCTTGAGCTGCACGACCAGCTCCGGCACGGGGTGGATGCGCCACACGACGTAGACGAGGTTGCAGCCATCCTCCGCACGTAGCTTGAGCCCTACCTGCTCGCGCACCTCGCCACTTGCGAGGCGCGAGACCGTGTCCGTCTGTCCGCCGTACTCGAACGCCAGCTCGGCAGCGTCGCCCGCGCCGCTGCGCGAGAAGGCCCGCATCTTGGGGCTCTCGGACATCATGTTCCGGGGGCGGAGCTCGGACACCTCGCCGAGCGTGACCTCGAGATCGTCGAGCGTCATCGGCGCGGGGCCGTCGGTGAGGTCGAGCGGGACCTTCGGCACGCGCATGTGGTGGAGGTCCGCGAGCGGGACCCGCGGCAGGCCTTCACGCGATGCCCCCATCATCGCGCCCACCTCCGCGTCCGGCGCGCCGGACTCGATGGCGCACCCCTGGTTGAAGGCGGACGCGACCGTGATCGCGACCGGCGCGAGCGAGTTGCGCACCGACGGAGGAATCGAGTTGCGTATGGAGGGCGGGATGAGGCTGGCCCGCGACGGCGGCGGAAGGCTCGCCCGCGACGGCGGCGGAAGGCTGGCCCGGCTCGAGGGCGGTGGCAAGCTCGCACGGCTCGACGGCGGCAGCATGCTCCCCGCGCTCGAGGGCGGCAGCATGCTCCCGGCGCTCGAGGGCGGCAGGAGGGTCGCGCGGCTCGGCGGCGGTGGGAAGCTCAGGCGCTCCTGCGGCGGTGGCAAGCTCGCACGGCTCGACGGCGGCGGAATGGTCCCACGAAAGGGGCGTTCATCCATGAACCCGAGGACGGCCACATCGCTCCGTCGCGCAAGGCGAGGGTCCCGATCCGAGATGCGGAACCGGGCGCGGCGGGCCTCGGGAAGCTGCTATTCTCTCGCGGTGACGGACGACCCGGATAACACCACCGTCCACGGGCCGCACGTCGATGGGGACGACGCCACCTCGGTCCAGATGAGCGGGGCGGCCCGGCGCTTCGAGGGGACACCCACGGTCGCGGGGTACGACCTCGTGCGGGTGCTCGGCCGGGGTGGCATGGGCGTGGTCTTCGAGGCGCTCGAGCACCGCTTCGACCGCACCGTCGCGCTCAAGGTCCGCAACGCGGGGGGAGATCCCGCGCACGAGGACGACCTCCGCCGCGAGGCGCACCTCGCCGCGAAGATCGGGGATCCGGGCATCGTGCGCGTCCACGACGTGGGCCTGACCCTCGACGGGCAGCCCTACTACACCATGGACCTGGTCGATGGCACCGACCTCAAGACGGTGCTCATGGACGGCCCCCTGACCCAGGCGCGCGCCATCGCCATCGGCCTCGACGTATCGAGCGCCGTCGCCGCGGCGCACGAGGTGGGGATCACGCACCGGGACCTCAAGCCTCGCAACATCATCATCGACACGAAGGAGCGCGCCCGCGTCCTCGACTTCGGCATCGCCCACAGCGAGGCGTCCGGCCCGGACATCTACGAGGGGAAGCCGGTGGGCTCGCCCGGGTACATGGCGCCGGAGCAGGTGCGCGGCGAGCCGCCGGCGCCCGGCGTGGACGTGCACGCGATCGGGCTCCTGCTGTTCGAGATGATCACCGGGACACGGGCGTTCGACGGGCCGACCACGCAGACGATGTTCTACAACGTGCTCATGCAACCGGCGCCGACCCTCCGGAGCCGCACGCCCTCCGCGCACGCCGACCTCGAGGCCGTGGTCGCGAAGTGCCTCGCGAAGGATCCCGCGGCCCGCTTCCGCTCCGGCCGCGCCGTGTTCGAGGCGCTGTCGGCAATCGCCGAGGGAAAGCCGGTGGATCAGCTGGTCGGCATCGAGCGGGCCAGATACGTGCCGCGGTCCGTCTCGACGACGCCGCCCTCCCCGCGTCCGCGTCGCGCAGACGCGAAGAAGCATTTCCGCTGGTCGTGGCATCTCGCATCGCCGCCGGAGAAGCTGTGGCCGCACGTCGCGAACACGGATCGGTTCAACAAGGCCATCGGCCTGTCCAAGGTCGACTTCGTCGACGCCGCCTCGGCCGAGGAGCCGGCTCGGCCCGTCCGCACGGGGCGGATGCGCGCGATGGGGGTCGGGGTCGAGTGGCGCGAGTACCCGTTCGAGTGGGTGAAGGAGCGCGAGCACTCCGTGTACCGCGCATACAGCGCCGGGCCGATCTCGGCGCTGTGGAACCGCGTGACCTTGGCGCCGCGGGACGGCGGCACGGAGCTCGTGCACGAGGTGTCGGTCGTGCCGCGCGGTGTCCTCGGGGAGATCGCCGCGTTCGTCGAGATCAACCAGCGCGCCGCGCGCAACATGGACCGCAGCTACCGCCGGCTCGACGAGGTCCTCCAGCGAGGGACGGACGAGGATCCGTTCGAGCCGCCGCACGCCCCGGAGGGCGACGCGATCGACGCCGTGCACCGGGGCATCGAGCGCCTCGGACGGGAGTGCGGCTTCGGGGCCGACATCCTCGCGCGGCTCACGCGCCTGCTGCTGTTCTCTCCCGACCAGGTGCTCGCGACGCTCCGCCCCTTCGCGCTCGCGGACGCCTGGGGCACCGATCGCGCCGAGACGCTCGACCTGTTCATCCACGCGCACGGCGTCGGCCTGCTCGAGCCGCAGTGGGACGTCGTCTGCCCGACCTGCCGCGTCGCGCACGAGACCCTCGGCGCCCTCGGCGAGCTACGGCGGACGGGGAAGTGCCAGGGGTGCCTCGACACGTTCGAGCGCGATCTCGCGGAGGGCGTCGAGCTGGTCTTCGGGCCCGCCGAGCGCATCCGGAGGACCGAGCGCGAGACGTACTGCAAGGGGGCACCCGCCCTCAGGCCGCACGTCCTCATGCAGCAGATCCTCGATCCGTTCGAGACGCGGACGGTGACGGTGGACCTCCCGCGCGGGAACTACCGCGTGGTGGGCGCGGACGGGCTCGTGTCGGCCGAGCTCGTGTCGAGCGCGATGGGGTACGAACCGAGGTGCGACGCGGTCCTCGGCGAGGCATCGCTGGACCTCTACCCCGCGATGGTCGCCGCGGGCCCCGTGACGCTGATCCTCCGCAACGACACGGACCGCGAGGAGACGCTTCGCGTGGAGATCCCGGGCGCCCGGACGGACGGGGTGACGGCCGCGCACGCGCTGACCCATCCGACGTTCCGGGACGTGCGGCCAGGCGATCTCCTCGCGAAGGGCGAGCACGTGTCCGTGGGCCGGATGACGTTCGTCTTCCTGGAGATCGCCGATCGCGATGCGCTGTTCGAGAAGATCGGGGACGGCCCGACATGCGAGCGCCTCGCCCGCCTCGAGGAGCTACTGGCGGCGGAGGCACGAAAAGAGACGGGCCAGGTCGTGTCCGGCACGCTCGCCACCGACGCGCTCCACGCGGCGTTCACCTCGACCCTGCCCGCTGTGCGCGCCGCGCTTGCCGTGGCGCGTGGCGCGGGCACGGCGGCCCCCGACGTGGTCGTGCGGATCGCCGTGCACGAGGGGAGATGCCTGGCGCTGACGCGCGGCGACGCGGTGGAGTACTTCGGACAGACGCTGCACCGCGGCATCGCGCTCCTCCGCGACGCCCCCCCCGGCGGCCTCGCGCTGTCGACGGCGGTCAGCGCGGAGCGGGCCGTGATGGTGATGATGGTGGAAGGCGGGCACCTCGTCCGGGTGCAGGAGTCGAGCGACGTGGCGTACGGCGGGCGGCGGGTGACGACGGTGAGGCTGGCGGGGACGGGGATCCCCGGGCGGGAGACGCGACGCGGGATCGGGTGACGGGTCGCGGGGCTGAGGAATCCCCTCATTTTCGAGCCCGAGCCCGAGCCCGAGCCCGAG
>SXGS01574189.1_pt1 | contig 10316 bp, 10 predicted proteins | sample 3174681 | NCBI WGS metagenome assembly SXGS01 (sample SAMN11356861, study PRJNA531348) | freshwater metagenome | isolation source: freshwater sample F1-80 | place: China: Fuxian Lake, Yuxi | collected 2017-12-25
AAGCTGGCCCAGGTCTATCGCCGCCAGCACGGCCGCGAGTTCATAAGCGCCATGCCCACCAACCTCTGTGGCCCCGGCGACAATTTCGACCTGAACACCAGCCACGTGCTGCCGGCCCTGATCCGCAAGGCCCATGAGGCCAAGATGGCCGGCGCCGACCACATCACCATCTGGGGCACCGGCGCCCCGCGCCGGGAATTCCTGCACGCCGACGATTGCGCCGACGCTCTGGTGTTCCTGCTGCAGCGTTATTCCGGCGACGAACACGTCAACGTGGGATCGGGCGAGGACATCACCATCCTGGACCTAGCCCGCCTCGTCTGTGAGGTGGTGGGCTTCAAGGGGGAGATCCGAACCGACCCGAGCAAGCCAGATGGGACGATGCGGAAGTTGATGAGTGGCGCGAAGCTAAAAAGCATGGGATGGGCACCCAAAATCTCACTACTCGACGGCTTAAACAAGACGCAAATTTATTTCATAGAGCAAACATTGAAATGAAGGTCTCAATTGTCACTATATCATATAATCAGGCAGACTACATTGAAAAATGCCTAAAATCCGTCATAAATCAAACATACAACAATATTGAGTACATTGTAATCGATGGGGGCTCAACTGACGGCTCGACCGCAATTATAAATAGATATGCCGGCAATATTACTCAAATATTGATTGAAAAAGACGATGGCGCTGCACACGGACTCAATAAAGGGTTCAATTTAGCAAGTGGAGAACTTTATGCTTTTTTGAACAGCGATGACGAGATCACAGAAACCGCGATAGAGGATCTCGTACAAGAGGCCAATAGGCACCCTAATTATGATGTTTATTCAGGCCATGGCTTCCTGGTCGATGCCGATGGCCGTTTTTTACGGCGACTCTTTTCTGACCACTTTAACTTGAAAAGAGGAGCAAATGGCGCCGCCTATATAATACAACCCTCTACACTATTCCGCCGTGATGCATATGATGCTATCGGGGGCTTCAATATTAATAATCGATCGACATGGGATGGTGAGCTCTGGGTCGAAATGGCAAAAAACGGCGCTCGCTTTAGACGAGTTGAGGGTTACTACTCCTTATATCGTCTGCACGGGGAAAGCATCACAGCCTCTGCTGCCGCAAGAAGCGGCTTACAACGTCATCATGATGCCATGTTCGCTAAAGCATTCGGTCGCCAACCGAATATAGTGGATCGCCTCATTGCCATCTTTCTGAAGATAGAACGACACATTAGGAACCCTCGTGGCTTTTTCGAGCGCCTCTTTTACGGCCCTGTATCTGGTCGCCGATAGGTAAGGTCCCCTCGTTTTGAAAGTTCATAGATCATGAGAGTGCTTGTCACTGGCGGCTCTGGCTTCATAGGCTCTCATGTCGTGCGAGCTCTTTCTTTGTGCGGGCATGACACAGTCAACTTCGACCTTAAGGTTCCACAATTTTCACATCAAGAGACGAGTTGGCGACAGGGGGATGTCACGGACCCTGGGCAGTTGAGAAGGGTTATTTCGGATTTCCAGCCACAGGCCATCATTCATCTCGCGGCAAAAGCCGAGATCTACGCCTACGAATGGAACGATTTTGACTCGATCCACCTGGGTACCGATACTCTCCTCAGGGCCATCGATGACTACGGCAAGCTCGAGACATTAGTAAACGTATCGACCCAGCTGGTCATCGCACCAGGCTATCAGCCTCGTTCTTTGCTCGACTTTAAGCCCTATACCCTCTATGGCGAAGCAAAAGCGTATGCAGAGGCGCTGCTCCTTCAGTGGCGTTCGCCAGTGCATTGGCTCACAGTTCGGCCGGCAAACATCTGGGGGCCGCACCACCCGTCCTTCTCAGATGCGATATGGAAGTACATCGCACAGCGATACTATTTGCATCCTGCGACACGCTTACCTGTCGCAAGGACTTACGGCTATGTCGAGAATACTGCAGAGCAAATCATTGCTTTAATGCTCGCAGAACGGGAATTGACATATAGGCAGATTTTCTATGCCGCCGATGCTGTTCTGGACTCATCGATCTGGGTAGATGCATTCTCCAAGGCCCTCACAGGTCAACCCGCGAGGCGAATTCCCGCTTCTATGCTGCATGTCATGGGGCGGGTTGGAGATCTTGCAGGTCTGATTGGTAAGCGTGCCCCGATTGACTCGGGACGGGCCATGCGGATGACCGAGAGCTACCCGGTTCCGTTGGATGCCACACATGCTTTGACCGGCCCGCCCCGCTTGTCTCTCGAAGAGGGCGTGGCCGCATCAACCGCGTGGTTGCGGCAACTTGGTCCGCCCTACTGATGCCAGGTGCTTCTCGCAATACTTCCAACAAAATCTTGTTTGCCGTTCAAAATTTCAGACAGGGGTGGGGTGGCGCGCCGGAATCTGTGCGCCTCATGGCAAGAGCGCTTTCGACCGAAGGAATTTTATCGGACGTGTATGACAGCGGAGGCCTTGTTTCCGACGTCGGTGCGCTCTCGTCGCTACCGGGCCAGGGAATTAGGCGGGTAAAGTTTGACCTAACCACGACCGGGGACTACGCCGCCATTCTGCAGACTGGGCCTTGGCAATCGCCTACCGGCCTTTGGCGCTTGCGGCGCACACGCAAGAATGCTCGCTGGATCTACCTTCCACGGGGTGGTTTGGGGCAAGCAGAGTTCGCAAACGCCCGCGACTTCAAGAAACGACCTTATCTCGCCGTCGTGGAGCGGCCTTTCATCACCGGTTCGGACCATATTGTCTTTTCGTCGGAAGCCGAGCGGGCCCTCACACTCAGCTGGAGCTTCCCATCGGAACGGGCACTGGTCATCCCGGACTTCGTGGCGCCTCGAGCCAGCCTGACCTCTGTTTCAGATGAGTTGCGATCGCCCGTAGTGACGTTTGCCTTTTTGGCTGAAATCAGCCCCCGAAAGGGTCTGCACTTGCTTGTCGACGCGTTCATCGCCTGGGTTAGGGATAGAGGTTTGGTCGAACGCGTGCGGCTAAAAGTCGGTGGTGCTCCCCGCCCCGGCTCGACAGCTTATTGGAACACCATTCGCAATCGCGCGAGTTTTGCCGCTCAGAGTGGCATCCAGATCGACTTCATAGGTCCGGTCGCCCATACAGATCGCGAGAACTTTTACAGAACGACCGACGTGATGGTCATAGCCAGCAGCTGTGAGTCCTTTGGCCTCACAATCTTTGAGGCCATGGGGGAAGGATGCGTTGTGTTATCCACTCCGGATGTCGGCGCATTGGAGCAGACCGGGAGATCAGCCGGAGTTATCGCTTTGCCGTCAGCCACCATAGACGCAATGGTCGAAGGTTTTGATCAAACCCTGACCGCCCTAAGTTTCACAAAAAGGACGAACCGTGCGGCAGACGCGGCGCGGGCCATTGGCCAATCAAACCGCGTCGCATTATTGATGTGGCTGAAAACTCTCGGCTTGGAGCACCTGCAAATTTCTACTACAGGCCATTCTGAGTTTGAGGGGGCAGATTGATGAATTCAAGCCAAAATCCCATTCTACAGTCCCGCGCAACAATCAACCCCTATCGATCAGCCGTTGGATTGGTGCGGGATCGATTAATGTGGGATGTGCGCCCTGAGTCATGGCGCTCCAGGGCCATCTTGAAAACGCTCCATGATAGCCAGGCAGGCAAGCGGGCAGTGATACTTTGCAATGGGCCCAGCTTAAACAAAGTCGACTTCGAATTGCTACGCGGAACTTACTGCTTTGGTCTGAATAAGATAAATCTTTTGTTTGAACGCACCGACTTTCGCCCGAACGCCATTGTCTCAGTGAATAGGTTCGTCATCGAACAGAACGCGGACTTCTTTAATAGTACGGACCTACAAATGTTCATTGGAAAGGTGGGGCTCGGCCTGGTTCGTGCACGAAAGAATGTCGCATTTCTTCAGAGCGCAAACATCCCCAGGTTTGCGCGCGACATTTCCATCAGCTGCTACGAAGGACACACCGTGACCTATGTCGCTTTGCAACTGGCGTTCCATATGGGTTTTCGAGACGTAGCACTCGTCGGCGCCGACCACACGTTCGCCAGCAAGGGCCCGGCAAACATGACCGTGACGGCTGGCGATATCGACGAGAGCCACTTCGACCCCCGCTATTTTTCAGGTGGTGTCCAATGGCAGCTGCCTGACTTGTTCCAGAGCGAGGTGGCCTACACCATGGCGCGCGACACCTACGCTGCCTTTGGCGGGCGTGTCGTAAATGCGACAGAAGGTGGTAACCTGGAGGTGTTTACTCGTATGAGCCTCGACGCATTTGTTAGACTAGAAGTTCGCCAATTGGAGAACAAAAGCGTATGAAGATAACGCAGACCATTAGCGATATTAACCAGCAGACAACACTGAGCGATACCCTAGCGCGCTACTGGCCGGTCCCGTTTCTGCTTCTTTGGCCAGTTGTGTTGGCGCTACCTTCGCTAATGGGTTTTGGAACAACGCGCGCTCTGTTCTTGGTAGTTTTTATTCTTGGGATACTCCCGCTTTTAATTAGCGTCCTGATCCCGCAAATACTATCACGCTCTTGGTCTGCATCATGGCTTATAATTTCACTGCTTGCAGTATTAATGACCTACGCCATATACAGAGCACCAGACAACATTATGAACGCCACAACAAAGTTTGGCGCAACAATGGGACCAATCATATTTTTCTTATTCTTAGTTCTTTCATTGATTCAAGGGCATACGGAGATGCGCGTGCGCATCTTACTTTATTCTTTGCCGCTGTTTGTTGCGCTATCTGTTGGGCTTCACTATGCGTTTCCACCTACATCACTTGGCGGCGCACCAAATTCAATTCTATCAGCGTTTGGCGTCACATTGCCACGCCTGTCAAATTTACCTGGCATCGTAGGTTCCTCTAACATTGCTATCGTATCGGGCGCGTCACTTTTATGCGCAGTGTTTCTCGCATCAAGTCACGAGCGAGCAAGATTGGTTGCCATTTTTCTCTTGATACCTAGCGCTTGGGCACTGATCCTATCCGATACACGCGCAACAATATTTTTTTCTTTGATTGTTATTTTTTTATACCTTTTCTCGAGCTCTCGCGCCTCGAAGTTGATCGCTCAGATCGCTATATCTTTTTGCCTTGTATCAGCGCCAATATTGACACTTCTATTCTACACAGCAAATGAAATTGGCTTCGGGGAAATCTTGGGTCGCAGCCAAGATATCGGTTACAGGCTCGGCGCTGGGACTGGCCGCCCAATTGTTTGGGCGGCTGTCTTCGATGAACTTACAAGGTTTAAGGTCAATCACATTGTCGGTTATGGCCTTTACGGTGACAACTCATCAGGGGTATCAAGCTCATACTCTTGGATGTTTTCGGGTCTAATTGGCCCACCAACGTATCACAATACGGCTCTTCAATTTATACTAGATACTGGCTATGTTACTCTATTTCTGTTTTTTGCCATTCTTTTTTATTCCACAATTCTGATCAGCGATAGTGTTCTTCAAGAACGCACTAAAAAGCTTATGCTACTAATGCTCACCTTAATTTGCCTCGGGGGCACTACTGAGTCATTTTTTACAGTTCAGAAGTTTGAAAGCTTATTTATTGGCCTCATTGTTATTGGTGTTGCGTTTGCAGCTCCCCGAGGCCGGCTGAAAGTCGGAGGGATAGATCAGTCAATTGGGGTCCATATGGGACGTGGAGCGAAAGGTGGCACTACCAGACGACAGGGACTCCGCTAGCAACAAAGCAAGCCAGAAGCAGAAGCCCGGGAGCGACTGAAGTCCGGAGCTCAAATCCCCATCGGACCGCCGATAAACTGCGCAAAGACAGTGACGAGCCATACCACGCAAAGAACGCCATATAGCCGAGCAATATGGCAAGCGGAAGTGCCAGTTGGCCGACCAGTGGAAGCAACATCAGGCCGAATGTGATCATCAAGCCACCAGTGACGCCGTTCATGATGTGCCAGATGATGTGATGCGTCAGAGAATAAATCTGGATGTGCATGGCGCAATAGCGTTCGACGAAGAAGGCGGCAACCAGGACAAATGACACGGCAGCATCCGGAAACGACACCGAGCTTCCGATCAAACGCAGGGCTGGGGGGGCCACAAGCAGCAGGCCGAGGGCGGTGACGACATAAGTCCAGAACGCGAGACCCATACCGCGCCTTGCCAGGTCGGCGACCTCGCCAATCCGGCCCTCGGCCCTCAATTGCGCCATACGGGGGAGGCGTGAATAGAAGGGGGCCTGGGAAAGCTGCGCAGCCACCGTCACGGCGCGAAGCAGCAATAGATAGGCCGCTGCGTCTGCGACGCTCGCGATCTGAGCATAGACCAGGCCACTGGCCTGGATGATGCCGGTACTAGCAATTATGCCAACGCCGCTTCGCCAAGCCGAGCGCCAGATTTCACCCGTTAATCGAGGATCGGGCGCTTGCTCCGCCCGGGGGACAGTCATGGCAGCCGCACGACCGTAACGATGATTTAGAACAAACAGGGGGATCATCCAAAGGCTGTAGCAGAGGACGATTCCAACCAGACCGAACCCCGCCAGGGCTACAACACTGGTTGACGCCAACTGCAGCACGCTCACGATCGCATCCAGGCGGCGGGCCAATGCGATGCGATCAAACCCGGTTAGCACGGCAACGTTCGCGCCATTGGCGAGGATCAGCAGCCCAGCAGCCGCTGCACAGATCCAGGCTACCCATCCATCGATTGAATGTTCCATCATGGCGATAGGTCGCCAGAGCGCTAATGTTCCGCCGACAGCAGAGATTATTGCTGCGATGAGGATAAGCCGACGATACACCGTAGCTTGAGCAATGAGCACACCATAGATGCTGAGCGCACTTTCAGAGCGGTCATCGGAGGGCAAACCAGCGCCACCTCGCCCGCCTGCAACGAGTTGGCCCATGGTTCCGCCACCACGCGCAAACGCAATTATGCGGGCGAACGTTGGATTAAACCCAAAATCTGCTAGAGTAATCAGAATTGTAATACTGGCAATCATTTGCCATATGAGAACTTCCGGCGCGCTGAGGCGTGTAAGAACAATTGGCACAAGTATAGCTAGCCCACCTATCCGCGTGGACATACTTATCCAGGTCATAAGTGTAGCAGAATGCCAAAGGCGCGAGACAAGGGGTGTAAATATCTGAACGACGCCAGGATTCGAGTTCTGCTTTCGCTTGGGCATGTCACTTAATTGTTTCAAAGGGATCTCATTCTCAACCTCGCTCATTGATGCTAACAGCATTCAACAGCAGGCTTGAGGCTGGTGAGGAAATAGGCGATATCGATCGTCAACTGCATTGCACAACGCTCGATCTGGCTCTGCGCATATAAATATCTTACTTTATCGCTTTAAGGGCGGCAAACATGTGCCGCTTTCTCAGAGGCTGAATGGAGAAGGCGTAGCAGCGCCGACACAAGAATGGATACTAGTATCGTCATTCGAACTCTCAATGAGGGTCGCTGGCTTCCCGCACTTCTGGAGGCCGTGAAGTCCCAAAATTTTGCTGGTTCGGTTGAGACCATCATTGTCGACTCTGGATCAACCGACGAAACACTGGCGATCGCAAACGATCACAAGTGTCGCATCGTACACATCAAAAAGAGCGAATTCACCTTCGGTCGGTCTCTCAACGTGGGATGCGAAGCCGCCGAGGGGAGGGCTCTGATTTTCATCAGCGGCCATTGCATCCCCGCAGATGAAGAATGGCTGAACAAACTCGTCCGGCCACTGCAGGAAGGAGAAGCAGAATACGTCTATGGACGACAGCAAGCCCACGAGCTGACAAAATTCTCAGAACGCCAGCTCTTCAGGAAGTACTTCCCCGAAGTGAGCCAGATCCCACAGCGGGACATTTTTTGCAATAATGCAAACTCAGCCCTGCTGCGCTCAGCATGGATGTCCAACAGGTTCGATGAAGCCCTCACCGGGCTGGAAGACATGGAGTTGGCGAAGCGACTGGTCGCTGCCGGAGGTCGCATTGGCTATGTTGCCGACGCCTCCGTATACCATATCCATGAGGAGCAGTGGGGGCACATCCGTCGCCGCTACGAACGTGAGGCCATCGCGCTTCAAGGGATTCTTCCCGACGTTCGAGTGACGTTCGGTGACTTTATCCGCTACTTCCTCGCTGGGGTCATGCTCGACTGGAGTCAGGCTCTGCAGGAAAAGGCATTTAGCCGCTATGCAGCTGAGATTTTTATGTTCCGCCTGATGCAGTACTGGGGCACCTACAGCGGCAACAACGAGCACCGGCGGATTTCTCAGCGCCGCAAGGAAGCCTACTTCTACCCCCGCTAGGAATTTTGATGACCCAAGATCGTTCTCGCTACGGGTTAGTCGCTCTGTTGCCCATGAAGGCCCACAGCGCCCGCGTAGTTTCCAAGAATTTTCGGCCCTTTGCCGGCAAGCCCCTCTACCGGTGGATTCTGGACACCCTGATCGCGACACCCGAGGTGGACCTGATTGTTATCAACACAGACGCGCGCGAGATTCTTGCTGAAACGGGACTTCAGGATGGTGACGCAGATGGTCGAGTTATGATCCGAGATCGCAGGCCTGAAATCTGCGGTGACTTTGTCAGCATGAACCTGGTGCTGGCAGACGACCTCGCGGCGATTGAGGCCGACACCTATCTGATGACGCACACGACCAACCCTCTGCTCACGACCGGAACAATCAAGAGCGCCCTGTCCCAGTTCGAGGCTGCCCGAGCCACCAGGAAAGCGGACTCTCTCTTCACGGTCAACAAGTTCCAGACCCGGTTTTATCGCGAGGACCTCTCGCCGGTGAACCACGACCCCAACAACCTCGTCCGCACCCAGGATCTCGAGCCTTGGTACGAGGATAATTCAAACCTCTACCTGTTTAGTCGTGAGAGCTTCGCCGCTACCGAAGCTCGCATTGGCGCAAGGCCGATGTTTTTTGAAATGGCGCGGATTGAATCCTGTGACATCGACGGGCCAGATGACTGGGTGATTGCCGAGGCCCTCGCCCTTCACAAGGGTGCCGTTCCGGAGAGTGAAGTCGAATGAAGCGCGTGCTCGTCACTTGCCCGCCCATGCTGTTGTTAATGGACCGCTTCCGTGACAGGTTTGCCCAAGCCGACGTTGAGGTCGTCACGCCAGCCGTTGTGCAGGTCCTCTCTGAAGAGGAATTGATCAAGACGCTCCCGCAGTTCGACGGGTGGATCGCTGGCGACGATCCCGCTTCCCGGCGCGTTCTATCCGCCGGAGTTAAAGGTCGCTTCCGCCACCTCGTGAAATGGGGCGTTGGTACCGACAATGTCGATTTTGCTGCCTGCCGTGATCTAGGCGTCTCCGTGACCAATACCCCCGGAGTGTTCGGGCGCGAAGTCGCCGACATTGCCATGAACTATGTCAGCGGACTCGCACGAGAAACCTTTCTTATCGACCGCGAGATCCGTCTGAACAACGCCTGGCCAAAGCCAAGCGGGATATCACTTGCAGGCAAAACGGTTGCCCTGGTTGGAGTTGGTGATATCGGCCGGCAAACAGCGAAGCGTCTACTCGCTGCCGAGATGCAGGTCGTGGGCTATGACCCAGCCGCACCTCTCGATGCAGCTCTTGGCGTAGACCGCGCCGTGTGGCCTGACCGGGTTGGGGAGGCGGACTTTATTGTCTTCACTTGTCCTCTCAATGACTCGACCAGAGGAATGTTTAACGCCGAACTGCTTCCAGCTTTAAAGCCAGGTGTTCGAATTGTGAACGTTGGGCGGGGTCCTTTGATAGTAACAAGTGCGCTGATCGAGGGATTGCGCTTGAATATTGTGCACTCGGCCGCCCTAGATGTCTTCGAGGATGAACCACTGCCTCCTCATTCTGAGCTACGGGAGTTCAACCGCTGCATTTTTGGGTCCCATAACGCTTCGAATACAACCGATGCGGTGGAAAGGGTGTCGCATACGGCCATCGACCTGATGTTTGGCTTTCTCGACAAGGGCCCAGCGTGACATCGGCTGCTGCTATTCTCACGGGCGTTGCCGGTGGCATCGGCGCGGCGATCGGCAAAGCCCTCGTAGCATCCGGACGACATGTGGTTGGTATTGATGCGATAACACCACCGCCCGGGAGTTGCTCTGTCCACGTGGCAGGAGATTTGGCAACACTTGCCCAGGGGCGTGATCAGGCCGCCCCGCTCTTACGCCAGATCCAAGACGCGTTGGGTGATCGCGATGTCTCCCTGTTGATCAATAATGCTGCAGTCCAGCGGTTAGGGCGCACTGAGGACTTGGAGTGGGAAGCCTGGAATGAGACGATCCAAGTCAACCTCACTGCTCCCTTTGTTCTGATCCAATCTTTCGTGAGAGGCCT
>SXGS01649668.1_pt1 | contig 10316 bp, 8 predicted proteins | sample 3174681 | NCBI WGS metagenome assembly SXGS01 (sample SAMN11356861, study PRJNA531348) | freshwater metagenome | isolation source: freshwater sample F1-80 | place: China: Fuxian Lake, Yuxi | collected 2017-12-25
ACCTCGGCGGGTGTAGCTCAGCGGTAGAGCACCGCGTTGCCAACGCGGTTGTCGTGGGTTCAACTCCCATCACCCGCTCCAATACAAGACCAGGACTTTGGGAAAACCCGAAGTCCTGTTTTCTTGTCGGGGGCTCTTTCGGGGCCCAAGTGGAATCGGAAAGGGGTCGGAAAACTCCTGGGTTTCGGCCGGGACAGGGACGGCAATGTCGACGCGAGCCAAAAGCACTGCCATGGACAAGAAAGACTGGACACTTCTGGCGATTGCCGCAGATAACGGAGAAAGAGCCCCGTGGGGTCAGAATACTCGAACGCTCAGGCAGGGCAAGACTTGGGGAGCTGACCGAGCTACGCTCTCGCCACAACCGCCCCTGGTTCACGGCGTGCATGGGCGGCCATGGCGTCAAGCTCTGGAAACGCCTTCTCGCCTACGTCACCGGCTCCGTCGGCGAGGAGCTACTCCTCCGTAGCGAGTACCTCGCCACGGAGAATCGCATTCTGCGTGGACAGGTCCGCGGCCGTCTCCAGCTCAGCGACGGAGAACGTCGAAAATTGGCCGAGATCGGTAAGCGGCTCAGCCGCAAGGTCCTCGCGGAGGTTGCAACCATCGTCTCGCCGGAGACCATTCTCGCCTGGCATCGCCGCTTGATCGCCAAGAAGTTCGACGGCTCGAAACAGCGCGGTAAGCCCGGCAGGATGCGCTCGGTGAAATCCGAATGCCTCGACAGAATAGTCCTCTTCGGTGAGGCATCGCTGGGTCGAGCCCTCGCGAACTTCTGCGCGGATCGTCACCTGGAGCGCCCCCGCCAGGGAAGGGGCAATGTCATCCTGTTTCCTTCCCCGGAAGAGAACCGCGCTCGAGACGGCCCCATCCGATGTCACGACCCACTTGGCGGGTTGCTCAAGTACCACCATCGGGGTGCCGGATGGTAGGGTCGAGGCTGTCGCGTTGCCTGGAGCCATCCTCATCTCTCTTGCCGCACACGGCTACTCGAGACTACAACGGTCAGACCGTCTCCAGCCCGCGCCTCGTCGAACGCAGCATGCGGGTTGCCCGCACTACTCTCCCGTGATGACCTCAAACGTGACCCCGTCGATACCGGGGGCTCCGTTGTTGATCTTGGCCAGTCGAGAGAGCTGGCTTTTCCCCTGGTGGGTTTCACTCCCACTGAACACACCAGCCTTGACTGGACGCACAGTTTTTTGACCGTACGGGCCTCCCCGCGAGACTGGGCACCTGGGGACGGGTGATGGCCGAGTCAGCGTTTCCGGACGCGGTATCGTGCCCCACGCCGCCCGGATCACCTTGGCAAGAAGACGTACCCCAGCTCGCCATTGCCGCGCTCCACTCGCAACATTGCGACACTACTGGTGAGTTCGAGAGCCGCCTTGAGCTCGTCGAGACCGGTCACAGGGCGCTCGTTGACTTCCACAATGACATCGGCTGGCCGAAGGCCTTTTTTCTGCGCCGCCGAGCCGGGTTGCACCTCGAGGATGACCACGCCCTTCGACTCCGGCTCCAGGCCCAATTGAGCGGCCACGCGCTGGTTCACGGGCGTCACGGTGATACCCAGAAGCCGCGTCTTCGCAGGCTCATCCTCCTGAGGGTTTGCATTGCGTGGGCTATTGGGCGGAGTCTCACGCTCCCGCGGCACGACCCTCAGGGTCTCTCTCTTTCCGTTTCGCAGGATCAGCACTTCCAGTGGCTCATTGCTGGTGGATCCAGCAATAAGCACTCGGAGGTGGCTCTCGTCACGCACCTCGGTGCCGTCAAAGGCGAGGATGACGTCCTTGGCACGAAGCCCCGCTGTGGCCGCGGGACCTTCGGGGTCCACTCTGGCCAGAAATGCTCCGGTGAGCTCCTTCAAGCCGTAGTAGTGGGCCATGTCGGAGTCGACCTTGGAAGGCATCACCCCGACGTAGCTCGCTCCCTTACCCTCCATCCATCGCTTCACGAGCGTCCTGGCAAGCTGAATGGGCACGGCGAACCCAATACCCTGGTTGCCACCACTTGAGCTGGCGAAAATCGCCGTGTTGATGCCGATCGCCTCGCCTCGCAGGTTGACCAGCGGTCCTCCCGAGTTTCCCGGGTTGATCGAGGCGTCCGTCTGGATGAAGCTTTCTTGTGGAAGAATCTTCAAGTCACAGCGCTTGAGAGCGCTGACGATACCGGCGGAGACCGTCTGGGTCAGGCCGAAAGGGTTGCCGATCGCGAGAACCCACTGGCCAACTCGGACCAAGTCCGAGTCTCCCAGCGGAATCGCATGCAGATCCTCGGCATCAATCTTGATCAAGGCGAGATCGCTCGACTGATCGGACTGAATCGACCTCGCGGCAAGCTCCCGGTTGTCGTTCAGGCGCACGATGATCTTCTCGGCGCCTCCCACCAGGTGATGGTTCGTGAGGATGTAACCCCGAGAGTCAATGATGAAGCCAGATCCAATCGATTCCTTCTCCGAGGGGTGGGTCTCAACTCGAAGAGGCCTGTCGTCGCCAGCGGCTGGCTCCTGGGTCTCGATGGACACGACAGAAAGCTTCACTTCCTCGGCCACTCGCGAAAAGAGGTCCCCGAGCTCCTGGGCAAGTTGCGCCTCTCGGCTTGGCTCCGCCTTCAGCTCGCGCCGGGGCCCACAGAGCTCTCGAGCGGACTTACCGACAAGGACAATCCCAAGGCTGACAAGACACGCCGTCGTCCAGTTTAACCGAGAGTTACGCATGTCTACCCAATCGGTCGTAAAGCTTTAGTCCTTGAGAGTTTTCTGGGGCACAACTCCTGGGGGATTTGCATCGGCCTGGCGCCTACCTGTTGATCCTGATACGAAGGGAGGCCGCTCCAGCCGTGAAAACACGTCGACAAGGGGAATTTCGACCAGTTTCTTGAGAAGTCCCCCACGCTGGTCCTGATCCTGGCGCTGCTTTCGATCGTGGAACGGCCAAGTCCCTTCCACATCATGGTGGTGATTGGGCTGACGCGGTGGGACTCGGTGGGCCGGTACTCTCGGGGCCAATTCCTGCGGCTGAAGGCGTGCGATTTCGTCATGGCGGCCAAGGCGCTGGGAACGCCCTGGTACTGCATCGTTTCTCGGCACATCCTCTCAATGGATTGGCACCTGCCTTCGTGCCGATCACGTTTGAGTCAAAGCATGTTGAGCGCAGTCTCGAGCTCGGCCTGCGTGTGGCGGTCGCCCTGCTTGTGGGCAAGCGCAATTCCCTGCGAGTAAACCTTCTTCGCGTCAGCCTCCTCGCCGCGCCGCACGAGCAACAGACCGAGCTGTAGATAAGCCGGCAGGTACTCGGGGACGTCGTCGAGAAGTTTTCGAAATGTGCGCACAGCTTCGTCCTCGGCAGCTGGGCTCTTGGCCAGCTCCATGGCAAGGCCGTAGGCAACGAACCCATCCCTGGGCTCCTTCTTGTACATCTCCCGTAGGCTCTCGAGTCGGGCTGAGACCTGGTTCATACAGGAATCCTGAGTTGAAAGATGCGGACAAGTGGCAAGAAGCTTCTTATACTCTTCGCGTTGGAGGGAGACCTCCTCCGCACCGGTCGCCGCCGGCGCCGAGGCGGGTGAGCCTTGCTCAGGAGGTCTCACTCATGGCAGCGCGGAGTATATCATGCTGGCTCGTTGCGGAGGCACCACCAGTGCGCTGGCGTTCGGTGTTCTTCGACAGGAAGAAGTGATCCGGTTTTGAGGAGGATTATCGCATGTCAGATGGAAAGAAGGCAGGGCTTGATTTTGGGCTGTTGATCTTGAGGCTGGCGCTGGGGGGCATCTTCATTGCGCACGGAGTTGGAAAGCTCCTGGCGGAGGGTGGTGTCAATGGCTTCGCCAATACGGTCGCCAACTTGGGGTTACCCGCCCCGCTTCCCATGGCCTATGCAGCAGTGGCCTCCGAGCTTGGAGGTGGTCTGTTGGTTGTGCTGGGCCTTCTCGCGCGACTGGGAGCGCTCTCCCTTGCCGGAGTCATGGTCGTCGCGATCGTCAAAGTCCACTGGGCCAATGGCTTCTTCATGAAGCTTACCGCGGAGAAGGCGGGCTATATCCCCAACGGATACGAATACTGCCTCGCTCTCCTGGCGATGGCCCTCTGTGTTCTCTTCGCTGGCCCTGGAAAAATCCGCGTCCCGATCGGAAAGCCCGGGTAAGTTATAGCGGCATACTTTTTTCGAGGAACAGACTCAAAAGGCTCCCCGGCTCGGTCGATAGAGACTTCGCGAGATTGGCTCCTCCGTCCGGGAGTAGCAGGTCCTCATTCTCCAGACGCGTAAGCTTCTCAGACGCTTCTTGATTTGCAGTTAGCCGCCAGTTAGTCTGCTCCTGAAACCTTCTGTAACAGTCTGTTACGGGTCTTCGGAGCGCCTGAACGCCGCCGAAACTTGAACGTGGGGATTGAGCATCAGAAGCACCGGTCGATGGTCTCGCCCGAAAGGTAGCGGAGCCTTCAGGGCGGCGCATCAGGAGTTGCTCATGATTCCTCCGACTTCCAAAGAAGTTTATCGGGTCATCCTCGAAGGGCTTTGTACCCGTTCGAGACTGGCTGCGGTGCTCGTGGGGCCAGGCGGTTTGATCCAGTGGTCAAGCTCATTCGCTCGCAGCGAGTTCGCCGGTGCTTTTGACGAAGCCGCGCCCTTTGCCGAAAGGCTAGACCGCGTGACTTGCCTTGAACACAACCGGGCCGACGTCGGCAGCCTGGAGCCCGCGAACTCATTGCGTCGTTCCAACTCCGGCGGATATTACCGACACTTCTCGCTACCCATTGAGGAGTCCGGCTCACACGCCACGCTGCATTGCCTTCTCGATGTCTCGCAAGATAAGCGCCAGGAGGATCACTACCTCCAAAACATGCAGCAGCTCAAGAACATGAAGGAAATCGTGGACATACTCTACGAGTCCTTGAGCACGCCGGAGGTCGTCTACCTGTGCCTCATCGCTGTCACAGCACAGATGGGTTTCGGTTTTAACCGAGCCTTCTTCTTGCAGGTGAGCAATGGCGGACGCATGAGAGGACGAATCGGGATCGGGCCTTCAAATCACGAGGAAGCTCATGCGATCTGGAGCCGGCTATCGTCACTCAATTTTTCGAGCCTTCGCGAGGTCTACCACGACTTTACTTGCAGCGGAGGCGTGCCTGACCCGCGCACGCAAGAAATAGCCACCCAGCTTGAGTTTGAGCTGAAAAGATTCGGCTGGGGCTCGGAGACGATCGTTTCTCAGCCGGGAATTCTTGGCGTGCTCACCCGGGGCAAACCGGCTCGCCTCAACGCCTCGGATCCCGGAACGGAAGTCGACCGGATTCTTTTCAGCCAACTTGCGACCGACGTCGTGGCCGTGGTGCCGCTCCTTGTCAGAGGCGAGCTTGCTGGCGTGATCATCGCGGACAACTTGATCACTCGCAAACCGATCACCGAGGCTGATCTCAACGTGCTCAAGACTTTCGCAGGGTATGCCGGCGTTGCGCTGGAGCGATCGCACCTCTACGACGAGCTCCGCGAGAGCGTTGCGAAGCTCCAGGCCGCGAATGACACGTTGAAGACCAGCCAGCAGAAGTTGCTCCAGGTTGAAAAGCTGTCAGCCATCGGAGAACTCGCCGCCTACGTCTCGCACGAGATCCGCAATCCGCTGGTGGCGATTGGCGGACTTGCTCGCTCGCTGATCAGTGACCAACACGATCCTGACACGGCGGAAACCCTACAGATCATCGTGGCCGAGGTGACTCGGCTGGAGAGGTTTCTGCGCGAGACACTGGACTTCGTGAAGCCGAAATTGGTGGGAAAAGTCGCGATGGATCTGAGCCAGATCGTCCGGCAGTGTCTTGCTACTTTCCGGAACGAGATGGTTGAGAACTCGATCGAGCTGGATTCACGCATCCCCCAGGAGCCCGTCGCCTGCCTCACGGATCCAGAGCTTCTTCGCCACGCGCTCTCGAATTTGATCAAGAACGCCATCGAGGCCATGAAGGGCGGCGGAAAGCTGTTCGTTGGAGTCCAAAAGAGCGAGCTGCTGGGGACAATCTGCGTGGGAGACACAGGGCCGGGGATCCCGCTGGAAGTGCGCCCGCGCATTTTCGATCCGTTCTTTACGACGAAGCAGGGCGGGACAGGACTCGGGCTTTCCGTCGCTTCCCAGAACATTCGCGGGCTCGGCGGCTGTCTCGAGCTCGAGGACAATCCTGATTTTCGCACTCTGTTCCGCTTAACGGTGCCCCTCACAGACCGGGAGGAGGCTTACGCCCGTCAGAATTAACCTGGATTTCAAAGTGGAGAGAGAAGCTTTCTCTGATCAAACTTTTTTATTCGTAATTGGGAGGTGTCTATCATGAAAACGGTACTCGTGGCCGATGATGAGCTCAGTATTCGCAAGCTATTTCAGCGCGAACTCACTCGCGAGGGATATAACGTGCTCTTTGCCTCGAACGCGCAGGAAGCCATTCGCATGGCTCGGGAAAACAATCCTGACCTCCTGATTCTTGATATCCGCATGCCTGGCATGGACGGCATTGAGGCCATGGGAAGAATTCTCGAGGAGCAAAACGATCTTCCGGTCGTAATCAACACAGCCTACTCGTCCTACAAAGATAGCTTCTTGAGCTGGTCCGCAGACGCGTACGTCACAAAGTCGTCTGACCTCACCGAGCTCAAGGAAACAGTGCGAAACCTGCTCACTTCGAATCAAGTCGGCACGCTCGATTGACTCGAGATCGAGGCCGCGGAAAGGAATCACATCCATGCGTTCGATCAATATCCTCCCCATGATCCTCGCCGGTGGCATTGGTGAGCGGCTTTACCCTCTCACCTCGAATCGCTGCAAGCCTGCCGTCCCTTTTGGGGGCAACTTCAGGATAATCGACTTCACGCTCATGAACTGCGTACTCTCTGGGCTGAGGAATGTTCATGTCCTCACGCAATACCACACGCAGTCCCTGAATCAGCACCAATCCGAACGTTGGAACTTCCTTTCGAGCGAGCTGGGCGAGTCCATCGATCTTGTCCCCCCCAAGATGCGCGCACCAACTGGCGTCTATCAGGGCACCGCCGACGCGATCTACCGCAATCTCGATCTCCTTGACAGATCCCGCCCGGATGTCGTCCTGATTCTCTCGGGCGACCATGTTTACCGCGCGGACTACATGAAGTTCATCGAGACGCACATCGAGAGAGAGGCCGATGTCACCGTACTGACCGGCTACGTCGAGCCCGCGGAGGCCTCGGCTTTCGGCGTTGTAAACATTGCCGAGGGCGGCAAGATCAGCCGCTTTGTCGAGAAACCGTCCGACCCTTTGCCCTATGCGGTCGGCGGCCGCTGTCTCATAAATCTTGGCGTTTACTGCTTCAACACGACCTTCCTGGTCGAGCGCCTCGTGGCGGATGCGAAGAAGAAAACGTCCCACGACTTTGGAAAGAACATCCTGCCGACGTCCGTGGAGCGTGGGAGGGTACTCTCATGCCCGCTCGAGGTCATCTGCCCGGACGAGAAGGCTTACTGGAGAGACGTGGGCAGCATCGACAGCTACTTCGAGTCGAACATGGACCTCCTCGCGTCTCCCCCCGCCTTCGACTTGGCCGATCCGCGGTGGGCCCGTACTTCGAGGTTCAGAGAGTGGGTGCCAGCTCGGTACTCCACGATCGCAATGATCGACGGCCGTACCGTTCAGGGTCGTAACCTTGTTTCAAACAGCGTCAACATCGAAGGCTCACAAGTCGTCAACAGCATCCTCTCGCCCCGGGTGTCCATCGGAAAGGGATGCGAGCTTGAGGAGTGCATTATTCTCCCCGACGCCGAGATCGGCGAGGGCACGAAACTCAAGCGCGTGATTGTCGAGGAGGGAGTCCGAGTGCCGCCTGGCATGAGCATTGGTTCACAATGGCAATCGGGCGACTTCACCGTATCGAAGGGTGGAGTCGTTGTCATCGGAGCCAACCGCATCTACGCCAACTCCATCCGCGAGCCTGCCGCTGCTTCCGCTGCATCCCTGCTCCAAGAATTTCCAGAGCTCGACGAGGCTTCGCGCGAGGACGAGCCGCTCGAGCTATTGGGCTCGGTGCACTAGATACCGCCAGCGCCAGAGCTCTTGCCTGGATGCACCGGCCGTTACTCCTTCAACAGCCGTTCGATCACGCGTTGTGCTATCGCCAGGTCGGTTTGTCGAGGGTCGTTCAGGAACCAGCTGACCTCACCCTTCTTGTTGATGAGAACGATTGACGGTGTGCCAACGACCGCGTGGACCTCACGGAAAAATCGCTGGTCCTTGCGGTCGGGATCAAATCCGCCCGGGAGGCTGACCCTGAGGCGCTGCAAGTCATCGCGCATTTTTTGAAGCAGAAGCTCATCCTCCACGGGGTCAGCTTCTTTGGTGGCATATCCAATCGTTGCTCCAACCAGCAAACCCTTTTGGGCTGTCACGAGGCTTTGGACCCATTGCAGAAGGGCCTCTGCCGTGCGGTTCTTGGGCGGGCGGAAGACCAGGGCGACAACTTTTCCCTTCGACTCACGCAAAGTGAGCTTCTCCTCTGTGGCCCACAGTTCCCCAAAGTCCATGTCGATCTTTGGGATCTTGCCGTGGTAGTTGTCGAGGAAGTCGAGGAGGTCCTTCGAGCGAAATTCCAGCGTGGTGTAGCAGATGTCCTGGCCAGGCTTGCGGCCTTCTGCCTCCGCCTTCTGGGCCCGCATGTCACCCTCGGCGATATGCTGCTGAATGGCCTCACGAGCCCCCTTCGGGTCGCCAAGTGCCAGTCGCACATGACCGATCCAAAAGCTCGAGACACAAAGCCACTGCTCATACTGCTGACGAAGGTGGTGTCCCTCCTCGATTTGCAAGATGCGACTGGGGTACTCGGCATGCACGTGGCGCAAGAGCTCCTCCATGCCCTCGAGGTCACCCGCTCCATGGAGTGCGTCAAAGAGCCGGTCGTTGTAGAGCACACACTCCAGGTCCTTCGAGTGGAGTTGGATGACCTTCTCGAGATACTTGACTGCCTCCTCGTAGCGCTTCTCACGGATGAAACTCTGCGCGACAGCTACATGGACGTTGGGCCGAGCCTCGTGCTCGGGATATTCGGCGAGGAGAATCTCCGCTGTCGAACGAAGCTCCTCATACTCTTCGAGCTGCTCCTGAAGGCAAAGGCTCGCCAGAAGTGAGGCGCTCCGGCAGATCGATCCCTTCAGACAGCCGTCGGCGTTGGACTCTGTGAAAGCGAGGATGCCGCAGACGTGCTCCCTGTACTTCTGCGCCATCTCCTGGGCGCTCATGCCGAGCGCCAGGAGCGAGTCGCGGTAGCAAGGGAGGCGGGCCACCTCCATGCGGACGAGGACAGACCTGACCCAGGAGACCGGGTCACTATCGGGGTACTCCGCAAGAAAGCGTTTGGAGAGCTCGATGGCGGCATCCATGTCCATCTGGAACTGCTCGGCGGGTCGCTTCACTTCGCAAAAGCCTGCTGGCACACGCTGGTCCAGCGATTTGATTTGCTGAAGGATCTCGTCCCCTTCAGGAGGAAGGAGCTTCTCGATGCTGGCGAGAGGGGGGCGCTCCTCGCGTTTCAGAGGGTTGCCGAGTCCCGTCACAACCTTGACGGCAGTAGGCTTGGGGTCCTCTGTCGCGTCGGCAATCTCGGCAGTAACAACGGCTGGGACCGTCTCGCTCGCCTCCGTGGCGGCAGCGGAAACGGGCAAGGAGGCCTCGTCCCTCGGGAAGAAAGAGCAGCCGGTTGAGGCAAGGGCAGCCAGTAGGAGGACAGAGGCGGGAAATGGAAAGAGCATGAACGACTCCACTGTTCGCAGCTTGTAGGGTCGATCCCCTAATTTTCGAGGTCTCTCGGGCTGCTTGTCGAGAATATACTCCTCGCGGCCATTGATTGGGACATCCTGGCCAACGCTCCCCCACAACCGGCGCCGGAAGCCCCCGGCGCTTGTGGACCGTAGAGAAGGGGGAGGGACGCCGCCAGGCGGACCAGTCCGGGGCAGATCTTCCTCCCCCGCGAGAAGTAACTGCAGAGCCCTCGCCTTGAACCCGTCTCTATCCCTTTGCGGTTTTCTCGGCCAACATACGCTCGATGACACGGCGCAAGATTGCCCGGTCCATGTCCCTGGGATCTGCCAGGAACCAACTGATCTGGCCCTTTCGGTTGAAAACCACCACCGAAGCTGTCCCAACGGTCGCGTGCACCTCACGGAAGAGCTTGTGGCCCTGGTCGTCGGGGTCAAAGCCGGCGGGCAAAGTGACACCGAGATTCTTCAAGTCATCACGAAAATCTTGCATCGACTTGGAATCGGCTTCCTCGCCCGGTCGCCCAGCGCGGAAGGCCAGCGTAATTCCGAGGAGC
>SXGS01131646.1_pt1 | contig 10315 bp, 9 predicted proteins | sample 3174681 | NCBI WGS metagenome assembly SXGS01 (sample SAMN11356861, study PRJNA531348) | freshwater metagenome | isolation source: freshwater sample F1-80 | place: China: Fuxian Lake, Yuxi | collected 2017-12-25
GGCAAGGGCAAGGGCAAAGGACAGACCCTCGGCGACGTCGCGCGCATTGCCAAGGGAACCGGCACCAACGCCGATGGCGTCTTCGTCCTCGAGCGCTGCACCGTCCGCGGCGACCTCGTGCACGGCACCGACGGCTACGGCGCCGGCATCACCGTCGAGCTCGCCGCCACGCGCGCTTGCTGGCGCGGGCGCGACATCCAGCTCGGCGCGGCCTCCGCCACCCGCTGCATCGTGCCCTATACCGACGACGGCGAGCTCATCCCCTTCGACGCGTTCCGCCGCCGCTGGCCGCGGGCAGCGGCGCACCTCACCGCGCACCGCGCCCACCTCGAGGCCCGCGAGCGCGGCCGCTTCGCCGGCGATGCTTTCCACGTCTTCGGCCGGCCGCAGAACCTGGCCTTCCTCCTCGATCCAGCGCCCAAGGTGATCGTGCCCGACGTCGCCCGCACCCCGCGCGCCGTGCTCGACACCAGCGGCGCGCTGGTGCTCGACACCGCCTACGCGCTGCGCCCACTGCCCGGCGCGCCCGAGGCCTGGCGCGATCCGCGCGCGTTGCTCGCGCTGTGCGCGTCGCCGCAGATCCTGGCGTGGCTCGCCCGCGCCGGCGTGCCCCTTCGCGGCGACTACCGCCGCCTCAAGACCGCGTTCCTGGCGCCGATGCCGCTGCCGGCACGGCCGCCGGCTACCTCCGGGTGCTAGCTTCCACCCATGCTCGAGCTATTGCTCTACGTCGGAAACAAGCGGTATTCGTCGTGGTCCTTGCGGGCGTACCTGGCGCTGGCCCACACCGGCGCGCCGTATCGCCTCGAGCTCATCGGCCTCGATCTTCCCGACACGCGCCAGAACATCCTGGCCGTGAACAAGGCTGGCCGCGTGCCAGTGCTGCGCCACGGCGATCTGGTGGTGAACGACTCGCTGGCCATCTGCGAGTACCTCCACGAGCTGTTCCCGGACGCGCATCTGTGGCCGACCGATCGCGCCGCCCGCGCCCGCGCCCGCGCGGTGACCGCCGAGATGCACTCGAGCTTCACCGCGCTTCGCTCGCAGATGCCCATGGACCTGATCGGCTCGCGCCCGGGCGTCGGCCACACGCCCGAGACCCTCGCCGAGGCGGCGCGCGTGATGGAGATCTGGCGCGAGGCCCGAGCCCGCGCCAGCGGCGGCCCGTTCCTGTTCGGCGCGTTCACCATCGCCGACGCCTTCTTCGCGCCGGTGACCACGCGCTTCACCACCTACGGCGTCCCCGTCGACGACGTGGGCCGCGCCTACATCGAGACCATCGCCGCCCTGCCCTCCTTCCAGGCCTGGAAGGCCGACGCGCGGCACGAGCCCGAGCTCCACGACCACCAGTGACCGTCGACCCGGCGGAGCACTTGCAACAGGCCCGCGGGTCTGGGATGACACGCTCTCGATGCTCAGCCTGAGTTCTCCGGTTTCTGCACCGCCGGTGGGGCGCGTGGGCAAGGTCTTCCGTTGATCACGAGCAGTCCCGACCGATGGAAATCCAGGCGCTGGGTGCGCTGGGTCCTGCGCCATCCGGTGGCGGTGGTCGCGGCCAGCTTCGTGGTCCTCGTCATCTCGACGTACCTCATCGCGTTCAAGCTGCCGCTGCGCGCCGACTTCGCCGCGCTCCTCCCCGAGGACGCGCCGTCGGTGCGCGACCTGCGCCGCCTCCAGGATCGCGTGGTCGCCCAGGACACAGTACTGGTGCTGGTCGAGTCCACGGACCCCAAGGCCCGCGCCGAGGTGGCCGCGGCCATGGCCGCCAGGGCCCGATCGCTGCCCGAGGACCTGGTCTCGCAGGTCGAGGACGACGACCGGGAGCTGCGTGACTTCCTGCGTCAGAACCTGCACCTCCTGGCGCCGCTCGCCGATCTCGAGAAGGCCGAGAAGGCGCTACGGCAGCGCATCGAGGCCGCCAAGCTCGACGCCAACCCGCTGTTCATCAACCTGGACGACGAGGAGGCGGCGGCCGAGCCGGCGGCCGGCGAGAAGGAGCTCGACGAGCTGCGCGGCCAGTGGCGCGACATCAAGGCGCGCTTCGAGCGCTCGGGCTTCGTCTCGGCCGACGGCACGCTCCAGCTCGTGGTGGTGCGCTCCGCCTTCCCGCGTACCGACGTCGCCCGCGGTGAGCGGGTGGTGACGGCGCTGCGGGCCGAGCGAACGCGGCTGGCCCGGACTCACGCCGGCGTCGACGTCGGCATCACCGGCGGCGTCGAGGAGACGCTGATCGAGCACCACGCGCTCCTGCGCGGCGTGATCCTGTCGGCGCTCATCACCATCATCCTGGTGCCGGCGGTGCTGCTCCTGTTCTTCCGCTCGATGCGCCTGTTCGCGATCCTGATGGCGGTGCTGGTGGTGGGCACCGCGGCGTCGCTGGGCGCGGCCGCGCTCACCGTCGGGCACCTCAACGCCGCCACCGCGTTCCTCGGCGCCATCGTCGCCGGCAACGGCGTCAACTACGGCATCTTCCTCATCGCCCGCTACAACGGCGAGCGAGTGCGCCACGACGCCGAGGAGGCGATGATCCGCGCCGTCAACGGCACGGTGCGGCCGACGCTGGTCGCGTCGCTCGCCGCCGTCGTCGCCTATGGCGCGCTGGCGGTCACCGACTTCAAGGGCTTCGCCGACTTCGCGATCATCGGCGCGACCGGCATGCCGTTGTGCTGGATCGCGACCTACGCGCTCATCCCCATCCTGGTCGTGCGCTTCGCGCCGCGGCCGCTGGCGCCGAGCAAGGAGCTGCTCGGTCGGTTCCAGGGCTGGCTGCTCGGCTTCAAGCACCCGATCGTCGTGACCATGGCCGTGATCGCCTTCACCGGCGGCTGCCTGTGGATCTCGTACCGCTTCGTCGCCGCCGATCCGTTCGAGTACGACCTGCGCAACCTGCGCGCCGACACCCCGTCGGCCGACGTCAGCCGTGGCTGGCTGGCCAAGAGCGACAAGGCGTTCGGCAAGGGCATCTCGGGCGCGACCTTCATCGCCGTCGACCGCCCCGAGCAGGTGCCGCAGGTGGTGGCCGCGCTCAAGAAGATCGACGCCGGCAAGAAGCCCGAAGACCGCGTGCTCGGCGACATCCGCTCGGTGCTCGACCTGGCGCCACCCGATCAGGACGCCAAGCGCGCCGTACTCGTCGCGATCCGCCGCCACCTCGAGGACGACGCCCTCGAGGCGCTGTCCGACGAGGATCGGGCCGCGCTCGAGGAGCTCAAGCCACCGGCGGAGCTCCCGCCCATCGCGGCCGAGGCCCTGCCGCCGTCGGTGCTGGGCCGCCTGCGCGAGCGAAACCAGCGGGTCGGCTTGCTGATCTCGGTCCGGCCCGGCCCCAGCATCGACGAGTGGGACGGCCGCGATCTCATCCGCTTCGCCGAGGCGGTGCGGCGGATCGAGCTGCCCGGCGGCGAGGTGGTGACCACGTCGGGCTCGAGCGTGATCTTCGCCGACATCATCAGCGCCATCGAGCGCGACGCGCCGCGGGTGACGCTGGCGGCCGCGATCGGCCTCCTCCTCCTGGTCGCGGTGATCGGCGGCGGCACCCGCCGCTCGATCGCGACCCTGTCGGCCACCGCCGTGGGCGCGATCGCCCTGGTCGCCACCTGCGCGCTCCTCGACATCCGCGTCAACTTCCTCGACTTCGTGGCCCTGCCCATCACGCTCGGTCTCGGTGTCGACTACGCCATCAACGTCGCCCACCCGCAAGGCGGCGCCATCAACGCCAAGCAGATGCTGCGCTCGGCGGGCGCCTCGGTGTTCGTGTGTTCGCTGACCACGATGATCGGCTACGGCTCGCTGCTGGTCTCGGAGAACCTGGCCATCAAGTCGTTTGGCATCGCCTCACTCATCGGCGAGGTCTGCTGCGTCACCAGCGCGTTGATCGTCGTCCCGGCCCTGACCCTGCTGCGCAACGGCAACCATCAGCGCGAAGGTGCGACGGTCGCCTAGCACCCATTCGTGATACGGATCAGGGATGCGGCGTCCATGGCTCATCCCGGTGGTGTTCGCGGCGTTCTTCGGCTCGTGCGTCTGCAGCGCCAAGCTCGGCGGCAGCGTCGAGGTCAACGGCGAGAAGCTCGAGTTCAGCTCGTGTCGCAACGGCGTGGTCCACGGCTTCCGCGGCGTCGAGCTGACCGCCAAGAACGGCATGCGCCTGCGCATCGGCGCGCTACCCACCGGCGCCGCCGGCGTGATCGTGATGCCCAAGGGCGAGACCGTCGGCAAGGAGCTCGGCGTCGCCTGCGGCACCTTCTCGATCTCCGACCAGAACAGCACCATCAACGACGTCAAGAACGTCCAGGGCAAGGCCTCGCTCGATTGCGAGGGCGAGGGCTTCAAGGTGAAGGGCGACGTCTCGTTCGAGAACTGTCACTGAGCGCAGCGGCGCTCAGAACAAGAAGTCGGTGGACAGGAAGCCGGAGAGGCGGCGGGTCACGATCTCGCCGATCAGGTCCTGGTTGGTCTCGGTGGCGGTGGTGGCGACGACGGTGCGGATGGAGAAGGCGCGCAGCGCGTCGGAGACCGACAGGGTGCCCTCGGCGGAGTCCTTGCGGCCGGTGAAGGGGAAGCTGTCGGGGCCGCGGCGACACTGGGTGTTGAGGTTGATGCGGCAGACCGAGTTGACCAGAGCGTCGACGAGCTGGGCGAGCTGGCGCGGCTCGGTGCCGAACAGCGCGATCTGCTGCCCGTAGGGGCTGGTGCGCATGAACTGATCGATCTCGTCGAGCTCGCGGAACGTGGTCACCGGCACGACCGGGCCGAATTGCTCCTCCTTGTAGAGGCGGGCGGCGGGCGCGACCGGGAACACCACCGCAGGGCGGAAGAAGGTGCCGTGAGCGCCGCCGCCGCCGCCGATCACGCGGGCGCCGCTGGCGACCGCGTCGTCGACGAGGCCGCGCATGTACGCGGGGCGGCCCGGCTCGGGCAAGGGGGTGAGCGCGACCTTGTCCCACGGCATGCCGGCGGTGAGTCCGTCGACGGCCTTGGCCAGTCGCGCCACGAAGTCGTCGGCGATGTCAGCGTGGGCGAGGATCAGCTTGATCGCGGTGCAACGCTGGCCGTTGAACGAGAGCGCGCCGGCGACGCACTCCTTCACCGCCAGATCGAGGTCGGCCGAGGGCAGGATGACCGCCGGGTTCTTGGACTCGAGGCCGGTGATGCAGCGCAGGCGGTTGGGCCGCGGGTGCTGGCGCTTGAGGATGTTGGCCACGCGCGAGCTGCCGATGAAGGCCAGGCAGTCGACATCACCGCTCTCCATGATGGGCCCGATCACCGTCGGGCCGTCGCCCTGGAACACGTTGACCGCTCCGGCCGGGAAGGCGTCGCGGAACGCGGCCAGGAGCGGCAGGATCACGAGCTGTCCGAAGCGCGGCAGCTTGGAGACGACGGTGTTGCCCATGATGAGGGCGGGGATGAGCGTGGTGAAGGTCTCGTTGAGCGGGTAGTTGAACGGGCCCATACACAGGACCACGCCCAGCGGCGAGCGGCGGATCTGGCCGACGAAGCCGCCGGTGACCGAGAAGCGCGCGGCGGTGCGGTCGAGCTCCTTGAGCGCCTCGACGGTGTCGACGATGTACGCGACCGTGCGATCGACCTCGGTCTCGCTGTCAGCGCGGCTCTTGCCGATCTCCCACATCAGGAGCCGCACCAGATCCTCGCGGGTCGCGCGCATGCCGGCGATGAAGGTCGACATGCGCTCGATGCGCTCGCCGACCCGCATCGTCGGCCAGGCGCCGCGGCCGTGGTCCCAGGCCTGGCGGGCGGCGGCCACCGCCTCGAGGCCGGCGGCGCGATCGACCATGGCGATGCGGCCGATCTCGACTTGCTCCGGCTCGGTGGTGCCGGGCCGCATCACGCACACCGGCGAGCGCACCGGCGCGGTGTCGCCGGCCCAGGTGCGGATCTCGCCGTTGCACAGCCACTGCCGGTCCCAGCGACTGGCGTCGACCCGCGCGCCCTCGGGGATGGCGTCGGCGCCGGGAAACGTCACCAGGTTCGTCGTCGGGATCGTCATCGGCTCTCCTTGGCGAGCAGCGGCAGGATCAGCGCGCCCACAAGCGCACACAGCACCACCGCGCCGCCGTGGCCGAAGCCGAGGTGGTAGGCGTGGGTGATCGGACAGTGCAGGTGCAACATGAAGCCGCCGGCGGCGCCGCAGGCCGCGCCCAGGCCGGCACCGGCGGCGCGCGCGCCCACTGGCAGCGATCCGCGCAGCAGGAGCGCGCCGAGCACGAACGGGCCGATCGCGGTGAACGTCCCCAGCGCGACGCAGCTTGCGCCGTAGCCCAGGTGATTGGCCAGCGTCGGCGCGTAGACCAGCGACTGTGGCGTGGTCCGCGCGAAGACCAGCCCGGCGACCACGAAACCGACGGCGGCAACGGCGGCGACCACGCCGGCCAGCCGCCAGCGCGGCACCACCGCACCGCGGCGCGGCACCAGGGCCAGGTACGCGCCGAGGCCGAGCGTGCCGAGCCAGGCCGTCCCGTAGAGCACCAGCCACACCACCGGCAGGGCGTCGAGATCGCGGCGCAGTGAGAGCACGCCGACCAGCGTCGCCACGACGATCGTCGCGGCGGCGAGCACCAGACCGGCGTCGCGCCACGGCTGCCGGGTCGCGACCGGCCGCAGATCGCGCAGCTCGCCGTCGAGCAGGTCGCCCATCGGCGGCGCCGCCAGCTCGTCGAGGGGGGGGCGATCGTCGCTCACGGGGTCTCCTTTGGCACGCCCAGCGCCTTGCGCAGCGCCTCGTAGCCGCGGTGCACGCGCACCTTCATGGCGCCGGGCGTGGTGCCGGCGATCTCGGCGGCCTCGGCGATGCTCTTGCCGCCCAGCTTGGTGAGCGCGACCGCCTCGCGCTGGGCCGGCGGCAGGGTCTGGAGCGCGACCAGCGTGGCGGCGGTGAGCTCTTGCTGACCGTCGTCCTCGAAGGCGGTGCCACCGGCCGCGCCGGTGATGTCGGCGGCCACGTCGGGCGGCGCGCCGTCGTCAGCGACCCTGACCCGCGCGCGCTTCTTGCTGCGCACCTCGTCGAGGAAGGTGCGGTGGGCGATGGCGAAGATCCAGGGCACCGGATCGGCGTCGCGCACGTAGGCGGCGCGGGCCCGGTGCACCTTCAGGAAGGTGAGCTGGACCAGATCGTCGGCGGTGGCGCGGTCGCGCACCATGCGCACCAGATAGCCCAGCACGCGCGGCGCGATCAGCGCGTACATGCGGCGGAAGGCCTCGGCGTCACCGTCGCAGTAGCGCCCCATCAGCGCGATTGCCTCGCGGTTGCCGTCGTCGCCGCTGGCCCCCCCCGCCGCCACGGTCAGCCGTAGGTCGGATCCTCGACCGAACCGCGCAGCGGCTCGACCGGCGTCTCCGTGAGCTGGGCGATCGCGGTGGGCAGATCCTGCACCTCGACCGACGCCGGCGTGTTGCGGCGGAGCATGAACGCGCAGGTGCCGCACGAGGTGACGACGGTGCCGCCGCCGCCGGCAGCGACCTCGGCCAGGCGCCGGCGCGCCATGGCGTCGGCGGTCGATGGCGCGGTCTTGGGCAGGAGCCCGCCGCCGCCGCAGCACTCGGTGTCCTGGCGGGCCCAGCCGAACTCGCGCAGCGTCGCGATCTGCGACAGCACGCGTCGCGGCGGCTCGATCACCCCGGCGTACCGCGCGAGGTAGCAGGGGTCGTGGTAGTAGACCGACTTCTTCGTCGAGGGAGTCGGCAGGCGGCTGGCGTGCTGGGCCATGAACTCGGCCAGCGACAGCACCTCGGTGCCGACCGAGACGCCCTCGCCGTCGTACTGCGAGCGCAGCGCGTACAGGCAGGCCGAGCAGTTGATGACCACGGTGCGGAAACGGCGCAGCGCGCCGGCGACCTTGCCGGCGTGCCAGCGGAACAGATCGGTGAGGCCGGCGGCGAGCAGCGGGTAGCCGGCGCACGACAGCCCACCGTCGACGAGGCGCACGTGCTCGGCGCCGACGCGCTCGAACACCGCGAAGGCTGCGGCCACGTCCTGCGCGCCCTTGTCGACGGTGTCGCAGCCGGGCCAGAAGCCGACCTGGCCGGTCTCGGCGAAGCGCTCGGGCCCGAACCGCTCCTTGCTCTGCTTGGCCAGACGCTCGTCGCGGGCGCGGAAGCGCTCGGCGTACCCGTTGAGCGCCGCATGAGCGACGCCGCGGCGCTGGGCTTCGGCGCGACCGCCGAACAGCACCAGCCCGGGCTCGTTGGCGTGATCGCAGTAGACCGTGCAGTGGCGACAGCCGGTGCAGCCCCACAGCGGATCGGCGCTCTCGGTCTTCCAGGGCTCGACGCCAGCCCGCAGCTTGTTGAGCCGGTCCATCTTGGCCTGCGGGATGAGCGTCTCGCGGCCGGTGGTGGTCGACACCGGACAGGCGTGGCGGCACATCTTCGGGCAGAAGGTGCAGTAGTCGAGCTGTCTGGCCACGTCGCCGGGGTTGAAGCGCTCGGACACCGCGGCCACGATAACACGCGCACCGGCCGGCTCCGGCGTATGCTGCCCGCATGCGTTGCGCGATCGTTGTTCTCGCTGTGGCAGCCGCGTGCGGAGGCGGTGACGACGGCGGCGGCGTGGTGCTCGTCGACGCACCACCGTCGCCGGTGACCTGGGACTTCGGTCCCGGCGCGGCCATCGTGAATGCGGCCGACTTCGCGCTCACCACCGGCACCGGGCTGGTGCTGCGCGGCCAGGGCACCCCCACCATCACCGGCTCCGGGTTCACCACCGGGACCAACGAGGGCACCCTCGAGGTCGAGTGGACCGAGAACGCCAACACCATGCGGCTCTACTTCTACTTCGCCCGCGCCGGCGGTCGCTGGAACGTGAGCCAGCTCCAGCACTGGGACGGCTCGCCCACCCCGGCCTGGGTCTTCTACACCGGCCCGCTCTTCGACACGCCCGACGGCCAGCCCTTCACCGGCGACGTCGATCTCATGCCCGACGCCGGCAACAACTCGCTGCACTTCCGGGGCCTGACCCTCACCGCCTTCGGCCGCGAGCTTCCTCCTCCGTAGTCGTGGTCGTGGTCGTGGTCGTGGCGTGGTCGTGGACGTGGACGTAGACGGGGACGTGGACGTGGACGTGGACGTGGACGATCAGCCCTGCGGCTTCCACTTCGCGACCCGCGCCGGCCCGTAGAGCATCTGCTGCGTGGGCTCGCGGAAGAACGTGTACGGGTGCCCGGGCGCGAACGACGAGACCTCGTCGAGACGCGCGCGCTGCTCGGGTGAGAGCACGACCTCGAGGGCGGCCAGGTTCTGCTGGAGCTGCTCGACCGAACGCGCGCCGACGATGGTCGACGTCACGCCGGGACGGCCGAGCAACCAGGCCAGCGCCACCTGCGCCACCGGCCGATCGACCTCGGCGGCCACGGCCTGGGCCACATCGAGGATCTCGTAGTTGCGGGCGGTCATGCGATCGAAGGCCGGGTTGCCGCTGCCGCGATGCTTGCCGAGGCGGCCCTCGCCACCTCCGTCGCGTGGGTACTTGCCGGCCAGGAAGCCGCCGGCGAGCGGGCTCCACGGCGTGATCGCCATGCCCAGCTCCTGCGACGCGGGCACCAGCTCGCGCTCGATGCCGCGCTCGACCAGCGAGTATTCGAGCTGGAGCGCGATCACCGGCTCGAGCCCGCGCCACTCGGCCAGGGTCTGGGCCCGGGCCGCGTACCAGGCCGGCACGTCGGAGAACCCGATGTGGCGGACCTTGCCGTCGCGCACCAGATCATCGAGGGTGCGCATGACCTCGTCGACCGGCGTCACCATGTCCCAGCAGTGCAGCCAGTACAGATCGAGGTGATCGGTGCGCAGCCGCTTCAACGACGCCTCGATGGCACGGCGGACCAGCTTGCGGCCGTTGCCGCCGGCGTTGGGGTTGCCCTTGTCGAGGTTGAAGGTGAACTTGGTGGCCAGCACGATGCGATCGCGCAGGTTGCGATCGGCGATGAAGCCGCCGACCAGCTCCTCGCTCTGCCCGCCGGTGTAGATGTCGGCGGTGTCGACGAAGTTGCCGCCGGCGTCGACGTACGCGTCGAACTGAGCCTTCGCGGCGTCCTGATCGGCGCCCCAGCCCCAGGCCGTGCCGAACGTCATCGTGCCCAGGCACATCGGCGACACGCGCAGGCCGCTGCGGCCGAGCGTGACGTGGTCGGTGAGCTTCACGTGAGCGCTCCGGGATTCATGATGCCGTCGGGGTCGAGGGCCGCGCGCAGCGCCACCAGGTACGGATCCAGCTCCTTGGCGCGGGCGCCGAGCAGCCAGCCGCCGGCGGCCCTGGCTGCGGCCTCGGCGGCGTCGCGCACGGCCTCGACGCGCGGGCCTGCCA